>Ga0335078_10019742_pt1 | contig 10015 bp, 7 predicted proteins | sample Lox_Sample_32_FD_206711 | JGI IMG/M metagenome (GOLD analysis project Ga0335078, IMG submission 206711) | Soil microbial communities from Loxahatchee National Wildlife Refuge, Florida, United States - Lox_Sample_3.2 | ecosystem: Environmental > Terrestrial > Soil > Wetlands | place: USA: Florida...
CAGTCATCCCAGCGCCCGCGCCGGAACTCGGCCTCGGCCAGGAACGCCAGCGGCTGGCCGGGAAACCGCACCGCCAGCCCGGCCCTGATCCGGTTCGCCGCCGTGGCCAGGTCGTCGATCGCGCCGGGCAGGTCGCCGGTCCACAGCTTGACCAGGCCCCGGTATGTGACCGAGTCGGTGTTCGCGATCGGCACCATCGCCGTCCGCTCGGGCAGGTCGCGGAACAGCCGCAGCGCCCCGGCGCCGTCTCCGCTGAGCGTCAACGGTACGGCCCGCATGCTGCGGGCGGCGTCGTACCACGGCTCGCTGCCGGTGGCGCCATCCAGCGCGCGGTCCAGCCACATGGTCGACTCGGTGAACGACCCGGATATCCCGAGCAGGATGCCCAGCCCGAGCGCCGCCTCCGCGCCCGCGGACGCCTCCGCCTCGGGATCGTGCGCGTCCCACGCCGCCCGCAGCAGCGTCTCGGCTTCCAGCGGGCGCGCCGCGAGCAGCGCCAGCCGACCCAGGGCCGCGTCTCTGCGGGCGCTGGCCGCGAGGTGCTCGACCGCCGGCCGGGCCGCTTCGGCCTGGGCCACATCGGCGGCCCGGATCAGCAGCTCAAATGACGCGAGCGTGCGGTCGTCACGCTCCGCCTCCCCGCCGGTCACCGCGGCGGCCTGCTGACGGTAGTGCGCGGCCAGGCGCAGCTTCCCGGCCCGGGCGGCCCGGTCGGCCGCTTCGTCAAGGTCAGCGGCGAGATCCCGGTCGGCGCCGACCGCCGCGGCGTACCGGTGAGCGAGCGACTCTTCGCCCCCGGTGACCGCCGCGGCCCGCCGGTGCAGGGCCCGCCGCTGCTGCGCCCCGAGGTCGTCGTACACGGCTTGCCGGACGAGCGGATGAGCGAAGGTAATCCGCCAGCCCGACGCGGTCTGCTGCTCCAGCAGGAATCCGGCCTGCTCGGCCTGGCCGAGCACGGCCGCCGGGGCCGTCGCGCCGGCCAGCGCGGCAGCGTCGCCGAGGGTGCAGTGGTTCCCGAGCACCGCCGCGGCCGCCACCAGGTCCCGGACGGCCGGCGGCAGCGCAGCCAGCCGCGGCCGGATCACCTCCACCAGGGACCTGGGCGCCCGCAAGGTGCCGCCCGGGGCGTTCAGCGCTTCATCGGTCAGCTCGGCGAGCAGCGCCCGGACGAGCATCGGGTTGCCGCCCGTGTGCTCGGCCAGCCCCTGGACCGCCCGCTCGGTCAGGCCGGCGCGCCCGACGGCGCGGCACAGCAAGCCCACCTCGCAGGCGTCGAGTCCGCCCAGCGTGAGCCGGATGGCGCGGCGATCGCCGCTCACGAAGCGTTCCCATCCCTCGCCGAGATGCGCCAGCCCGCCGGGCCGGCCGGTGAGGAGCACAAGCACCCGGTCGGCGCTCAGCCGCCGGCAGGCGAAGAGGAGGGTCCGCGCGGACGCCGGGTCGGCCCACTGCAGATCCTCGACCACCACGACGGCGGCATCGCAGCCCTGGAGTGAGGAGATCAGCGCCAGCAGTTCCACGCCGACCGCGAGCGGGTCCGCGTTCGCCCCCGGGCCGTCGCCGAGCAGCGGCAGGCCGGAGAGCGCGTCGGCGGAAACCGCGGCCGCCCCGGCCGCGAGCTGCTGCACCAGGCCGTACGGCAGCAGGGCCTCGCCCTCGTCGCCGCTGGCGGTGACGGCCGGCGCGCCATGCTGACCGTGGAGGAACTCGCGGACCAGGGACGACTTGCCGATCCCGGCGTCGCCCTGGACGAGCACGACGCGCGGCTCCCCCGCACGTGCGGCGGCCAGCGCCGCCATCAGCGCGGCCAGCTCCTCCTGGCGTCCCACGAACACGTCCGCCGGGCGCGCCGACAGCTGATCATTGTCCATGCCCCCGCCCCCTAGCATGCCAAACGCGTTACCTATTATGACGCTTTCGCATTGCCGGGGTATGACAGCGCGTTTTGCCTGGCTGTAGCCGCCGGGGCGCGCCGGTCGCGGTGGACTCAGGCCGGAATGGTCTCGTCGGCGCCGAAACGCAGGGCGAGGCAGTCGTAGCCGTTGCCGTGCTCGCACACGCGGACCAGGGGGCGCAGCCGACACCGCAGCCGCGCGAGCTCCCGAGCTGGCGGTCGACGGTCGCGGATCTCGTCGAGCGTGAACCCGAGGGCCCGGTCACCGTCACCACCGCCGATGGCACGTCCAACACCGCCACCCTGACCATCGGCCCCGGCTAGCGGCAATCCCGTCGGGCCAGCAGAGCGGCCGGATCCACCTTTCCACCAGTTTTGGTACCATGGTTGCATGGCGTTGAACATCAAGGACCTGGAGACGGAGCAGCTGGCCGCCGAGGTCGCTGCCCTGACCGGCAGGACCAAGACCGGGGCTGTCCGGTACGCCCTGCGCCAGGCGCTGGAGTCGCTGTCCCGCCCGCCCGTCGTCCAGCGGGAGGAACGCCTGACCCGGTTCCTCGAGGAGGAGATCTGGCCGCTGCTTCCACCGGACCAGCTGGGCAGGCCGCTGTCCAAGGCCGAGCGCGAGCGAATCCTCGGCTTCGGGGAGCATGGCGCGTGATCATTGACTCGTCTGCCATCCTGGCTGTCATTGGCAAGGAGCCCGGCCACGAACGCGTCATCCGCCAGCTCGCCGCCTCGCCGCGGACCCGGATCGGCGCGCCGACCAGGCTGGAGGCAGGGATCGTGCTCACGGCACGCTTCGGGCCGAGGGGGAAGACGGTCCTAGCGCGGTTCCTGCAAGAGAATGACATCGAGACCGTGCCCTTTGGTGAAGGGCACGCCACCGCGGCGCTGGATGCGTACTCCCGGTTCGGCAAGGGCAGGCATCCGGCCGCCCTGAACTTCGGTGACTGCTGCGCCTACGCGGCCGCATCCGTCGTCGGCGAGCCGTTGCTCTGCGTCGGCGATGACTTCCCCAAGACCGATCTGCCCCTGGTCAGCCTGGACGCCGGGTAAAACCGCACGCATCGCAGAAAGACAGATCGGCCAAGTCGAGCAGAAAGTGCCCGGAGACGGCCGCCGCCTCGCGATGAGAGTCAGCGTTTGCGGGCCACCCCGCCCCATAGAGCTGAGGGGCTCTTGGCATCGGCCTCGTTGTCCGGCCGCCACTCGGGTATCCGCACCAGCCCGGGCTCGACCATGTCTAGCCCGGTGAAGAACGAGGCGACTTCTTCCCGGCTGCGGAGCGTCTGCTTCTCGTGCATGAGCTGTCGCAACCGCTCATGCGCCTCGGCGCGGGCCGCCGCCGCGATGTCCGAGGACAGGTGGGAAACAGCCAGGTAGCTGCCAGACGGCACAGCAGTGATCAGCTTCGTCACGACGCCATGCGAGTCGGCTTCGTCGTCGATCAGGTGCAAGATCGCGATCAACATGACCGCTACTGGGCGGGAGAAATCCAGGGTCTGGCTGGCGCCCCCGAGGATCTTGTCGATATCGCGGAAGTCGGCGTCGATGTACGCCGTGGCCCCCTCGGGGCCGCTGGCCAGCAGGGCGCGGGCGTGGGCGAGCACGACCGGGTCGTTGTCGACGTACACGACCCGGGACTCCGGCGCGACGGCCTGGGCGACCTCGTGGGTGTTGTTCGCGGTCGGGATCCCGGTGCCTATATCCAGGAACTGCCGGATGCCAGCCTCTCCGGCCAGGTACCGCACCACACGGGCAAGGAACGCGCGGTTGGCCCGCACGCCCGCAGCGACGTAAGGATAGGCCTCTATCACGGCGTCGCCGGCAACGCGGTCAGCAGCGCAGTTGTCCTTACCGCCGAGCCAGTAATCGTACACGCGGGCGATGTGAGCCACGCTGGTGTCGAACGTCGGGTGCTCATCCTGGCTGGAGGTCATGTCACCTGGCCATTTCGCTGGCTGCTGGTCTGCCAGGGCTCGTCGCTGGTGCCCTTTCTAACTCGAGGATATTGCGATCGTCGTCTCTCCCGGGCCGTGCGTGCGGGCCACGGGCTGCGGGCCGAGCGCGGCTACTCGCACATGCCGCAGGTGTCGTAGACGGCCGTGCCGCCGCGTCCTAATCGGGCCAGCATAGATAGACGAGCTGGTCGAGCAGGTCGCTGAGGATGGCCGCGGTCTCGGTGTAGGCGTGCTGCGGCCCGCCGACGGGGTCCGCCACGTCGTCATCCGGAGAGTCGCCGAGCAACGCCGCTCGCTCGCGGCCCTCGTGGGCGCGGGCCAGCCAGTCGGCCAGGCTCTCCCCCGGTGACCGGGGGCCGATCGCCTCACCCCGGCGGGCGAGCTCACGGAGCGTGAAGGCCCGGGGCCATATCTGCGGCGCGGTGACGACGGCATGGCGCAGGCTCTCCCGGGCCATGGCGAGGATGAGGTCGGCGTCCTGCAGGATTTCTGGGGTCATCGTCTGGCTGCGGTGTGAGGATACGTTGAGTCCGTAGCCGGCCATGGTGGTGATCACCTCGGAGGGCGGCGGGGCGCCGCCGGGGAGCATGCCCGCCGAACGCACCGTCGCGGGTAATCCCAGCTCAGAGAGGCGATGAGCGAAGAGCGCTTCGGCCATGGGCGACCGGCAGACGTTCGCAGTGCAGACCACTAGTACTTCTGCTGCGGAAATCAGCACCTACCCAGCGTAGTCATAACTACACTCAACGTTGTGACTCACGGCACACACCCGGTAACGGAGGGGAACGCATGACCAGCGAGTTCGGCACTGACCCGACTCTTCGTTCCTACGCGCAGCTTGTCCGCAGGCGGAAGTGGTGGGTCATCGCGTTCGCACTCCTGGGATTAGCGGTCAGCCTGGCGATCTCGTTCACCGAGGCTAAGCAGTACTCGGCCTCCGCCCAGGTCCTGGTGCAGCCGTCGACCCAGACAGGCGCGCTGGGAGCGACCCAGCAGCCGGTCACGCCGACCGACGTGCAGACCATGCTGCAACTGGTGACCAGCGCCCCGGTGACCGCCGCGGTGCGCCACCAACTGGGCAGCGCGCCGGGGGTGACGGCGGCCGAGGTTGCTCAGACCAACGTGATCTCCATTACCGCAGTCGCGGGCAGCCCGGCGCGGGCCGCGACGATCGCGAACACGTACGCCAATGCCTTCGTCAACGATCAGCGCACCACCGCGATCAACAGCCTCACCCAGTCCGAGGCGCAGCTAAAGGGCCAGATCAAGTCGATCAGCCAGCAGATCAAGCAGCTACACAGGACGCCAGGCACCGGCTCCCAGCAGACCGCACTCATTAACCAGCAAGCCGTACTCAGCGAGCAGCTCACCCAGATGCAGGTGAATAGTTCCGGGGAGACAGGCGGCCTCACGCTGGTCACGCCCGCCCAGGCGCCGACCGCCCCGAGCTCGCCGAAGCCGACCGAGAACGGCGCGCTCGGCCTGGTGGCGGGCCTGGTCCTGGGCCTCGCGGCAGCGTTCCTGCGGGAGAGCCTCGATGACGCGGTGGCGACCAAGGAGACGGCCGAGGAGTACGGCAGCGCCACCGTCCTTGCTGCGGTCCCGATGGTGAACTCGTGGAAGAAGCGCGACCGGCCGCTCGTGGTGTCGCTGGCCCGGCCGATGTCGCCGGCCGCCGAGGCGTACCGGTCGCTGCGCACCTCGCTGCAGTTCGCCCGGCAGGAACGCGAACTGCATACGATCCTGGTCACCAGCCCGGCCGCCGCCGAAGGCAAGACCTCCACGCTGTCCAACCTGGGCGCGATGTTCGCCCAGGCCGGGCAGCGAGTGGTGCTGGTCTCCTGCGACCTACGCAAGCCCCGGCTGGGCGAGTTTTTCGGCATCGACGAGCGGCTGGGACTGACCACCGCGATCCTGGGCGAGCAGCCGGTGGAGGAGCTTCTCCAGCCGGTCCCCGGGGACGACAACCTGTGGCTGCTCGGCAGCGGGCAGATGCCGCCCAACCCGGCCGAACTGCTGAACGGCCGGCGGATCCAGGACGTCTTCTCGACCCTACGCGGCATGTTCGACCTAGTGCTCATCGACAGCCCCCCGGTGCTGCCGGTCACCGACGCGGTGGTGCTGGCCAAGGACGTGGACGCGACACTGCTGATCGTGGCCGCGGGCCAGACCAGCCGGGGTGACCTCCGGCGTGCCGTGGAGAAGCTGGCCCAGGTGAACGCGCGGGTGGTGGGTCTCGTCCTGAACGAGACGTCCAGGCAGGCCAGTGGCTACGGTTACGGCTACCAGTACGGCTATGGCGGCACCTACGTGTCCGACCGGTCGCTGCCCGCTGTGCCCGTCCAGCTCAATGGCAACGGGTCGGCCCCCTCGTCGCACAGGGGCGGCTCCCGCCGCGCCAGGTAGCCGACGCCGGAGCAGGGACACGCGGGAGCGGGCAGCGATACAGACCGTGGCCACGAAATGGCACTGGTGACCCGGGCGTGGCGCTCAGCTCACTGGCCGTGCCTCCCCAGTGCCCGATGCCGTTGCGGCCCAGGGCCAGCAACATCCGCGCGCACCGGCGCGGGTGAAGATGTCCGGGCCCCACCTGCGCCCGTTACCTACCTACCCGTCCAATCCCCACGGCGCGGCGGCCTGCCTGGTATGGCGGCACCCACCTGTGCTCATGCACCCCACCCGGCCAGCGCTGCCGACCAGCCTGCCGCGACACGTGCGGCCCGAGGCACCAACGCCGCAGCGCCTTCAGGCGGTCAGGCCGCTCACCTGACGCTGTGGATCCCGAATCTCCTTGCGACCTAACGTAAGCAAACCACTACGGACAGTTGTTTCCACCGCTAGTATCTAGCGACGGGCAAGGGATCTGTCCAGCGTTCTCACTGCGCTGATATGCGTCGCTTTCGCTACCGCGGCCGAGCCAGTGCTGATGCGCTAATCCGCCAGGCGACCGCTGATCGTTGACCGGTGCCTGGCCGCGGGGGATGACGAGGCTACTGGCAGGCAGCGGCACGAGATCACGAGCCGCTGGGATCTCGTAGTGGATCAGTAGAGCAACTGCAGAGGGACAGTATTGTGAAAAGTGTCGTCCAGCCGGTGAGCGGCGGGCCGGTGACCGTACTCGACGTACCTCGCCCGTCCCTGGCCTCGACGGAGGTCCTGGTGCGCACGATGGCGTCGGTGATCTCGCCGGGGACCGAACGCGCCGTCACCGCGCTGGCCCAGTCCAGCCTGCTGGCCAAGGCACGGGCCCGGCCGGACCTGGTGCGCCAGGTGATGCGCAAGGCCCGGTCCGAGGGCCTCACCGCCGCCGCGCAGGCCGTTCGCGGTCGTCTGGCCGAGGACCTGCCGCTCGGCTATTCCGCCGCGGGCCAGGTGGTCGAGGTCGGGCCCGCGGTCAGCGGCCTGCGGGTCGGCCAGGTGGTGGCGACCGGCGGGGCTGGTAAGGCGAACCACGCCGAGTTCCAGGCGGTTCCCGGCCTGCTCTGCGCCGCAGTGCCGGGCGCCGTGCCCGCCGCGGACGCCGCGTTCACGACTATGGCATCGATCGCGCTACATGGCCTGCGCCAGGCCGAGGTGGGCCTGGGGGCGAAGGTGGTCGTGATCGGCCTAGGCCTGGTCGGGCAGCTGGCCGGGCGGCTGGCCATGACCGCGGGCTGCGACGTGGCCGGGGTCGACCCCGGCCAGCACGCCCGGACCGTCGCGGGCAGGTCCGGGATGCTGGCCCTAGACGAGCTCGGTGACCGCACAACCGAACACATCCTGTCCTGGTCGCGCGGGCGGGGTGCGGACGCGGTGCTAGTGTGCGCGGCCAGTTCGTCGTCCGCGCCGGTGACCCGGGTGCCCGCCTTGTGCCGCGACCGCGCCGCGGTCGTCATCATCGGGGACGTCGGTCTCAACCTGGACCGCAGTCCTTTCTACGAGCGGGAGCTCTCGCTGCGGTTCGCCCGGTCCTATGGCCCGGGCCGCTACGACCCGTCGTATGAGGCCTGGGGGGTGGACTACCCAGCCGGCCAGGTGCGCTGGACCGAGAGCCGGAACTTCGAGGCAGTGCTCGACCTGCTGGCCGCCGACCGGCTCCGCGTGTCCGACCTGGTGACCCACCGCTTCGATATCGGCGACGCTCCAGCAGCGTATGAGCTGATCGAGAATCGTCCCGAGCCATATCTGGCTGTCCAGCTGACCTACCCGAAGACGCCGGCCGAGGACGCCCCGGTCGTGATCCGGCAGCGCGCCTCGTCCGCCGGGTCGGCGTCGGGTGCAGCGCAGTTCGTCGGCTCGTCACCGGGCGTCGGCTGGATCGGTGCCGGGGCGTTCTCGACCGGTACGCTGCTGCCCGCGTTCCGCCGCGCGGGCTTCAAACGCCTCGTCGCGGTGACCTCGGCGAGCGGGATCACGGCCCGCCGGGCCGCGGAGCGGTATCGCTTCGAGAAGGCGATCTCAGGGGCCTTCCCGGTCATCGATGACCCGGATGTTGGCGTCGTGGTGATCGCCACACCGCACGACTCCCACGCCGAACTCACGAAGTTGGCCCTCAAGGATGGACGGCACGTATGGTGCGAGAAGCCGCTCGCGCTGACCATGGACGAGCTCGGCGAGATTGAGGCGGCATGGGAGGCGTCCGAGCGGCAGCTCATGATCGGATTCAATCGCCGCTGGTCTCCGGCCGTGAAGGTCGCGAAAGGCATGCTGGCCGAGGTGACCGAGCCCAAGTTCCTGGTGTACCGGATCGCGGCCGGACCGATCCCCGATGGCCACTGGTACACCGACCGGCGCCAGGGAGGCCGAGTGCTCGGCGAGGTGTGCCACTTCATCGACACCGCCCAGGCGCTGATTGGCACCGACATCGAGGAGACCGTTTCGGTGCTGGCCGGCGACAGCCACGGCCGCCGCGGCGGCGACGGGCGCGTGGTACCCGGCAACGACGCTGTCGTATCCCTGCGCTTCGCCGACGGCTCGCTGGCCACGATCTGCTACGGCAGCGCCCTGCCCTCCGCCGGCAAGGAGTGGATCGAGGTCACGTCCGGATCCAGGCGGCTCGTCATCAACGACTTCCGGTCGGCGAAGCTGGATGGCAAGACCCTCTGGCGTGGCCGCCAGGACAAGGGCCATCGTAGCTGCGCCTACGCGTTCCGGCGGGCAATCACGGGCGGCGCGGCCCTGCCAACTAAGGCTATGCTGGCCACCACCCACGCCACCATCCAGGCTGCGATGGCCGCTGACTGCAGTGGCTGACCGGAGCGCCGAGATCCCTCGTGGATGCGGCAGCCTTCGACGTCAAGGCAGCGGCTTGGCCGTCCAAGACGACATGTGGTCAACCCTGAATGAGCGAGCGCGTAGCCGAAGTCGAATTCGCGCCAGATGCTGTCGGTCGTATGCTGCTCGTGCGGGTCGCCGGGCAGCCATACCTCCACGGCCTCGCCGGGCAGCCGACCTGACCGGCGCCCTAACGCCGATTTTCGCGGCGGGTAGTCATCCCCTGGCTGACTGAGCGGTGTCCGCGGCTGGGTGAGTGCCCGGTGCCTGTGTGCAGGCATTTTGTGCTTCGTCTTTGCACCCGGCGGTTGCTTGCTGGGGTCGGTAACGCTGACTGCTCGGACCGAATTGCTGTCTATGTCAGATCGGGGCGTCCCGCCGGCGCCGCGACGGCCAGGCTTACAGCCATGTAATTCCTGGCAGAATGGCGCGGTAGCGGCGTGCCGCCGCGCCATCCTGCTGCGCACGTGGTGAACTAGCAGCATCGACCAGTCAGCGAATACCCCTCAGCCTGCCCGGCCCGGCGGGGAGTTCTTCGTGCACCCGGCCTCCCCGGCGCACCGCCGGTATGAGGCGCTGCGCGCCTACCTGGCCGAGGGCCTGCCCGCAGCCGAGGCCGCCGCCCGGTTCGGCTACACCCCCGCGTCGCTGCTGTCGGCAGTGCGGGACTTCCGCGCCGGGGCCCGGGACTTCTTCGTCACCGGCCGGCCCGGGCCCAAGACCGCGCCGGGCAAGGACGCCGCCCGGCCGCGCATCATCGAGCTGCGCGCCGCCGGGCACTCGATCGACGAGATCGCCGGCGCGCTCGCGGCCGAGGGCACCGCGCTGAACCGGACCGGGATCGCCGAGGTGATCGCTGCCGAGGGATTGCCCCGGCTGTGGCGCCGCCCCGATGCCGGACGCG
>Ga0335078_10019743_pt1 | contig 10015 bp, 7 predicted proteins | sample Lox_Sample_32_FD_206711 | JGI IMG/M metagenome (GOLD analysis project Ga0335078, IMG submission 206711) | Soil microbial communities from Loxahatchee National Wildlife Refuge, Florida, United States - Lox_Sample_3.2 | ecosystem: Environmental > Terrestrial > Soil > Wetlands | place: USA: Florida...
ATACACTTTGTCCGGTTCGGCGGACATATTGAAGTAATTCACCCTGCCGACAAATTGATTATCCTCCAGGAGGATAGGCATTTGACTTGCCCGCACCTCGAGTACGACTTTGGTTCCGGGGATCTCCCCGCGTTTTCCATATCCGAACCCCGGGTCAAAGAAACCCGCATAGTGAACGCGAAATTCCTGAGTTGCCAAATCGTATGGCAACATCTCAGCCGCAAGATCAGGCGGGACGCGAACACGTTGCTTTGACGCAAGGATGTAAAACTCATTGGGCTCCAGGACATGCTGGAGCTTTTCATTGCGTTGAATTGGAGTCCAAAACTCGGCCATATCGTAGTAGTTAACTTTGCCAAGGTCGATGGGTGGCGCAAACCGCTTCGCTTGATAACCGACGATTTCCGAACCATTACCTTGAAGATCGACCGTCATGCGTAGGCCCCGATCTATGAGGCCGGCCTGCGTCACATCGTCTTCAGGTTCAACAAGGAGGGCGTCCTGATCCAATTGCTTTAATCGTGCGTCACCCGCAGGAAGAAATTTTCCACGCACAAACCGTAATTGATTCAACCTCATCCCCGCTTGGACGATAATTGGAAATGTCTGTGAGACGACCTCTATATATAGTTTTCCGTGGTAGCCCCTCCTTACGCGTTCGAATTCATCGCCATGCTCGGTAATGAGCCGGGTGAAAACATCCAGCCTACCAGTCGTGCTCTTCGGGTTAGCGATCCCGAAAACATCGGAGGGAAGGTTCAATGTTTCCATTAACTCGATGACATAGATGACACTCGGCTCCAACAAAGTTGGCGAAGAGATGTCCAAGGTGCTATTGAGCATACCGTTGGAGGTAGCCTTGTTGAGGAGAGTCGTGGACCTCCCGGGGAGAAAACTTGCGCGGACACGATATGCTTCATTAGACAAGCGCAAATCGATGCTGGCCGGCTGAATCTGGTCCTCGGAGATCTCTTTGGGGGAACAAATAATGCCATTTCGTACGAGATCAAGGATCTCCTGTGACGGCAAGATGCCTTCGCCAGTTGGCTGCCGATACGGGATCAACGCCTCCGATGCCAAATGGTCCTCCATTCTAAAGAGCTAGTTGCGCAGGGCCGCCGCTAGCCGCCTTGCTCTTTCGCTGAATTCCGCCTGATGGTACGATGCAACGCACCCCAAGCTGCAAAATGACCCCGCTCCACGCATCACCGATGTACCTTCCGGAATTGCCTTCCCGCAGTTTGGGCAAATTCCAGCTTCGCGTAAATGTTGAAGGTTGTTGGGTTCCGTATCGGTCACTTGTACGCTCAGAACGTGGAGATTATGAAGATTAGCAGTTACCTGCCTGTGGATGCTTTGCGTAACGAGCAAGATGTGTGGATTACCCAGCTAACTCAATTCCTATCAACCGAATCTGCATGGAAGAGCGCCCTTAGATTCACGCAAATGCTGCATTTCTTGTGCAACACCGAGTTTCGCACGACGGCTCAATTCCGACTGGCCCAAGCCCTTATAGCTTGCGCAGGCGCGCGCAGGCCTCGTCGAGCTCCGCGTCCTGCTTGGCGAAGCAGAAGCGCAGCAGATTCTCGCCGCGGCCGGGGCGAAAGAATGCCGATCCCGCAACCGCCGCTACGCCCGTCGCGCGCAGCAAGTGGCGCGCTTTTTCCGCGGCGGCTTTGCCGGGCAGGCGCTCCACGCTGGCCATGATGTAGTAGGCGCCCGCGGGCAGCGTCGGCTCCATACCCGCATCTTCGAGCGCCGCCGCCATCTTTCCCCGCTTCGTCTGGTAATCGGCGGCAAGTTGCGTGTAGAAGCTCGGCGGCAACTGTTCGATTCCTGCGGCCGCGGCCACTTGAAATGGCGCCGGCGCGCAGACGTAGGTGAGATCGTGAAAATGCGCCATGGCCGGCATCCAGCGTGCGTCGGCCGTGGCGTAGCCGATGCGCCAGCCGGTAATGGAAAAGGTTTTGCTAAAACCTGAAATCACAATCGTCCGCTCACGCATGCCCGCCAGCGTGGCCGGGCAGATGTGGCGCTCACCATCGTAGACGAAGTACTCATAAATCTCATCGGTAATGAGGAAGAGATCGTGCTGACGGCAAAGCTCTGCGACCTCCTCGAGCTCGGAATGGGAAAAGATTTTGCCGCTGGGATTGGCCGGCGTATTCACGAGCACGGCGCGCGTTTCGGGGGTGACCGCCGCACGCATTGCGTCCACGTCAAGCTGGAAATCGGGTTCAGCAAGCGCCACCAGCACCGGTTTTACGCGCAGCGACTTGAGCGTGTTCACGTGGTAGCCGTAAAACGGCTCGAAGACCAGCACTTCATCGCCGGGGTTGAGCAGCGCCATGGCCGCGACATGCAAGCCTGCCGTAGCGCCCGAAGCCACCAGCACCTCGCTCTCGCCATCGTAGTTGAGTCCGTAATCGCGCTGCTGCTTGGCGGCGATGGCCTCGCGCAGCCGCGCCATGCCGTCGCAACGCGTATAGATGTTCTGCCCGTCACGCATCGCTTGTGCGGCCGCGGCTTCCACCACGGCGGGCACCGGCGTGTCGCACACGCCCTGTGCCAGATTGATACCGCCCATGCGGTCGCACTCCGTGGTCATGGCGCGGATTTCCGATTGAAACGTTTCGGGCGCGAGCCGGCTGAGGGTAAGGCGGGATGCCGTTGTGAATGTTGGCATGATTGTTGCGGGCACGGGGAAGATCCTTTGCATCTATCTTACATTTTGGGCACACCTTTTGCGCCGGTCCTCGGCCCCGCGCTCCTGCAGCCAAACCTAACGCAGGCGTAGTATCTTGCAATGAGAAGCATTCACTATGCACGAGCTTTCCATCGCGGCCAGCATTGTGGAGTCGGTGACTGAAGCGGCCTCGGCGTATCCGCGCGCGCGTGTGAAAGAAGTACGGCTGCGCGTGGGCGCTCTGGCCTCGGTGATCGAAGACTCACTCCAATTCTGCTGGGGACTGGCGACGGAAGACTCGTCGCTTGCGGGCGCGGCGCTTGTAATCAAGATGTTGCCGGTCAAGTTACATTGCGCGGCCTGCGGCGCCGATACCGAGGTCGACGGAGTGCAGAGTTTTCGCTGCCCGCAATGCGGTGAGCTGGCTTCCGATCTGCGGCAGGGGCGCGAGCTCGAGATCGAATCGTTCGAACTGGAGGAACCGGACACGCCCACACCGGAACCAGTTGAGGAGCAAGTATGACGACGCGGATTGTCGAGTTGCGGCGGGGAATCCTGAAAAAGAACGACGAGCTGGCAGCGGGGCTGCGCGATCGTTTCACCTCGGCCGGCGTGCTGGTGCTGAACCTGGTCTCGAGCCCGGGCACGGGCAAAACCGCACTTCTTGAGCGGACCCTGCGCGAGCTCGGTGCGCGCGGCGCGCAGGCGGCGGCGCTGGTGGGCGACCTTGAGACCGACAACGATGCGCGGCGTCTGGCTGCCAGCGGTGCTCCGGTGCGCCAAATCAATACTCATGGCATCTGCCACCTCGACGCGGAAATGATCGGCAAACACCTCGAAGGCTGGCAGGGCGTCACGCTCGCCGGGCTCAACTATCTCTTCATCGAAAACGTCGGCAACCTGGTGTGCCCCTCGAGCTACGACCTGGGTGAGCGCATCCGCGTGGCGCTGCTCAGCGTGACCGAGGGCGAAGACAAGCCGCTCAAGTATCCGGGCCTCTTCAATTCCGCCGATGCGGCAGTAATTACGAAAATCGATATTGCTGAGCCCTGCGGTTTCGACCGCGAGCTGGCTTTGAGAAACGTCAACGAAATCCGGCCGGGCATCCGCATTTTCGAGACTTCCGCCAAAACCGGCGCGGGGATAGAGGAGTGGCTCGCCTATCTTGCGGAGCAGGCGAAAGTCTTCTGAGCGCATCTCCGCTTTGGGGAGTTCGACCCGGCTCTCCATGGTTTCGCGTTGCCAACATGTGGTCCCTGGGCGTATGTTTCAGTTAAGGTCGGTAGCACAAAATGGGCCCCTCGAATCCCCCAGGGCGACATGTGGACGCGCGGCAACGTGTGCATCCGGATTTTGCCCGGAACACCATCGAACGCCTCTTTGAGTTCTCGCCCGACGCCATCCTCGTCTGCGACGAAAAGGGTGTGATGCGCGCCGCCAACCCGCGCACCGAAGAGCTGTTCGGCTATACAGCCGACGAGTTGATCGGCCAGCCCGTGGAGATGCTGATGCCGGCGCGCTTTCGCGGCGGTCATCCCCGGCATCGCGAAAATTACAGCGCCCATCCCCGCACGCGGCAAATGGGCGCGGCCCTCAATCTCTGCGGTCTGCGCAAGGACGGCACGGAGATCCCCGTCGACATTATGCTCAAACCCATGCAGACCGCAAACGGCCCCGCGGTGGTCACGTTTGTCCGCGACGCCACGGAGCAACGCGCGGCACAGGAGGCTCTACGGCTCAACGATGCGCGGCTGCATTCTATTGTCGAGAGCATCGGCGATTTCGCCATTTATCTGCTCGACCGCGAAGGCCACGTCCTCACCTGGAATCCCGGAGCGGAGCACATCAAAGGGTACAAGGCGGACGAGGTGCTGGGCCTGCACTACTCGCGCTTCTTCACGGACGAGGATGTAGCGCAGGGCCGTCCCGCCGAGCTGCTGCGCCGGGCCATCGTCAAAAATCGTGTGGAAGAAGAAGGCTGGCGCGTGCGCAAAGACGGCTCCCGCTTCTGGGCCAACGTCGTGCTCACGGCCATTCACGACAGCGCAGGCGCGGTGACAGGGTTCTCCAAGATCACGCGCGACATGACCGAGCGCAAGCAGGCGCAGGAATCGGTGATCGCCGAACTGAGCAGTTTGCTGCTGATGAATGTCGACATTCGCAAGCTGCTGGGAGCGTTTTCCTCGAGCATTCGCCAGATGGTGCCGCACGACGCCGCCACGCTCGCGCTCTACGACGAAACCAGGGGCAAATTGCGCGTGCAGTTTCTCGGCTCCGATGACGCCGACGCCAATCAGGGCGAAGTGCTGCTCGATCCCGACGCCTCTCCGGCCGGCCAGGCCTTTCGCACGCGCCGGCCCGTCATTCTCAACAGATTGGACCGCTGGCCCTTCGCGCCCGAATCCGTGAAGCACCTTACGCGCGTGGGCATGCAGTCAGGACTCTGGATTCCGCTCGTGCACCGCGAACGGACGCTTGGCACCATCATGGTTGCGGGCCGCAACGAAAATGCGTTTTCTCAGCACGACGCCGAAGTGCTGGGTGAAGTTGCCGGCCAAGTGGCCATGGCGTTGAACAATGCGTTGGCCTATAAGCAGATTGCTGAGCTGCGCGACCGCCTCGCCCAGGAAAAGCAATATCTTGAAGAAGAGATCAATCTCGAGCATCGCTTCGACGACATCGTGGGCGAAAGCACGGGGTTGCGCAACGTGCTGCGCGAGATTGAGACCGTCGCGCCGACCGATGCTACGGTGTTGATCCAGGGCGAGACCGGAACCGGCAAGGAGCTGCTGGCGCGCGCCATCCATCGCCTGAGCCCGCGCAGCGCGCGCACGTTTATCAAATTGAATTGCGCGGCCATTCCCGCAGGCTTGCTCGAGAGCGAATTGTTCGGTCACGAAAAGGGGGCGTTTACCGGGGCCATCGCGCGCAAGATCGGCCGCCTCGAGCTGGCGCATGAGGGCACTCTATTTCTCGACGAGGTGGGCGAGTTGCCGCTCGACCTGCAGCCCAAATTATTGCGCGCGTTGCAGGAGCACGAGATCGAACGTGTCGGCGGCACGCGGCCCATCCCCATCAACGTGCGCCTCATCGCCGCCACCAACCGCGATCTCGCGAGGATGGTCGCGGAAAAGCAGTTTCGCAGCGACCTGTTTTACCGCCTCAAGGTGTTTCCTGTGTTCTCGCCGCCGCTGCGCGAGCGCGTGGCCGACATTCCCATCCTGGTGCGCCATTTTGTCTCGCGCCACGCCCGCCGCATGGGCAAAACCATCGAGACCATTCCGCCGGAGGCGATGGATGCGCTGGTCAAATGGAAATGGCCGGGCAACATTCGCGAGCTCGAGAATTTTCTTGAGCGCGCCGTGATCCTTTCGCGCGGGCCGGTGCTGCACGTGCCACTCGCCGAGCTCGAAGCCTCGGAGGAGGAAGAAGAAGACGATGCGGCCGCCGCCAACCCTACGTTGCTGGCCGCCGAACGCGAACACATTTTGCGCGCGTTGCGCGAGGCCAAAGGCATGATCGGCGGCCCCGGCGGCGCTGCCGAGCGCTTGGGCCTTAAGCGCACCACGCTCAACTCCAAAATGAAGAAGCTCGGCATCGAGCGCGGCGAGTATATGTAGGAGCCGTCGGAGCGTTTCGCGACTACCCTTCGTCTCGATGACGACATTTCGTCTTCGTCACTTCGTCACGCGTTGCCGTTCATCGCTCTCTCGAGCGCCATCCTTAGAGATTTAACCGCTGTGCTTTCAGCGCCTTGCGCCTGACTTTGCGCCGGCCGCGCAGGTTTGGCACGCGCCGTGCTTTTACTAGAGGCATGGCGCAGGACGGGCCAGTAAGTGCTGAGAATCACTCTTGAAGAGAAACCCGATGCAGTTGTTCTCAAGTTGGAAGGGCGCCTGGCTGGACCATGGGCGGCCGAACTTGGCCGCCTGTGGCAAGAGAAAGCACCGTCTGTGGCTCAGAAGAAATTGTCTCTCGATCTGCGGGAAACCACCTTCGCCGACGCCGGCGGACTTCGCATCCTGAAAACCATCTACTCGCAAACCCGAGCCGCGATCCTCACCGGCACACCATGGACCCAGTATCTTGCCGAAGAAGTGGCAAACACGAACTCATCACCGCAGAGCACGGAGGTCTGAAATGCACACAGCACTCGAATCGACGAATCAGGCAAGTCTTCCTGTTTACCGGAAGGGCGAATTTTTCAAGGCGTTGCCGGCTGAGGCTCTGGCCGATTTCGAACGCCTGATCGCGCCTTCTGCTTACCCTTCGGGCATGGTCATCTTTTCTGAAACGCAGCCATGTTCGGGCATTTACGTGGTCCTCGAAGGCGAGGTCAAGCTCTCTATCAATTCCGCCGACGGCCGGCGTCTGAGCTTCCGCATCGCCAAAGCGGGCGAAGTGCTGGGCCTTTCCTCCGCGCTCTCCGGCGGCGCGTACGAAATGACCGCCGACGCGCTCTACCCGGCAAAGATCGCGCACATCCCGCGTGCCGTCTTCCTGCAATTCCTCTCGCGCTATCCTGCTGTCTACCAGGCAGCGGCGAACGAGATGGTGCGCACTTACAACGCCGCCTGCGAGCAACTGCGCATGGTGGGCCTCTCAACCTCGGTGCCGGAACGCTTGGCGCGTCTGCTGCTGGTGTGGAGCGACGAGCCAGGCCAGAAGCCTGAACGCCCGTCGCGTTGCCGCCTCTCGCTTACCCACGAGCAGATCGGCGAGTTCATCGGCGCCTCGCGCGAAACTGTAACGCGCACGTTGAGCACCTTCAAGCATCGTCATCTGGTGGCACAGCACGGATGCACGCTGACCATCCCCAGCCGCGTGGCTCTGGAGAGCTACGCGCGCGGGTAGAACCGCGGCCTCAGCGACCACAATTGCCGACGGGGTGGAAAAACGCAAATCTCATCCTCCAGGGATGAACACTGGGCTGGCCGTTCATTGGCTGTGACAGGGTCTTTTCACACTATTGGGATCAGATCCTCGGGGAAGGCATAGCGCAAATCCAATGACGGCATTTTTTTGCGGGCTCAGTTCGTCCCTTTCGTCCGCCGCAGCGCCAATTGTGCCGCACGATAGCCGCACATGCCGTGCACGCCGCCGCCGGGAGGCGTCGACGCCGAGCACAAATACAGATTCGGCGTGCCGGTCGCGTAACCGCGCAGGGTCGGCCGGAAGATCATCTGGTGCAGCGACAATGCTCCGCCGCCGATGTCACCCCCCACAAGATTCGCATCCATCCTCTCCAGCGTGGCCGGCGTAGAAACATGACGCGCCAGGATGCAATCGCGGAATCCGGGGGCGAAGCGCTCGATCTGCGCGTCGACACGACTTTCCATTTGGGCGCGCTTCGTCATATCGGACGCCGCTCCGTTGGGCACGTGGCAATAGGCCCACAGGATATGTTTGCCCTCGGGTGCGCGGGTCGGATCGAAGAGCGTGGGTTGCGCGGCGAGCACAAAGGGCTGCTCCGCGCTGAGTCCATGCGCAACAGCGTCCTCTGAAGCGGCAATTTCCTCGAACGTTCCGCCCAGGTGTACGGTGATGGCCCGTCGGCACTCGGGCGCGCGCCACGGCACCGGCTCGGAAAGCGCGTAGTCGATTTTGAATGCACCCGGTCCGTGCTCGAAATGCTCGAAGGCGCGGCGATAGTGCGGTGCAAGCCTTTCGCCGGCAATCGCCACGAGTTCCCGCGGCGCGGTATCAAAAAAAACCAGGTCGCTGCCGGCTTCGAGTTCCTTGAATGCGGCTGCGTCAACGCGACGCGAGGTATGCACCGCGCCGCCCAGCGATTCGAGGTAACCGATCAGCGCATTGGAGATGGCTCGGGCCCCGCCGCAGGGAATCGGCCAGCCCACGGCATGAATCGTGATGCCAAACATCCATCCGATGGTTGCGCTCAGCAGTTCATCCAGGCTCATCATGGAGTGGCCGGCCAGCCCGGCAAAGACGGCGCGCGTGCGCTGGCTCGAAAAATGGCTCGCGGCGAAATGACGCGCAGATTCGAGCGCGCTCAGCCCGAATCGCGCCATGCGCAGGGGATGGCGGGGAAAGCGCAGCATGGGACCGAGAGCGTCCTCGGCAAACTCCTGCCAATCATCCGCTGCCGGCTGCATCAAACGCCGCCATGTCTTGCCGTCCCGGCCGAGCGCTCGTACGGTTTCTTTGAGGTCGCGCTCCAGGACGACTGCGGTTCCGTCGTCGAGTGGATGCGCGAGTGGCGCATCGCCGTGAATCCACTGCAATGCGAATTTGGCCAGCGGCAGCGTGGAGAGGAACGGCGAACCGGCCGCGAAGGGATGAACCGCCGAGCCGAAGTCGTGCAGAAATCCCGGCAGCGTGAGCGGCAAGGTGCGCGTTGCCCCGCCGGGTTCGGGGGCCGCCTCGTAGACGTCGACGTGCATCCCCGCCTGCGCGAGCACAATCGCGGCCGCCAGCCCGTTTGGGCCCGATCCGATGACGCAGGCGCGGCTCATGGTGGCATTGTCCTCCGTATCTCCTTACTGCTAAAACGGATTTCAAAAACAGTGCGATTTGCTTCGGTTGAGATCCCTCAGCGGCTGAAGCCCCTCTTTTAATGGCCGTTTTTCGGCACAATTGAAGTCGTGCCCTGTTACAAGACGTTACACCATCTTCTGAGGCGCTCTGACTCGCCGATTCGCTGACTTGCTGTCTAATCGTGCGGCGGCAACTCTTCCGGCCACTCGACCGCGGCAATGCGGCCGTCGGCGGTCACGGTCAGCTCGGGCGCGTAGAGGCCGAGTAATGAGTGCCGCCACCAATTGCCGGTGCTGCGTTTCTCCTCCATCGACGTAAACCAGTACTGCCAAAGCACCGCACGCACGTAACGTGGCGGCAACTGGGGAAACGGATTGCCGCGGAACAACGCCAGCACATCGCGATCGCCGAGGAGCAGACGCTCTTCCGTGATGGGAACGATCTCGTTCTCGCGCCAGTCACCCAGCGACGCGAACCACAGGTTCCAGTCGAAGCGCGGTTGGTAAGGCGCGTAGATGCCCGGCGCTTCGTTCAATGCTTGCGGCTTGTTGCGAAATGGATACGCAATCCAGTTCACGCCGTCGTTGGAGCCCTGAAACTCAATCTCGTAGCGGCCCCGCGTCATTACGGCGAAAAGGCCATACTGGTTGGCGATGCGAAACGGCTCGAGCGCGACGATGGGCTGCGCGGGCAGATGCACATGGCGGAACGGGATCGCGATCATCTCCGCGGTGGTGTTGTAGGCAATCCACGTAAGCAGGATCGCCGACAACGACAGGCGCGCAATCCAGAAGGAAAAACCCAGGCGGCTCTCGGTCGCCATGCGTCGCT
>Ga0335078_10019744_pt1 | contig 10015 bp, 9 predicted proteins | sample Lox_Sample_32_FD_206711 | JGI IMG/M metagenome (GOLD analysis project Ga0335078, IMG submission 206711) | Soil microbial communities from Loxahatchee National Wildlife Refuge, Florida, United States - Lox_Sample_3.2 | ecosystem: Environmental > Terrestrial > Soil > Wetlands | place: USA: Florida...
TCGGGAAAGATGTGGCACAACAATTCTATGCCCTTCGATTCCGCCTGCTCGGCAAAGAGGCCGACCGCCTCCTCCACCGATTGGGGGAGGTCGAAATCCTCGACACTGAGCTCCATCTGGCCGGCCTCTATCTTGGAAAAATCGAGGACGTCATTGATAACGTTGAGGAGCGTGACACCCGACGAAAGGGCCATTTTGACATAATTGGTCTGCCTCCCCGTGAGAGGGCTCGCCTTGAGGAGCTCAAGAAGGCCGAGGACGCCGTTCATGGGGGTCCTGATCTCGTGGCTGATGTTTGCGAGGAACTGCGACTTTGCCCTGCTCGCTGCCTCCGCTTCTTCCTTTGCGGCAAGCAGATCCCTCACGAGGATGACGATCGAGCGGGCGATGATCCAGCACAGCCATATGGTGACGGCAAGGACAAAAGCGACGACCGAGAGGAGCAATATGCAGACAACCTTGCTCACGAAGTTCATCGCTGCCACGGAGCGCTGCTGCCTTCCCTGGGCATCGAGGATGTTCCACCTGCCCATCTCCTTCTCCGATTCGATCATGTTGGCGAGCCTTGTGGCGGCCTGGTGGGATTTCTCCCGCGAGAAGGCCGCCTCTTTCAGGTTGTCGATCATGCCGCCCCGTTTCATCACGAGCTCCTCCACACGGTCGAGGCCTGCGGACGAGTCTTCCATCGCCTTCTTCTCTGACTCCTCTCCTATCGATGCAAGGGCTGCTTCCAAGGGCCCCCTGACCTGTCTGGCCCGGCCGAAGAGCTCTTTGACCGAGCTCTGCATCTGGCCTATCCGCTGCCCATCCCGCTCGGTGAAGAGGTTCTGGACGGAATACTGGATCCCGTCGGTGATGGCGGTCATATCGGTATTGAGCATCATGATCTTGCTCACCGTGTCGGAGCTTGCAAGGCGCTCCTGGAGCTTGCTGTTTTCCGCATAAAAGGCGGCGGTGGCATCTTCGGTGTTCTCGACTATCGTCCGGGACAGTCGGTCCACTTGCGAACGGCCGGCCTGCCATGCATCCCCGAAGAGTTTTTTCCCGTCGTTCGGCCCCGAGAGGAATGAGACCTTGAGGGCCAAGGGGTTCTCTTTGGCGGAAAGGAACTGTTCCAGGGATTGGGCCGATGCCTCGACCGAAGGGAAGTCACCCCCGGATTGCTTGATCCCTTCCATGGCAAAAGCGATGCGTCCCTTTGCGACGTCGACGTCGTGGGGGGTTGCTGCCCACTCGATGTCGCCGTACGCCGTCTGCAACCCCTGGAAAAGATCCTTGATGCGTTCGATGGCCCGGAACTGCTCGGTTATCGCCTTGCTTCTCGATGTGGAGCGGGTGAGCTTCTCGTTGACCCCCTCCTGCAGCTTTTTGAGGGTATCCTGAAGTGCCCTGCGGTTGTCCGCAAGGAGCTTCAGCTTTTCATGCGCCTCCTTCACCGACGCGGCCGCCCTTCCCTCCGCCCGTATCCTCTCCGTCGACGTGCGGATTATGTCCTGGGTCAGCCCCTCCACTTCGTCCACCGTCTGGCCCATCTCCAACGTGCCTGGCGTTGCCTTGAGAGAGCGCACCGCGGAGGAGAGCAACTTCAGTTTCGAAATGCCCTGCCTTAGACCGGACTCCGTGCCGGTCACCTCTGCACCGGAGGAGGCTGAGGCGACCTCCATGAGCGCGTTCGCGTGCTCCTGGAGCGTCTTGGTAAACTCGAGGGTCTTGAGCTGGTATGGAGTGGAGTTGTCCGTCACTTCCCGTATGCTCCGTTCGACGCGGGCGAACCCAACGAAGCTGGCTGCTCCTATGACGAGTATGCCGGCGATAGTGATAGCCGCATTGGCGAAGAGTTTTCCCTGCAGGGTCATGTGGTTGGCTCCTCCTTGAGGGCGCTGGCTCCCGGCTTTTCCAAGTGGTCGGCAAAAACCCTATGGTCCTTAAGGAAAAACGGCCTGGGAGAAGCCTATTTAACGAATTATTAACACAAGACCATAGAGAGTGGGTTTCGAAGCCCCCTTTTACCCCTTTTCCTTAGGTCCTTACCGAAGGCGTCGATAACCCGCCATGAGGGCTGTCCGCTCTCGAAGACGCTGCAACCCGCGGCACCGGCTGTACCGCGTACCTTGCGTGGGGGAGAGAGACATGGGTCTATGGTCGTCTCTGATGCAACACCTCGCATCGGCAGTTTTTTTGTTCACGCCGTGCGGCATCGAATATGCCTTTCCCGAGCACTGCGCATGCCAATCTAAGGATCATCCGGGGGATCATGAAAAAGGAAAGCAGCCTTCCCGGGGAGGGCAGCGTCAACCCGATGAAGGGTCAGCTCCTGCGTAGGTCGCGCTACCTTAACAGAGATTTCATGGCATCTTGACAGGACCGCAACCAATGTTAAGGTAGTCTCCTTCCATATCAGCGTGGAGACTCATGGCCCGAAGACATAGGACGCAAAGCCGCCCCTCTCACACCCATCTGCCAGGGTCTCACGCCTTGCCGGTCCTGTTCATGGGTAGTGCGTCTCCCCTGCATCCGCTACATCGGGAGAGCTGCATGACAATGCGCTCCCTTCACCTGCGGGAGCTGGCGGGCTCTTCACCATGAAGGGTCGAAGGCGAGAAAATCTCGCCTCTCGTGTCGGTCCCTTCGTTGCCACGCTCCTCTTTCTCGGAGCCCTCTGGGTCCTCTGGAGAACGCTGAGCGGGCTCCGGCCGGGCGATATCAAGCAAGCCCTTGACGGCCTTTCCCGGAACGCCTTCGGCAGGGCGCTCTTGCTCACGGGAATGAATTACTTCGTTCTCACAGGTCAGGATTGGCTCGCCATGAAGTATGTCAAGAGGAAAATCGGGTACCCCAGGGTCTCGCTCGCCGCTTTTGTCAGCTATGCCTTCAGCAACGGATTGGGCTTCGCAACGATCACGAGCAGCTCTGTTCGCTTCCGTCTCTATTCCAGATGGGGATTGGACGGAGTGGAAATCGCGAAGGTCATCTCCTTTTGCACGGTGACCATGGGTCTGGGCCTGTCTTTCGCGGCGGGAGTTTCTTTTCTCACCCGGTCCCCTCTCGTGTCGACGCATGGGATCGCCTCTCTCATTGCAATCCGGGTCACGGGCATCCTCCTTCTCTGCCTCGTCCTCGCGTATCTTCTTCTCTGTGCGTTCCACAGCAGACCGTACTCTTTCCGGACATGGGATCTGTCGATTCCGTCTTTGCCGCTATCAATCGCCCAGGTTCTTGTCTCTTCTCTCGATTGGGCCATCGCAGCCGGTGTCCTCTACGCGCTCATGCCCATGGGGTATGATGTTACTTACTTCCAGTTCCTCGCCGTGTTCCTTGTGGCCCAGACCACCGCCATTCTGAGCCAGGTGCCGGGAGGCCTCGGCGTCCTGGAATCAGCCGGAATGATACTCCTCCTGCCTGTCGTACCGGCCCGGAGCGCCATCGCGAGTTTTGTCGCCTATCGCGCCATCTACTACCTCTTGCCGCTCGCCGTGGCAGCCGGCCTGTTCGGAGCGCGCGAGGCCCTCGACCGAGGCAGGACTGCTCGCCGGCTCGTGGGTCTTCTCGGAAGATGGCTGCCGGGCATACTGCGGTGATTTTACAGGTCCTCAGTGTGAATCCGGATTGTTTTGTGAATGGACCTTCTTTAGTTCGGCATCGATTGCCAGCCGAAAGCCCTCAAGTGTTCGCTGGTTGAATGGCTTCCCGTTGATGAAAATGGCAGGTGTTCCTTGGACGCCTGCCCGGACGCCGTCATTCGTATCCTTGTCAACGAGGGCGGCGAGAGACGGGTCTTTGAGGTCTTTGTCGAACTGTTCCGCGTTCAAGCCAAGTTCGCCTGCGATGGCCTCCACTCTGGCGTCGCCCAGGTCCTTCTGGCTCGCGAACAGCTTCTCATGCATTTCCCAGAACTTACCCTGTTTTCCCGCGGCCAGGGCTGCCACGGCCGCCTTCTTTGCATAACCGTGCATCGGGAGGGGAAACTGTTTGATGACGAGTTTCACATCCTTCGGAAAGGTCTCCGACACCTGCCGGAGCAAGGGCTCGAGGCCCGCGCAGTACGGTCACTGGTAATCGTCGAAGACAACAATGGTAACCGGCGCCTCCTGCGGCCCCCTGAAAGGCGAGCCGGTCACATCGATTCTGTAGCTCCGCTCGAGGAGAACAACCTGGAGCAATTTTTTGGCACTGCTTGAGACGACGAGCGCGTCCGGCCTCGGCAGCGATGCTATTTTGTCAAAGCTCTTGTCCACGGAAATCCGGTCGGTGATCGTCCCATCGACAAAGGAATAGATAACAACCTCCCCTGGCGTAAGAACGTACAGCCATTTCCCATCGAGGGAAGGAGCCACGTCGAGGGGGGTCTTTTTCAGGTCCAGGTCCTTGACGACCTTCCACTCCACCTCGGCGCGAGCGATGTGCGGTGAAATCAAGGCTGCCACTGCAAAAATAGCGCACGCGATGAGTATTGCCTTTCTCTTCAACATAGACTCCTTTTTTTCTGAAATAATCTCACATAGCCCGGGTATTCTCAAATGAATTATTCGTTAACCCCTTGAGCCAGCGTTGAGTGCGGCCTCACGCCGGGTAGATGGACTCGACTGGAGGCATTCTGAGCCGCTCGGGGTGGCGGGAGGCGAGAGCTCAAAGGTAAGGTCGGCCTTTCCCGCGAATGGAGCGGCCTTAGCTCTCGTCCCGGTGGTGCTTTATCACCCGGCCTTCCACCATGAATATGACGTCTTCCCCGATATTCGTGGAGAGGTCGGCAATGCGCTCCAGGTTGCGGGCAATGCTGAGGAGGTGGATGCCCCGTTCTATGGTGGCCGGATCGGCCGTCATGTAGGTGATGAGCTCCCTCAGCACCTGCTTTTCGAATGCGTCAACAGTGTTGTCCCTCTCGCAGACGCTTTTCGCGAGAGCGGCGTCCTCTTGCACGAAGGAGAGCAGGCTGTCCCGAACCATACCGCTCGATTCTTCCGCCATTCTCGGTATGTCGAGAAGCGGCTTCACCTGGGGCCTCTCTGCGAGAAAGAGGGCATCTTCGGCGATGTTGACTGCATGGTCGCCCATCCGTTCAAGATCGTTGTTCATGCGAAGCGCCATGAGGATGGTCCTCAGGTCTTTGGCCCTGGGCGTGTACTGGGCGATCGTTTGAATGCAAAGCTCATCGAGGGTGATCTCCCAATCGTTTGCCTTCGGCTCATCCTTCTCTATCACGTCGACGAGCACGTGCTTCTGCTTCTTGAGCAGGCCTTCGATGCTCTTTTCCACCATGTTTCGGACAAGGGCGGAGAACTCCATGAGCTCCCGCTTGATGTCCTTCATCTTCTCTTCCAGCACCTTCGCGGCCTCCTATCCGAATTTGCCCGTAAGATACTGCTCCGTCCGCTTGTCCCTGGGCACGGTGAAGAGCCTCTCAGTCGGCCCGAATTCGACGAGCTCGCCCAGGTAGATGAAGGCGGTGAAATCTGAGATCCGGGCAGCCTGGGGGATGTTATGGGTAACCTGGATTATGGTGACAGTGTTCTTCAGCTCAACGACCAGTTCTTCTATGTGGGCCGTGGCCTTGGGGTCGAGGGCGGAAGTGGGCTCGTCGAGGAGAAGGATCTCCGGGTACATGGCCAGGGCCCTCGCGATGCAGAGGCGCTGCTGCTGGCCGCCGGAAAGGAATGTGCCCCTTCTGTGGAGCGAGTCTTTCACTTCGGCCCAGAGGGCTGCCTTCTGCAGGGACTCCTCCACGATCCGGTCCTTGTCCGCTTTCGAGACGGCTATTCCGTTGAGATTGTAGCCTGCCACCACGTTGTCGTAGATGCTCATGGTGGGAAAAGGATTCGGCCTCTGGAATACCATCCCGATCTTCCGCCTCACGATGATGGCGTCCATGTCGTAGATGTTCTCGAGGTCGAGCAGGATCCTGCCTGAAGACGTGGCCCCTGGCACGAGCTCATGCATCCGGTTGATGCAGCGGATGAACGTCGTCTTGCCGCAGCCCGACGGTCCCATGATGGCCGTTATCTTGTTGCGCTCGATGGAGAGCTCGATGTGCCTCACCACCTCGTTATCTTCAAAACCGGCACAGAAATCCTCGGTTTTCAGAACTGTACTTTCCATCTGCTGATCACCACTTTCGCAATGAGATTCAAGAAAAGGACAAAAACGATCAGGACGAAGCAGGCCCCCCACGCCAGGGCGTGCCATTCCGGGTAAGGGCTCGTGGCGTAATTAAAGACGAGAAGCGGCAGCGAGCTGACCGGCTTGAATATGTTGGTGCTCATGAAGGGACTGCCGAAGGCGGTGAAGAGGAGGGGCGCCGTTTCCCCGGCGATCCTCGCTATGCCGAGGATGATGCCTGTCACTATGCCGCTCAAGCCGGCCGGCAACACCACCTTGAGGATGGTGCGGGGGTACGGGACCCCGAGGGCGAGAGATGCCTCCTTCAGGGAGTCGGGGATGAGCTTGAGGGTCTCCTCGGTGGCCATGACGATCACGGGAAGCATCATGATGGCCAGGGCGATGCCCCCGGAAAGGGCGGAGAAAGAGCCCATGGGTACCACTATCCAGACATAGGCGATGATGCCGATGACGATCGAGGGTATGCCCTGGAGTATCTCGAGGGAAAGCCTGGAGAGATAGGGGAACCTCCCCTTCTTGTACTCCGAGAGATAGATCCCGGTGAGGATGCCGAAGGGTATGGAAATGACGGAGGCAATGAGGATGAGAATCACCGTACCCACCAGAGCGTTCGAAATGCCTCCCCCCGCTTCTCCCATTGGCTTAGGAAGACTCACGAGGAAACTCCAGTTAACCACGCCGATCCCGTTCCTGATGATGAAGTAAAGGATGAAGAACATAGGGAGGATGATGACGAAGGATAGGGTGATTACGAGCCCTTTGAAGAGCCTGTCGAAGAGTATCCTTTCCTGCACCGACCTCTGCCTCATGTCAGCGCTCCACCGCCATCTTGATGATAATGACCTTCCCCACGATATTGATAATGGCCGTCACCACGAAGAGAACGAGGGCTATCTCCACGAGGCTCGCCAGGTAGACCTTGCCCGTGGCCTCCGTAAACTCATTGGCAATGATGCTCGCCATCGTGTTCGCCGGTGCGAAGATGCTCTTGGGGAGCATGTTGGAGTTGCCTATCACCATGGTGACCGCCATGGTCTCGCCGAGGGCGCGGCCGAGGGAAAGGAGGACCCCCGCGAGGATCCCGGAGCGCGCGTAAGGAAGGACGACTTTCTTGATCACCTCGAACCTCGTCGCGCCGAGGGAAAGAGCCGCTTCCTTCAGATCGGCCGGCACGAGGCTGATTACCTCCCTGCCGAGAGACGCGGCATAGGGGATGATCATTATGGAAAGGATGAGCGACGCGGTGAGGATGCCCACGCCATACGGAGCAACGTGGATGCGCATCTCCACGAAGCGAACGGCGGGCACGAAGAACGCCAGCCCCCAGAATCCGTATATGACTGAAGGAATGCCGGCAAGGAGCTCTACAATCCCCTTGATGAAGGAAGACGTGGGGCCCCTCCGATAGTACTCGCCGAGAAAAATGGAGACGGCGAGAGAAAAGACGACGGCGATAAGGAGGGCGATGAGGGACGTAAGGAGCGTGCCCACGAGAAAGGGAAGGGAGCCGAATTCACCTGTTACGGGATCCCAGACGCTTCTCACGAGAAACGCGAGGCCGATCTGCTTGATGGCGGGCATGGACGAGACGGAAAGGGAGATGAGGATGGCAAAGAGCAGGACGATGGCGCTTATCCCCGAGAGGTAAAGGATCTTTCTGAACGTGGATTCAGTCAACCACAGCCTCGACTTGTACTCACCGTTGGCGCTCGTTCCCACGAAAGCCCTGCGGGCAAGCCCTTGAATCATATCGGGGCCTGCGGGAGCCACTCTTCCTATCAATTCTTTTTCGCCGTGCCCGTCCACGTCCAGCCGCCTTTCCCTCTCCATTATCCGATTCTTCTATCTGATTCTTCGGTTCCCCTGAGCCGCGAATCCTAGAACAGCAGCCCCATGGCACCGCTCACTACAACAAGCCCTTGCCGTTATAGGTGACGGACCGCACGAGGGCCTCCGCCTTCGCCACGGCATCCCTGGCCAGCGGCGCATATTGCATGGGTTCGGCGTATTTCTGTCCTTCGTGGGTCATCCACCGGATGAGCCTCACGAGCTCTCTCGCCTTTGCCTCGGTGTGGCCCTGGTATGCCTGTTCCCGGTACGCGAGGACCCACGTGAAGCCGGACAAGGGATAGCCCTCTGCGGCCTCAGTATCGGTGAGGGTCACCCTCATGTCAGAGGAAAGGCCCGTGTTCATGGCGGCAATCGTTGACGCAATGGAGGGCTTCACGAACATGCCGCTTCTGTTCCTAACTGAACTGTAGGCCATCTTATTTTGCAGCGCGTAGATCAGCTCCACATATCCGACGCTGCCCGGCGTCTGCTTCACCAGGCCCGCTACTCCCGGGTTTCCCTTCGCCCCCAGACCGGTCGGCCAATTGAGGGCCGTTCCTCTCCCGACCTTCTCCTGCCAGCCCTTGCTCACCTTGCTGAGGTAGTCGCTGAAGATGAAAGTCGTGCCGCTGCCGTCGGAGCGATGGATAACCGTGAGCGGAAGGTCGGGAATGGCCATTCCCTGATTGGCGGATGCGATTCTGGGGTCGCTCCATTTCACTATCTTACCCAGGTATATATCGGCGATGACATCGGGAGTCAATCTGACGTCGGAGCTACCGGGAAGGTTGTAGGTGACGACCACTGCGCCGGCACAGACAGGAACGTGGATGATCGGGGCGCCGGCAGCCTTCATATCCGCCTCGCCCATGACCACGTCGGATGCGCCGAAGTCGACCGTCTTGTTGATCAATTGCCGTATGCCGCCCCCGGAGCCGATGGCCTGATAGTTCACTTTCACGCCGTACTCCCTGCTGTAGATATCAAACATTTTCGAGTAGAGCGGGAAAGGAAACGTGGCACCTGCGCCTATGATCTCCTGCTGCTCGCCGAAAGACGCGGAAGCAAGTCCGGACGCGGCAATGAGCGTAAAGAGAACCACCACGAAACGCTTCATTTCCGCCCCCCTCGGGATTGTCCGTCGGCTCAACCTATCTTACCGATCCAAGGTTAAGGAAAGGAGAAGTTTATGTTAAGCTTTTGTTAATTAACCCGTAAAACGGCCCAAAAAACCCATGTGCTCGCATGCTTCCGTACGGAATTAGACAGGCGGCTGGAGGGGCAGTTTCACGCGAAACGTGCTGCCTTGTCCCGGTTCGCTGTCGACAGAGATCTCTCCCCCGTGGAGAAGCACGATGTGTTTCACTATGGAGAGCCCGAGGCCGGTCCCGCCCGTCTTCCGAGACCTCGATTTGTCGACTACATAGAACCGCTCGAAGATCCGCGTGAGCTTGCCCCTCGGAATGCCAATGCCGGTGTCGCGCACTTCAATCACGACCTTGCGGTCCTCGCGCCGCATGGCGAGCCCGACTTCGCCTCGGTCCGTGTACTTTATCGCGTTATCCAGGAGGTTGATGAGCATCTGCTCGATCTTGAAGGGGTCCGCGGAAATCTCCGGCAGGCCGGACTCGATATCGAGGGCGAGGGCGAGGCCTTTTTCCTTCAGTTGACCGTCGAATATGCGCACGGTATTCTCTGCGAGCTTTCTGAGATCGACCTCTTCCACCTCGATCTCGACACCCGCCTCCTCCATCTGGGAAAGGAGGAGAAGATCGCGGACTATGTTGATGAGCCTGTCCGTGTTTCTACGAATGATCTCCACGTAGTGCCTGTTCTTTTCGTCAACCTCCTCCTCGAGGGTCTCAGCGAAGCCCTTGATCGACGTCAACGGCGTGCGCAGCTCGTGGGAGACGCTCGATACGAGGTCCCGCTTTATCCTTTCCAGCTCCTTCATGCTCGTAATGTCATGAAGGACAAGGACGATCTCGTCCTGCGCTCTCACCCCGGTGGCGCTGCAGAGGAATTCCTTTCCGCCTATCTCCACCTCTTCCAGGGGATTGAGCTTCCCGTT
>Ga0335078_10019745_pt1 | contig 10014 bp, 5 predicted proteins | sample Lox_Sample_32_FD_206711 | JGI IMG/M metagenome (GOLD analysis project Ga0335078, IMG submission 206711) | Soil microbial communities from Loxahatchee National Wildlife Refuge, Florida, United States - Lox_Sample_3.2 | ecosystem: Environmental > Terrestrial > Soil > Wetlands | place: USA: Florida...
GGCGACCGAGCGGCCGAGTTCAAGCGTGCGCTGGCGTAGCTCATTGAGCAGCCGGGCATTTTCAATAGCGATGACGGCCTGGTCGGCAAAGCTCGTAGTCAATGCGATCTGTCGTTCGGTGAAGGGCTGCACTTCCTGGCGAAATATGACGAAGGCGCCAAGCAGTTCCTCGCCCTTAAGCATCGGTACGACCAGGACGGTACGGGCGCCGCCAAGATCGGCGGCGGCACGACGCAACGAATCCCCCTCGGCGTATAAACGCTCAGCGCGTAGGTCGGCGATATGGGCGGTCTGCTTCGTTTGGGCGACCCGGCCGAGGCCGGAATCCGGTGTCGCCAAAGTGGGGCCGCTTTGTATCGTCGCAGCGAACGCGTCCGGAACGTTCAGCAGAGCGTCGGCATGAAAGAACTTGCCGTCGTACCGATACAGCGCACCATACGCCGCATTGCAGATGCGCGTCGCACTCTCTAGCATCGCCTGGAATACGGGCTTGGGATCGCCAAGCGACGAGCTGATCACGCGCAAGATATCTGCGCTGGCCGTCTGCTGCTCCAGCGATTGCCGCAACTGATTGAGCAGTCGTGAATTCTCAATGGCGATGACCGCTTGGTCCGCGAAATTTTGCGCCAGCTCGATCTGCCTCTCGGTGAAGGGGCTAACGGTGGAGCGCATCAGCACGATAACGCCGACCGGGCGACCTTCGCGCAGCAGCGGTACGCCGAGGACAGTGCGATAACCGAGTCTTTGCTGCGCTTCGTGCAGCGTGTAGTCCGGATCGGCGAGCACGTCGGCGACCTGGACCGGCCTGCCCTCGCGCACCGTTCGCGCCATCACGCTGCCCTGTCCCGGCTCCAACGCTACACCGCCGGCCACTTCCTTGTGGCTATTGGGTCCTCCGTAAGTCGCATAAGCGCGGAAATATCTGCGCTCGGGATGGATTGCCGCGAGATCGGCGCCGCACTGCCGCGCCACGAGTTCAATGAGGGTATCAAGCACCGCCTGCAGGTCGTATTTCGATCGGCTGATGATCTTGAGCACATCGGCGGCTGCCGCCTGTTGTTGCAGGGTTTCCTGCAATTGGTGCAGCAATTGCGCATTGTGGACAGCGACGACGGCCTGCGCGGCAAAATTCTGCACGATCTTGATCTGCTTGCTGGTGAATGGCCGGACGACTTGGCGCCCGACGGTGAACGAACCGACGAGCTCGTTGTCCTTGAGCAAAGGCACCGCCAACGCGGTGCGTATGCCGCCGATCTCGACGGCTGCAACGGTCGACGGGTTGCCCGCGAGATACGCCGGATCGTTGGCTAGATCGGCGATGTGAATCGGGCCCTTGCGCGCCAGCAAGCGGGCGGTAGCGGAATTTTCCTCGAGGCGGTACGGCGAATTTTTACGCACCTCGATGAATGCTGCCGGCATGTTGTGCGTCGCCGCGAGATGCAGCGTATTGCCATCCCAGCGGTTGATGACCCCGTTATGCGCATCGCAGAGCCGGACGGCGCTCGCCAACAGGTTGGCAAAGACCGGCTGCAGATCGCCGGAAGTGCTGCCGATCAGGCGCAGTATCTCCGCCGTCGCGACCTGCTGCTCCGCAACCCCACTCAGCTCCCGCCTGAGCCGGACCAGTTCGCCTTGATGGTGGGCAATGGAAGAAGCGCCGCGGCGCGGCGCCGCGCGCGCATTGCGGCGCGTCCGCGGTGTCGCTTTGCGACGCCGCGCTTTGACTGGTGTGCCGCCCGCTTTGGAGCGCCGTCCCATGGTCCCGCCCCGGGGCCGGTTCAAACCACGGCTAAGATAACATACCCGAGGCCGCCAGGGCAGATGCAAGCTCGACGATAACCGCGGGCATTCCCTGCGGCGCGAGCATTGACAAGTCCATTGCAGCCGCCATCCTGGCCGCCTCCCGGAGGGATCGATGCAGCAGCACAGCAATGTTAAGGCCGCAATCGCCTACGACGATCTGCGCGAATGGCTCGAGGCCGCTGAGGCCCTCGGTGAGGTTCGCCACGTCAATGGCGCGAACTGGCAGGAGGATATCGGGCTCGCCGCCGAGGCGATCCTGCGCGAGGAGAACGGCCCTTGCGTGGTGTTCGACGAGGTCCAGGGCTGCCCGAAAGGCTATCGCGTACTGCTCAACATGTTTGCCGGCACCCGCCGCAACATGACACTGGGCTTTCCCGACCACCTCAACAAATGGGAATTAAGCGATGCCTATCGCGAGGCCTATCTGGTCGACCCGAAGATCATTCCGCACGAGATCGTCGACGACGGGCCGGTGCTGGAGAACGTGCTCACCGGCGACGACATCGACGTGACCAAATTCCCCGCCCCGATCTGGCATGAGAAAGACGGCGGCCGCTACATCGGGACCGGCACCTACAGCATCACGCGCGATCCGGAAGAGAACTGGCTCAATGCCGGCGCCTATCGCGCCATGGTGCACGACAAGACATCGGTCGGCATCGTCACTGCACGCGGCCATCACGGCTATATCCACCGCGAGAAATATTGGGCGCGCGGCGAAGCCATGCCGGTGGCAATGGTGCTCGGCGGCGATCCGATGGCGTTCTTCTATGGCGGCGTCGAAGCGCCCTACGGCACGTTCGAACTCGATATCATCGGCGGTATGCGCGGCCGTCCGACCAAAATGGTGCGCGGCAAGGTCACGGGCCTCCCCTTCCCCGCCAATGCCGAGATCGTGTTGGAAGGTTTCGTCGAACCCAAGAATTTCAAGGATGAAGGCCCGTTCGGCGAATGGACGGGGCATTATGCCGGCGGCCGGCGGCCCGTCGCCGTGCTCGACATCAAGGCGATCTACCACCGCAACGATCCGATCCTGCTCGGCGTGCCGCCGATGGGCGGCGGGCCGGACGAGATGGCGCGCTATCGCGCGGTGATGCGTTCGGCGATGATCAAGCAGAACATGACCAATGCCGGCGTGCCCGGCATCAAGCAGGTCTGGTGTCACGAGGTCGCTGGAGCCCGCATGCTGCACGCGATCTCGATCACGCAGCGCTATCCCGGCCACGCCGTCCAGGCCGCGCATGTCGGCGCGCAGTGCGGCGCCTCCGCCTACGCTTCCAAATATATCGTCGTGTGCGACGACGACATCGACGTCACCAATCTCGAGCAGATGCTGTGGGCGATGATCACCCGCACCGATCCGAAAGAGTCGATCCAGTTCATCACCGGTTCGTGGGATTCCAGCGCCGACCCGGCGCTGCCGCCGGAACGCCGCGCCGCCGGCAACTTCACCCACTCCGTCGCGCTCATCAACGCTTGCAAGCCGTGGCACTGGCGCGAAAAGTTTCCGCCGACCAACGCGCCGAGCCTGGAAGTCGCGCGCAAGGCGAAGGAGAAGTTCGGCTGGCTGCTCAACGGGAAGAAGTGAATTGATGAAATGAAGATCGCTGTCCCCGATAAAATCTCGCCGTCCTATTTCATCGCCGAAGCTGCGGTCGAGCTCGGCTTTTTCAAGTCCGAAGGGCTCGATGTCTCTCTCGAACTCGTCTACCCCGTGGACAAGGCCTATGCGGCATTGCGCGACGGCACGATCGATTTCGTCGGGGGCGCGGCGCACGCGGTGCCGTCGGCCTTTCCCGGCTTCAGGGGCGCCAAGCTGATCGCCGCCCAGGCGCAGGGCATGTACTGGTTCCTGGTCATGCGCGCCGACCTCGGCGCCAAACGCGGCGATCTCAGTGTGGTCAAAGGCCGCACCATCGGCGCGGCGCCGTGGGTCAATACGGGTCTGCGCGGCCTGTTGAGCGCGGCCGGGATCGATCTCGAACGCGACAAGGTCACGATCGCGCCGGTGCCGGGCATCATCGGCACCGTGCCGAATTTCGGCGTGATGGCGGCGCGTGCCGTGCAGGACGGCAAGCTCGATGGCTTCTGGGCCAACGGCATGGGCGCGGAAGTCGCGGTGCGCGAGGGCTTCGGCACTGTGGTGGCCGACGTGCGGCGTGGCGATGGGCCGAAGGCCTGCTTCAATTATACCGAGCCGACGATCGCAACGACCGACGCACTGATCGCGCGGTCACCGGAGACGGTGGCGGCGGCCGTGCGCGCCATCGTCAAGACGCAGGCCGCACTCAAAGCCGACGTAACGCGCGCCGGCGAAGTCGGCAAACGATTGTTTCCGCCCGGGGAAGCCGCACTGATCGTCGAGTTGATCCGACGCGATCTGCCCTTTTACGACGCGACCATCTCGCGCGAATTCGTGTCCGGCATGACGGCCTTCCTTCGCACGCAGGGCATCCTCGACGGTGAGGTTCGCTACGAGGATATCGTCGCCGCGCAGTTCAGCCATCTTTGGAAGGGATGACGCCCTTTCGGCGCCGCATGGCTTGTTGCGCTGCCGAGGCCCACCACTTCCCGGATGAGGGAATAGATAGTTTTACGCGCCTAGTGATGACGTAACTTGTTTCGAATCCGCCGCGTCAAGGCGATCATCTTACAGCGCAGCGTCTCCAGCCGTTGGGCGCGCATGAATGGCGCCTGCGGGCGCACCGCGATCAAAAGATCGTGGAGCGGCAAACGCTCGCTCCAGGTGCGATTCATCACCGCGTGATCGGCGACTGCGCAGGAATCGGTGTGCGTGACATCGACGTCCGCTGCGAGTTGCTCGGTCACGAGCGCGGTGAGCATCACGCCCGGCGCAAAGCGCGCCTGGAGCTCGTCATAGGCGATCTTCCAGAACCAGGCGCCGTCTCCGCTGCGCAGCGTGATCGATGCGGCGATCGGCCGGCCGTCGAGGAGGATACGATCGATCGCGACTTTATGTTCCGCGCCCAGCGCGCCGACCGCCGTCTTCACGAACTCGCGGACTTCGTCGTCACAGGCCGCAGCGGTACCGGCCTCCCCTTTCCAGCCGCTCGCCTCGAGCTCCAGAAAATCGTCGATTGCGGGACCGATATCGGCGGGGTCGGTCGCAGTGGTGTACAGCACCGCCCCAGCCTCGCACAGCCGACGCACCGTGCGGCGCAGCTCCCGGTATTTGCGCGGGCCGAGCGCCCGCTCGACGTAAGTCGAGCGGTTGCCCTCTGGCGCGAGCAACGCGCGTTCATGCCGGTTGAATTTCGCCGTTTGCATCTGCCCGCGCCGCAAGACCGCTTGCAGCGCCGCCGCGAGCGGGCCGCCTTCCGGCAAAAACGGCATCAGCAGCAATCCAGGGAGCCGTGTATCACCGGCGAGATGAGCGAGCCATGCGGCGATCACCGGCTCGACCGCTTCGCGCTCGACAAGCGGAATGCCGAGCGGAGCAAACGGATGCGTCCATCCGAGCATCACCGGCAGATTGAGACCGTAGCGCCGCGTTTCGATGCGCGCCGGAAAAAAACCGACGAGCCGGCGCGGCATCGTGCCCGACCAGACCAGCACCGCGCCGACATCGCAGCCGAAGATTGGCGCGGCGGCAAGCGCAAAGGCCGGCTCATAGAACACGTTGGACGCGAGCGCACGGGCGGCAAGCTCGCGCCATTCATCCGCTACGACGTGAAGCTGCGACAGCTCGCGCCATTCGACGGAAAATGAATCGACCGCGTAGCGATCGGCCACCGCGGCGCGGCGCGCGCTGGCAATCACCGCGGCCGTGTCGAAAGAAAACGGCGCATGCTCGGTCGGCGCTTTGACCGTCATGAGACCGCCTCAGCGACCGTTGCGTCCGCCAAAAATAAAGCAGTGCAGCCCGAGGCGGAGTTTGGCGATCAGGAACAGGCTGACCGACTCGCTGACGAGCGCGATCGCATTGGCGACCGCGGCGCCTGCTATGCCGAAGCGAGGGACCAGCAAAAAGCACAGGGCGATGTCGAGCGCGAACGAGCCGCCGTAGACGAGTGCGCAGCTGCGCCGCTCGCCAAGCATGTTGAGCAGCCGCTCGACGGGGCCAACAGAAGCACGCGCCAAAAGGCCGATGGCGAGAATGAACATCAGGTAATAGCCGGAGACGAAATCGTGGCCGAACATCCACAGCATCGGCCTGCCCACGGCGAGTAGCACCAGGACCGCCCCGAGCGACGGCCAAAACGTCATGCGTACCGCAATGGCGAGAATATCGGCCAGTCGCTTGCGATCACCGGCGACGTGATATTCGGCAAACTTGTGCGCCAGCGTTTGCGCTACAGAGAAGTAGATGAAGGCGACCAGCGCCATGGTCTTGGCGGCGGCGTAATAGATGCCGACTTCGTTGGGCGGACGATAAATCTGCACCACGATCACGTCCGCATAGGTCAGCAAGAGATAAAACGCCTCGACGACGAAAATAGGCGCTGAAGTTGAAAGCCAGGAGCCGACCGCGTAGGCCTTGGCGCCGGGCTCGACCACCTTGGCCAGCCGCCGGTTGAGCACGAGATGTTGACCGATGGTGACGCCCCACCAGGCGGCGACCGACGTGAAGGTCGCCGTCACCGCGTCCATCGAGAGGCCGAACGCGAAGGCGCAGCCGAGCAGTGCCAGCAGCAGGATCTGTCGCAGCACGTAGGCGGGGCTCAAACCGAGGTTGACCCAGCCATAGGAGCGGGCGATTCCGCTGAGCACTTGGCCCAGCCCGCAAATCGGCAGCGCGGCACAGGCAATGTACAGCGGCACGGCCGTGTTGGCGGCAAGGTACGGCGACGCCATTTTCACGAGTGCCGCCGCGACCGCCGCAATGAATGTGGCGGTGCCCGCCGCCAGCCAGCGGCTGCCGGCAATGTAGCCGCGCAAGAGCGCGAAGCTTTTCAGCTCCAGGTATTCGGGGATGAGGCGCTGCGAGGCCGAGCCCAGGCCGAGATCGACCATGCCGCCGAGCAGCAGCATCCAGGTCCAGACATAGATGTAGATGCCGAACTCGTAACCGCCGAGCCATCGCGCCAGCACGATCTGCGAGGCGAAAGCAACGAGTGCGCTGGCGACGCGAATAAGAAAGGCGGCGCCGGCAAGCCGCCGCGCCAGAGAGGAATCGCTGCCGTCGGCGAACAGCACGCGCCACCACGCCATCGCTCCGGCGAAATCAGGCCAGGACCAACGCAATAAAACGCGCGAACGCGACGCCTGCTCGGAACCGATCGATGCCACAACGACCTCTGCGCCGCCGTCGGCGGGACATGGGCGGCACGTTTAGCAAGGAAGCGTTAAGAATAGGTTGGGTGGAATTAACAATTGCTTGGGGATTATTCGGGCTCGGCCTTCGCGCAGCCGCAGTCCAAGCAGGCCACATTCTTACAATGACATTTTTCGACGCTGCGAGCGGGGACCGGGAGCGTCTCGAGCATCCCGCGGTATGGTTTGACTTGGATCAATGTCGCCGCGCGGTCAGCCCCTAATGTTCGTTTTTCGAGTCGAACGGAGGCGATCATGTCCGCGAGCGGAATCAACAACACCAGTCGGCGGAAATTTTTGAAGGCTTCAGCAGCCTCCGTCGGGGCGGCGACAATCGCGGAAATGAGCGCGGGAATGCCGGCAAGCGCCGCCGAACCGCCGCGAAAATGGGATCGTACAGCAGACGTTGTCGTCGTCGGCTACGGCGGCGCGGGTGCCGTAACGGCGGTAACAGCGCACGACAAAGGCGCCAAGGTTCTGATTCTCGAAAAACAGGCGGAGGCAAAGCACACTTCGAATACGCAAATGTGCCTTGGTGCGATCCTCTCACCCGATAATGTTGCTGACACAATCGTCTATATGGGCGTCGCATCGAGGGTGAACGTCGATTTGCCGGAAACGAAAGACATCAGCGACGCCATCATCAAGGCTTGGGCGGACTACAGCGTCCAGAACAAGGACTGGCTGGCGCGCATGGGCGTCAAGGACTTTGCAGTGTATGCCAATGCAGGCCGTGATCCGCGCTGGCCGGGCAATAGCGCCATCAAGGCGTATCAGATCAAGACTGCGGAAGGCGCGATCGGCACCGGCGTCGACCTGTTCAATTTTCTCGACGGCCTGGTGCGCGAGCGAAAAATCGACGTGCTGTGGGAGGCGCCCGCCGCCCGCTTGTTCGTAAGCAAAGGCCGCGTCGTCGGCGTCACGGCTAAAAGCAATGGGCGCGACATCACGATTCGCGCGCGACGCGCGGTTGTCCTCACGTGCGGAGGATTTGAATTCGACGAAGCGGCGCAGCGAACCTACATGGTCACCGCCCCCATGGTTTATTACGGCAATCCCGACAATACCGGCGACGGTTTGCGGATGGCGCAGGAGATCGGCGCCGATCTTTGGCATATGACGGTGCTGGGCGGCGGCCTCAAGCTCAAGTTTCCGGATTTTCCAACCGCGTTCGGCGAAGCCTTCGGCACCGGCAGCTATCTCGTGGTCGATCGCAACGCCAAGCGCTTCAAGGCCGAGGACCAGCTGGGCGGCTATTCGGGTTATTGGAACGCCATCGTATACGATACCAACAAATACACTTGGCCCCGCATTCCGGTCTTCTATGTGTTCGACGACAGGCGCCGAATGGCAGGTCCGATCATTCGCACCGGGTTCGGTGCGGCCGGTCCGCTCGGAATGTACAAGTGGAGCCAGGACAACAGCGCGGAAGTGGCGCGCGGATGGATCAAGTCCGATCCCACGATTGAAGGCCTTGCCGCAAAGCTCGGCCTCGACTCAAGTGCCCTGAAGGCAGAGGTGGAGCGCTTCAACGGTTTCTCGACCAGCGGCAAGGACGCTGATTTTGGCCGCGCGCCGCGCACGCTGGGGGCCCTGGAAACCCCGCCATTCTATGCGGTTCAGTTGTGGCCGGGACTAAACAATACTTACGGCGGCCCGCGGCGGAACGAGAAAGCGCAAGTGATGGACGTGTTCGGCAAACCGATTGAGGGGCTTTATAGCGCCGGCGAACTCGGCTCGATCTTCGTGCAATATCCGCAAGGCGGCGCGAATATCGGCGAGTGCATCGCCTTTGGACGGATTGCGGGTGAAAATGCGGCAGCTGCCAAGATTTCAAGTCTTTAGCATCGCGTCTCCAACAGAACGAGCGAACGGCCGGACAAGGCGCGCATGCGCCAGGCTGGCCGTAGCTGTCGCACTGTGTCTTTGTTCTTTGGTAGTGATTTTCGCGAACCCAGCAGGCGCACAAGATCTTCTCGGCGATCGTCATAAGGCTGCAGGAGTTGCCTGCACCGGCTGCCATAAGGAAACGCCTCCCCATGTGCCCGTCCCGACGACCGTCTGCCTGACGTGTCACCAAAGCTATGCCGCACTCGCGGCTAAGACGGCAAACGTGACCCCGAATCCGCACGCGTCTCATCAGGGCGATTTACCGTGCGAGAGCTGCCATCATTCTCATAAGGCATCGGTTGACTATTGCGCACAATGTCACGATTGGGGCTTCAAAGTCCCGTGACAGTTTATTCAAATCAACGCTAATTGAATTACGCCGGCATCGGCTCGGTGGCCGCTGCCACCGACTTCAATGCAGCGGCAACGATTCGGCGGTCGTCGGCGCCGAGCGGCCGTTGCGGCGACACCGGATCGCCGACCTCATAACCCTGCAATTCCAGCGCCGCCTTGATGCAGGCTGCAAGGTTGAAGCGCGCGAAGATTTCATTGATCCGCCATAACGCACGCTGCAACTCCATCGCCTCTTGCCATTGCCCGGCGCGGCAGAGTTCATAAAGCCGCACGCTCTGCCGCGGAATGACGCAAGCCGGGCCGGCCATCCAGCCCACGCCGCCGATCAGCATCACGGCGACCGGAATATGCGCCGAAGCCGAGAAGACCTTGAGCCGGCTGCAGCGATTCATGATCGAGAGCAACCGGCCGGTATTGGTCGACGCATCCTTGATATAGCGGATGCGCGGATGCTCGCTTAAGCGTGCGATGACGTCGAGAGATAGATCGGTGCGTTGGAATTGCGGGTTCGTATAAAGCACCACCGGCACGTCGACCGCGTCGGCGATGGCGCGGAAGTATGCCTCGACCTGCGCATCGGCGAGCGGGAAATAAGATTCCAGAATCGCCAAAATGCCGTCTGCTCCGAGCTTGGCATAGAGGCGCGCTTGCGCCACGGCATCCGCCGTGGAGGTCGAAGCCACTCCGGCAATC
>Ga0335078_10019746_pt1 | contig 10014 bp, 8 predicted proteins | sample Lox_Sample_32_FD_206711 | JGI IMG/M metagenome (GOLD analysis project Ga0335078, IMG submission 206711) | Soil microbial communities from Loxahatchee National Wildlife Refuge, Florida, United States - Lox_Sample_3.2 | ecosystem: Environmental > Terrestrial > Soil > Wetlands | place: USA: Florida...
CACCATCGCGCAGGGCAACAATCAGCCGCAAATGGTAATGAACCGCTTCGATCCGCGCCGCGACTGGGGGCGTTCGGCACTCGACAACACCAACCAGGCCAGCATCTCGGCCGTATACGAACTGCCGTTCGGAAAAGGAAAGGCCTTCCTGCGAAACGCGAGTGGCTTTCAGGACAAGCTGTTCGGGGGATGGCAACTCAATGGAATCTTCACAGCCCTGAGCGGCTTCCCGCTGACGCCGTTGATTGGCACCAACCGCTCCGGTGACGGAGACACGCGCAATCCCGACCGGCCTTCGCTGAATCCGGCGTTCACGGGCCCGATCGTGACGGGTAATCCGAGGCAGTGGTACAACCCGACGGCCTTCATTCTGCCCACGGTAGGAACGTGGGGGAACCTGGGCCGTGGCGTATTCAACGGACCCGCTCTGACGGATCTGGACACGTCGCTATTTAAGAACATCGTTCTGGCGGAGCGCACGCGGCTTCAGTTTCGGGCCGAGTTTTTCAATCTGCTGAATCACACGAATTTCGGCAATCCCAACGCCACGGCGTTTGCCAGCGGGCAGCCGAGCGCGTCGGCGGGCCTGATCACGGCGACTGCGACGACGTCGCGCCAGATTCAGTTCGGCCTCAAATTGAGCTTTTAAGCCGCTCGACGACGCGGGCTTTGGCTGTTAACCATCGATATTATTGTTTTACTCCCTGGTTAGCCTTACCCTGAGGCGGAAAGGTGAGCCCGGTGCCAACCCCAATTTCACTAGCTGACTCGAATTTTCCGGCTCTCTGGGAGGAGACTCTTCCGGCTATGAGCACCTTCTTGGAACATCGGAGAACGCGGCGGTTTACGCTGCAGCTTCCTCTTTCGATCACGCCGGCCGGTGGGGAGCGGGTTCCGTTCACCGGTGTCACCCAGAACATCAGCTCGGGCGGCGTGTTGTTTACCGCCGACCAGGAGCCGGATCTCGGCAGCCCGATCGAGTACATCGTAACGTTGAACTCCGGCGGGCCGGCGCCGGTGAATTTACGCTGCGTCGGCAAGGTGGTTCGCGCCGTACCGGCCCGGGGCGACTCCCAGGCGCCGGCGTATCACGTCGCGGCCACACTCGAGCGCTACGAATTTCTGCGCGGCCGCTGAGCGGCTCAATTCCGATCCTGAACCCTGCCATTCGGCAATACGATCCGTCCGCCGCGCGGCATCCGCACCGGCACTTTGCCTTCGTACACCGTGATGCGCGCCGCCTGTACGCGCGACGTATCCAGCTTTACTCCGATAATGTCGATGTCCCGGCCGATTGCCAGGTCTTCGGGTGCGCTCAATTCGAACTTCGTTTCCGCGTTGAAGGTAACCTCCCGCTTCTGCCGCCGGTAGGCCGAATGTGGATCGGCGTCATAATTCTGATCGACCTCGAATTCATCGCCGGCGACCTTGGTGATGCGGCCCGTAATGTGATCCGCATTGGCACTCAGGTTGATGATGACGAGCTGGCCGGCGGCATCCCTCCGGTAGCGGCCAATGACCTGATCGCCGGGCTGCAGAATCGAGAGTTCATTCGTGGTGCGGCCGCGCCAGATTTCGGAATGGGTGTCGGCAGAAAGCAGCAGGGAACCTCCCGGCCCCATGCCTACAACAAGCTGGTTCCCCGCCACGCTCACCACGGTGCCCGCGACGATCTGCGGAGGCGCTTGCGCGAGCGCCGCTAGACCGACAAAAATTGCCAGGAGCCGCATAGTCAGTTTTCGGTCGGCGTCTTGTTGACCTGATCGATCACCAGTATGTCGAGCGGCGCTTTTTTCGGATCCAGTTTCAGACCGAGCTGCTCGCGCACCGCGGTGAAGATGGTCGGTGCCGATTCGGCGGATGGAGATTCAACCGGGGCAGGGGATGGGCCGCCGGCAGGTCCGCCGCCGGCTCCCCCAACGGCGCCAGGCGGCGGAAACGGCAAGGGCGGCAGGCCGGCCGGGCCTCCAGAGCCCGGTTCGAACGCAAATTCGATGTTGAAATCGTATTTCCCGGCGAGGCCCGTTTTGTCGACCACCGGGCGGTTGACCTGGTTGCCCAGGTTGTTGGCTAGCTCCGCCAGGGTCTGCCCTTTGCCTACCAACTTGGCACGGGGACCGCTCGGCCCGATCGTCATCAGCATCATCATGCCTGGCCGGTCCAGGTTCGGGATGCCGTTCTTGTCGAGCTTCGGAGGACCGGGAGGAGGAGGAGGCGCGGCGTCGTCTGGTTTCGGCGCGGGCGGATCGGCTTGCGACTCCGACGGCTTGAACTTCGGGCCGCTCTTGTCCACCACCAACTCGTACACCTGCGAATCTTTCGAATCGTGGTGAAGCTTCAGTCCAAAGCGGTCGGCGAGAAGATTCTGGAGCATTACCCGTACCTGCTCCTTGGTGGCGCCCGTGGGCACCTTGGCGACCATATCGAAGCGCTCGGAGTCGATCCATGCCGGACCGGTCACCTGGTACGGTTTTACATCGTAGGCATTGGTGATGAAGAATCGGAGTGGAAATCCGTTGTAGCTGAGCTGTCCAGGGTCCGGCGTTCCCGGGCCGCCGCGTATTCCGATCATGAAGTGAGCGGGGCTCGGAGGAGGCGAGGGCTTGATCGTGGCCACCTCGAATTCCAGCTTCGAATCGGCGGACTGGCCGAAGGCGAGAGCGCTCGCGAGAATCAACAGGCCGGTTCCGGTCAGTGCGCGCGGCATAGACCTCCTGGATGCAGTATAGACGCACTGGGGTCAAGGTTCGTTTGGGCCAAAACCAAAATGGTTCGAAAACGAAATTCGGCGGCTGATCCAAAAGGAGTTACGCGGATTTCCCCAAACCATCGTGGTTTGGCCGAATCGCCGATTGCGTCCCGCCGATTCGCGATATTCGCCGGATGCCGGCCTCCTGGTCCTGCGACTAGAAACGTACGGTTTCTGCGCGGATACTGTAAACACGGGATAGCAATTCATTCCTTCCGGCAGTACGCTAGGTTTGTTTGTCGTCACGGTGCGTGGGAGGCACCCGATGGCTCGCGGGATTTGGATAGCTACCGCTCGTCTTTCACTGGTTCTGTGTCTGGCGTCTACCGCCGGGCTGGCCAAGCAGAAGGACAAGAAAAAGGATCCCGACGAGATCGGCAACCGCGACGTCGGCAAGGGCGTGAACTTCTATTCTCTGGAAAAGGAGATCGCGCTCGGCAAGCAGATGGCGGAGGAAGTCGAGCGGCAGTCCAAGGTCATTGACGAGCCGGTCATTGCCGAATACGTCAACCGGCTCGGACAGAACCTGGTGCGGAATTCCGATGCCAAGGTTCCGTTCACCATTAAGGTGCTGGATACCGATGAGGTGAATGCCTTCGCATTGCCGGGCGGATTCTTCTTCGTCAATTCCGGGCTCATCCTGCAGGCCGACAACGAAGCGGAGCTGGCCGGCGTCATGGCTCACGAAATTGCGCATGTCGCGGCGCGCCACGGCACGCGGCAGGCGACTCGCGGAGAGATCGCACAAATCGGAATGATGGCGTTGTCCGTCGCTCTCCCGTGGGACTGGACGGGCTATGCCATCGGGCAGGGCGCGTCGATGGCGATTCCGCTGGGCTTCTTGAGGTTCTCGCGCGGATTCGAATCGGAAGCCGACATGCTTGGGCTGCAGTACATGTATAAAACCGGCTACGATCCGGAATCCTTTGTCGACTTCTTCGAGAAAATCGAGTCTCTCGAGAAGAAGCGGCCAAGCGCTGTGGAAAAGGTGTTCTCGACGCATCCGATGACCGACGATCGCATCAAGGCCGCGCAGAAGAATATCCAGGAAAATCTGCAAGCGCGTCCCGAATACGTCATCGACACCTCGGAGTTCGAAGATGTCAAAGCGCGCTTGGCGCGGTTGGAGAACCGGCGCAAACCCGAAACGGAGGATCCGAACCGCCCGAGGCTGCGGCGGGCGCCGGGTTCCGGAACGTCGCCGGACGGCGACGACCAGGACTCCAAACCCGATCAGGATGACCGCCCGACGCTGAAGCGGCGGGATTGAGGCTTATGACAGTCGAACTTATGGCGGGGAAAAAACTCGGGCGACCGCGGTGGTTGCAGCCGCTTAGTGGGCGAGGGCCGGACGACACCGGCTCCCCCGCCGCCACCTTTCCAGTAACTGAATGTCCGAAATGGTTCGGAAGGGCTATGCGCTTTCGAGTAACTTTCTCGCGAGCTCAAGCATCTCACTATTAAATCCCCGTTACGACGGCGGGCGCACTCACCCCTATCACCCCGATGCGCCCGCTTTTTCTTTGCCCCGATACCAAATCCCCCGGTCCACATACTAACCGTGGCGAACACCGGCTTCGTCAGTTACTAACTGGTGACTGGAAGGCCACGCCGCTAGTTCGCTCCGCCCGGCGGCAACTCGGAGGTATTGATGTCAGAAATCGCTTTCCAATTTCCATCCGCCTGTTTCTTGTAGCCTGTAACGTAGCTCCCCTTGTCGTTCACGGGTTTCTTGGTCTTAGGATCCGACACCGTCATCGTATAAGTGCCCTGCGTGAACGCCACGTCACCTGACTTGCCGATCTCGACGCGTTGCGCGCTGAATTCCAGCTTGAGATTCGGATCGGCCAGCAACATCGACAACGCCCCCTTGATGGCATCCTTGCCCTTAAACGCCGGTGCGCCGGGTGTAATTAAGGTCGCGTCATCGGCATAAAAGCTCATCAGCTTGTCCGCGTCTTTAGCCGCGAAGTTTTTCACCTCGTTCGTTTCCATGTCGCGGATCTTGGCTTCTTCCGTGGCCGTATCAACCGTAGCCGCGGGGGGCGTGGAAGCGCAGCCCGCCAGAACCACCAGACTGCCTAGCGTAAGTAAGATTTTGCACATGAGAGTTTAGATAACCGATTGCGCCCCGAAACGCAAGCGGGTGAGCCGCGGTTACTTCTGAAGGAAGAAGTTGCCGACGAACATGCCGTCGATACCCGAGGAATAAAAGCTGCGGACCGCATCCCGCGGCGTGCACACCAAGGGCTCGCCAAACAGGTTGAACGACGTATTGTAGAGTACCGGCAAGCCCGTGGATTTTCCTGCCGCCTGGAGCAGACGCCAGTAGAGGGGGTTCTCCTCGCGGTCTACCGTATGAACGCGCACGAAGTCGCCGCTCAACACCGCAGCGGCGAACTTCTCTTTGTACTCCGGCTTCACGCGACCGACCGTCGAGAGATACCGCGCGTTCGGCCCCACTTCGAAGAACTGGCTGCATCGCTCTACCGGAACAGATGCCGCGAATTTCCGGAACGGCTCGCGGTGCTTGATGAAGACGTTCAGATTCTCGGTGGAATACGGATCGAGCGGCGAAGCCAGGATGCTCCGGTTGCCCAGCGCCCGCGGACCGAACTCCATCCGGCCGTGCATCCAGGCCAGGATCTTGTTCTCGCCCAATTGCGCCACGGCCGTGTCGATCACCTCTTCGGTGGTCAGCATGTAGCGGAAACGCAGCTTGCAGTTTTCCACCACCTGCTTAATTTCCGCCGCCGTGAATGATGGCCCGAGGCACAGCGTGCGCAGCGGCACGCGTTTTTCCTGCTGGTAGACCGAGTGCCAGGTTTCGAGCGCCGCGCCGATCGCCGTCCCCGCATTTCCCGCGGCCGGCTGCACAAACACATCTTTGTACCCGGAGCGCATCTCTAGTGCCGAGACCAGCATCGCGTTTAGTCCCAAGCCGCCGGCCAGGCAGAGATTGCGCCCCTGGCATGCCATGCGGATTGCCGCTTCTTCGATCGCTCCTTGGACGCCCGCGGCAATCTGCGGCCGCAGCTTCTCCGGAATCGGCTCGCCGTCTTTCAATCCGATCCGCTCATAGAACCGCCCGCTGAAGCCGCCATGTTTCAGACGCTCGGTGCTGAAGAACGAGCGGTCCAGCCGCGGGCCGCTATCGGTAAGACCGAGAACTTCCAGGAACAGATCGCGGTACCGCTCGTCGCCCGCCACCGAGAGCCATTGCACCTTATGCTCGTCGAGGCTCGCGTCGAAACCGAGCAGCTCCGTCACGCGGCCGTAGAGATCGCCGAGCGAGTCCGGGTAATATTGCTCCTGCTCCAGAGTCAGGCGCGTGCCTTCGGCGTGCCAGCGCGTGCCGCAGCGAAAATCGCCCGCCCGATCGAGCACCAGCACCGTCGCTTCGTCAAACGGTGAGGCATAGTATGCCGAGGCCGCATGCGCCAGATGATGCTCCACCACGACGATGCGGCTGTGCGGAAACCGGGCGCGCAGCCGAAGATGAAATCCCGTCTCGGGTAGCGGCCGCACCACCGCGACCGCATCCACCTCTTCCGGTTTGGCGTGCGCCATTTCCAGGCAAGCCGCGATGGCCCGCTCCGGCAACTCGGCTTGAGTAACGCGCTGCGGCTGCCGTGCGAGTTTCGTCTCTTCGACCGCCGCTACCAGTTCGCCATCGTGCAGCACGGCGGCCGCGGCATCACCCAGGATTCCGCCGATTCCCAGGATCGTCATGCGGTCCGCTTCTCGATCTTGGCCCACGTGTCCCGCAAAGCCACGGTGCGATTAAATACGGGTTTACCGGGCGCGGAATCGGGATCGACGCAGAAATATCCGAGCCGCTCGAACTGGTAGCGGCTGAACGCCGCCGCGTTCGCAAGGCACGGTTCCAGCTTGGCGTGGCTCAGCACTTCGAGCGAGTTCGGATTGAGGTTCGCGGTGAAATCCTTGCCTTCCGTTTCCTCGTTCGGGTTCGGCGTGGAGAACAGGTTGTCATACAACCGCACCTCCGCCTCGATGGCATGCGCGGCCGAGACCCAGTGAATCGTCGATTTCACCTTGCGTCCGTCCGGCGCGTTGCCGCCGCGCGTCGCCGGGTCGTAGGTGCAGTGCACCTCTGTGACCTCGCCTTTTTCGTTCTTCTCCACGCCGGTGCACGTAACGAAGTAGCCATAGCGCAACCGCACCTCGCGACCGGGGGAGAGCCGGTAATATTGCTTGGGCGGGTCTTCGCGAAAATCGTCCTGCTCGATGTAAAGCACCTTGGAAAACGGCACCTTGCGCGTACCCGCCGATTCGTCTTCCGGGTTGTTGACCGCCTCCATTTCCTCCATCTGGCCTTCGGGATAGTTATCGATCACGACCCGCAGCGGCCGCAGCACCGCCATCACGCGTTGCGCGTGCTTATTCAGATCTTCGCGCACGAAGTGTTCCAGCATTCCGAGCTCAACGATGCCGTTGGTTTTGGATACGCCGAGCGACGCGGCGAAATTGCGGATAGCTTCCGGCGTGTAGCCGCGCCGCCGGATACCCGAAAGTGTCGGCATGCGCGGATCGTCCCATCCGCGCACATAATTCTCCTGAACCAGCTTCAACAGTTTCCGTTTGCTGAGCAGCGTGTATGTGAGATTCAGCCGGTCAAACTCGATCTGCTGCGGATGGTAGATGCCGAGCGTGTCGCAATACCAGTCGTACAGCGGCCGGTGGTCTTCGAACTCCAGCGTGCAGATGGAATGCGTGATGTGTTCGATCGAATCCGATTGCCCGTGCGTGAAATCGTACATCGGGTAGATGCACCACTTATCGCCCGTGCGGTGATGCGCGGCGTGCAAAATACGATACATCACCGGATCCCGCATGTTGAGATTCGGCGAAGCCATGTCGATCTTCGACCGCAGCGTGCGCGCGCCATCCGGAAATTCACCGGCGCGCATACGCTCGAACAGGTCGAGATTCTCTTCCTCCGAGCGGTTCCGGTACGGGCTCTCCATGCCGGGCTCGGTCAGGGTGCCGCGGTGGCGGCGCACTTCTTCCGCGCTCAAATCGCACACGTAGGCTTTGCCGGCCTTGATGAGTTGCACGGCCCACTCATAAAGCTGGTCGAAGTAATCCGAGGCGTAGAATAGGCGGCCTTCCCAATCGAATCCCAGCCAATGCACCGTGTCGATGATCGAATCGACGTACTCCTGCTCCTCTTTTTCCGGGTTGGTGTCGTCGAAGCGCAGATTGCACTTGCCGCCGAACTCCGCTGCCAGCCCGAAATTCAGGCAGATCGATTTCGCATGGCCGATATGCAAATAGCCATTCGGCTCCGGCGGGAACCGCGTATGCACGCGCCCGCCAAACTTATTCGTCTTCAGATCTTCGATGACGATGTCGCGGACAAAATTCGACGGGCCCGGGCCCGGTATTGCAGGTTCTGGCATGGTGACTATTGCAGTTTCTCGAGCGCCTTTTCGATCCGGTGGAGGCAGGTTTCCTTACCGAGAGCCTCCAGCGTACCAAATAGCGGCGGCGCGTTCTTGCGGCCGCAGACGGCCACCCGAATCGGTTGAAACATCTGGCCGGCTTTGATCTTCAATTCGTCGGCGGCGCGCCGCAGCGCCGCTTCCAGCGCATCGTGCGAGAACTCGGCGGCGGAAAGCGCCGGCAAGCTCTTCTCCAGCGCCATCCGCGCCATCGCGAAATCGCCCTTCTGCGGAATCAACTCGCTCGTGTCATACGGGGCGAGTTCGTCGACAAAGAAGAAATCGGCCGCGGTCAGCACGTCGCGCAGCAGCTTGATCCGTTCCTGGATCAGCGGCGTGACCTTGCGCATTTTCTCCTGGTCCGCCCGGAAACCCGCTGCGCAGACAAACGGCAAAAGCTGTTCCGCCAGTTCCTCTACAGGCATGGCGCGGATGTTCTCGGCATTCAGCCAGACTGCTTTCGGATCGAACGGATCTTCGTCGGTAAAGTTGACCGTGGTGTTGCTGCGGTTGATCCCTTCGAACGAAAACGCGTCAGTCAACTCCTGCCGCGACATCTGCTCGCGGTCGTTCTTGGGCGACCAACCGAGCAAACACAAGAAATTCACGAACGCGTGCGGAACAAAACCGGCATCGCGATACGTCGTGACGCTGACCACCGGCCCGTGCTTGCGCTTGGAAAGCTTGGTCCCGTCCGGCGCGATGAGCAGCGGCAGATGCGCGAACTCCGGCGGCGTGGCGCCGGCTGCCTCGAAAATCAGGATGTGCTTGAACGTGTTAGTCAGGTGGTCCTGCCCGCGCACGATGTGGCTGATGCGCAGATCGGCATCGTCCGCGCACGAGGCTGCATGATACGTCGGCATGCCATCGCTGCGCAGCAGCGCGAAGTCCTCGATGTCCGCGGTCGATTTCGCCTGCTCGCCGTAGACTGCGTCCGGAAAGCGGATCTCGCGCACCGGCTCGCGCGGCACCCGGTACCGCAGCGCGAACTTCTCGCCCGCCGCCGCCCGCCGGTCGCTTTCCGCGCGCGAAAGGTCGCGCATCCCGGGATTGAACAGCCACGTCTCGCCCGCGCGCCGCTCGCCGTCATCCGCCTGCGCCGGCGTGAAATCGCGGTATGCCAGCCCCTTTTCGAAGATTGCCCAGGCAACTTCCTGGTGCAGCTTCAGCCGCTCCGATTGCCGGTATTGCTCGTCCCAGCCCAGGTCGAGCCATTTCAGCCCTTCGAAAATGGAATTGAGCGAAGCTTCGGTATTGCGTTCGACGTCAGTATCGTCGATGCGCAGAACCATGGTTCCGCCTTGGTGACGGGCGTACAACCAATTAAAGATGAAGGTACGCGCACTCCCGATGTGCAAAAACCCTGTGGGGGAGGGCGCAAAGCGCACTCGAACCATGAAAATGCCAGTATAGCAACCGGTTTCGGCGAAGACGCCTACTTGCCCGCCAGGTGCGTCGCGTCCTTCTCGTTTTCCTGGCAGACGAATTCGATCAGCTCCGTATCCACCAGGATGCGCTGATTCACGGTGACGGTGAACGGCTTCGTGTACGCCTTCGGATCGTCGATCGTGACTTCAATATCCAAGTGCCCGAAGTCCGGCCGGCGGTACCGCTCAATCATTCGGGCTTTGTCGGAAAGCGGACTGCCTTCGACATCCAGCCAGCCTCCGTCGCGAAACCCGGCCGTTTCCACTGCCAGCGTGTCGCCCTCCCAGTGCCCGGTCGAGTAGCCATACCACCAAGGCACCGGATCCGTCGGCAGCGCGCGGCCATCGGTGAAGATCTGGCGGATTCCCGCGG
>Ga0335078_10019748_pt1 | contig 10014 bp, 5 predicted proteins | sample Lox_Sample_32_FD_206711 | JGI IMG/M metagenome (GOLD analysis project Ga0335078, IMG submission 206711) | Soil microbial communities from Loxahatchee National Wildlife Refuge, Florida, United States - Lox_Sample_3.2 | ecosystem: Environmental > Terrestrial > Soil > Wetlands | place: USA: Florida...
GCTGGCAATTCGAACGCATCGTGCACTGATCATGCTGTACGATCCCGACATGGTCCCCGCTTAAAATGGCATAATCGATACTTCAGCCACACATGCTGGGCTTGGAGCGAGTCTGGGAAGCCCGCAACCGGACCACTATTCTGCTGGCGAGCGCCGCGATCACCGCGGCCATCGCGGTCGTGGACTGGTGGACCATGCCGTATGTGTCTCTCGGTTTCCTGTACCTGTTCCCAATCATGCTCGCAGCCGGATTTCTGCGCCGCTTGGGCGTCGCGCTGATGGGTTTGAGCTGCGCGATTCTGGCGGAAAAGTTCAGCTCGCTTCCCGAATCCTGGACGCGTCTGACGCTTGAAACCCTGGCGCTCGCCGGCTGCGGGTTGTTTGTGGCAGAGCTGGTGCGGAACCGGCGCATGAGCATGGAGGCGCAGGAGCGGCTGCGTGCGCTGGTCGAAACCAGTCCCGCCGCCATCGTCACTGTGGACCAGCGCGGGTTCATCGAGCTGGCTAATAAAGCCGCGCTCGAGATGATGGCGCCGCGGGACGGCAAGCTGGTGGCCAGTCCTATTGCGGCCTACCTTCCCGAACTGCATCACGCCTTGCGCTGGGAGGAGGCACCGCAATTTCGCGCGTCGATGCAATGTCACGGCCATCGCGGCAACGGCGAGGCGTTCATGGCCGACGTCTGGTTCTCGACTTATAAGGAAGGATCGCAGCCAAAAGTTGCGGCCATCATCGGCGAGATTTCCGAAGACGGACACAGCAACAACTCCATAGAGCAGAATCCGGACGTTATCGCCTTGGGCGCGCGAGAGTTGGATGTTTTGCGGCTGCTCGTCCAGGGGCTTGCCAACAAGGAAATCGCTGCCGAACTCGAAATCTCGGAAAGCGCGGTCAAGAATACGTTACAGCAGCTTTTCACCAAGAGCGGAGTCCGGACACGCAGCCAACTGGTGCGCGTTGCGCTCGAAAGCTACCGCAATCTGCTGTGATTAATCAAAAGATTAGCTGATCGATTGGCGAGCAAAACGCGAAAACTGCTTGGCTTCTTGGATTTTAGCGTGCTCATTCGTTTCTCCAATGTTGCTCAAGATTATCGAACGATAGCATAATCCTGGCCGAAAGATCGTTAGCCTAGACTTTCACCACGCGCTACATTGGGGTATCCGCATAATCAGCGGTTCCAGCCGGTACCATGTCCATCAGAAGACCCTCCCGGAATCGGCGCTTCGCCGCGATTTATATCGTGCTGATTCTCGGCGCATTGTCCGCGTCGGCGCAGGGTGCACTCACCTGGGAGCAGGTGAAGGAAGCGTTCGCGGCTGCAAATCCGACGCTTCAAGCGGCCGCGCTGAATATCGACGAAAATCGCGCCACGGAGATCACGGCGTTTCTGCGGCCCAATCCGGACTTCTCTGTTTCGGTCGACGGCACGCAGTTGACGCCGTTTCACGGGGTTTACCAGCCGTTCACCGGAACGCAAGTTTCGCCAAGCCTCAGCTACCTGCATGAGCGCGATCACAAGCGAGAGTTACGCCGCGACGCGGCCAAACAGACCACCGCCGTCAGCGAATCTCAGTATCTTGACCAGGAGCGCGGTCTGTTATTCAACTTGCGCAATGCGTTCGTGCAGGTTTTGCAGGCCAAGGCGGTGCTCCAAAACGCGCGCGAGAATCTGGGCTACTGGGATCGCGAGCTGGAGGTGAATCGCACACGCTTCAACGCCGGGGACCTGGCGCAGGTGGATCTCAATCGTCTGGAGCTTCAGCGCGCGGAGTTTGAATCGGATTTTGAAACCGCGATGGTGAACCTGCGTACGGCCAAGATTCAGCTCCTGACGCTACTCAACCAGCACACGCCGGTCGACCAGTTCGATGTAACGGGCGCGTTCGATTACTCGGATCAATTGAAGTCGCTCGACCAGTTCCGCGAGATCGCTCTCGAATCGCGGCCGGACCTGAAAGCTGCGGCGCAGAACGTGGATCTGGCGCGGCTCAATCATCAACTTGCCGTCGCCAACGGGTCCACTGATCCGACGTTCGCGGGGTGGTGGACGCACAACCCCTCGTTCAACAATCCATACGACTACAACACCATCGGCGGAAGCGTGAGCATTCCGCTGCGTATCTTCGATCGAAACCAGGGAGAGAAGGCCAGAACCGAGGTGGACATCGGGCGCAACGAAAAATTGCGCGAGGCGGCCGAGGCGCAGGTATTCAGCGACGTGGATTCGGCCTACTGGACGCTGATGCAGACGCTCAACCTGCTGCGCCCCTACAAGCAGAAATATCTGCCGCTCGCTTCCGACGTTCGCGACCGGATGTCGTTTTCCTACCGGAACGGCGGCGCGTCGCTGCTGGATTTTCTGGAGTCCGAAAAATCGTACCGCGACACGCGGCTGGCGTATTTGAACTTGCTGGGATCATACATGACGGCCGCGGCGCAGATGAACATGGCGGCGGGGCGGGAGGTGATCGAATGAACAAAAAATTTATCGGCGGCGTAGCGCTCGGGGTCGCGCTGAGCGTGGCGGTGACGCTGCTGCTCGCGAAATTCCAGGGGCGCGTGACGGCGCAGGATCGCGCGGAAGCGGATTCGCTGCCCGGTCCGGTGCCCTCGAGCGTGGTCGCCGACATGGACCCGAACAATTTTAAAGTCGACAATCCCAACCGGTTTGCGCTCTCAACGGCGGGCGAGCACGACGCCGCGCCCGAGCTGAACGTCACCGGTGTGGTGAGCCCGGATGTTTCGCGCCAGGTGCCGGTACCCTCGCTCGCCACCGGACGCGTGGTGGAAATCGACGCGCGGCTGGGCGATGAGGTGAAGAAGGGCCAGCTTCTGTTCAAAGTCCGCAGCTCCGATGTTTCCGGCGCGTTTTCCGAATATCGCCAGGCGATCAAGAACGAGGAGCTGAGCAAAATCCAGCTCGATCGCGCCAAGACGCTGTACGACCACGGCGCGATTCCCAAGAGCCAGCTGGAAGTCGCGCAGACGGCGGAAGACGACAACCAGATCGTGCTTGAAACAGCGAAGGAGCATCTGCAACTGCTCGGCTCGGACCCGGACCACCCCACCGGAATTGTCAGCGTCTTCGCGCCGGTTGCGGGTGTGATCACCGATCAGCAGATCACCAGCCAGAGCGGCGTGCAGGCGCTGACGCCGCCCAATCCGTTCACCATTTCCGACATCTCGCACGTGTGGGTGGTGTGCGATGTTTACGAGAACGACATGGCGCAGGTGCACACCGGCGAGTACGCCGATATTCACCTCGTCGCGTATCCGAATCGCGTGCTGAAGGCGAAAATCAGCAATATTCTTCCGGTAATGGATCCCAATCTGCGCACGGCGAAGGTGCGCCTCGAAGTGGAGAATCCGGGCCTGATGCGGTTGGGCATGTTCGTCACGGCGGCGTTCCATGGGCAGTCCGCGCAGAAGGACGCGACGGTGCCCTCGACAGCAATATTGCACCTGCACGATCGCGAGTGGGTGTATACGCCGCTTGGCAACGGGAGTTTTCGCAGGCAGGAAGTCACCGCCGGGAACATGCTTCCGGGCGGAATGCAGGAAGTGACCGCCGGATTGAAACCTGGAGACAGCGTCGTCAGCAACGCGCTGGTGTTTCAGAACTCGGTGGAACAGTGATAAAGCCGGTTTCCAAAGCAAGTGGGACAGTGAGTCGGTTTATGCCGGCTGTCTGGTTGTCCAAAACCAGACGAGGGAGAGCCGGCAAGACCGGCCGGCGCACACTTCGCGAGGTAATCCGTGATCGGTAAGGCCGTTGATTTCGCGCTCAGGAACCGGCTGGCCGTGCTGGCGATGGCCACGCTGCTATTTATCTGGGGCGCCATCTCGTTTCACGAGCTTCCCGTCGAAGCTTATCCCGACGTCGCCAACAACTACGTCGATATCATCACGCAGTGGCCTGGAATATCGGCCGAGCAGATCGAGCAGCAGGTCACCATTCCGCTGGAAATCGTGATGAACGGCATTCCGGGCGTGGTGCATCTACGCTCTTTTTCGCTGTTCGGTTTGTCCGATGTCAAGCTCACCTTCGACGACGGCACCGACAACGCCTGGAATCGCGAGCGCGTGCTGGAACGGCTTTCGCAGGTAACGCTCCCCAACGGCGTCACGCCGCAGATGGGCACCGACTGGAGCCCGGTCGGCCAGATTTACTTTTTCACGCTGCATAGCACAAATCCCGCCTACGACGTAATGGAGCTCAAATCGATCGAGGACTGGACGGTCGAAAAGCAGTTGAAGTCGGTCCCCAACGTCGTCGATGTGGCGAGCTTCGGCGGCCCGACGCGCGAATACCAGGTGCGCATCGATCCGGAAAAATTGATCGATTACGGTCTCAGCCTCGGCCAGGTCGAGCAGCAACTCACCAACAACAACGTGAACGGGGGCGGTAGCTTCATCGAAGCCGGACTCCAGGAGATCAATGTACGCGCAGTCGGTCTGGTTCGCAACGTGCGCGACATCGCCACTACCGTCATCGCGACCAAGAACGGCACGCCCATCCGCGTGCGCGACATTGCCATGGTCGCGCAGGGACCCAAGGTGCGGCTGGGCCAGTTCGGACGCGCCAAACACCTGCCCAATGGAACCATCGTCGACAACGACGACGTGGTTTCGGGAATCGTGCTGCTGCGCAAGGGCGCCGATTCGGATTCGACGCTGGCCGCCTTGCACGACAAGGTCAACGAGCTCAATCACGGCATTCTGCCGCCGGGCGTGAAGATCGTCCCGTTCCTCGACCGCAGCGACCTGGTGCATCTGACCACGCACACCGTGCTGCACAATCTGACCGAAGGAATCATTCTCGTTTCGCTGATTCTGCTGATCTTTTTGGGCAACATCCGCGCGGCGCTCATCGTGACGCTGACGATTCCCTTCGCGCTGCTGTTCGCCTCCATCTGCCTGGACCTGAGCCACGTCCCGGCGAACCTGCTGTCGCTCGGCGCGCTGGATTTCGGAATGATCGTCGAGGGCGCGGTGGTGATGATCGAAAATATCGTGCGCCTCCTGTCGCATCCGGGAATCCGGCCGGATGAAACGGTTGCTGAAAAAATCCGCCGGGCGGCGCACGAAGTGCAGCGGCCGGTGTTTTATTCGATCGCGATCATTATCACGGCGTATCTGCCGATTTTCACGCTGCAACGCGTCGAAGGACGGCTGTTCAAACCGATGGCGTGGACGGTCGCGTTCGCTTTGCTGGGCGCGCTGCTGTTTTCGATGCTGGTGGGCCCGGTGATCGCGGCCGTGGTGTTCCCCAAAGGGACGCGTGAGTGGCGCAACCTGCTCATGCAGTTTCTGACCCGCGTCTACAACCGCGCGCTGGAGGCGGCGATCCGCTGGCGCTGGGTGACGGCGGCGGTTGCCGTGGCGATGCTGGCCGGAACGGTTCTGCTGGCGCGGACGATCGGCTCGGAATTCCTGCCGCATCTCGATGAAGGCGCGATCTGGGTTCGCGGAACGCTCGCGCCGAGCACCGGACCGACGGAAGGCATCCGCGTCGCCAATGAAGCGCGCGTTCTGTTGTGCAGCTTTCCGGAGGTCACGCAAACCACGAGCCAGGTTGGGCGTCCAGACGACGGCACCGACACCACCGGCTTTTTCAATACCGAATATTTCGTCGATCTCAAACCCAAAGAGCAGTGGCGCCCCGGATTTCACCAGAACAAGGACGAGCTGATCGCCGCGATGGATCGCGAGCTCGAGAAAATCCCCGGCGTCCAGTGGGCCTTTTCGCAGCCCATCGCCGATAATGTCGAGGAGGCGGTCAGCGGCGTCAAGGGCGAACTCGCCGTCAAGATCTACGGCGAGGATCTGCGGCTGCTCGAAAGCAAGGCGCAGGAGATTGTCAACATCATGCGCGGAATCCGCGGCGTCCAGGACTTGGGGCTGTTGCAGATTCTCGGACAACCCAATCTGAACCTGCTCGTCGACCGGCAGAAGGCGGCGCGCTACCAGATCAACGCGGCGGACGTGCAGGACGCCGTGCAGACCGCGGTCGGCGGCACCGCGTTCACCCAGGTGTTGCAGGATGAGCAGCGCTACGACCTGGTCCTGCGCTATCTGCCCAAGTATCGCGATACGAAAGAGGCGATCGAAAAAATCCGGCTGCTCGCGCCCACAGGGGAGCGCGTTTCGCTCGCGCAGCTCTGCGACATCGGCGTGCAGGACGGCGCCTCGGAAATTTATCGCGAAGGCAGCCGCCGCTACGTCGCCATCAAGTACGGCGTGCGCGGGCGCGACCTGGGCAGCACGGTCGAGGAGGCGATCAAGAAGGTCAACGAGCAGGTGAAGCTGCCCACCGGCTACACCATCGATTGGGCGGGCGAATACGCCAGTCAGCAGCGCGCGCAGCGCCGCCTGGCGATCATCATTCCGCTGACGCTGCTGCTGATCTTCTTCATCCTTTATTCGATGTTTTCGTCGATGAAATGGGCGACGCTGGTGCTGATGAACGTGGCGATGGCTCCGGTGGGCGGAGTTTTGGCGCTATACCTGAGCGGAACCAACTTCAGCGTGTCCTCCGGCGTCGGGTTCCTGGCGCTGTTTGGCGTTTCCGTGCAGACCGGCGTGATCATGGTCGAGTACATGAACCAGTTGCGGGAGCGCGGCCACACTGTGCTCGACGCCGCCGTGAATGGCGCGGTACAGCGTTTCCGTCCGGTGCTGATGACCATGCTGGTGGCGTCGCTCGGCCTGGTTCCGGCGGCGACCTCGCACGGCATCGGCTCGGATTCACAGCGCCCGTTCGCGATCGTGATCGTTGGAGGGCTGATGTCGGTGCTGGTGATGAGTATTTTCTTGTTGCCCACGTTATATGTGTGGATGGCGGGACCTCGCGACGTGCTGCCCGCGGTGGAGAGCGAAGCGGTTTAGAGTATTAACGAAACGCGACAATCACGTTTGTACGTCTGTAACTCCTACCGTAAAGTTTTTTACAGTCTCAAAGGGATTTACCCGCGACATGTCGCGCAAACCGGTGAGCGGGCGTCGACATCCCGACTGGCCCGCACGTTGCTCCACCGCAGGCCGGAGGTTCCATGAAGTTTTTCCTTCCCATCGCAATGTTGATCGCCGGCGCGGCGGCCGCTCAGCAGAATCCGCCGCAGAATTCGCCGCCGCAGCAGCAGCAACAGAACGACTCCGTGACGGTCGTAGGGTGCTTGAGCAAGGGTGCGACCCAAAATCAATACACCATCACCGATGCAAAAACCGGTGAAAAATACGATTTCAAGGCCTCGCAACAGCTCGATACGTACGTCAACCACACCGTGCACCTCACCGGAACGATGGCGCAGAGCGGCGACCAGAAATCCTTCCAGCCGGCCACCATCCGCACGGTTGCGAACTCTTGCGAAAATCCGAAGTAAGCGCTTGAGGGCAGCCGGTCTGGCGCGACCGGCTGCCCGATTTAGATCAGTTTGCGGTATTGCCGACGCCTCGATTTGCCGGATTCAGAAGCTGCTGCATTTCGACCACTTCGCCGTTCTTAATCACGCGAACGACCTTTCGCGCATTGAGAATATCCGTCAGCGGATCGCCGTTCACCACCACCATGTCGGCGAGCTTGCCGGGTTCGATGGTGCCCAAATCCGAGCTCGCGTTCAGCAGCGCGGCAGTCGTTACCGTCACGGTCTGGAGCGCCTGGAACGGAGTGAAACCTGCCTTGACCATAAGATAGAGCTCGTTCTGGAGAGCCAGGCCATAGGGAACCAACGGAGCATCCGTCCCCGTCGTGATTCGAACGCCGGCGCGCTCCATGGCCATTAGCGTTTGAAGCTGGCCTTGGCTGACGGTACCCCCTCGGCCGCGTCCGCCGGTCTGGTTGCGTACCCAGGATGGCTGTGCATGCCAGCGTGGATCCTCGTAAGCCCCGGGATCGGACTCAGCGATTCCCGGATAGAATCCGCCCAGCGACGTGGTCGGCGTGATGGTCATTCCCGACTTCGAGAGAATCTGGATCACATCCTGGTAAGCATGCCCGAGCAGGCTGACTTTGGTTCCGTAGCCGCGTCCCGCGGTGCCGGTGAAATGCTCGACGCTGTCACTGCCGAACAGCGCCGCCGGATAGAGTTCGTGCGAGCTGACCGGAATTCCGACGCGATGGGCCTCTTCGACGGCGCGCTTGCGCAGCGGCTCCGGCAGCTTTACGTAGGTCTTCACCAGGTCGTACTGAAGCCTGTTGGCGCGGTCGATCGCCGAGTCCACCTCCGCGGGCGTGGTGACGGGGATCGAAATCGGATAGTACACTCGCGGACCCTCCATCAGAGCGCCGGTCAGATACATGCGGGGGCCCAGGCGCCTTCCGGACTCGAACGCTTCCCGATTCTCGATCGCCTCGGGCGGTTTTCCGCCGGGACTGCGCACCGTGGTAATTCCGTACGCCAGAAGAAGCCGCCCGTAAAGGCTACCATTGGTATCGATGTAATGGCCGTGCGCTTCGATCAGGCCGGGCATTACGGTTTCATTCGACGCGTCCACGACTTTGCCCGTGTGCAGTGATGCGCTATGCGGCTCGATCGCGCGGATCCGGTTCCCTTCAATAATGATGTCGACGTTGGTCCTTTCGGTTTGATGAACACCATCGACGAGTCTCCCGGCGTGCACCACCAGCCGGCCCTTGGGAACGTCTTCGGTCCAGGTCAGATCCAGGGGGATATCCTGAACATGGCCGTCAGCGGTTGAAATCAGCTTGAAACGATCGATGCTCAGATAGAAAATGTGCCGGGAATCCCCCGTCCAGTTCATGTAATCGATGGGATCGTTCGCCAGTTTGCGAGGCGGACCCGCAGGATCGCCGGCCGGCGTCACCGGCATCACATACAGTGCGTTCTCCAACTCGAAAGCCATCTGCTTGCCATCCGGAGACCACACCGGACCCTCGCCGAGACGTGAACCGATGGATTTGTGAGGCACGGGAACGATCAGCCGGCCCGCGTCACTGCCGTCCGAAGGGATCGCCCACATCTCGTTCGAACCTTCGCGGAATCGCGCCGAATCCTGCTTCAGGCTCGAAATGATGATCACGCGTCCATCGGCCGACCATGTGGGATACCCCGGGCCGAACGTGGCGTCATGAATCTTTTTCGATCTGCCCGTTTTCACGTCCAGAACTTCGATATCGCCTTCCATATCACCTTCGGAGTTCACGTAGGCGATGCGCGTGCCGTCGGGCGACCAGGATGCGCCGACCTCAGCGTAGGTTGCATCCGTCACCTGCTTTTCTCTGCCCGTGCGCATGTCGCGAATCCACAGGTTGAAGCTTCCGGAACGGTCAGACGAGTAAACCAGCTTCGATCCGTCGGGCGACCACGCGGGATCGGACTTGGCGGAAGTATCGTTGGTCACCCGCTCCGGCTTGGAACCGATCTTCATGACCCATAAATCCCCAACCGCGATGAAGGCGATCTGTTTCCCATCCGGAGAAATCACCGGCCTGACGATTCCCAGCGCCTTGCGCGGCGCGAGCGAATCGAAATCGCGCTTGTTGCGCGTGTAATGCGGGATCCCGACGTTCAGGTTCGCGGTGAACTCTACGGGAGTGGCCGAATTCGAATTGATCGACCGCCGTTTGATCTTGCCATCCGCGGTATACAGAAATTCCGTGGGCGAGAGCCACTGCGCCCGGAACGGAAAAAGATCTTCGTTGGAGGAGAGCTCTTTTCCATCGAGCATCAGCTTTGCCCCGCCGCCGGATACGATGCTGTAGACGACTCGTTTCGAATCCGGATTCCAGGCCGCCGGGCTGATGGTGGCCCGTCCGAATCCAGGTCCCGCGCCGTTCACTGCCTCGATCATCCGTTCCGATGATCCGTCCGGATGGATCGCATAGATTCCAGGATTGGGCTGGCGTGTCGAGACAAACGCGATCTCCTTGCCATCGGGCGACCAGGATGGAGCAAAATCGTTGGCAGGATTCCGGGTGATCTGGTGAAGCTGCCCGTTCGCGACGGTGACGTCCCAGATATCGTAATTGCCGCTTCGATCCGAGGAGAATGC
>Ga0335078_10019749_pt1 | contig 10013 bp, 10 predicted proteins | sample Lox_Sample_32_FD_206711 | JGI IMG/M metagenome (GOLD analysis project Ga0335078, IMG submission 206711) | Soil microbial communities from Loxahatchee National Wildlife Refuge, Florida, United States - Lox_Sample_3.2 | ecosystem: Environmental > Terrestrial > Soil > Wetlands | place: USA...
GGGTTACGACACGATAGGACAGGCCTACGCCGGAGTCACAGACAACCTCGGCGAACCGGATCGCGCTCCGGCGATGATCGGAATGGCGATCGGGGACATCTCGACCGGGGTTGCGGCGGCGATGGCCACGTTCGCGGCCTTGCTGCATCGCGAGCGCACGGGAGAAGGACAGTATCTCGATGCATCGCTGCTCGACACCTATTTCCACATGCACGAACTGAACGTGCCAAAGATCGCGCTGGCGGGAGATCGAGTGCGGCCCAAACGCGCCGGATCGCAGGCCGACGGGCCAGGACCCGCGGGTAACTTCCGCTATCGCGACGATCAATACATCATGATTCTGTTGGCGGCGCATCAGTGGCCGCAGATGGTCCGCGCGATGGGCAAGCCCGAGCTCGCGACCGATCCACGTTTCCAGCGGGCACGAGATCGACAAAAGAACCGCTTCGAGCTTCAGGCGATAATTGAGGAATGGCTCGCGACCTTCCCGACCCGCGAAGACGCGATCGCCGCAATGGACAAGGAGCGGGTCCCATGCGCTCCCGTCCTCACGCTTAACGAGGCCGTGGCGCATCCGCATCTCAACGAGCGCAAAACCGTGCGTTGGGTCGAAGATCCCATCCTGGGAAGAGTAGCGATCCCCGCGGTGCCGGTGAAATTTTCGGTTTGGCCGGATCGGACCGAGCTGCGTTCGGCGCGCCTGGGCGAAGACAATGAGCGGGTCCTGCGCGACTACCTGGGCCTCACCGACGAGCGCATCCGCGAATTGTACGAAAATGGAACGCTGGTGCGCGACCAGACCATCATTTAACGCTCGTACACGACGCTGCGCGCAGAGTTCACAGGCACCTTCAGAATTCGACAAATCAGAGAGAGCTTTACAATGGCTAGTGGCAGAATCCGTAAGATGTGGGCGCTGTCGGGAGCTCAGCTTTCTGCACCGCGCTCGCTGCTGGTTCAGGGCGGCGACACCACGATGGTAAAGCTGCCGTGTCCGTCGTTCCTGATGGAGCACGTAAAAGAGAAGCGTTCGCCCGCAAGTGCAATGATCTTTGAATGGTGCGCCGTCGCGGACTCGAACCGCGGACCCGCTGATTAAGAGTCGGATTTCGCAGTTTTCCGAAGCCCTTGCATAAGCAACCGAAATTCACTGGAACCCTTCTCTCCCAGTGGTTTTGTGTGCAACCGGGTGTATCATAGCGCAACGCCCAAAATCACCTGAATTAGATCCGAGTGGCGGAAAAATGGCGGAAAAACTCGCCTTGGTTATACCGCGTTATCAAATCCGCGCCGGAACCTGACTTTGCTCGCGGACTGTGCTGCTGACTGGAGGTTTCCGAGTTGATGGGAACAGCCAGTTCGGAAACGAGCTCAGCCCACCATGGTCGGTTGCGATTCCTCTCGATTACGGCTTCACCTTGCGAGGGAGCCACAGCGAGGGTTTCTAGGCTCCTACCTTCTACGAATTGTACTTTCCCGGATTCGGCAATTCCAAGTTGAAAGCTACCACCTCCAGCGAATGGGACGGCGGTATTGAAAAAGATTTGGGTGAATTTGCTGGCATCACTACGACGTACTTCTCACGCCGCGTTCACGACCTGGTCGTTACGGTACCGTGTCCGACCTGCACGTTCGGCTTTGAGCCGGCGAACGTCGGGCGTGCCGACATGCAAGGCGTCTAGGTCGTTCCCTCCGAGTATCCGGCGAAAGGATTGTCTTTCAGCGGTATGTTTATCGCGCTGGACTCAACCCACAGTCCGTTGCTCGCGAATCTGCAGCGGATCCGTATGCCCAAGCACTCAGCGTCTGCCGTTCTGGAATACAAAGCTCCTCAAATTTTCCAGCATGGGGATCAGTTTACCTCCGCGCTTTTCTATAAATTCATCGGTGACCGCGAAGACCTTGAAACCCGGCCTCCGTATGGCGAGCACAAACACAGCAACTACCAGCTGTTTAACCTCACCCTATCGTACAAGCTCGGGGACGTAGTCGCGCCCGACCTGCGCGAGGCGGAAAGGTTAGTTCGCATTCAAAACTTGTTCGATCGCAACTACTCACAGGCGTTCGGCTTCCCCGCTCCACCAATCAACTTCGAGGTGGGAGCCAAGATGGGCTTGTAATGGCATCGAGGCCAGACGCAAGAATTCTGACGCTACGTCAGAGTTCCTTGTTGCCTAGTCCTTCATTCCCTCTTGCTGCGGTGCTCATAAGATATTGAGTAAGCGGCTGACCGAGCCAGTGGAAATGGATCGTCTGAGAGGTCGATACCATCAACCACGTTGGCTGGGTCAAACACCAGGCGCGCCTCGTCGGCTGCAACGGTTGCAGAGATTGCAGTAATCTCCAACTGGCCCAAATCGACCAGCGTTCGAGTGGCCGGCCACAAAGCGTTCGGATCGTTCGTCGGATCGTCGTCTTCAGCCAATTGTAACCGGAGCCTGAAGACGACCGGACCTTTCTGCAATCGCTTTTCCATCTCTTCCCGCAGAAAGTTCGCGCTCAGTTTCCTTGCATCGTCCGGCGACAGAAATGCTTCCCCGGCTTCGGGTACCCAGCGATAGCGGCCGAATCGGCTTTTGCCATCTGTGGTCGTGAACTTGAAGGCATGTTCCGCGTAGTAAGTCGCCTGTCCGTAGCTGGCTGGCACCGGCTTCCGTCCGAGCCCTTCGAGGAAAGCGCCCGTCGCTGGATGCCTCTCGAGGAACCGCCCAACCGCGTCGGGCGCCGGCTTACCAGTCACCGGATCCGGGAGTTGCGCCTGCAGGAACGCCAGGAACTCCTCCGGAGTTCGCCCCGGAAATCCTTCGACCGACAGCGCCAGCACGTCCGTGCTCTTGCCTCCCGGTAACTGAAACTTCACCGCAATCGCGCGCGGGTTCGGGATGCCGTCGCTGATACCGGGATCACCGCTCGCATTGGAAAAGCGGATGACGGTTGGAATCGTATCTCCCTGCAGATGACGCGCCCTGCTCACCATGCGCGCCTCCGGCATCCCGCGAAAAGTACCGGTGCAAACCAGACCCTTGGCATGGACAGCTCGAAAGCCCGGATGACGACCGGCAAGGGTCCGCATAGTTTCGACGAGTTGGGCAACGACGGTTGGCGATGTGGCAGACACTGCTGAGCCTCCTCCAGGCTAAGCCTCCTCCAGTTTCGATCGAGTTCGTTTGATCTCGCCCTCGCGATAAGAGTCCATCGAGCGCAGCGGGATCCACTCCTCCGATGCGTTGCGGGCCAGAAAATCGGGCCGCGAGTCACACGCTAATTGTTGCTTCCTCATGATCCTTCGGTCCATGCACGCGCGGACACCGCGACGCCATCCTCGATAGAGGTGAATGCCGCGTTCCACGAAGCCGCGCGCAATGCGGTGAGATCGGCCTGGGTGAAGCTTTGGTACTTGCCCTCAAGTTCGGATGGAAACGGAATGTACTGAATGTTGCCCGCGCCGAGATTCGTAATCACGGCCCGGGCGACATCGTTGAAGCTTCTGCCCGTTCCGGTTCCGACGTTGAAAATCCCTCGTCTAACTTTCGTCAGCCTGGCGAAGAATAGATTGATTCGAACCACGTCGCCCACGAATACGAAATCGCGCCGCTGCTCTCCATTCCCATAGCCGTCGGTACCCTCGAACAGCTTTGCGGATCCGCTCTCCTCAACCTGTTTGAAAAGTTGATAGACCATCGAAGCCATCCGACCCTTGTAGCGCTCACGAGGTCCATAAACGTTGAAGTATCTGAGACCAACCACGGTGCTTTCCGCGCGGCCTGTCAGACCTCTGAAATAGTTGTCAAAAGCCAGCTTCGACTGCGCGTACAGGTTGAGCGGGCGCTCATTCGTCGGCAGCGCTCGCGAATCGTGGGAAGTCCCATAGACCGAAGCGCTCGAAGCGTAAACCAGAGGGATCTTCCCATCGAGCGCGAAATGCAGGACCGCCCTGGAAAACGCGAAGTTGTTTTCCATCATGTAGCGTTCATCCGAACTGGTCGTGTCGGCGCACGCCCCCTGGTGGTAGATAGCTGTTATGCTGCCGAAGGAATGGCCGGCTTCGATGGCGCGCCGAAAGTCTTCGGGCTCCATGAAATCCGAAATGCGAAGATCTGAGAGGTTGCGAAAGTTATCACCGCGCCGGTCGATGACGAGAATCCTTTCCTCTCCTTCGCCGTTGAGGGCCTGTATCAGATTGCTGCCAATAAAACCGGCTCCGCCGGTCACGACGATCATCGCAGTCCTATCCCTCCAGGACCTTCGCTAGCTTTCGCCCCCGACGGTTCTTCCATCCGCCCTTGTGATACGCGTAACCCGTGATTAGCGGAACCGCGATGGAGGCTTCGCAGTAGACCATCTGCTCGTAAGTCGTATCGACCTTTCCCCAACTGCTTGCTTCCTTGAGCGTGCTGCCCGATAGCGCCCCGTCTCGCACATCGGCAACCGTGATCTGAATCGCGTACTTGTGCATAGGCACGTCGTGGCCCAGGATCTCCGCCGCCACCACGATGTCCTGCGCGAAATTCTTCGGAACTCCCCCGCCGACCATCAGCAACCCCGTATGCTCGCACTTGAGCTTTATCTGGGTCAGTTCGAGAAAATCCCGCGCACTGTCCAAGGTCACCTTCGGTTCCTTGCCGCGCCCTGCCTGGTGCGCGACCAGGCCAAAGCCTGCCGAACAATCGCTGAACGCCGGACAGAAGATTGGGACGTCCTCGCGGAACGCCTCGAGCACGATGCTGGCCTTGGTCTTGGCGCCCATTTCGGACAGATACTTGCCCATCTCACTGATGAACTCGCGGGAGGTATAGGAACGCGGCGGAATTCGATCGGCAATCTTCCTTATCGTCTCATCGCAGTCGCGCAGTTCGTCCTCGTCGATCAATGTGTCGTAGATCCGGTCGATGTGGAGCTCGCGCAGCTCGTTGTCATCCATGCCGGCCTTGAACCGGTCGGGGGCGAGGTAGTGCCCGTAACCGAGCGCCTCGAAGAAATCCTGGTCAACGATGTTCGCGCCGGTGCTCACGATTGCGTCGACCATGTGGTGCCTGATCAGGTCGGTGAATACTTGCTTGAGACCGGCGCTGATCAACGACCCGGCCAGGCAAAGAATCACCGCGCAGCCTTCATCCCGGAGCATTCGATCGTAGATCTCCGCTGCGCGGTTGAGATCGCGGGCAGTGAAGGCCATGCCTCGCATGCTTTCCACGATCGGCACAACGTCGTGCGCAGTTATGTCGTAGTGTTCGATTCGGTCCCGCAGCAACTCTTCTTTGGTTGTCATAGTTTTCCTCTGAGGGAACCCTGGCGAAGTGGCTCCGTCCGCGATCCTCAGAGCATACCGGAGGCTCAATTTCCCATGAAATAACCGGGGCGTTAAATCGCCCTCTCGCACCGCGATCGGCGCTGGGTCTCCAGTTCAGGTCTTCAGAAACAAGCCTTTTGGTCTCCGCGTGAACCAGCGCGCAACCGACAAAATGTGCTCCGGCAGTTAACCGAATCCGGCGCGCGATGGGCGATGCCAGGGGGAGCAACCGGGGCATCAGGATCCGATCGCTCTCGATCTTGCTTTTATCCTCCGGTTGCGGGAGTTTCGCTCTGGCAGTCCCATCAGATCGTCGACGAACCGTCGCATAAGCCTCACCAGATCCTCAAAATCCTTGTCTTTGCAGTTAGCCTGAATCGGCGCGACGATCCGCACCCGGACAGAGTCGAGCGCTGTGCTCAATTTGCGTCTCCTAAAGGTGATGGTTGCTGCGTTGACAAGCCGATCGGAGGGGCTCAGGTTGCGTTCGAAGGAGTCTTTCGCGAGGCGCAAAACCGACCGGAGTCGTAGGTTGTAGATTAGCCCGCGAGGGTTGCCGGTGCTATCTTACTCGCCATGGTGAAACTCGCTGAGCGAATAACCGTCAACCCCAAGCAATGCGGCGGACAGCCCTGTGTGCGCGGCATGCGCATCCGCGTAGTTGACGTCCTGGAGTTGCTGGCGGCTGGACTTTCGCCTGCTCAAGTTCGGAAAGAACTTCCAGACCTTGAACCTGAAGATATCAAGGCCTGCCTGCGCTATGCGAGCCAGCGCCTCGGCCATCCGGTCCTGGCCGCTTGAAAATCTGGTTGGACGCGCAACTCTCTCCCTCGTTGGCGGTCTGGCTCTCCCGGAAATTTAAACTCGAAGCTGTTGCGGTCCGAGACGTGGGTCTCAGGAATGCCGAAGATCGCGAGATCTTCCAGGCCGCCAGAAAAGCCGATGTTGTTGTTGTGACCAAGGACCGCGACTTCGTAGATCTGTTGGAACGATATGGCCCACCACCGAAGGTCCTTTGGGTCACCTGCGGAAACACATCGAATGCGAGGATGAGAAGCGTACTCACGAAGGAATTTCCGAACGCGCTGGAACTCCTTAATGGTGGTGAGTCGTTAGTCGAGATCACCGACTTGCGCCAGATCTAGTTGCCATCTGCCTCTTCATCGCGGCCGTCGATATCGAAGAAACTGTCGAACGAGCCACTCGATGCTGCCTCCTCGCGCCCTTGCGGCGCCGAGAAGTTTTGATTGGGTTGCTCGACTGGGGGCCAGCGCCTGACCTATCGCCATCGTGAACTGCTCGGGTATTTCAGACTCTAAGGTCGTTGGCGCGTGATGATGCGTGCTTGGGATGACGCCCAACAAGCTCGCAAGCAGGCGAACGCGCCTAAAGGACCCTATAGTTTGACGCGAAATGTAAACTGACTGCCGCCTTGTGGTGGGGATTCGACTTCCAATGAACCACCCAGCCGCTCAGCAAGTGTACGGACCAGAAACAGACCCAGTCCCATGCCTCGGCCCGGGTCCTTGGTAGTGAAGAAGGGTTCGCCAAGTCGCGAGATGATTTCGGGAGAGATTCCGGATCCTCTGTCGCAAACCGTGAAACAAATGGATTTGTCCTGGGTTGCCACGCACAGCGTGACTGGCGCCCCGGAGCTTTCCGCCTCGCAGGCGTTTTTTATGAGCGTAGCAATCGCTTGTATTACCGACTCTTTAGGGACGAACAGCATGAGTTCCCCCACGCCGTTGTCGAGACGCAAGCGCCCGCTTTGTTCGGGGGGCAGGCTATTGATCATATCGGCCAGCAGTTGGCCCAGACCGATCTGCTGAGGCGTTTCGCCGATCCCGTCGGTCGAAGCACCGTTCAGCTTGCTAAGGATGGCCTGACATCGCTCTACCTGGCTGCGAATCAGGCGGCTGTCTGCAGAAAAACGCGAAATACTCTCGGGAGCTCCGCTCTCGAGCTCCTGGCTGATGACTGAAATGGTCGCGAGAGGTGTAGCGAGTTCGTGAGCTACGCCCGCGGCAAGCGTTGCAAGCGAAGCGAGCCGTTCGGCATGTTGGGCCTGATCCCTGGAGCGAACAAGCTCCTCCTCGCTGCTCTTGAGTGCCCGTCTGAGCTTGGTAACAAAGTAGGTGACAAACGCACCCGTCAAACCGAACGCGATGAACATGCCCTGCATATGCAGGTTGAAGCTGATTTGACCAACCTGGGTATGCGGCATGAGCAATGGATGGGGCGAAAGGAACAGAACTGAGAACCCGCTGACGCACAAAGCGGTAATGCCCCAAGCGAGTCGACTATCAAGGGTAAGGGCTGCTACTACTAACTGTAACAGGTAGAAGGAGGTAAATGGATTGTGAACGCCGCCCGACCAATAGAGTATTGCCGTAAGTAGAATGACATCCGACACGATGACCAATGCCAGTTGCGAGGTGCCGCGCGCCTGGTCGGACCATTTACTCGAGTCAACCAGCAAGTTGGAAACCGCCATCAACGCGATAAACGTGAACAGCAGTCCCAAAGGAAGGTCAATTCCTGCGATTGCTGCGGTAGCGACCGCCGCGGCCTGGCCGAAGATGGCCAGCCATCGTAATCTGATGAGCTGGGTGAAGGTTATCTCTTGCGAGTGTGCGGGAATTCCCAACTCGCCGGCGGTCCCCATGTGAGGAGTTCCTGACTCCGGATGGAACTGGCTATTCCGGGTACGCTTGGCCTGCATCTTCAGATCTCGCCGCTTGGATCAGTCCGCACAATACGCTGCTATTCATTGCATCACAACGTAAGCTCCGTGTAAGGTTCCGAGCCGGTCGAGAATCAAATGTCGCCCCGGGATAGTGCACCGCGCACTCGCGAAGTCCTTTTGGCTGAAGATGACGAAGTCTTCCGTCAACGACTTGCAGCAATGCTTCGGAACAAGGGATTCAAAGTCACGGAAGCTCCGGACGCGGCCAGCGCGCACTCGTGCATCCGAACTCATTCCCTGAGTTTCGCGATCGTCGATTTGCGGCTACCCGGCGGGTCGGGCCTCGATATCGTGCGCGAACTTGCTGACAAGAGTTCAAAGATTCGCACGATTGTCTTGACCGGCTTCGGCAGCATTGCAACAGCGCTTGCGGCCCTGCGGCTTGGAGCCGTCGACTATTTGACAAAACCAGCCACGGTTGAGCAGATCTGCGGCGCCCTGATACCGGAGGAAGTGTCCTCTGCAGCGGAGGTTCGAGGCGCGGATCCGGTCCCCAGCCTGGCGCGAGTAGAATGGGAACACATAAACCGGATCCTGTCCGATGTAGGCGGGAACATTTCTGAGGCTGCCCGCTTGCTGGGAATTCATCGACGATCACTCCAGCGTAAGCTGGCAAAGTTTCCAACCCGCCGATAGCGATTCTGTTCGCGCAACGCGTGAAGCATTCTGGCCGGGCGCACCGACGCTGCCCGCTACAACGCATTTCAGGCAACGCGGCGGACATCACCCAAAGCCAGCCTGCGACATAATGTCGCATTGGCGTCTAACTATCGCCCGGTTAAGTTTGTCTGCGGGAAGAAGGGATGGCCGGCTTTCTCGAAGGAGAAGTGGACCGCCCAGTGGCGATTCCGGCCTCCAGAGAATCGAATGTTAAGCGCCGCACTGCCGGTCAACGCCTCGAGCTTCGGCGGACAAATTGACTCTGTCTACCACTACATTCTGGTTCTCGTAATTTTCTGGTTCATCGTCACTGAAGGCCTCATCCTAGGTTTCTGCCTGCGCTACCGACGTCGCCCGGGTCAGCGCTCCGTTCATGTCCGCGGAGATCGCAAAGGGCAACTTGCCTGGGTGCTCGTGCCGGCGCTGGTGGTGGTGTGCCTGGATTTCAGCATCGATGCGTCGAGCCATCGGGTCTGGCACGCAATCAAGCTTGAGCAACCGCCACCCGACATCGAGGTAGCCGTCACTGGCAAACAGTTTAACTGGATTTTCACCTATCCAGGCCAAGACGGGAAGCTCGGCACCGTGGACGACGTTACGATTGAGAGCGAGCTGCACGTTCCGGTCGACAAGGTGGTGCGGCTGACGCTGACTTCACAGGACGTGATTCACAGTTTCTGGGTGCCCAACCTGCGCCTCAAGCAGGATGTGGTGCCTGGACGCCACATACCCATTTGGTTCAAGGCCACCAAAGTAGGCACGTGGGAGATCGCGTGCTCAGAGCTCTGCGGGTTTGGCCATTACTCAATGCACGGAACGCTGGTCGTTCATGATCCGGCCGACTACGCGCGATGGTTGCACGATCACATGACTCCGGCAGCGGCAGAGAAGTGAGCCAAACAGTGGAAGATAGAGGGCATGAATCCCGAGATGGCCACCATGAATTGAACTTCATCCGGAAATACGTCTTGTCGGTCGATCACAAGGTAATTGGCAAGCAGTACATGACGCTCGCGGCGATGATGGCTCTGATAGGCGGCGCTGCCAGCTACCTGATTCGCTGGCAACTCGCCTGGCCCGAGACCCCGGTTCCGCTGATGCATTGGGTCCCCGAACCTTACATGTATGAAGGGGTCCTTCCTCCCAATACCTACAACGCGATGTTCACGATGCACGGCACCGTCATGGTGTTCTTCGTGGCAATGCCCCTTTTGCTCGGCGCCTTCGGAAACTTCCTGATCCCCTTGATGATTGGGGCGGACGACATGGCATTCCCGAAGTTGAACACACTTTCCTTCTGGACGCTGTTCGTAGCCT
>Ga0335078_10019750_pt1 | contig 10013 bp, 7 predicted proteins | sample Lox_Sample_32_FD_206711 | JGI IMG/M metagenome (GOLD analysis project Ga0335078, IMG submission 206711) | Soil microbial communities from Loxahatchee National Wildlife Refuge, Florida, United States - Lox_Sample_3.2 | ecosystem: Environmental > Terrestrial > Soil > Wetlands | place: USA: Florida...
GCTTACCTGACGTCTTTCTACCTGATGTGCGCGCTGGGAGGCGTGCTGGGAGCGCTGTTCGTCGCCGTGCTGGCTCCCCACGTATTTTCCGGCAGCTATGAACTCCGCATCGCCCTCGGCTGCTGCGCCTTGCTGGTTCTGGTGGTGCACCACCGCGACCCTTCCAGCCCGTTCTACAGAGCCCGCTGGCAGCCCGACTGGTTGCTCATGGTCGGGGTGGCCGCGGCCATAATCGTAAGCCTGGGCGTAACGGCGCGCGAGGAAGCGGCCGGCGCCCGCTTGATGGTTCGTAACTTCTATGGGGTGCTGCGCGTGGTGGATGGTACGGCGCCCAGCGTCGTGATGGTTGGTGGCAGGGATTCGCAGGTCCCCGTCGAGGTTTCTCGTTACGAAAAGCTAATGAACGGGACCATCGACCACGGTCTGCAATTCCTGGCGCCAGAACGCCGGGACCTGCCCACCAGCTACTACGGTCCCGAGTCGGGAGCGGGGATTGTTCTGAAGGCGGCGGATCCGGGTACCCCTTTGAAGGTGGGTTTGATCGGCCTGGGGGTGGGGACGCTGGCGGCTTACGGAAGGCCGGGGGATCAATATAAGTTCTATGAAATCAATCCGTTGGTTATCCAGGTGGCGAACCGGGAATTCTGCTTCCTGCGCGACTCGAAGGCCCGGATCGGGGTGGTTGAGGGCGACGGGCGATTGTCCTTGGAGCAGGAACCGCCCCAGGGTTTCGACGTTCTCGCGGTGGATGCATTTTCGGGCGACGCCATCCCGGTCCACCTGCTGACGCGCGAGGCCTTTCGGCTCTACTTCCGCCACCTCAAGCCGCACGGCACCCTGGCGGTCCATGTTTCCAACAAGTATTTGAACCTAACCCCCGTGGTGGCTGGCGCGGCTGAGGCGCTCGGGATGGAAGCGGTGCTGGTAAACAACAAACCCGACAGCCCGCGGGGGATTTCCCGGTCCACGTGGGTTCTGGTCGGGAACCCGCAGGGGTTCCTGGGCAAAGCGGAAGTAGAAAACGCAGGGACGGTTTTGGGCCCTGGCGCGCTGAAGATCGTATGGACGGATGATTACAGCAGCCTGATGAAGGCGCTGATGTAATCATGGGGGTCGCACGCACCCCACACGGTCTGTGGGCCGCCCAGTCGGGCATTTTGGTATAAACGACAAGAAGTCGCCCTTTTCAAAAACCGGAAGTTAATTCCTGAGTTATCTACTTGTTGCGCCTATCGTGGCGGAGAGGCGCCGTAAAGCGCAGATGGTCACGATAAATCTCAACTCCCCAAAGCTAGTTTTTGGAACAAACCTTTCGCCTCTGGTGTCACTCTAAATAGCAAGTGAGTATTGCAAGCGGGCGCGGTATTGATGTTCGGGCACGGAACTGGTATCGTGAGGGCGTTATGGGAATCGCCCGTTCGGTAGGCATCACGCTCGATCAAACGTTGCCGGCAGTCGACGAGCGGGCGGCGTTCGTGGCCGAATTGCAGGCGGGTTCCCAGGACGCATTCGCATACCTGCTGGCGGTTTATCAGAATCCGGTCTTCAATCTGGTATGGCATATCGTAGAGAACTCCGCCGACGCCTCAGACGTTCTGCAGGATGTATTTGTAAAGGTCTTCAAAGGAATCAAGGGGTTCAACGGCGACAGCAGCCTGAGGACATGGATTTACCGCATCGCTGTTCACGAAGCATCGAACCATCGCCGGAGCTGGATTCGGCGTCATTGGCGCGAGCCGGTTTCCGTGGATGACACCGAATCGCCCTCAGCCGTCGCGGCGGCAGAGGCAGCTTCAAGGGACCGGAGTCCTTACCAGGTTTTTGAGCAGGCGGAGAGGGAAGTGGTGGTGAAGCAAGCTCTGGCGAGCCTGGCGCCGCCCTATCGGGCGGTGGTGGTCCTGCGCGAAATCGAAGGATTGCCCTACGAAGAAATCGCGCAGGTGCTGGGTCTGGCGGAGGGAACCGTGAAATCCCGGCTGATGCGCGGCCGGGAACTGCTGCGCCGAAAGTTGGCGGGCTATGTAGGCAGGGACCATGTTTGAAACCTGCGTAGAAATTCGAAATCATTACTCGGATTATGTCGACGACCTGTGCTCCCCCGAAGACAGGAAATCCATCCGGTATCACTTGTCCTTCTGCGAAGTCTGCCGCGAGCAACTGGAGCAATGGGAGGCCGTAGGCGAAGAACTGCGCGCCCTGCCGCGCCGGCGGGTTCCGCCCGACTTGGCGTTGCGCTTGCGCGTGCAGATGTCGCGGCGGCTGAACAACACCCCCCTCTTAGCGCTCTGGGTGCGCCTGGAGAATGCCCTCAAGCCCTTGCTGATCCCGGCCACGGGCGGGGTGTTAACGGCGGTCATCACCTTCTGCCTCATGATGGGCCACGGGGCGCCGATTAACACCGGCCCCGATGTGACAGTGGAATTGGTGCAGCCGGCGCGCGTGCAGCAACTGGCCCCCATGGATTTCAACACCGGTGAAAACGGGGTGGTATTGGTGACCCAAGTCAACGCCGAAGGCCGCGCCAAAGGGTATCGCGTCCTTTCCGGCCAGGGTTCACCGGAAATGATGCAGCACCTGGACCGGATGATCTTCTTCAGTGTCTTCCGGCCAGCCACCTTGTTCGGGAAGCCCACGGACGGGGAAGTGGTTCTGTCCCTGCGGCGCATCACGGTCCGAGGATAGTCCGTTTGCCCTTGCACCCAAGCCCTGGTTTTCCCCTCAAACTGCCACGGCGGGATGAGTCGCAATACTCTCCTGCCCCTCATCGTTTCATCCCCTTGCATGCGAAGTGCGTCTTTGCGGCCTTACTGGCTTTGGTGACGGTAACGATTCCGGCCCGGCCGCAATCGGCGGGGAACGTGCTGTTGGAATCGAATGAGCAGCTCTTTTGCGTGTTGGCAGCGTTGAATGCCGCGGGATATGATGAGGGCGCGGGGACAAACGCCGGTGGCGACACCCGGCGTTTGGTGCGCGAGTACCTGCAAGCACAGAACGCTCCCGTGCTGCCGGAGCTCAAACAATTCTACGAGCAACACCGGATCAAGGACGATCCCGGCAAGGAACTGGCACAGTACATTTCCCTGGCCCTTTTAATCGGCTCGCCGCCGGACTTCAAGGTGCTGGTTCCCCGGGAGGAAATCCCTCCGGATGCGCGCGATGTGGCGGATTTTCTCCCCCTGCTCCGGAAATTCTACGCCCAAGCCAAAATGCTGGCCCTCTGGTCACAGGTGCAGAAGCAATATGACGCGGAGGTGGCTCGCTACACCGACCCGGTGCGGCAGAGCTTTGTATTGGCCGAAGCTTACATGCGAGTTCCCGCCGGGGGTTACCTGGGCCGCACTTATGCCATTTACATCGACCTGCTGGGCGCGCCCGAGGAGGAACAGGCCCGAATCTATGGCTTGAATTACTACCTGGTGATTACTCCTTCCCGGGAGTTGAAGCTCAGTGAGATTCGCCATCAATACCTCCACTTTCTCCTCGACCCCATGGCGGCCAAGTATGCCGGCGAAATCAGCCAGAAGGTCAGCCTCCGCAGTTGGGCCATCGAGGCGCCGATGCTCGGGTTGGACTTCAAGGATGACTTTGGCTTATTGGTCACGGAGTGCCTGATTCGCGCCCTGGAACTCCGCATGGACAAGGTGCCAGCGGCGGAGGCGCAAAAAAAGCTGGATGACCTGACCGCGCAAGGCCTGATCCTGATTCATTACTTCTACGAATCCCTCCTCACGTTCGAGCACCAGGACGCTTCCATGACGGCTTATTACAAGCCCATGATTCTGGCAATCGATACCAAGGCGGAAGTGCGGCGTCTTGTCCCGGTCCAGTTTGCCACCAAGCCGCCCGCGTCCACGGCCAAGGTGGCTCCCGCCCAGTCGGACGAAGAGCGCCTTCTCGACCAGGGTGACAACCAGTTCTTCCAGGGAAAATATCTCGATGCCAAGGCCTCCTACCATGAGGTGTTGGACAAGGATAATCCCGCGAGCGAGCGCGCCATTTACGGCCTGGCGATGGTCTACGCCAATACGCGGAAACCCGACCTGGCAGAAGATTACTTTCAAAAATCCCTCGCCACCGCCCACGATCTGCGCATTATCACCTGGTCGCATATCTATCTGGGGCGGCTCGCCGATCTCGACGGCAAGCGCGATGCGGCCCTTGTCCAATACCACGCCGCCCTGCTGACCGCCGCGGCTTACCCCATGGCCCTGCGCGCCGCCCAGGCCGGGATGGAAACTCCCTTCGGCTCCCCCCCCAAAGAGAAGTGAGGGACTGGTTGCCCTGCAATGTCCTCCCCAGCGTGCATCTTGTTGTCTGAAGGATCCAGCCTCTCCGCGCGGGAGTCGATCACCGCCCTTGGCATGGCGGGATATCGGGTTGAGGTATGCGACCCGGATCCCCTGTGCCTGGGACGCTTCTCCCGATTCGTGCGACACTTCTACCGCTGTCCTCCGGTTGGAAAGGCCCCCTGGGCGTATTTGGACTTTGTCTGTGCGCTCCTGCGTCGCGAGCATCACGACGTTCTCTTCCCCTCGCACGAGCAGGCGTTTCTCTTTTCAGGCATGCGCGAACAGATTCCGCCGGGTGCCGCGCTGGCGGTTGCGGAATTCGATTCCTTCTTACGGATTCAGGGGAAGGCGGCGCTGGCCCGAACCCTGCGCGAACTGTCGATACCGCAGCCGGAATCCGTGATCATCCAGGCGGAAACGGAGTTGGCAAGGGCGCGTAGGTTTCCGTGCTTCCTCAAGGCGGACTATGGCACAGCCTCCACTGGGACTTGGCGGGTCGATAGCGCCGATCGGTTGGTGAAGCTGATTCCCAAGCTCAGGTCAAAGGGCTTACTCGGGGCGGGATGTGAACTGGTGCTACAAGCGGCGGTTAGGGGGAGCCTTGCGCGTGTGCAGGCCATTTTTGCGAACGGCAAACTCGTCCTGCTTCATGGTTATCGACAAATCATGGAAGGGTTGGGGGGAGGTGACATGGCCAAGCTCAGCGGGGCCCACCCGGATGTCCTCCAATATCTCGAATGTCTCGGTGAGCGTCTCCACTGGCATGGCGCTTTATCGCTTGACTACATATTGCCGGAGGACACCAACGCCCCTCTCTTTATTGATGCCAACCCCCGACTTGTCGAGCCCATGAATGGCGTCTTTAGTGGAGTGAATCTCGCGGAGGCGCTGGTGCGGGTATCTCTTGGGGAAAAGATTCCGGCCGTGGAACCCAGTCGCGCCGGCGTCCGCAGCCACATGCTCCTGATGGGATTGCTGGCGGCAGCGGATCGCCGGCGATCGAGGCTTGACACCCTCCGTGAGCTTTGGCGAGGGTTGGCGCGGCGCGGCCTTTACGCCCATAGTCGCGAAGAGTTGTTACCTGTTCATTTCGATCCGTGGGCCGTCGTGCCTCTCGGATACGCGCTTACCCGCCTGATATTAAATCCGAAATCGGCAAAAACCCTGAGCCTGGGTGCGATTACGTCCTATTCCTTGACACCTGAGGCAGTCCGGCAAATAAGCGCGGCACATTGACTGGGTACCGCGGAGCGAACGGAAGAGCCGCGGAATCACAAAACCGGCGGTCCGCGCTATCTTCTGATTTTGCTTGACCTGCCGCGCTACCAGGCGTACTACTCCCGTGTCGAACAGGTCGTAAAGCCGCGGAGCCCTGCAGGAATGGTGGCAGAGGCTGCGGCGCGGGGTGGGTTCGAACTGGTGATTTTGGCGTATGGGCACTGACCCCAATGCTTGCGGGGACGAAAGAGAGTATTAAACTATGAACGCTCGCGAACGATTTCTGCAAGTTCTTGACTTCAATTCCAACGTCCACTCTCTCAAGTGGGATTTCGGGATTTGGGGCGAAACCGTTGACAACTGGTATGCCGAGGGTTTGCCCAAGAAGGCCTATCCGGTCGTGAGCCGGGTGACCACCACCCCCACCCGGTCGCTGTACGCGCCCGCCTGGCTGAGCATTGGCGAGGGCAAGCTATCGAAGGGCCTCGCGGTCATGGTGGGGGGGTTGTACTGGCCCACGCAGGGTTTTCCTCTGGCCCCGGATGTCACCAATTTCTTCGGCATGGACAGTCCCCAGCAGGTCGTTGATGTAAATCTCCTATTCGATCCCATGTTCGAGGTCCAGGTTCTGCATGAGGATGATGAAACGTTTGACTACATTGATCTTGACGGGGTTCAGCGCCGCTTCTTGAAATCCGAAGGGACCATTCCCAGCAGCATGAAGTGGCCGATCACGGACAAGAAGAGTTGGCAGAAGCTGAAGGACGAGCGCTTGAATCTCAACCGCCTCGGAACCCGCTTTCCGGCCGGCTGGAACCAGCGGGTCGCGGAATACCGGGACCGCAATTACCCTTTGGCAGTGGGAGGTTATCCCCACGGATTTTTCGGCACGCTCAGCCACCTGATTGGATATGAGAATCTATTCTACTGGTACCATGACGAACCCGCGCTGGTGCACGACATCCTGAATACGTTTACGGAACTCTGGATGGCGGTTTACGAGGAGGTTTTGGCCAAGGTCGCCGTCGACGTCTGGCACATTTGGGAAGACATCTCCTACGGCCGGGGATCGATGATTTCACTCGAGACCGTTCGGGAATACATGCTTCCTTACATCAGCCGCGTTGCGCAGTTCCTGAGAGTGCGGGGCGTCCGGCACGTTCTGCTCGACACTGACGGGGACTGTAGCGCCCTTATCCCCTTGTTTATGGAGGCGGGCGTGACGGGGATGTATCCTTTCGAGGTTCACTGCGGCATGGATATCGTGAAGGTGCGGCGGGAGCATCCGAAGCTCCAGATGATGGGCGGAATCTCGAAGGGCGAAATCGCCAAAGGCAAAGGGCGCATTGACGAGATCTTAAAACCTGTCGAGGAGGTCCTGAAAACGGGTGGTTACGTTCCCTTTGCCGACCACCTCATTCCTCCCGACGTTTCTTTTGCCAACTACTCGTATTTCCGCCAAAAGCTGCATGAAATGATCGACCGGCATGGCGATTAAGCCGGCGATGCTCTGTACGCACTGTCTGACCCGCGAAACCCGGGGCACGTCCCCGTCCTTTCCGGAACCGCAAGGCGGTAGCTGCTGCTTCGGTGCTCCAAGCTGGGGCGCGAATGCATCAGCCTAACTGGTAAGGCGCGCGCATCTGGCGGCCCAGCATCCGGGAGGCTTCGGGGTCGCCGACGATCTCCATCTTCTGGGGATCCCACCGGATCTTGCGCCCCGTGAGCATGGCGATCTGGCCCAGCCAGCCGGGGGTGGCCGAGTGCAGTGCCACGGTGGCGGGCGTCAGTGTCGCGGCACGGGTGCGGACGCAATCGATGAACTGGCGATAATGGCCGGGGCTCACCGGAAGCTTGGTTTCGCCCTCGCCCATCTGCTCGTCGAGGAGGGACTTGGGATCGGCATCGATCTTGCCGCGGTCCACCCACACCCATCCCTTTTCCCCGATCCATTTCGTTCCGCTCCTGATTTCAGGGTAACCGCCCGCAATCGTCATGGGGGTGCCATCGGGATAGACGGCATGGACCTTGTAGCGGGTAGCGGCGTTGAACGGATCGGTGGGCGGCGGGTATTCGCCCACACCCTCCACCGTGACCGGGCCTATTGCGTCCCAGCCCATGCCCCAATGCGCGATGTCGACGTGATGGCCGATCCAGTCCATCAACTGGCCCCCACCATAGTTCAGGTTCCAGCGCCAGTTGATGTGGACGCAAGCCTCGCGGTAAGGCAGTTCGGCGGCGGGGCCAAGCCAGCGGTCATAGAAAAGGGTGGGTGGCGGCTGGCTGATTTCGAGTTTCGACTTGTCCTTGACCTCGTAAAAGCCCGAGGGCAAGCCGACCTCAATGGCCTTGACCTTGCCGAAGCGGCCGTTGCGCACGACCTCGCAGGCATGGCGAAAGTTCTCCTCCGCGCGCTGCCAACTGCCAGTCTGCCAGACGCGGCCCTGGAGTTCGCTCTCCTTTACCATGGCGAATCCCTCGCGGAAGTTATGCGCCAGGGGCTTTTCGCAATAGATGTCCTTGTGGGCGCGAGCAGCTTGCGTGGCGACGATGCCATGCCAATGGTCCGGCAGGGCGATGCTGACCGCGTCCACGTCGCGCCGCATCAGCACCTCTTCAAAGGCGTGATAGGCCGTGCAATCCTTATCGCCGTTCTCCGTGTCCACCAGCGCCTTCCCACGTGTCAAGTGGCCCTCATCCAGGTCGCAGACGGCCAGGATGCGCACGTCCTTCAACTTCAGGAAGGACTTTAAATGGCCGTCGTAACCCATCCAGCCCAGACCGATGCAGGCCAGGCCGATACGGTCGCTGGGTGGCATGGCTCCTCCCCGCCCCAGGGCCCTCGCGGGAATCATCAACGGGGCTGCTACAGTCGCCAATCCGGCGTCTTGCAGGAACTTACGTCGTGATTTCATGGATCGTCTCTCCCGGCAGAACCACTCTGCGCGGGGAGATCATATTGCAACCCCGGCGATTGCGCAACGCTGGATCGTCGTGGGATTTGGTGTGGTCCAGCAGGCAGCAAGGGGGCGCTGCCCTAATGCACGACTGGCCCACGACTACCGCCTAAACCCTCGTCGCAACCGGGGTTTGACCTCAATTGACAGCTGCATCCTTATTCCTGTAACCTCAACTATTCAAGTTGAAAGACGGGATCTTTTAGAGGAGAGCGAGATAGGACATGAAAACCAAATCCGGATTATTACTAGGGGCTGCGCTGCTTTTGGCCAGTACCCTATTTGCCCAGATACCGGGGAGTAACCCGACGATGGGACAGTCGCCCGCGCAGGCGCCCATGACCGACAAGGAGGTCATCACTGAACTCAAGAAAGGCAACACCGACCAACTGCTGAAAGACTTGAGCAGTCGCGGCGTGGCATTTGAGATGGACGCCGACATGGAAAAGAGACTGCGCAAAGCCAAGGCCACCGACGACATCATCAAGGCAGTTACCGCCGCCGGCCCGAAAGAAAGAGCGGCCGCCCAAAAAGCCGCCGCCCTGGCCAGCGGGCAGATCGTGGTATCGAAGGAGGAAACCGCTGATTTCCAGGCGCTCCAGGGCGAACTTGACCCCGACAAAGCGATTGCCCTGGCGGAAGACTACGTGAAGAAGTACCCCAGCAGCGAGGTCCTGACTTACGTCTATGCTTTTGAAGCCGCCGCTTATGCCAACAAAGGCGATGCCGCCAAGATTGTGGAATTCAGCGAGAAGAGCCTGCAGTCAAAGAAGGACAACCTGATGAGTTTGCTGATGGTGTGCGACGCCATCCCCACCCCGCAATACATTAAAGACCACGGGGGGGATGAGGACAAACAACTCACCAAGGCCGAAGCGTATTCCCAGGCGGCCATGGCGGCGATCGATGCGCTGAAGAAACTGCCCAATGAATCGGACGAGGATTTCGCCAAGCGCAAGGCCGGGTACGTTGCGACCATCCACGCTGACCTGGGATTGATTCACCTGGACCGCGCCCAGGAAGGCTTGATGGGAATCGACAAACAGGAACTGGCGAAAGCGGAAGCCGAATACCGTCTGTCGGTCACCGGAGTTGATCGCCCCGATGCAAGCAACTACTACAGGTTGGGCGAAGCCTGCCGGATCCAGGGGAAACTGGATGAAGCCCTGGCAGCCTTCACGAAAGCCAGCGAACTTGGTCAAGGCGTGGTGAAGCAATACGCCGACCAGCAGGTGGAAGCTATCAAGAAGGCGCAGGCGGCTGCTCCCGCGAAGCAATAGGCGGGAGAAGGAAGAGTGGGCGGTGGGCTATCCTCCGTCGCCCATTCCAAACCACTAAAAAACGGCAGGATAAAACTGGCTCCGCGTTTGCTTGGCACTTTCTAAGGGGCGATTCAGAGATTGAAGGACCAGTCTCAAGGCCCCGGGTTGGGGTGTATTGTTCCGCTGTGCGACCCGGAAAGGTCGCGCGCCTGACACGCAAGGAATCACCGCGCAGAAAAGCATGCCCGAACAATATTCCGACCAATTTGAGCGCACCCTCGGCTACC
>Ga0335078_10019751_pt1 | contig 10013 bp, 5 predicted proteins | sample Lox_Sample_32_FD_206711 | JGI IMG/M metagenome (GOLD analysis project Ga0335078, IMG submission 206711) | Soil microbial communities from Loxahatchee National Wildlife Refuge, Florida, United States - Lox_Sample_3.2 | ecosystem: Environmental > Terrestrial > Soil > Wetlands | place: USA: Florida...
CGCACGTCGCCGAGGCGTCGATGGGAAATGCTTCGGGGCCTTTTGCGCGAGTTGTCCAGGAACTTAAGCCTCTGGCGGTAAGAATGCAGGTGCGTCACCGACGTGGCCACCTGCTGCCCCTGCTCTTACATATCGCGCCCATCCGCGACGAGCACGGCGCGCTCATTTCCATCGTCGTCAGCTTCGATGCGCAAGGCTCCAGAATCCGGGAAGAAAGTAGGCAGCAGAATGTGATTCCCCTGAGTGGGATGGATATCGCTACGGGAATCGCCAACCATCGCTTTACACAATTCCACCTGAAAGAGAATCTGGAGTCCTTCACGGAATATCGCGTGCCGTCCGGCGTGCTGCGGGTACGTCCCCAGAGTCTCGATCGGATTCGGGCTGCTTACGGCCGCGAAGCTGCCGATTCGATTTTGCTGGTCATCGCCCAATCTTTGGGCAATCGTTTGCGGCCAAATGATTTTGTCGGCCGTTGGGCTGACGAAGAATTTCTTGCCATCCTGGTCAACTGCGGGCCTCAGGCGCTGCACGCCATCTGTCAGCGCATGCAGAAAAATTCCAACGTCGTCGAGATTCGCTGGTGGGGTGAGTTGCTCTCGGTCAAAGCTGACTTCGGATGTGCCTCAGTCGACTTGAACGACACTATAGAAACACTTCTGCAGCGGGCAGAGCAACACTTGCTGAGCCGCCGGGGTGCCGTCTCATCCCCCGCCCAGCAAATTCCCAACCCGATGAGGAGTTCGAATTAGATGTTCGCGATTATCGGAATTCTGGTCGTGTTTGGCGCCGTATTGGGCGGCTTTCTGATGGAACATGGCCATGTCCGCGTGCTGCTTCAGCCAGCCGAACTGTTAATCATTGGCGGCGCAGCCGCTGGGACTGTGCTCATCGCGAATCCCGTGCACGTTTTGAAACAAATTGCCGGCGGCATCCCCGGAGTTTTTTCCGGATCGAAATTCACTAAGCAGCGATATCTCGAAACCCTGAAGATGGTTTACGACCTGCTCAACAAGGCCCGGCGGGAAGGACTGATGGCTCTCGAGAACGACGTTGAAACGCCCGACAAAAGTCCGATCATGTCGAAGTATCCGCAATTTCTCAACGACCATCACATCCGCGACTACTTCTGCGACAGCTTGCGTATGGCAGTTGCAGGCGTCGAAGCATTCGAACTCGATCAACTTCTGGATCTGGATCTCGAAGTTCATCATCAGGACGCGAATCGTCCGGTTGCTTCTTTAACAACGACTGCCGATTCCCTGCCCGGACTGGGGATCGTGGCGGCTGTCCTGGGTGTGGTGATCACCATGGGGGCTCTCGGCGGCCCACCGGAAGAGATTGGCCAAAAAGTGGCTGCGGCGCTCGTCGGAACGTTTCTCGGAATTTTGCTTTGCTACGGACTGGTGGGGCCGATCGCTTCCAACCTGGCAAAGGGCGTGGAAGAAGAAAGCGCATACTTGCACGTGCTTCGCGTGTTCATGATCTCGTTCTTGAAAGGGGCAGCGCCAATTATGGCCGTCGAGTTTGCGCGCCGCGCGATTCCGGGGCACGTTCGGCCGAGTTTCCAGGAAGTGGAAGCCGCATGCCGTTCGAAAAGCGGTGACGCGGCTGCTCCAGGCGAGGGCGGCGGCACGCCTGAATCTGCGACTCCTCAAGCGGCAGGAGCGTCGGCGTGAGCGCGGGCAACCCGATCATCATCGTAAAAAAGAAATCCGGCCACGAGGGCCATCATGGCGGCGCCTGGAAGGTCGCTTACGCGGACTTCGTGACCGCGATGATGGCTCTCTTCATTGTGCTTTGGCTCTTGAACACCAGCAAAAAGGTTCAAGAGGCGGTGGCAGGATATTTTCGCGATCCGGCGGGCACCTCGAAGAATGTTGGCACGAACCTGAAAGGAAACGGCGAGAATTTTACTCTCACCAAAGACGACATGCCCAAGCTGAAACAAGAGCTGGAAAGTCGCCTCCGCGAGATGAACAATTTCGAGGCCTTGAAAAGGCAGATCGAGATCACGCTCACTTCAGAGGGATTGCGAATCGAACTGCTCGAGACTTCGACGGGGACATTCTTCGACGTAGGTGGTCAGGAACCCAATGAAAATGGGAAGCAGTTATTGCTCCTGCTGGCAGAACAATTAGGCAAACTGCCCAATCAGATTTCGATCGAAGGCCACACCGACTCAAAGCCCTACGCCGGGAACGCAGAGTACAGCAATTGGGAGCTTTCGACCGATCGCGCCAACGCAGCCCGTAGGCTCATGCAGGAAGAGGGCCTGCGGGAGAACCAGGTGTCCCAGGTACGCGGTTATGCCGACCAAATGCTGCGCAACCACGAGGATCCACTGGATGCTTCGAACCGGAGAATTTCCGTCATCGTGCAGTATCTGGACAAGCCTTGACCCAACTTCGCCTATAAGCCGGGAATCCAGTGCACCGCGTTGTCGTGGAAAATTTTCTGTAAAACCGGCTTCGGCAAGTTCAATCCCAGAATCTTCTTGCCCTGATATTCCTGGGTTTCGTCGGTCGCGAGATACTTCCAGTCTCGTGCGTAAGTAGACTCCCATTCTTTTAAGTCTTCCTGCATATTGGCGTCGGCGAGAAGGTCGAGATCGGTGCCATAAAGCACGCGGTCCTGATACTTGATGAGGAAAGCCCGAACTTTTTCCGGCGGTGTGATCATGAGGTACTCCATGCGAGCCGCCGTATCGATGGCGAAGTTCGGATAGCGGTCAAGGTGAGCCGCAATGTTATCCAGGCTTTTCTCCATGCTTCCTAGATGCACACCAACCATCCTCAATTTTGGATTTTGCTCAAGGATATGGTCGCGAGCCGTCAGAATTTGCTGCTTTGAAGGAAAACCTGGCTTGTTGTACAGAAACCATTGAGGGTTCTCCTGGTAATAGGACCATGAAGGATCAGACGGATCCGGCGGTCCCCAGGCGACGTCCGGTTCAGCCACATGCGACATCAGAGTCTTGCCGTGCTTCTGAATATCCTGGTAGATAGGCTCAAATTTCGGATTGTCCGGCATGATGAACTTGCCGTTGGCGTCCTTGATTTCCATGCCGATGTTCTTCCAGATCTTCACCGCGATTGAACCATCGGCGAAGTCACGATCGATTTGCTTGATCGAGTCTGCGGTGAACGTCGCGTCATTGAAGCGGTACGGATCAAACGTTGTGCAAAGCGCGACATGGCCCTTGCTCGCCCTTACCAACGCCAAGCCATCTTTCACCTGAGGTTCGAGTTGCTTACGGTAGGGGAGCGTGTCGTCCATGACCAGGATGTCCATCAACTTGAGATTCAAGCGCTCCAGCATGGATTGAAACGCGGGATCCGTCTTAAAGACATGAACGTGAACATCAATCGGGTGCATGGCGGAAAACGCCGCCAGAGCTGGATCCGAACTTGACTGCGATTGCGAATTTGCGATCGGCAAAGTTACGAAAACCAGTAGAAAGAAGAGCAGTGCAGCGATTCGAGCGTGAATCTTCTCTGAAAGTCTCATGGCGAGAACTGAATACAGCGGATCGAACGCCACGTCAAGGAGAAACTGCAGGGTAAAAGTAATTCCTCGATTACGCTGAGGTAAAACGATACAATTCTGCAGGAATCGATGATTCCTCTGAGCTGCAATGGTCACGATTAAGGAAGTTGCCGGCAAGAGTGGCGTTTCAGTCACCACGGTATCGATGGTCCTAAACGATGGGCCCTCGGCGCGGCGAATTTCGGAGCCAACCCGGAAGCGAATCTGGAAGGTGGCCAATCGACTCGGCTACCGGCCGAACATTTTCGCGCGTTCGCTTCGAAGCAAGCGCAGCCGTAGTTTGGGCGTGGTGGTTTTCGACATCACCGATCCCTATTGCGCCCAGATCCTGAGGGCCATTGAAACTCACCTCCAATCCTCCGGGTATTTTCCCGTCCTGGCTGATTTGCAGAACGACCGCACGCAATTCCGGCACTGCCTGAACATCGTATCGGAGAGACGCGTAGAGGGAATCATCGCGATCGCAGGATGGACGCACCTTGAAGTCGACCTATTGGGCGAATTCGCCGGACGAGGTATTCCCGCGGTGATGGTGGGAAGAGATTTGAAGGGAAAGCCCATTAGTTCGGTGGTTGTCGACAATGAGGCCGGTACCCGGCTCGCGTTGCAGCATCTTTATGAGCTTGGACACAGCAAAATTGCGGTGATTAAGGGTCCGAAAACTCTCGCTGACAGCGCACTCCGATGGAACGGGTTGCAGGGTTACGCCCGCCAGGTGGGACTTCGATTGGATCCGAACCTTGTGGTTGAGCTCAAAGGCCGCAATTCCACCTACGCGGAAGGAACTCAGCTTGCGGAAGAACTTCTGAGCCGCCGCGAGTTTACCTCTCTAGTCGCGTTCGATGATTTGACGGCATGCGCCGCGATTCGAGCTTTGACAAAGTCTGGCCGACGGGTGCCCGAAGACTGCTCAGTCATCGGCTTTGACGATATTCCCAACGCGGCTTTCTACAATCCTCCGCTAACCACGATTCGGCAACAACTCGAGGTCCAAGGGTCCCTGGCTGCCGAGATCGTCGAAGAACTGATTCGAGCGTCAAGCCAATCAACGAACGGTACACCGAAGCATCGGAAAGTTGCGCCACGCCTGGTCATTCGAGAGTCGACGGGGCCGGCGATCAAGTCATGAAATCAGCGAAGCATCATGGAGGGCCGGTGCGCTCCAAGGCCTTTTTTCTTGACAACGCGAGTAGCGCGGGTATATCTAGGGGCAAACTGGTGAAACGATACACCAATAAGAGTAACCTTCCCTCGTCCACCGGAACAATGCTTGGCATGAACTTCTACCCGAAAAAGAACGACTTTGACCCCACGCTTTTCTCGTTCATCGTCGTGGTATTTCTGATCGCCGGTTCCTTTTCTTGCAGCAATCCTCCAACACTGGCGAGTAAAGCGGCGACATCGCAGGTTCGGGTGAGCGCCTCACAACACGCAGTGGTGATCGCAACTCCCGATGCTGAGTTCGACATCTGGCCGACAGGGTACGTTCAGGGTAGCCTCCTGCAAAATGGACGACTTCTCACGCTGGACGACCCGTCGAAAACCAACGCCAGCTACATCGTGAGCGGCAATCGTGAGATTCGCGATTTCGTGTTCGATCTGGTCAATGCAAAGATTTCCGATGCAACTGATCGTTTCGGCTCGACTGGAAAGCGCGCTGAAATTCACGGAAAGAGCGCTTCCCTGCCCGGCCTTGAGCAGGTGTTAACGGTCGAAGTCTACGATGAGTTCCCACAAGCCGCGGTGATCAGTTCAGCTTTCAAAAACAACGGCCAGTCGAACGTGACGCTCGACCAACTCGTAGCAGATGAGCACCACTTGAATGCGTCCCTTGCAGATCCCAAGGTTCCGCCGTATCAGATGTGGTCGTTTCACGGTTCGAGCGAGGCGTGGGGCAAAGATGACGTGATGCCAATCACTGCGAAGTTCGTGCGAACTAACACAATGGAAGTCATCCAGCATAACGACGAGAACCAGACCGGCGGAGGGATTCCAGTCGTCGCATTCTGGACGCGATCGGTGGGTGAAGCCATCGGGCACCTGGAAACTGTGCCGTTGATTGTGAGCCTTCCGGTCACGACTGAAACGGACGGCCGAGTCACAGCCCGTTTGTCGATGGATACAAAAACCGACCTGAAACCCGGCGAGACGTACTCGTCTCCGCTGACTTTTGTCTCCGTCTTTCGCGGAGATTATTACGAACCACTGAGTATTTACTCGCGCATGCTCCAGAAACAAGGTGTCAGTCTGGCGCGCCCGACTGATGCGGACTATCAGGCGAACTGGTGCGGTTGGGGATATGAGCTGAATTTCACGCAGAAGCAAATGCTCGACACCATCCCCAAGTTGAAACAACTGGGCTTGAAATGGGCAACGCTCGATGCGGGTTGGTTCACCAACCGCGGAGATTGGGATCCGAGACCGCAAATCTTTCCCGATGATTCGATCAAAAGCCTGGTTCGCGCTTACCACGATGCGGGCATTCACATCACGTTGTGGTGGATTCCAGCAATCGTCGAGGACGGGCATGGCCGCGACGTTCTGGACCATCGTCCCTACAAAGCGGCAAACATCGTGAAAGCACATCCGGATTGGCTGATCCTCGACAAGAATGGTCAACCCGCACGCGCCACCGCCGATCTCGGCGCCTTCTGTCCAGCGATTCCAGAAGTAAAGGAATATTACAAGCAGCTCACAGATCGCTTCATTCGCGAGTGGGACTTCGACGGTAGCAAGCTGGATTTCGCCTACACCGTCCCACCCTGCTACAACCCGAAACATCATCATCAGTCTCCGCAGGACTCCGTGCGGGCGCTGGGCGATCTGTATCGGATCATTCTGGAGACCACACGGGCGCTGAAACCAGATAGCGTCACCCAGGCGTGTCCGTGTGGCACTCCTCCGAACTTGGCCTGGCTCCCATACATTGACCAGGCCGTGACCGCAGATCCGGTGGGTTCAAAGCAAGTCCGGTTGCGAACGAAGATGTATAAAGCCCTGCTAGGGCCGGAAGCCGCGATCTACGCCGATCATGTCGAACTCACCGATATCAAACTCAGCAACACGACTAACGAAATCGACAAAGGACAGGACTTCGCCTCGCAGGTGGGAGTTGGCGCTGTGCTGGGGACGAAGTTCACGTGGCCCAATTACGGACCGCATTTCAAAACCGTAGAACTGACCCCGACGAAAGAAGAGCATTGGAAGAAGTGGATCGATCTTTACAACTCCAAGATGCTATCGCGGGGCAAATTTCTCGATCTATACACATACGGCTATGACTTCCCCGAGGCGTACGCGATCGAGAAAGACGGGAAGATGTACTACGCGTTTTACACTCAGCAAAAGGGTGAGGAGTGGTCTGGAGAAATCGAGTTGCGCGGGCTGCAAGAGGGAAAGTATCGCGTCACGGATTACGAACATGGGGATCAATTGGGCTCGGTTGATTCCAGTAATCCAAAACTTAGGGTAACGTTCAAGGAACACTTGTTGTTGGAAGCCAGTCGGTAGATGTGACTTGTCATTAATATTGGGCAGGGAGGCAGACATGCCACGCTTCTTGAAATCAAAGTATGCATTCTTCGCGCCGGCGCTGTTGATCGTATTCGTTGGTCTTTCCTGGGCGCAAAAAGATACCGGCAGCATCGTCGGGCTAGTGCGGGATTCATCCGGCGCCGTTGTGGTCGGAGCCAAGGTGACGGTCACTGACGCCGACCGTGGCACGTCCATGCAGACGACCACGAACGAAGGTGGCGAGTACATCGCTTCTCCCCTTCGCGTGGGGCGATACAACGTCGCCATCGAGAAGAGCGGTTTTAAGAAAGAACTCGTGGGGCCCGTGACGGTCGATGTGCAGTCACGCCCAGCAGTCAACGTCACCTTGCAAGTCGGTCAGGTTGCAGAAACGGTCGTGGTCACCTCCCAGGGTCCCCAGTTGGAGACGGAGACTTCCGAGTTGGGTGAAGTCGTGAACAGCCGGACCGCAACCACGCTGCCTCTAAACGGTCGCAATTTTGCGCAGCTCGCGCAATTGGCGGCAGGGGTTGCGCCGAGCGAGCCGGGATCGCGCACCGACACCAGCTTCGGCTTCAGTTCGAACGGAGCGCGATCGTTGCAAAATAATTTCTTGCTGGATGGTATCGACAACAATGCCAACCTCGCGGACGTCTTGAATGGGAGTGCGTACGTCATTCAGCCGTCGGTCGACGCGATTGGCGAATTCAAAGTTGAGACCAACTCCTACAGCGCCGAATTTGGACGCGGCAATGGCGCGATCATGAACGCCGTCATTAAGTCGGGGACCAACAACTTTCATGGCGATCTTTACGAATTTTTCCGCAACGACAAACTCGACGGACGCAATGCCTTCGACTTCTTGGGACGGCAGCTTTATCAGCAGAACCAGTTCGGAGCCACGTTTGGCGGCCCGATCATCAAGGACCGAACATTCTTTTTCGTCGACTATGAAGGATTGAGAATCCGGCAAGCCTCGCCGCAACTGTTGCTTATTCCCACTCCGGCGATGCGGTTGGGAGATTTCTCCAGCCAACTCGATCTGACATCTCCCGTCACGGACCCAACAACGGGCGCGAACGTTCTGGATTGCAGCGGAAATCTGACTTACCAGGGAGAGATTTTCGATACTCGCCAGACGCAGACAAGGGCCGTCAGCGGCAGTTATCCCAGCGGCCTTTGTGGCGTACCTATTGGGACCACCAGCGCAGGGGTTCCGACGAACATCTTCCCCGCCGGCTCAATCAGCACAGCAGCGGCGAAACTGGCCGCGCTTTACCCGACACCGAACACCACCATCAATGGAAACAACTATCTCGTCGATCCGAAGAAGAGCACCGAACAGAACAATTTCGATGTCCGTGTCGACCACAAGTTCACCGACAAGGACAATTTTTTCACGCGCGTCAGCTATGAGAATCAGCCGATCTTCACACCGGGACCGTTTGCGTCAGCGCTGGATGGTGGCGGCTTTACGGCCGGCAACCAGGACAATAGCTATCGCAGTGTAGCGCTCAGCGAAATTCACACGTTCTCACCAACCCTGATCAACGAATTCCGCTTCGGCTACAACCGCATCAATGCTCATCGGTTCCAAACTAACGCAAATACGAACGTCTCGGCCGACTTTGGACTGATAGGGGTGCCGTTCTATCCGAACTTTGGTGGACTGCCCAATATGTGCTTCACGAACGTGGCGTGCATTGGCAGCTCGGATTTCTTGCCTTCGATCGAAAAGCAGAACAGCTATGTGTTCAACGATGACCTGACGTACATCCACGGACATCACTCCATGAAGTTCGGAACCGAAATCCGAAAAGAGCAGTTCACGATTTTCCAGATCTCCGCGCCTCGCGGCGACATGAGCTTTGGTCCGGACTTCACTGACAACCCGGCTCTTCCTCTTAATGCCGACGGCTCAACCTCCGGCGGATCTGACTTCGCCTCTTTCCTGCTCGGCGTTCCTGACGGGGCCGATCTCGCCAGCTTGCGGAATGTGGACTATCACCGAAACATTTTCGCGTTCTTCGGCCAAGACGATTGGCAGGTCAGTAATCGCCTGACGCTGAACCTCGGCCTGCGCTACGAAGTATTCATGCCGGTCACGGAAGGTCACAATGAAATGGCCGACTTCAGCTTCAAGACGGATAGCTTGATCGTTCCGGCCGGCCAGAATACGCCCCTGACGCCGACTGTCGCCTCATTCCTGCCGATTCAACGCAACGGGTCAGCCAGCATCATCAGCCCGGATTACACTAACGCTGCGCCGCGAATTGGAGCCGCGTACAAGATTTCCGACAACCTGGTAATGCGTGCGGGTTACGGCATCTTCTACGGCGGCCAAGAAAATGGTCCGTATTCATTCCCCAGCCCGGGATTCAATCCGCCGTTCTTTAAGCAGCAGATTTTCAGTTCGCCTTGCGGGTCTCCGACGCCTTCGGATGCGAACTCCGCCGATGCCGGGAACTGTGCGATCGGCTTGAAAGCCCCCGGGCCGCCACCGGCTGCCGGAAGTTTGATGATCAACAATTTCTGGGCGCAGGGTTTTCCTGCTACGTCACTGAGCGATCCAAATAACCCGCAACTGTATTCGGTCTCAGATATTGAAACTCCGATGATGCAGCAGTGGCATTTGGGTTTCGAATATCAATTGCCGAGCGAAACAGTGTTCGAAGTTTCGTATGCTGGTTCGCACGGAATTCATCTTTACGGCTTCTATAACGGCAATCAGGCGCTGCCCAGCACGGATCCCAATGCACCGCTCGCTCCGCGGCGGCCATTCCCAGCCATTGACGGAACGATTGCCACACTTCGTTCCAACGATGTTTCCAATTACAACGCGCTGCAAGTTCATCTTGAAAAGCGCATGAGCCACGGTCTGCAATTCGAGGTCTCTTATACCTACTCTCACGCTCTGGATGACGCTTCTAGCGCTAGTCTTGGCTCGCTGA
>Ga0335078_10019752_pt1 | contig 10013 bp, 3 predicted proteins | sample Lox_Sample_32_FD_206711 | JGI IMG/M metagenome (GOLD analysis project Ga0335078, IMG submission 206711) | Soil microbial communities from Loxahatchee National Wildlife Refuge, Florida, United States - Lox_Sample_3.2 | ecosystem: Environmental > Terrestrial > Soil > Wetlands | place: USA: Florida...
GAGACGCGCTCCTGGATGGTGCGGCGGAACAGGATGCGGCTGTCGGACGTGACATAGCGGCTCAGCAACAGGTTGACATCGCCGAAATACCAGGCGAACAGCGCGCGCATGGCGTAGCTCCCCACGGAGACGCCGTCCTTGCCCGCATAGTTGCCGTAGATGTTGTCCTTGCCCTTCGGATAATCGAACTCGGGAACGCTGCCTTTGACGACGACGTAGTCGTCGGTCTCCTCGCCGAAATAGATGCGCGGCTCGTGGACCGTCGGCCCGCCGGTCGCGACCGGTGGGATATCCTGGAGATAGTAGAACGGTAGGCCCTCCGCGGTCTTGCGGGTGACTGGGCTCATCACCACGCCGTTGCCGTGCGTGAACAGGAGGTGCCGGTTGACCCAGGTCTGGGCGTTGGCGGGCAGCAGCGACGATTTGAGCTCGCGCGCCGACAGCGTCACCTGCTGATAGCTGTCGTCGAGGTGATAGCGATCGACGTCGACGTCGTGGAACTTGTAGTAGGTGCGGATTTCCTGGAGCTGGGCGTAGGTGTCCATCAGGGGCTGCCAGTCCCACAGCCGGATATTGTCGATGGTCTCCCGGTTGGCCTGCAGCGCCTGGAAGGTCAGGTTCTGCTCGATCGGGAAGGGGCGGACGTCGATCTGGTGGAGATCGTAGGCGTGGCGGGTGAGCGCGATGTTTCGCTCGATGTAGGGCTTCTCCAGCTCGAGTTCGTTGGGCTTGACGTAGAAACGTTCGATCAGACCCGGCACCAGGATGGAAAGCACGAACGAGCCGCCGAACACGCCCACCAACGCCGCGACCGGAAGCCTGGCGGATCGGACGCGCAGGTTGGCCCACGACGCGAACGCAGCGAGCATGGCCAGCCCGACGAGCAACCACAGGATCGGCAGCTCGATGTGGAGGTCGGCGTAGCCCGCCCCGACGACGACGCCGTTGTCGTCGTAGAGCAGCAGATAGCGATCGAGGAAGTAGGAGCCGGCCTTGACCGCGAAAAAGCTGCCGAGCAGCGCGGAGCCGTGGGCGAGCGCGGCGGGCGAGATCGCGCGCCGTACCGGATCGAGCTCGATGTCGCCGTGCAGCCAGTAGACCGTGCCGGCGATCAGGATGCCCAGGAACAAGGTCGTGAGCAGCCAGTTCTTGAGCGCGACGTAGGCCGGCAGCGAGAAGAGGTAGAAGCCGATGTCCCGGCCGAACACCGGATCGGTTTCGCCTGCCGGCACCTGGTGGATGAATCGCAACAGCACGTCCCAGTTGCCGATCTCGCCGAGTGCGACCAGGAGGCCGAGGGCGACCGCGACCGGCAGCACGAGAAACCGCCAGAGCCGGCGCCGGCGCTCGTCGAACAGCCCGATGAGGACCTGGCCGCCCAAGAACTGTTGCTCGAGGGCACCGATGCGCCGGCTGTAGCGCGCCGCGAGCGCGCCGTTCAGCCAGAGGAACCCGGCGGTGCCGATGAACACGGCGCCGAACAGCAGCGCCCGCGTCACCACCACGGTCCAGAACACGTCGAGATAGCCGAGGCTGGCGAACCAGGTCCAATCGACCAGAAAACCGCTCGACAGCCCCAGGATGGCGAGAACGGCCACGACGACCACGCCGGCGACCGCGATGCCTGTCCACGGCATGACGCACCTCCCTGGTTTCATCCGACGCGGCGCGTCGGATGCCGTCCTTGATCTGGCTCAACTGCTGGCGGAACCCCGCGAGGCCGCGGAAGCTCGGTCGAACGCGTCGGTGTCGTCGACCGCCGTGAGTCTATTCGGCAGCGCGCGCGGGCAAGCTCCGCGCGGGCGTGCGATACGAGCGGCCGTTCAGGACATCGACGAGGTTCTGGCTCACCACGCGCAGCAGACCGGCTGCCATCTGCGCATCCTTCTCGATGAGCTGCAGCAGCGTGTCCTTGGCGATGCGCAGCGCCACCAGGTCCTCGGTGGCGCGCAAGGTCGCCGTGCGGGCGACGTTGCACAGCAGCGCCAGCTCGCCGACCATCGCGCCCGGGCCGAACGAAGCGATCACCGGCGCGTTGCCGTCGGCATCCTCGGCGCCCAACACCTCGCCGCCGCCACTGACGATCAGATAGGCGCAGTCGCCGACATCGCCGCGGCGGATCAGAATCTCGCCCGCGCGCAACGCCACCTTCTGGCTGGTCAGCGCGAGGCGCTTGAGCTCGGCTTGATCGAGCGACGAGAACAGCTTGGCGTTGGCCAACAGGCGGATCTCCCCCTGGAGCTCGTCGCCCGACGCGTCGTGCGCCGCCGCCTCGGGAGCCGCGACCTGGCCCTGGGCCGCCGTCAACCGCCCGTGCACGATCTCGAGTACCTGGTCGAACTGGCCGGCCTCGGGCGGCCGCACACCGAGCGAGATCAGGATGATGTCGGGCAGCAGGCGGCGGATGTTGGCGAGGATGCGCGCCTGCTCCTCTGGCTTGGTCGCATTCATGGCCTCGTTGAGGATCAGGACGCGCGGCCGCTTGATCAGGCAGCGTGCCAGCGCGATCTGCTGGCGCGCCAGTGCCGACAGCCGCGAGCCCCCGATCCCGACCGGCAGGTCGGCCACCGACAGGATCAAGGCCTCGCGCAGGCCAAGCTGTCCCGCCACCTCATCGACCAGCTCGCGCAGCGCCGCCTCGGCACCCGGTCGCGCGTAGGCGATGCGGCCGAACAGCACGTTGCCCATCACCGATAGGCGCGGCGCATAGCGCGTCTCGTCGAAGAACTCGATGGCATCGGCGAGCGTCGGCGGCAGAGCGGCGCTGAAGGCGCGCCGCGCCGCGACGATCTTCTGCTGCAGCTCGGGACCGATCAGCCCCAGGCGGTGCCGCTCGGGCACCAGCTTGAAGGCGAGGCTGAGCAGCATCGCGCGATCTTCCGCATCGAGCGCGGCGGCGTCGCGCTCGGCGCGTCGCTTGAGGTTTTCGAGCCCCGGCAGCATGTCAGGCTCGACGAAGCCGAAGCGCTCGTAGAGCGGATGGCCCGATGCGACGTCGCGGAACAGCTCGGAGAGCAGATCGGCCAGGCTGATGCCGACGCTCGTCAGTTCGGCGTCGAGGCCGGCGTCGCGCAGCACGCCCTGCACGTACGGGTCGCGCGCCGCACGGTCGGCACTCAGGCGGTCGTCGGTCGGCAGGCCGAACAGGATGTTCTCGATCAGCGACGCGTAGGGGTTGAACGCCGCCATGTCGAAGTGGTTGACCAGGTCGCCGCGTCCCTCCTGCGAGAGGCGTTCGCCGATCGTGCGGCGCGCCGTCATGATGCGCTCGACCAGGCCCGGATGCTCCGCCGGGTCGATCGTCGCGTTGAGCGCGCGCTCGTAGAGCGACTGTTCGGCGTCGATCGTGCGCATGACGGTGAGCCACCAGCCGGCGAGCTCGACCCGGTCGCGGCAGCCGGCGGCGGCGTAGTCGATCCAGTCGCCCTCCGCATCGTGTGGGCTGTTGCCGGCGGTCAGCGCCTCCTGGACGGCGCGCGCCTTCGCGGTGTCGCTGGCCGACGGCTCGGGCGGACGGCGCAGCAGGCTGTAGTAGACGTTCTCCGAGATCGTGCCGTTGAAGATCACCGGATCGTCGCCGAGATAGGCGAGGAAGGCGCCGATCTCGTTCTCGTCGAGCACGGAGAGGTCGCGGTCGCCGAGCACGACCTTGCCCGAGCTCGGCGGCACCAGGCGGCCGAGCACCGAGGCGAGCCGGTCCTTGGCGCCACCGTCGGCGACCACCGCGACGCTCGTCCCGCGGCCCGCCTCGAAGCTGATGTTGCTGAGGATCGCCACGCCGGCGTCGTCGACCCAGCTGATGCCACTGACCGACAGCGCCGCGTCGGGTGCCGGCGGCGTGATGTCGATCGGGAGGGCAAGCTTGGCAGGATCCGCCTCGGGGCCGGGCTCGACGTCGAACTGGTCGGCGATCTGGTCGAACTTGATCCGGCAGTCCTGGTACTGCTGGTAGTAGTCGAGCAGCTCGCGCCACGGCGACGACAGATCCTTGTAGGCCGAGATCGCCGCGACCAGCGCGCCCAAGGTCAGGTTGCCCTTGATCACGAGCAGGCCGCCGATCGTGAAGAACAGGAAGATCGTCAGCTGGTTGATGAAGTTGTTCGCGAACTTGATGAAGAACTTGCGCTGAAAGATCTCGAACCGGAGATCGAACATGCCACCCAGGTGGCTCGTGAAGTCCGCCAGGGTGAAGCGCGAGGTGCCGTTCAGCCGCACCTCGCGAACCCCGCCCACGGTCTCGCCGATGCGCTGCGACAGCTTGCGCATGCGCAGCACGCGCTGCTTGTTGAGCGAGTTGACCCGCTTCTGCAGCCTCGGGATCAGGTAGGCCTGCACCGGGATCATCATCAGCGATGCCGCGCCGAGGATCGGATCCTGCATGAACATGAAGATCAGGATCGTCGCCATCGTGCCGCCTTGGAAGATCGGCTGGGCGACGGCGTCGCCGATGAAGCCCGCGAGCGGCTCGACCTCGCCGGTGATCATCGAGATCAGCTCGCCCTGAGAGATCCGTTGGAAGCGGTCGAGCGGAAAGCGCAGGATGCGGCCGTAGAGGTGGAAGCGCAGGCGTCGCAGCATGCGCTCGGCGATCACACCCTTGAAGGTGTTGATCTTCATCTTGAAGGCGCCGTTGATGAAGACCAGCGCGAGGAACGCGGCGCACAGCACCAGAAGATATTCGACGCGGCCGAGCTGGTATCCGAACACGGCCACCGGGGCGCCCTTGCCGCCGATCGCCTTGTTGATGATCGTCTTCGGGATGTCGAGCGAGATGTAGAGGAACGGGAACGAGCACAGCGTCAGCAGCAGCACACCGATTTGCTGCGCTCTGCTGTACCGCAGGATGTAGCGAAACAGTCCTCCGTCGAACATCGCCGCCTCGCTGCGTTGGGACTCGATCTCCGCCGGTTTTGCCGCGCGATCCGGCCCTGGGCCTGTGGCGTACTTCACACCCCCCGGGCGCGGCCGGCGGGGTGCGTTGGGCCCTGGGGTCGGATCGAAGAGTCAGAGACTGCTATAGCGTCGGACGTCGCTATAGCCAACGAATTACAACATTACACTAAAAGGACTAGAAACCGCCGCGATGACGTGTCGCATCGCAATGTCGATCGGTGCCGATCGGCCGAGAGCAGATTGCATACCATGGGACCGAATTTTTAACGAAATGTCGCTAAAAGCTCCGGGTGCGCCGAGAATTTTCCATATTGATCAGTAGCTTCCCGGCACTCGGGCTATTGGTCTCGGCCGCGTTGGCCAATCCGCAGGGCGGCAGAGTGGCGACGGGCAGCGCCGCGATCGCAAGCACGCCCGGCCGGGTCGACGTCAACCAGAGCTCCAATCGGGTGATCATCAACTGGCAGGGCTTCTCGATCGGCCCCGGGGAGATCACGCGATTCAACCAACCGTCGGCGGCGGCGGTGGCGCTCAACCGGGTGACTGGGGGCGACCCGTCGACGATCCTGGGCGAGCTGTCGGCCAACGGTCGGGTGCTGCTCATCAACCCGAACGGCGTGCTGTTCGGCGGCGGCAGTCGGGTCGACGTGGCGGGTCTGATCGCGACGACGGCGAACCTGAGCGACGACGACTTCATGGCAGGGCGGCTGAACTTCGCGCTGCCATCGAGCGCGCCGACGGCGAGCGTGGTCAATCGCGGCACCATCACGGTGGCGGACGGCGGGCTGGTCGCGCTGGTGGCGCCGGGCGTGTCGAACGAGGGCGTGATCCAGGCGCGGCTGGGGCGGGTGAGCTTGGTGTCGGCCGACCGCTTCACGGTGGACTTCCATGGCGACCAGCTGATCCAGTTCGCGCTCGACGACACGGTCACGCACGCGGTGTCGGCGCCCGACGGCGTGCCGCTGGCGGCGGCGGTGACGAACGCCGGTCGCATCGTGGCGAACGGCGGCACGGTGCAGATGAGCGCCAACGTGGCGAGCGGCGTGCTCGACCGCGTGATCGACATGTCGGGCGTGGTCGAGGCGCGTACGGCGCGCGAGGTCGACGGCGCGATCGTGCTGGACGGCGGGGCCAACGGGACGGTGGCGGTCTCGGGCCGGCTGGACGCGACGGGGCGGCGATCGGGCCAGACCGGCGGCACGGTGACGATCACGGGCCAGCATGTCGGGCTGTTCGGCGGCGCCGACGTCGACGCCTCGGGCGCGGCGGGCGGCGGCACCGTGCTGGTGGGCGGCGATCAGCATGGCGAGGGACCGCTGGCGAACGCCCAGGCGACCTACGTCGATCCGAAGGCGGCGATCCACGCCGACGCGCTGCAGAACGGCAACGGCGGCACCGTGGTCGTGTGGTCGAACAAGTACACCAACGTCAACGGCACGATCACAGCGCGCGGCGGCCTGCAGGGCGGCAACGGCGGCAACATCGAGACCTCGTCGCATGGCGTGCTCGGCGTCACCGGCACGGTCGACGCCTCGGCACCCGCCGGCACGGCGGGCAAATGGCTGCTCGATCCGACCGACGTCATGATCGGGGCGCCGTCCATGAACGAGACAGCGGGCCCGATCTTCAATCCGACCGGTACGCCGGCCCAGATCGATCCGGCCGCGATCACCACGGCGCTGAACATGGGCACCAGCGTCACCGTGAACACCAACGTGAACAATGGCCAGTCCGGCAACATCACGTTTGCGGCGGGCGCGAACATCAACGCGACCCCGACAGGCACGCCAAGCACCCAGACGCTGACCTTCACCGCGGCTGGAAACTTCGACTCGTCGGGGGCATCGATCACCCTTGGGGGTAGCGGGCTCACCCTGCAGATCAGCGCCGGGACGGACGTCTTGCTCGGCGCCATGTCGCTGGGGCCCAGCGCGCTCAGCGTCTCGAGCACCGCCGGCCAGATCGGCCAGAGCGCCGCGATTACGGTCGGCGGGACGAGCTCGTTCACGGCGCCCGGCCAGCAGATCAGCTTGTTGAATCCGGCCAACTCGTTCACCGGAGCACTCAGCCTCAACAATGCCACGGTGGGCGGCACCAGCTTCAATAACGTCGGGGTGCAGGCCAGCGGTGCTCTGCTGCTCGGTAGCGTGACGGTGGACAACGGCACGCTTGCGCTGACCGCCGGCGGCGGTATCACGCAGACCGCAGGCGGCGTGCTCACCCAAACCAACAACTTCACGGGTCCGGTGAACCTCGAGGCCGGCAGCGGCCCGATCACGCTCACCAACACGGGCAACAAATTTTTCGGTGACATGAACCTGACGAACACCGGCAACAACCCGGTCAGCGTGACGTCGTCGACATCGATCGCGCTGAGCAGCACGACGCTTGGCAGCAGCGGTATCGGCGGCTCGCTGACCCTGACGACCGACCAGCTCAGCACGCCTGGAACGATCGGGACGATCACGACCGCAGGCGGCGCTCTGACGATCCAGCCGTTCACCGCCTCGACGAACGTGACGTTTGGCGGCGTGGGCGGCGCCGGCCTGCGGTTCACCGATGCGATGCGTGCCAATTATCACGGCTTCACGAGCTTCACGATCGGCTCAGCGACCGGCACCGGCACGGTCACGCTCGGCGCCAACGAGACGGCGCTCGGCGCCAACGTCGGCTTGACGCTACAGGCCGGCGCCGGGGGCGGCACCGTCACGATGGCGGGGCACGCGGTGACCTTGACCGGCACGGGCGCGCTGACCTTGAACGCCGGCAACACGGTGACGACCGCGGCGATCACGCTGGGCAGCGGCGCGTTGAGCGTGACGGCGGGAACCAACACGACGGTCAACGGACCGATCGCGACCGCGGGCAGCGCGGTCACCCTGACGGGACCGATCACCCTGGCCGGCCCGATCACCTTGAACACCACGCTCGGCGGCTCGAGCGGCGCGACCATCGACCTTGCCGGCCCGGTCGCCGCCGGCGGCGTGGCGTTGACCATGAATGCCGGCACCGCCGGCAACATCAGCTTGCAGAATGTCGGCAGCAGCGGCGCGCCCCTGGCCTCGATCTCGATCCTGGACGCCCACGACGTGACCGCCTCGGGCCACATCGCGGTCAACACGTTGACCCAGTCGGCCGGCACGGGGACCACCAACTTCGCCGGGCCCGGGCTGAGCAGCACAGGCGCGGTGACGCTGACCACCAATGCGATCGCCGGCACCTACAACGTCGGGTCCTTCACAGTCACGAGCGGTCAGACGGTTGCGACCGGCAGCATTGCGGGCACCAGCGGCAGCGCCGCCGCCGCGCTGGCATCCGATCCCGGCTCGACGGGCACGCAGACGTTTAATGGTTGCACGATCGGCAGCGGCGCGTGCGCCACGAGCGGCGGTGGCGGCGGTGGCGGTGGGGGCGGGATCACGACGACGCAGGCCGCGAACGCCACCAACACGGCGCAGCAGGTCATCGGCGTATTGAGCCAGCAGTCGTCGCCGTCGGACAATCCGGACGACTCGAACCTGCACGGCTTCGAGGTCACGATCCCGACCCAGAATGTCGACTGGTCGGATCCTGGCGGCGACCTGGGCATCGAGCTCGCGCCGGAATATCAATCGCTGAGCCGCTTCTTCTACAGCGGCGAGTGTTCAACCGGCATTCGTTCGGGACGCGCAGCAACCGGTGAGGGTTGCCGCCAAACCGATCTCCGGAAATAAACCTGCTCGTCCGCGCCGCGCCGTCACGCGCCGTCCGGGCGCCGGCCCAGATAGGTCTCGAGGATCCGCGGATCGCGTGCCAGTGTCGCGCTGGGTCCTTCCGCGGCGACTTCGCCCATTTCCAGGACGTAGCCGTAGTCGGAGGCCTGCAGCGCGACCTGCACGTTCTGCTCGACGATCAGGATCGACAGGCCGCGCTGCCGCATCTCGATCAAGGCGCGGAAGATCTCGCGCACGATCATCGGCGCGAGCCCGAGGCTCGGCTCGTCGAGCAGCAGCAGCTTGGGCCGTCCCATCAAGGCGCGCCCGAGCGCCAGCATCTGCCGTTCGCCGCCCGACAGCGTGCCGGCGAGCTGGCGCCGACGGGTCTCGAGGTGCGGAAACAGCGCGAACACGTCGTCGCGCGCCGCGTCCTCGTCTCCGCCGGCCACGCGCCGCCGCGGATAGAAGCCGAGCGACAGATTGTCGTCGACGCTCATGTCGGCGAACAGGGCGCGCTGCTCCGGGACCAGCGCTGCGCCGGCGTGCACCAGTGCCTCGGTCGTGCCGGCCGCAGCGCCCCGATAGCGCACCGTGCCGCCGCGCCGCGGCAGCAGGCCCATCACCGTGTTCATGAGCGTCGTCTTGCCTGCGCCGTTCGGCCCCACGATGGCGACCATGCTGCCTTCCGGCACCATCAGGCCGATGCCGTGCAGCACCTCGACGTGGCCGTAGCCGGCGCGCAGCGCCTCGACCTGCAGCAACGGCTCGGTCACGCCAGGCCGCCCAGATAGGCCTCCCGCACGGCCGGGTCCGCCTGGGTCTGCTCGGGCGATCCCTCGGCGATCTTCAGGCCGAAATCCATCACCACGACGCGGTCGGCGAGCCGCATGACGAAATCCATGTCGTGCTCGACCAGCAGCACGCCGACGCCTTCGCCGCGCAGCTGATCGAGCAGCGCCGCCAGACGCTGCTTCTCCGGCCGCCGCAGCCCGGCGGCCGGCTCGTCGAGCAGCAGCAGGCGCGGGCGCAGACACAGCGCGCGGGCGATCTCGACCACGCGCTGCTGGCCGAGCGGCAGGTCGCCCGCCGGCGTGTCGAGCAGGTCGCCGAGCCCGACGCGGGCGGCTTGCGTGCGCGCCTCGGCGAGCAGCCGGACCTCCTCGGCGCGGTCGAGCCGAAGCATGGCGCGCAGCACGCCGGCGCGGCCCGACAGATGCGCGCCCAGCGCCACGTTCTCGAGCACGCTGCGATCGGGCAGCAATCGGACGTGCTGGAATGTGCGCGCGAGGCCGAGCGCGGCGACGCGTCGCGAGGCGAGCGCCGCGCTCGACGCGCCGAACAGGCGCACGCGCCCCGAAGTCGGCGGAATGACGCCGCTGACGACGTTGAACAGGGTCGTCTTGCCGGCGCCGTTGGGGCCGATCA
>Ga0335078_10019753_pt1 | contig 10013 bp, 12 predicted proteins | sample Lox_Sample_32_FD_206711 | JGI IMG/M metagenome (GOLD analysis project Ga0335078, IMG submission 206711) | Soil microbial communities from Loxahatchee National Wildlife Refuge, Florida, United States - Lox_Sample_3.2 | ecosystem: Environmental > Terrestrial > Soil > Wetlands | place: USA...
TGGTTGAAGCTGGTCAGGCATGGGTCTCGCTTTCGGCGCGAGAGACGCGCACCTGATCCACCCGGAGTTCGTCGCCGGAGACGACCTCGAGACGAATGCCATCCCGCTCGACTGCTTCACCAGCGTGCGGAACGTGACCCATCCACTCGGTAACGAGGCCGCCCACTGTGGTGGATTCGGTTTTATCTTCGGGACGGAAATCGATAAGATCCTGAAGGCGGTCGAGGTCGAGACTGCCGGCGACGATGTAATGACCGTCGCCCTCTTCGCGGACGTCGCGCTCGGGCTCGTGCTCGTCGTGAATTTCGCCCAGGATTTCTTCGACGAGGTCTTCCATGGTGGCGATGCCGGCGGTGTTTCCGTACTCGTCAATCACCACCACCATCTGGATGGACTCCTGCTGCATCTCGCGCAACAGGTCGTTCACCGGCTTGGTTTCCGGCACGGCCTTGATGGGCCGCAAGAGATCGCGGATGCTGCTGAGCGGGCGATTCTGCGCATCGGCCTCGAACAGGTCGCGAACGTGCACGAAACCGATGACGCGGTCGATGTTCTCCTCGTACACGGGAATACGCGAGTATTGCTCGTTCACTACAAGCCGGCGTAACTGTTCGAGCGTGGCGTCCACCGGGATGGCGACGATTTTCGGGCGGGGAGTCATCACCTCGCGCACGGTTTTGTCGCCGAAGGCGACCACGGATTCGATCAACTTGCGGTCTTCCTCCTCGAGAATGCCTTCGACCTCACCGGCCGAAATGAGGGCGTCGATATGCTCGGCCGCGGTAGGCGGCTCGGCATCCGTTTGATCCGACCGGGCCAGTTCGACCAGCGATTCGAAGAAGCCGAGCAGGGCCACGAGGGGCTTCACCAGAAACACGATGGCGCGCAACAGTGGCATCACGGCGATCAGCCAGTGGCCGGAGGTCTTGCGATACAAAATGTGGGGGATTACCCAGGTGGTCACCACCATGAGCATCCACGCAATGAGCATGGCTTCTACGCCGGCCTGCCAGAGTTTCTCGCCGCTCGCCACGCCCGATGCGAACAGGACCATCACAAGCGCGAGCAGGAGCGTGTGCTTGACCAGCGAAAAAGCCAACGCGCCACGCTCGACGGACAGGCCCATGCGCGCCTGGAGCTTTTCCTTGAACAACTCGAGCGCGGGCAGTTCGCGCGGACGCAGCCGAACCGCTTCCATGTGCAAGACCTGAACCAGGGTGACTAAACACAGCAACGCGCAAATCAACACCACGCCGAGGAGTATGAGGACGATCATCGTGCCGCCCTTTGTATCAAGCCCTGAGGGAGTTCCAGCCGCCGGCGCCAACGGCGCTCCGCGCGATTCATCTCGCCACTGTCCCGCTCATGGTCCAGACCTGTAAGATGAAGCACTCCGTGAAGCATGAGCACGCGGATCTCGTCTTCGGTGGAGTGGCCATAGCCGGCAGCCTGTTCGCTGGCGCGGTCGATGGAGATGGCCAATTCGCCTAACTCGCCGCCGCCCGCGGCGGGGAACGACAGGACGTCGGTGGGAGTGTCCTTACCCCGGAACCGGCGATTCAGGCGGCGGATCTCCTCATCGCCGGTCATCACGCAGCAGAAGGGGCGGCCGCCGGTCAGTTCGGCCTCCAGACGACGCGCGAATGCCAGCAGCGGCCGGCGGCGAAGCGCGCGTGCGGGAATGCGATAGAGGATTGAGCTTCGCTCGGAAGCCATAACTTTGCCCGAATTAGTCCTGTTTGTCGGCGCCAGACGCGGGTTCTGCCGGCGCCTGTTCGTTGTCCGCTTGTGCGATCGCCGCCATTTCGGCCCCTGCGTTATCGGAGGCCAGACGCAACGTCAGCTGGCGTCCTATGCCAAGAGCTTCGTTGTAGCGCTCGTACGCTTTCACGATGCGCTGCACCAGACTGTGACGAACGACGTCGCGCTCATCGAAGTAGACGAAGCTCATGCCCTCCACACCCTTCAGGACTTCGACAGCGTCCACAAGTCCGCAACGCTTGCCGCTGGGCAGGTCGATCTGAGTGAGGTCGCCGTTGACCACCATCTTCGAGTTGAAGCCCTGGCGGGTAAGCACCATTTTCATCTGTTCCGCGGTGCTGTTCTGCGCCTCGTCGAGAATGATGAAGCTGTCGTTCAAGGTGCGTCCGCGCATGAACGCGATGGGCGCCACCTCGATGACGTTGCGCTCAAGCAGTTTTTCGACTTTTTCACCCTCGAGCATGTCATATAACGCGTCGTAGAGGGGGCGCAGATAGGGGTCCACCTTCTCCTGCAGGGTGCCAGGAAGGAAGCCGAGCCGCTCGCCGGCTTCGACCGCGGGGCGCGTGAGAATGATGCGGCTGACGCTTTTGTTTATCAGCGCGGAGACGGCCATCGCCACGGCGAGATACGTTTTGCCGGTACCCGCGGGACCGATGCCAAACGTGAGGTCGTTGCGCTCGATGGCTTCCAGATAGCGCCGCTGGTTGATGGTCTTCGGGGCGAGGGTCTTCTTGCCGAAGTTGCGCTGTCGGCCGCTGTGCACGAGCGCGCGCAGGGTGACGTCGGGGTCTTCGGCCACCACACGCAGATAGCTGTTGAGATCGCCGTTACGAAACTGATGCCCTTCCTTCACGAGCGCGACATAGTCTTCGAGAATGCCGGCACCGCGAATGACGTTGGACTCGTCGCCGTCGAGCTCGAGGCAGTCGTTCAGGAGGCGCGTACGCAAACCGAGAGCCGCCTCGAGCACACGGATGTTTTCATCCCGGGTCCCGAACAGGGACTCAATGCCGCTGGTGATCTGAACGCTGAGCTTCATCCGGACAAAGGAAAACTGGAGGTGGGATGCGGTGACAGGCGCTCCATCCGCTGGCGCGGAAGAAAAACAAACATCCAATGCGATTATAACGCAAAGGCAGCCGTGTAGACTGTGGGAAATGCTTGTCGCGCAACTAGTAAGCCCGCGAACGTTTCAATTTTGTGACACGCCGATTCCCGATCCGGGCCCCGGAGAGATCCAGGCGGCGGTGAAGACCGTGGGGATTTGCGGATCGGATTTGCACAACTTCTCCGAGGGAGCGATTGGGGATGCGAAGGCCGTCTATCCGATGGTTCTGGGACATGAGCCGATTGGGACGGTTCTTCGCGCCGGCGCCGGGGTGAGCGGTTTTGACCGTGGCGCGACGGTGGCGCTGGAGCCAGCGATCTACTGCTATCACTGCGAGTTCTGCCGGAGCGGCCATCACAACGTGTGCGCAAACCTGCGGTTTTTGAGTTCGACGGCAGATCCGGGGTTCTTCCGTGAAGTTGTTAATTTGCCGGTTGCGAATGTCCTACCTCTTCCGCCCGAGATCGGGATGAACGAAGGGACGCTGCATGAGCCGCTGGCGGTGGTATTGCATTCGCTCACACTCGCGCGGCCCGAACTCGGCGAGACGGCGCTGGTGGTCGGCGCCGGCCCTATTGGGTTGCTAACGATCGCCGTGTTGAAGCTCGCCGGCATCAGGCGCCTTTGGGTATCGGAACCGCTTTCACATCGCCGCGATCTGGCGCGCGCCGTTGGAGCCGACGTATCGATCGACCCCAACGAGACGGAGGTCGCACAGGCGGTGATGAAGGACACGGGCCGGCGAGGAGTGGACATGGTGTTCGATTGCGTGGCCAAGGACGACACGGTGAATCAGAGCTTGCATGCGGCCCGAAATGCCGGACGCGTCATCATCACCGGGATCCCGTCGGAGATACGCGTGCCGGTGGAATATCATACCCTCCGAAGGAAGGAACTGGCGTTTCTCAGCGTGCGGCGGTCGAACCACGACTCCGACAACGCGCTGAATCTGCTCGCCGAGTACCCGGAGCGCTTCGCGCCGATCGTCACGCACGCGCGCCCGCTGGCCGAGATCCAGGCCGCCTTCGAGTTGCTGGAGCGCGGAAGACACGATGCGGGCAAGGTCGTGCTGACCATTTAGGCCACGATAGCGGGATAAGCCACCCGCACACGTCCCGGCCTACTTTTCCAGAAAGATGTCCAGGCCCATGGCGGTCTGTTCGATCGCAACCGATCGAAACCGCGTCTGAGCCAGGAATTCGGTGAACTCGGCCCTCGTGTATGCGCGTTTCAACAACGAGAACCGGAAGGCCATCCTCGTGAACCACGCGCTCACCGGGGCGAGACCCATTTTCCCGACTTCCTCATTGATCTCCGCGAGCGATGCGTCGCCGCGAAGATCAACGATCCACGCCCGGCCATCGGGTTTGAGGACGCGGTGCATTTCCCGAAGGGCCTGGAGGGGTTCGGAGAAATTCTTGAAGGCAGCACGGCAGAAGACGTAGTCGAACCGATCATCATCGAATGGCATCGCCGACGCGTTGCCTTGCTGAAAGTCCACCGCCACGCCAGCTTTGGCGGCGTTGCGCCCGGCAATCCGCACGAATGAACGGCTGATGTCCAGACCGGTGATCCGGTAATCCCCCAGCTTGGCCAGCTCGATGGAAAAATACCCCGGGCCGGGCGCCACTTCCAGGACTTCCGCCGGTGGATGGAGTAAAGCGGCAACCCTGCGGGCGTCGGCTGTAAAGTCCTTCATCGACCTGGCGGTGTTGCGCGCGTACCACGCGGCGATAAATCCTTCCATTCCGAGGCCTTTATATGCCTTCTTCGCGGGGATTCGCTCGATCTGTAGATTACTCATTTATTAAGATACTTAAAGCGTATGATACTCTGTCAACGATGTCAAGACCAGATTGCCGCGAGCTGAGACGAGAGCTCGAACGCGCAGTCCGCCAGTCCATCGCCTCGGCGATTCTCTTCAATCAGAGAGTCGCCGACGACGCCGGCATGAATCTGCGCGATCTGCAGGTGGTGCATCTGCTGCAGCTCCACGGTCCGTCCACGCCGCGCGATCTGGCGCGGTGGGCTTCGGTCACCACCGGTGGAATGACTGTGGTGCTGGATCGCCTGGAGCGCGACGGCTACGTCAGGAGGCAGCCTAATCCCCGCGACAGGCGGAGTTGCATCGTGCATATGATTCCCGACAGCCTACGCAAGCTTGAGGGCGTGTACAAGGGTCAGGCGGAGATGCTGGCAAAAGTGATCGATCGATACAGCGAGCGCGATCTGCGCCTGCTGAACGAGTTCTTTGAGGCGATCAACGGCAGTGAGAAGGGTTGAGCGTTACCCCACGAAGAAGTCCAGCGCATTCGTCAGGAACGCCTTCAACTCGCTGCGTCTGACTACGGCGTCGAGGAAGCCGTGGGCGAGAAGGAACTCGGCGGTCTGGAAACCTTCAGGCAGTTTCTGGCGAATGGTCTGCTCGATGACGCGCGGGCCGGCAAAACCAATCTGGGCACCCGGCTCGCCCACGTTCAGATCGCCCAGCATGGCGAAACTCGCGGTCGTGCCGCCGGTGGTGGGATCGCTGAGAACGCTGATGAACGGCACGCGGGCTTCATCCAGTTTCATCAGCGCGGCTGAAATCCTGGCAAGCTGCATCAGGCTTACGGCGCCTTCCTGCATGCGCGCGCCGCCGGAGGAGGAAACGATTATCAGGGGTGTACGAGCCGCCAATGACCGCTCGATCGCACGAGTGATCACTTCTCCCATCACGGCCCCCATGCTTCCGCCGATAAACTTCAGCTCCAGCACGCAGACGTGGACGGTACGGCCGTTCAGTTTGCCACGGACTGAGATGATGGCGTCTTTCAGGCCGGTGGCTTCCTGCATCGCCGCGAGGCGACGGGAATACGGTTTCGAATCGACGAAGCCAAGCGGATCAGTCGAAACGAGGCCGGCATCCAGCTCTTCAAACTGGTTGTCATCGATCAGCGCGGCCAGGCGGGCGCGGGCATCGAAGCGGTAATGCCATCCGCACTTGGGGCAAACCTGAAGGTTGTCATCAAGCGCCTTGCGCCAGATGATCTCGCCGCAATGCTCACACTTCTGCCAAAGCCCTTCCGTGCGCAAACGGCGCTCGCCCTCCGGCGGATCGCCTTCGGCGGGAGGTTTGTTCCTTGTAAACCAGGCCACTGAATCTCTAGTTTGGCACAGCGCGGGAATTCCAACGGACCGGCGCGACGCACGGTATCAGAAACAGATACGCCAGAGAGCCCACAATCAAGACCACGCCGACGCTTATGAACGCCGTGTAAAAGGAGCCGGTCCGCTGAACGATTTCGCCAGTGACCCATGGCACGGCGATGCCCGCCGCATTGCCGAAGCCGTTTTGCAGGCCCGCCCATTTTCCGGCGCGCTCCGCACCGGCCAAAGTCTGGGTGATGGCCCAGCACTGCGCGCTCCATTGTGCCAGGGCCGTGCAGGCGAGAACAAGCAAGGCCATGGCCAGGCGCTCGTCGCGGCTGAGGTAGGCCAGAATCAGGAACAGAGCGCTCGCCACGAAGGCGAAAGCGGCAAACCGGCAGCGGACGGTCGGCGTAAGGCCCCTTTTGATAAGGCGATCGGACAGCAAGCCGCCCGAGAGCGACGAAAGGGCTGCCGCTACGTAAGGCAAGCCGCCATAAATCGCCATGGCGCGATGGCTGTAGTGCCGCGCCATCAGGAGATACGCAGGCAGCCAGGTGAGAAGGAAGTACCACGCGTAGTTACCCGCGAACAGGCCGAAGAAGGTTCCCCAGGCCTCTTTGTGACGGAGGATCTCCGCGAACGCTGCCCCGCTGTGCAGGCGTTGCTTCGGTGCACGCGAAATTGCGGAAGAGAAAGCCAACCAGGGAGCCAGCCATAACAAACTCGCGCCGCCCACGACCAGGAACATGGCGCGCCAGCCGAAACGCGCCAGGAGCAACCCTCCCACGAAAACGCCAAGGAACGGCCCGCCGCGCGATCCTGCGTCGATGAGCGCGTTGGCGATGCCGCGGCGCTCTTCGGGGAAATTTGCCGCGATGATGCGAGCGTAGGACGGATAGGCCACCGATTCGCTCATGCCAAGCAGCAAACGCAGGGCGAAGAGTGCGCCGATGGTAGAAACCAGGCCGGTGCAAACGGTGGCCACGGACCATATCAAGTAGCCGGCGGCGTAGACCCGGACGACATCGTAGCGGTCGACCAGCCAGCCGGCAACGATCTGGAAAAGTGCGTAAGTCCAAAAAAATGCGGACAAGAGAAGGCCAAGACGACCCGGCGGGAAATGGAGCTCGCTACTGATATCGCGTCCAGCAACCGAGAGGTTACCGCGATCAATGTAGTTGATGGCGATTGATGCGACCAGCAACGCGAGGATTGTCCAGTGACGTTGCATGATCCTCGATGCATCCGCACCGACATCTGCGCCGCTGGCCATGCGGTTGAGTGTATCAGGCGGCCTGCTGACGTACTCTCCCGGCGCGCATCGGATACGGGACGCGACGTGAGCTACGCCATGTATTCGTTGCGACCAGCAATCAAGAGCAAAACGTTGCCACCGGCGGTATGTACTTTCGGATGGGTTGTGTCATCGCCCATTACTACAAAGTCACCCTCCCGATAGACGAGATCACCCCAGCGTATGTCGCCCCTCAGCACAAGGCATTGTTCGTCGTCGTGATGATGGTGCACGGGAAGCGAGGCTCCCGGCGCCATGCGCAGGAGCATGGTTGTACGGCGGGATTTTCGGTCGCGGAACAGGATTTTCATGTCGACGCCAGGGATGCCGGAATCGGCCCAGACTTCGTCGTGGGCGCGCACGTCGGCGAGTGGTTTGAGAGACTCGTAACCGGCCACGGCATTGAGCAGCCGCTCACGAAGGCGGGGGGAGGGCAGGACCGGATCCACGGTGTCGGCCAGCAAGGCGGCGGCCTCGCGCATCTGATTCACGAGTTCACGGGGCGCGTCCGTTTTATCGCCGACCTCCAGCATGCCCAAAGCGACGAGAGCAGCTTGTTCGAGGTTTCGCTCGTCGCTCATACCACCCTCCGGGTTTCCAGAATCTCGCGCAATCGGATCAGACCGATGCGAACTCGACTTTTCACGGTGCCCAGTGGCTGGCCCAGGCGCTTAGCGAGCTCGGAATGGCTGAGACCTTCGAAGAAAGCGATTGTCACTGCTTCGCGCTGCTCGCGAGGAAGCTCGTCGAGAGCTCGCCGGACAACCACGCGCCACTGGACTTGCACCGTGTGTTCCTCCGGCGACATATCGATTGACGGGGGCTCTGGCACGCTGTCCGTGGCCGATGCAGTATCCGGCCGCGCGGCGCGGCGGCGGATCCGGTCAATAGCGACGCTGCGGGCCATCATGGTGAGCCATGCCCGGACGCTGGCCCTCTCGGGAGAAAAGCTGGCGGCGTTTTTCCAGGCTTTCATAAAGACGTCCATCAGGGCCTCTTCGGTTTCCTGAGCATTCCCGAGCATGCGCAAGAGAAGTCCGTTGAGGGGCGGCGAAGTCTCGTCGTACAGGCGGCCCAGAGCATCTTGATTACCGCGAGCCATCTCGGTGACCAGGGCGTTAAGAACAGGCTCGTCGCGAACAGGCCGACCGGCCGCGGGGCGCGTCGCGCCGGGGAACTCAAGGGGCGGGTTCTCGCCGTTCATCGGGATCCGGCTGAAACTTCGTGTTGCCGGAAAAACCAGCATAATCCAGATCGGCCCTAGTAAGAGTTACGGGCGGGGGCAGCTATCGGATGATCCAGTTCCGGCGGAGGCGCGTAATGACTGCTGGAGGCAGAACATGAACGAACAGCAGAATACCGAGTTAATCAAAGCAATGTATGCGGCATTTGCGCGCGGCAACGTCGCGGCGATTCTGGGCGCGTTAACCGAAGATGTGGAATGGATTCTGGAAGGGCCGGCGATCATCCCGTTTTCGGGCTCGCGCCGGGGACGGGCGGAAGTTGCCGGATTCTTTGAGGGGCTGGCCACGACTCAGGTGAATCAGAAACTAACCATCGACACCTGGGTGGCGCAGGGCGAAGTCGTGGCCACAATGGGACGCTATGCGGCGACGGTGAAGGCCAACGGAAGGAGCTTCGATGCATCCATCGCTCATTTCTTTACGTTCCGCGGGGGTAAGGTGTCGAAGTTCGTCGATTTCGGTGATACGGCATTAATGGCCGAGACCTACGCGCAGGCATCGGCGGCGGCACGATAACGGTTATGCCGGAAAAAGAGAACGTCGAAAAGGTCAGAGCGATGTACGCTGCGTTTTTGCGCGGTGACGTCCCTGCCATTCTGGCCGAACTCGCCGATAACGTAGAATGGGTCGTCTACGGGCCTCCGGTTATTGCCTATGCGGGTACACGCCGCGGTCCATCCGAAGTAGCGGGGTTTTTCGAGGCCTTGGTGACAACGCAGGAGAACCACGAGCTGAGCATTGATGATTACATTGCTCAGGGAGAGGTCGTGGTTACCCTCGGGCGACACGCAGCGACGGTAAGGGTGACCGGTAAAGGCTTCGATACGCCGGTCGCACATGTTTTCACTTTTGGCGATGGGAAGGTATCGAAGCTGGCCGATTTCGGCGATACTGCGCGAATCGCCGCGGCCTACCAGGCGGATGCGGCGCTTGCAGGCCGGTAACGGCGCGAGGCTCTTATAAGCTGAAAGCTGAAAGCCGAGTGTTTGTTTGCCTGAACTTCCCGAAGTAGAAACCGTGGTGCGCACCCTGGCGCCGAAACTCACCGGCAGGCGAATTGTCTTTGCGCAGTTTTCCTCGAAGCACGTGGTAAGGGAGAATTTCGTGCGCCTGGCGAAGCGTCTGGCGGGTCAGACGATTCGCGAGGTTACGCGCCACGGCAAGTTCATCGTGATTGCCCTGGAGCGCGGCAATCTGCTGGTGCATCTCGGTATGACCGGGCGGCTCATTGTCAACGGAGAAGCCGGTCCGTATACGCGCGCGCTCTTCGAGCTTGATGAAGGCGAACTGGTATACAACGACCCACGCCAGTTCGGACGCATCGAGTGGAGCGAGGGCTTGCCGGCCCGGGTAGCGCGGTTGGGGCCGGACGCGCTGACAGTGAGCGAAGATGAGTTTCTCGCGCTATTGCGGAGGCGGCGGCACGCGGTGGTGAAGCCGCTACTGCTGAATCAGCTCTTCCTGCGCGGCC
>Ga0335078_10019755_pt1 | contig 10013 bp, 9 predicted proteins | sample Lox_Sample_32_FD_206711 | JGI IMG/M metagenome (GOLD analysis project Ga0335078, IMG submission 206711) | Soil microbial communities from Loxahatchee National Wildlife Refuge, Florida, United States - Lox_Sample_3.2 | ecosystem: Environmental > Terrestrial > Soil > Wetlands | place: USA: Florida...
GATCCAGCTCACGCGTGCGGCCGCGCTCGAATACGCCAGGCAGGGAATCCGCGTCAACGCGGTGTGTCCGGGCGTAATCCGGACGCCGATGGTCGAGCGCTTGATGGACAGCCGTCCCGAATATAATGAAGCGGCGCTGACCGCGTTCGAGCCGCTGGGCCGTTTCGGCAAGCCCGAAGAGATCGCGGCGGCAGTTCTGTGGCTGAGCTCGGATGCGGCTTCGTTCGTTACCGGGTTACCGATGGCTGTGGACGGTGGCTGGACCGCGCAGTAGGGCCATTCTTTTCGAGTCGTTCATGCGCGCCTGCGTTAGCGGCCGGATCTGACGGCTGAGGTTCGGCGTCGACGCGGACGTAGTCGCCAAGCTTTTCGGGCCGTACGATCAGGCGGCGGCCTTCGCGCATTATCACCTGCTGGCGTTCGAATTCGTTGAGCTGCTCGGTGATGCGCTGGCGCGAGGCGCCGACCAGCTCGGCCAGATCTTCATGCGTCAAGGGCAGCGAGAGAATCGTGCCCCTGGCGTCGCGCACACCGAATTTCGATGCCAGCTCGAGCAGCGCCGCCGCCAGTCGTTCGCGCAGGCCCAAACCGACGAAACTGGTGTAGCGCAGCAGCATCCCCCACCATCGTCCGACCGTGAATTCCATGGTTCGGCTGAAATCGCCGAACGGCACGCCGAGCACAATATTCACGAACTGCTCGGGCGCGATGGTGCCGACGCGACAGTCGGTGAACGCGTCGCATCGAAACGGCCGCTGCATTTCGTTGAGCAGCGAGGACACACCAAAGATCTCGCCCGCGGCCACCAGCGCGACCAGAACCCGCTCCTGATCCTTGCCGACGAATGTCAGCTTGGCGACGCCCGACAGCAGCAAGAACATCCGGTTGGCGACTTCCTTTTCAAAGAAGATCACGTCGTGCTTTTTGACCTTGCGGAAGTCGAGCGCGGCCGCGAGCTTCCTGAGCTTCTCCTGGTCGAGCCACGCAAGACTGTTCAGCTTGTGCAGGGAGCGGGCGTCGCTGTCGTGATCATGCACCACGATTTCTAGTTAGCACAAATCGCCCAAAGCTATAAATGCGGCTTAAATCTCGGATGAGCATCCAAGCTGGATGAGACGAAATTGTCTCGATTCGACTGCTGCTCCTGCCCGCAAGCGGGCCTCGGCCAGGCTGACGCGATTTAAATTGTCGCTTAAGTGACAGATCGCGTTGATAAAAGAAATCTAATAGAAGTTTTGGTCACCTAGGTGACCGATTTCTGGCCGCGTTCATCTTGACCATTTGTAGGATTAGTTTAAATTCACTTGCGTAAGTTCAATATCAGGAAATTTAACAGACCCGCAGCGGTCGAGAAGGTTGAAAATGGCATCACGAGAAAACAGCAAAGACCTGGTCGCCCTTTACAAGACCCTGTTTATCGAGCTCCCGCTGGCGGGGCCCAAGAGCCTGTTGGGCGTGGCCAAGGAGGGTGAGGTCGAAGGGCACGCCTGGAATGGCTACGACGCCTGGATCCGGTTGATTAAGCAGTCGACCGACTCGCTCTACCAGAATCCTTTCTTCGGCGAAGCGCTGGGTCGCTCGATGCCGGGATTGCTGAGCGTGGAGCGGCTGACCCGCGCGATCAGCGGAGCGGCGTTCGCCTCGATGCGGTCGATTAGCGGATTAGCCGGTGCCGCCGAAGTGCACGCGATCAGAACTGAGCTGCGCGACCTTCGTCGCGAGCTGCGCAGCGTGGTGGCGGAGCGCTCGGTTGCTTCGGAACAGGTGGCCGCGGAGCGCGACTACCAGGCCGAAGAGGACTTCATCAAGGCCCTCGACGGGCGCTTGCATGCCGTCACAAACGGCAATAACCACGTTTCAAGAGCGGCGTAGGAATTCAACGGAAGCCTGCGTCAAAAAATCGACGGAACTAATTGGATATTAGGGTAGGGTAGAAGCAAATGCTGTCACTTCTAAGCGAATTGCCACAGTACTGGGCCGACGGTGCGGTTCGTGCGCTCGAGGGATTCCGCCGCGGGATGAGCGATTCTTATCCGGTCGAAGACGATCCGCCGCCCCTTACTCCTTATAAGGTGATCTACGAGGGTGGCAAAGTCAGCTTGCGCCATTACCCGGCGAAGGGAGCTCGTCACGCGACCCCATTGTTGATTTGCTTCGCACTGATCAAGCGGCCTTACATCCTGGATCTGCTGCCCGGCCGCAGCCTGGTCGAAACCCTGACCAAGAATGGCTTCGAGACTTACCTGATCGACTGGATTCCGCCGAATCGCTCCGACACATGGCGCGGATTCGACGCCTACGTCAACCAGGATATCGACAATGCCGCGCACGCGGTGATGGAGCGCGAGGGCGTCGAGCAGATTTCGCTGCTGGGCTACTGCTTCGGCGGTTTGCTGTCGACGATGTACACCGCGCTGCATCCCGAGAACATCAAGAATTTCATCCCGCTGACGCTGCCCTTCGACATGAGCGTGCGTGACATCCCCACCAATAACCTGATGGATCGGATGAGCGAGGATACCGTCAATCTGATCACCAGCGTGTACGGGAACTGCCCGGCAGCGATCATGAAGGCTGGCTTCACCTCGATGTCGCCGGTTCATCACGCGCTCGACAAGTACGTCGGGCTTTATCGCAACAAGCAGACGCCCGGGTATTCCACGATGTTCGAGCTGTTCGAGCATTGGATGAATAACGACGTCCCACTGGCCGGCCAGATTTTCCGCGAGCTGATAAATAGCGTCTTCAAGAAAAACCAGGTGGCGCAAAACCAGTTCGTGGCCGGCGATCGCAAGGTCGAGCTCAAGAATATCGCCTGCCCGGTGCTCAACGTTGTCGCGGATCACGACGACGTGGTCGCGCCCAGATCGAGCCTGCCCTTTATCGACGCGATCGCCAGCCGGGATAAGGCCAATCTGACGTTCCCGACCGGTCACGTCGGGGCGATCGTCAGCAGCGCGGCGCAAAAGAAACTGTGGCCGCAGGTCTGCAACTGGTTGGGAGAGCATGATGCCTAGGGGTTCGCGAGCGACTCGTCGCGGCGAGCGGCGCCGGAGTTTGGAAAAAGAAGCGAAGGTTTTAGAGAACACCGAAGAGGAGACGTGTGCGATTATGGCTAATCTACCCGAGTTCAGCGGTTCATTTCAGAAGAACGCCAAGCGGATTGCGGCTTGGTACATCGATACCACCGAGAATCTGGCCAAAGAGAGTTTGAGCCTGCAGGAGAAGTCGACGGTGTGGGCGAAGAACACGCCGCTGGCGGCGATTTTCGAAGCTCAGAATTCGATGGCGCAGCAGTTCGTGGAAAACTACGCAGGATTCGCGCGCAAGCTGTTCCAGCTCGACAAAAAAGAAGAGCTCTCGGAGTAAGTCGAACGCGAGGCTGAATGAGCGCCAGGCTGGAGGGGCTTCCATCCGGCCGAAATGCTCGTTCCGAACAATTTCTCCCAGGGTCCGCGCTCAGCGCAGCGTCCGGATTTGTCTCCCCGGCACTGCGATAAGGTGGGAGCGCGGGCCCGACTCTAAGTCCCACCGCTGTCAGCAACCTCTACCGTCTGTTATGTTCGTCGCGGGAGAAATCAGCATGATTCGGCGGCTCGTTGCCACAATGTGGATAACCGCCCTGGCCGGGGCCGGTGGATGCTCGACGTTGGATTCGGCTTATGACTGGACGCGTGCGTATTTCGGCACCGCCCAGCAGGAGGCAGCGCGCCAGCCGGTTGCCGAAACGGAATCGACCTTGGTAGCGGCCGGTTTCAAGCAGATGGCGGCCAAGAGCCCGGACGAGCTCAATCACATCAGGTCCTTCCCGCCACAGAAGCTCACCTATTATATCGAGAACGGCCGTTTCGTTTATCGCTTCGCCGATCCTGACTTCTGCCGATGCGTCTATGAGGGCGACGAGGCCGCATACCAGCGCTACGAACGCCTGACGATGGCGAACGACAGTGAGCAGAGCAACAAGCACTTCGCGGTGATTCGCCGTGAGGCCGGCCAGCAGGAAGCGCTGGACGCCGTCAACGACCTGAACCCTTTCCGCTACAACTGGTTCTGAGCGGGATTAGCGCGGATCGATCAGCGAAAGAATCGCCCGTACCTTCGATTTGACATCGGGCGCGCGAACCACGTCGGTGATTATCGCGACCGCGTTGGCGCCCGCTTCGAGCACGTCGCGCGCGGTGCTTTCAGTGATGCCGCCGATCGCGACGATTGGAATCCTAACTGCCGCGCGCACGGCGCGCAGCTTGTCGAGCCCCTGCGCGATCCGAGTTTGTTTTGCGCCGCCAGCGTACATCGGGCCAAAGCCGATGTAATCGGCGCCGTCCTGCTCGGCGGCAATCGCCTGTTGGGTCGTATGAGTCGAGATTCCCACGATCATGCGGCGATCGCCCAATACGGTGCGAGCCTTGCTGATGGGAAGGTCATCCTGTCCCAGGTGAACGCCGTCGGCGCCCGCAAGGATCGCGACGTCGACTCGATCATTCACTATGAACAACGCCTGACGTTCGCGGCACAATTCGGCGATCTTTCTCGCGCTCGATAGAAAATCGATCGACGCAATTTCTTTCAATCGGAGTTGCAGGACCCGAGCGCCGGCCGAAAGCAGAAGTTCCGCCAGATCAACCGGGTCGTGACCCGCGATCGGGTCAATCATCGCGTAAAAATGCGACGGCAGGGGATTCATTCGGGCGGATTCTTTCGCAGTACGATCCGCAGCTCGGTGATTTTTTTTCGCAACGTGTTGCGATTCAACCCCAGCATCCGGGCCGCGCGCACTTGATTCCCCGCCGCGCGCTCGAGCGTGAGCTCGATCAGAGGACGCTCGATTTCCGAGATCATCCATCCGTAGAGATCCTGCGGCTCGCCGTCGCCCAGCCCGTCGATATGATCGCTCACGCGGCGGGCGATTAGCTCACCCAATGACGCGTCGGCGTGATCGTCGGTCGAGCGCGCCCGCGTGGCGTTGCGTCCAAGCACGATATCGTCGGGTTGAATCGTGTTGCCGGGGGCGAGCAGAGCGGCTCGCAGCACGCAGTTTTCCAGCTCACGGACATTGCCGGGCCAGGCGTAGTTTTCGAGCAGCACCCGCGCTTCACTGCTGACCGCGGTGGCACGCGCCCCCATCTCGCGCGCGGCCTTGGCCACGAAGTAGTCGGTCAACTCGGAGATGTCCTCGCGACGTTCACGCAGCGGCGGCAGGTCGATGGGAATCACGCGCAGCCGGAAATATAGATCCTCGCGAAAGCGCCGATCGGCGACCGCCGCTTCGAGATCCTGGTTGCTGGCGGCAATGATCCGCGCCTGGAGCCGCAAAATGTCCGAGCCACCGACCCGCGTGAACTCGCGCTCCTGGATCGCACGAAGCAGCTTGGGCTGAAGCTCGAGCGGCAGATCGCTTATTTCGTCGAGGAAGATGGTGCCGTTGGCAGCCATCTCGAATTTTCCGGCGCGCCGCTCGGTCGCTCCGGTAAAGGCGCCGCGCTCGTGGCCGAAGAGCTCGCTCTCCAGCAGTCCCTGCGGGATCGCCGAGCAGTTGACCGCTACAAACGGCGCGCGCCATCGCTCGGATTTGAAATGGACCGCCCGCGCGACCAGTTCCTTGCCGGTGCCGCTCTCGCCGCAGATAAGCACGTTGGCATCGTTGATCACGATACGCCCGATCAGCTTGTAAACTTCCTGCATTGCGGGGCTGCGGCCAACGATCTCGCCACCGACCTGGCGGCCGATCTCCTGCTTCAGCCGATCCAGCTCGGCGGTCTGGGTGCCGGCTTCGACCGCGCGGCTGACCGCGAGCGCAACCACGTCGAGATTGGCGAAGGGCTTGGTCAGATAATCGTGAGCCCCGCGCTTTATCGCCTCGACCGCGTTGGTCATCGTGCTCGCCGCAGTAATCACGATGATCGGAGTGCGAACGCCTTCGCCGCGGATGGTCGAGAGCACGTCGAGGCCGCCGGGTCCCGGCATGATGATATCGAGCAGGGCGGCTTCGAAACGGTTCGTCCTGAGCGCCGCCAAGGCCTGGTAGCTGTCGGCGGCTTCCTCGACGCTGCAGCCGTCGGCCTCGAGGCGATGCCTCATGACGAGGCGGATCGCGGCGTCATCGTCGGCGACCAGCACGCGCGGGCCGGCGACGTTGACTCCAGCGGGAATATTTATATTAGGGTTCGAAGCAGCCATACGCTCCCAAGGGGCCAATTGAGCTAAAGGTGAGTTTTGCGCGGCGGATGGATTGACTCATTGGCGTTTCCCCGCAGGCGCGTCCGAGGACTCTTTCACGATCGGCAGAGTCACTTTGAACGTCATGCCAGGTAATCTTTCCGGACGGTCGCCCGCGCCGCGCAATCCCAGCTTGTGTGAGAGTTGTGAATTCAGGTGCGGTCGCGAATCGTTATGGGAATCCGTGTCGTGATTATTCGACGGAGAAAGATCCCATTGGCCGCACTCAGCCCAAATTTTCCCCCCGTGAAGAGCAATAATTCGTTGACTCAACACCAGACCGAGGCCGGTGCCGTCGGGCTTGGTGGTGTAAAACGGAGTAAACAACTGCTCGGCTTCGGCAGCAGGCATCCCTTTCCCGCTGTCGCTGATGTCAACCCGCAGAAACTGCCGGCGTACACCCTGCGAATTGAGTCTGAACTGGGTTTCCATCCGAGTTTGCAGCCGGATAACGCCGCTGGTCTCGATCGCCTCGAGCGCGTTCTTTATTAGATTCAAAAAGACTCTCTCAAGCGCAGCGGCATCGCCGATGACCTCGGGCAGGCTCGGATCGAAGCGCTGCTCTACCACGATACTCCGCGGAGTTGCGGGATAAAGCCCGGCCATCGCGAGCGCGTGGTGCAGCACCTGGTGAATATTGACCGGTTCGCTCTTCAATCGCTGCGGTCCGCTGACCGCAAGCACTTGCTCGACCAGTGCCGCCAGCCGGTCGACGCCGCGTAGGATAACGTCGCAGTACTGACGAGCGCGAAAATCGGACGGGAACAGACCAGCGAGCAGCTCGCCCGCTCCCTTGATTCCGGTCAGTGGATTCTTGATCTCGTGCGCGAGGCCGGCTGCAGAAAGACCAAGATTAGCCGAAGACTCGTCGCCGCCGACCCGATGCTGCAGGCCCTTTTGGGGCGAAAGATCGTGCAGCAGTACGATCGCTCCCGTCCGCTGGCCTGAGCGGGTCAGCAAGGCAGAGACCGTCGCGCTGACTGAAACCGTGCTGCGACGCAGCGCGAGGGTAGTCTCGGCCTGGCTCAGATCCTGCCCTTTTTCCAGGCATTCACAAACCATCTTCTCGAGCCAATCGTTGCGGCGCATCAGATCTTTCATCAGCGCCGGGTTCGACTGCGATACGCCGAAGAGCGATTCCGCCGCCGGATTCACGGCGACGGGTTCGAGAGCCGGAGAGAGCACGATAACGCCTTCGCTAAGACTATCGATTATGTCACGCCAGACGCTCACTAAGTCGCTTTGAGGCAGGGCATACAATCAGCTGCGCTTCTGGCAAAAAGGTAGCATAAAAAATGTGCAGGTCTAAGTCACCCCAAAAATTGGCGCGGTAAAATGCCGGATACGGCGCCGACTTATCAACAATTCTAATACAATTTATCAACAGAAATAATTGAAAGGGAATTGATCCTGCTGCTTGGGTCGGGTAGCATCCGGCGGTATTCGATGCGTTTAGCTCGTCAACTGCCGGTTCTCCTGCTCGCGTGCTTCGCGATTTCGTGCGGAGCAGCCTACGAGTCGGATAGCCCCTACGCGACGTCGGCGGCGAGCGATTCGATCTCGGTCGGAGCGAACTCCGCAGCCAGTACTGCGGTATCGGCCGACGCGAACGCGAAGGCATCGGCGAGCCAGGCGAGTGAGCGCCAAGCTTCGGAGCGAACGGCCTCTGCCAAAGCATCGGAAGCCGGATTCGAACGCAGCAGGCCGGTCAAAGTCGCGCCCTTCCCGCTGGTTCTGAATCAAACCGCCAAGAACTACGTTACCGCTTTCACCGATCACGCTGCAGCTCTTAACAGCAGTTTTGATCGAAGCGCTCCCTATCTCGGCGAGATGAAGAAGATGCTCGAGGAGCGGGGCGTGCCTTCCGATTTCGTTTATCTCGCGTTTGCCGAGAGCGAGTTCTCGAAATGGGGAGCAGGGCCGTGGCAGCTCACCAAATCGACCGCTCGTAGATTTGGCCTGCGCGTTAACGATTACGTCGACGAGCGCCGCGACCCGATAAAGTCGACGCGGGTGGCAGCCGAGTACCTGGCTCATCTGCACGATCAACTCGACGACTGGCGTCTGGCAGTGGTCGGATGGAATACGGGCGAAAAGTCAATTCTGCAGTTTATCGACAGCAAGGGGATGGATTACGAGCGGATGGCGTCTAGCCTGCCGCGGCGCACGCGCGCGTTGCTCGACCGCTTCATGGCGGTCGCGTTCATTGCCCATCATGCGAATGAATATGGAATCCAGGACGCCGAGTATTCGACCGCTCCGCACTACGATCATCTGACGGTGCGCGGTGGCACGACCCTGGTCAGCGCGGCCAAGCTGGCACATACGACACCTGATATGATTCGTATGCTCAACCCGGCCCTGCTGCGTGATCGCGTGCCGCCGGGTGACAGTAAGTACGAGCTCATCGTTCCGCATCTTCAGCCGCTCGGCAGCAAGCTGTAGCAGTTCGTCGGAAATCTGTAAGAAAGTCTCGCGGAGAATTCGCTTTCGCATCGCCTGCAGCGGCGAAGCGGTCGAAGTCCGTACGAAATTCCCTTAGTCTGGGTGATGAGGTCTTCTTAAGCCTGCTGGTGAAATAATGGCGATCAGCGCCGATCAGGCACTGCAAACTATTCTCGATAATGTCGCGCCGCTCGGAATCGAGCGGGTTTCAATTAGGCAAGCGCTCGGCCGTGTTCTGGCGCAGGAGATTCGTTCCGCGCGCGATATCCCGAGCTTCGATAATTCGGCGATGGATGGATACGCGGTCCGCTCCGGCGACATTGCGAGGGCCAGCGCCGAAAATCCGACCCAGCTCGAAGTATTGGAAACGGTTGCCGCCGGCAGCATGCCGACCCTTGAAGTCACCGCCGGCCGCGCCACGCGAATCATGACTGGCGCACCGCTTCCGTCGGGCTCCGACGCGGTTATCCCGGTGGAGCAGACGCGCGAAAGCGGCAGCCAGGTGGAGATTCTCGCCTCGGCGCCGCCAGGATTTTCCGTCCGTCGCGCCGGTGAAGATTTGCGTCGCGACGAGCTCGTGCTGAGTCCGGGCAAACGTCTCGGCGCCGCCGATATTGGACTGCTCTCGTCGCTGAATCGCGCGGTGGTTGAAGTCTATCGGAGGCCGCGCATCGCGATCATGGCGGGCGGTGACGAAATCGTCGACGTCGACCAGGTTCCCACTGGCGCCCAGGTGGTCGATTCCAACGGCTATACGCTGGCGGCGGCCGTCGCCGAAGCCGACGCCGAGCCGACCATGCTCAAGATCGTACGCGACAAGATAGAAGTAGTCCGCGACCGTCTAAAGTACGCGATGACGTTCGACGCGGTGTTATCCACAGGCGGCGTCTCGGTGGGCCAGTTCGACCTGGTGGAACGGGTGTACGAAGAATTTGGAATGAACCGCCTGTTTCACGGCGTCGCGCAAAAGCCGGGTCGTCCGATGATGTTCGGGCTTATCGGCGGGCGGCCAATTTTCGCGCTGCCGGGAAACCCGGTGTCGACCCTGGTGTGCTTCTATCTCTATGTGCGTCCGGCGCTGCTGCGGATGGGCGCGCGTCGCGATCTGAGCTTGCCGCGTCTGACCGCGCGATGCGCGACCGATATCAAATCAGCGGCTAATCTGACTGAGTTCGTACGCGTCAAGCTGGAGCGGCGCGACGGCGATGTTTACGCTACGCCAACCGGTGCGCAGGGCTCAGGAATTCTCAGTTCGCTATCGCGTGCCGACGCGCTATTGATCGGGCCGGCAAAGGAGACCGTTCTGAAAGCCGGCAGTCAGGCAACCGTGCTTTTGCTGACCGGAGCGGTGG
>Ga0335078_10019756_pt1 | contig 10013 bp, 8 predicted proteins | sample Lox_Sample_32_FD_206711 | JGI IMG/M metagenome (GOLD analysis project Ga0335078, IMG submission 206711) | Soil microbial communities from Loxahatchee National Wildlife Refuge, Florida, United States - Lox_Sample_3.2 | ecosystem: Environmental > Terrestrial > Soil > Wetlands | place: USA: Florida...
CCGGCGCGGGCCAAGGTCTCGGCTGCGACGAGGCCAGCGGGTCCGGCGCCGATGACGACGCAATAGGGAGCGGCGATGAGCGTGTCCTTCCGAGAGGGGAGCGCGGGCGAGCATCTCACTCCCTCTGCCCGCGCGCGGAAAGAGGGAATTTTGGGGTTTCGACCCGCTTGCTCCGCCTCGCAGGGAAACGCGGGAGAGCGACGCGCCCTCCCGCGACGAGACTGCTATAGTCCCGCGATGATCCCGCTTCCTCTCGCCCTGACACAGGGCGATCCCTCCGGCATAGGCCCCGAGATCGCGCTCAAGGCCTTCGCCGCGCGAGCGGCGCGAGCCTTGCCCGCCTTCTTCGCGCTCGGCGACCCGGAGCATTACCGTCGCGTCGCCGAGACGCTCGCGCTCGACCTCGCGGTGGAAGAGACGACGCCGCGCGAAGCGAACGACGCGTTTGAAACGGCGTTTCCCGTCGTGCCGCTCGGTCTCAGCGTGCGCGGCGAGCCTGGCGAGAGCGACAGCGCGGACGCGGCCGCGACGATCCTTTCCATCGAGCGCGCCGTCGAGTGCGTCGCGAAAGGCGAGGCGCGCGGCGTCGTGACCGCGCCCATCGCCAAGGCCGCGCTTTACGCCGCGGGATTCGCCTTTCCCGGACACACGGAGTTTCTCGGCGCCCTCACAAAGCAATTCTTCAACGTCGAGGCGCGGCCGGTCATGATGCTCTACGCCGATGAGCTTGCGGTCGTTCCCATCACGATCCATGTGGCGCTGAAAGAGGCGCCGCAGCTTCTCACGCGCGCGCTCATCGTCGAGACCGGCCGCATCGTCGCGCAGGATTTCGCGCGCCGCTTTGGCGTCGCCCGCCCGCGCCTCGCCTTCGCGGGGCTCAATCCGCATGCGGGCGAGGACGGCGCCATGGGGCGCGAGGAGATCGACGCGATCACGCCGGCGATCGCCGAGCTGCGAGCGGCGGGGATCGACGCGCAAGGCCCCTTTCCCGCCGACACGCTCTTTCACACGCGCGCGCGTGAGCGTTACGACGTCGCGCTCTGCCCCACGCATGATCAGGCGCTGATCCCGATCAAGACGCTCGCCTTCGATCGCGGAGTCAATGTCACGCTGGGCTTGCCCTTCATCCGCGCCTCGCCGGACCATGGCACGGCCTTCGACATCGCGGGCCGGGGCGTCGCCGACGCGACGAGCCTCATCGAAGCGATCCGGCTCGCCGGCCGTTTGCGGGCATGAATGACGGCCTGCCGCCGCTGCGCGAGGTCGTCGCGCGCCATGGGCTCGACGCGCGCAAGGCGCTCGGCCAGAACTTTCTCTTCGACCTCAATCTCACCGGCCGCATCGCGCGCGCCGCGGGACCGCTGAAAGGCGCGACGGTCGTCGAGATCGGCCCGGGCCCCGGCGGACTGACGCGCGCGCTGCTCGCGCAAGGCGCGACGAAAGTCATCGCGATCGAACGCGACGCGCGCTGCCTTCCCGCGCTCGCCGAGATCGCCGCTCATTATCCGGATCGGCTCGACGTCGTCGAAGGCGATGCGCTCGCTCTCGATACCGCCGCGCTCGTGCGCGAAAGAAGCGCCGGCGGGCGGGCGCGCATTTGCGCCAATCTCCCCTACAATGTCGCGACCGCGTTGCTGACGCGCTGGGTCGAGGCCGAGCCCTGGCCCTCGATCTTCGATCGCTACGTGCTGATGTTCCAGCGCGAGGTTGCCGAGCGCATCGTCGCGACGCCGAAGGAGCGCGCGGATTATGGCAGGCTCGCCGCGCTCTGCGGCTGGCGGACGCGCGCGCGCATCCTCTTCGACGTCGCGCCATCGGCCTTCACGCCGCCGCCGAAAGTCACATCGTCCGTCGTCGAGCTCGTCCCCAACCCTTCGCCGCTCCCCTGTGACGCGCGCTTCTTTTCGCGCGTGACGCAGGCCGCCTTCGGCCAGCGCCGAAAAATGCTTCGCCAGAGCCTCAAGGCGCTTGGCGTCGAACCGCTAGCGCTTCTGGAGGCCGCCGGCATCGAGCCGACGCGCCGCGCCGAAGAGGTGGAGATCGCAGGCTTCGCCGCTTTGGCGCGCGCGCTCGCACGAATGCGGCGCGGGCCGTACGATGAAGGGAGCCGCGCGCCGACAATGAAATGAATATCCCCGCGACGCGGCGCGCCACGGCGAGTATTAAGGAAAGACCGGAATAGAAGCCCCGGGGCGGCTGCCGCAGCCTCGGGACCTCGCGATCGATGCTCTCGCCGACGAAGGCGCCGGCGAGAGGCGCCGAGGCCTCAGTAGGAGGCGACGACGGGCGCAGGGACCGGCGCGGGGGCCGGGGCGAAGACGTCGAACAGGCCGAAGGGGTTCAGCGCCGCCGCCGCGACCGGGGCGGCGACCGGAGCCGCCGCAACCGGAGCCCACGGGGCGGTCCAGGCGCCCCAGCCCCACCACCAGCCAGGAGCGGGAACCGCGCCGACCAGAACGGGCGTGTAGACGAAGCCCACGGGGCCGTTAGGCGCCTGGGCCTGGCACCAGCCATGACGGCAGCCGGTGATGTTGATCACCGTCGTCGGGGCGAGAACTTCGATCACGCCCGAGCGATGCCAGGGATGGGTGTGCAACGCCTTCGGCGAGGACAGGACCGCCTCGAACGCGAAAGCAGAGGTCGCGCTGGCCGCAAGAGCGACGCCGGCCAACACAGAGACGAATTTCGATGACATTGTTCACTCCGTTTGAATCTCTTGGCTCCGCCGGAGGCTCTTTCAAGCTCCAGACACCTCATAAACGCGATTGCTCCGGTTTCGTTCCGGCTAGGACGTATGAATTACGCATTAAGCCTCCCACCCCTCAGTTGATTGAAATGGCCCCATCTCTCGAGACGCGTGCGCGCGGCGGCTCGCGACCGGACACCAAGCGGAAACATTCGCCCAAACTTCCCGCGCAGGAATTGTCGACGCGGTCGCTAAACTCCCGCCGATTCGTTTTTTGAGCCAAAACGGACGCCGCTCGCGCGCAAAGGCGCTATAAGGGGTCGCAGCAGGCCGCCGCCCGGTCCGCCGCCGCGGGACCTGTGCGCGAAAAGCGCCGCCGTCAAAAGGAATCTGTTCCGAACCCATGAACGCCGCCTCCCTCGCGCTCGCCGAGCGCTCCGCGCCCCGCTACACGAGCTACCCGACCTCCCCGCATTTCTCGCGCGAGATTGGCGACGAGACGACGCGGGCCTGGCTTGCGGCGCTCGCCCAGGACGCGACGCTCTCTCTTTATTTCCACGTCCCCTTCTGCCGGGAGATTTGCGCCTTCTGCGGCTGCCACACCAAGGCGCTGCGCCAGGACGCGCCGCTCACGAGCTACAAAGAGACGCTCCTGCGCGAGATCGAGCTCGTCGCGGGGGCGACCCGCGCGCGGCGCGTCGTCTCGATCCATTGGGGCGGCGGCACGCCGGGCATTCTCGGGCCGTCGCGGTTTCACGAGATCTCCGAGGCCATTGCGCGTCATTTCTCGATTGGGCCCGAAACGGAGCATTCGATCGAGCTCGATCCGCGCGTGCTGACACAGGAATTCGTCGAGGCGCTGGCGCGCTCGGGCGTCAATCGGGCGAGCCTCGGCGTTCAGGACCTCAACCCCCATGTGCAGGAGGCCTCCGGCCGCGTGCAGCCCTATGGGCTCGTCGCGAAATCGGTGGAGATGCTGCGCGGCGTGGGGATCCACGCGATCAACATCGACCTGATGTACGGCCTGCCGCACCAGAGCGTCGAGGACGTGCGCCGCACCGCGACGCTGGCGGCCGGCCTTTCCCCGTCGCGTCTCGCCGTTTTCGGCTATGCGCATGTGCCCTGGTTCAAGACGCATCAGAAGCTCATCGACGCTGCCGCGCTCGCGGGCGCGGCCGAACGGCTCGCGCAAGCCGACGCCGTGCGCGAGACGTTAGAAGACGCGGGCTTCGTCGCGATCGGGCTCGACCATTTCGCGCGTCCCGAAGACACGCTGACGCAATGCTGGCGCGCGGGAACGCTGCATCGCAATTTCCAGGGCTATACGGTCGACCCCGCCGACGCGCTGCTGCCTTTCGGCGTCTCGTCGATCGGCAAGCTGCCGCAAGGCTATATCGGCAACGCCGCCGATCTCGCCGGCTGGCGTCGCGCGATCGAGGCCGACCGTTTTTCGACGAACCGCGGCCTCGCCTTCTCGCGCGAGGACATTGCGCGCGGCGCGGTGATCGAGAAGCTCATGTGTCAGTTCGAGGTCGACTATGGCGCCGAAGCGGCGGCGCAGGGCTTTCCCGAGGACGCATTCGACGACGCGGTTCCGCGGCTCGAAACCTTCCTCGATCAGGGTCTCGCCACGCTCTCGGGCCGGCGCCTCGCCATGACGCCGCCCGGACGCCACTTCGTGCGCCTCGCCGCGACGGCTTTCGACGCCTATCTCGACAAGGGCGCCGCCCGGCATTCCGCGGCGGTGTGAGGGTCGGTCAAGTCTGGAGCGCGTTTACGAAAAAATTTGAACTGATCAGAATTCGCTCCAGCTTCTGTAGGGGGCTCGATTTTTCCTTTCCCGAACGATTTCGTTTGCGGAGCAAGCGCGCGGGGGAAAGGCGGTTTGACGCATTTGCGCGAATTTCTCGAAGAAAGCGATTGAGCCATGTCGGAGAAAACCGCCCAAGACCCGGAGGAGGCGAAGCGTCGCGCCTCGCCGCCGGCGTGGAGGAAAACGCTCTTGATCGGCGTCGTCGGAGTCGTCGTGACACCCGCTATTGCGGCAATAATACAATATACACAGTGGTATTTTCAAAACAGAACGACACAATCCGAAGCTTATGCAGTCAAATTGGTGGACGCTGAACGTCTTATCAATGATATTATCTACAAGAGATATTGGCGAACGAAGGAGATGTTCGATTCTATCAGCGCCAAGCAAAACGAGGCCAACGCCGCCCTTGGCGAGGGAGCGGCCGCCGTAGAGAACAATTTTAGGGAGACTGAACTCAACTTCCGCGACCAGGAGAGTTTTCTGCGGTCTCTGCTGGCAATTTATGTCGATCTCCCGCAAAAAAAGGACGTATCGAACAAGCGTGAGATAATAAATGAAAAGAATCCCGATTGCATCAAAGCAAATGCATTTGAAGGCGCAGCGCCTCTCGACAAAAGTTCCGCAAGCGATGTTTTGCAGGTTGTCGAGCACTGCCATTTCCTTGTAACAGAAGGAATAAATAGAATAAAGTATCTAAAACAAAATCAAGCTAAAGATCCAAAAGCACAAGAGAAAATCAAAGAAGAAATCAACAGGGTTAAAGTCAGGCTCGATCAGCTTTGGTATATTCAAGACATCCTCATGTGCCTCATGACGGAGAACATCGCCAACGCCGGCGGCGTTGGGATAGCGCTTGACTGCGACAAGGACTATCAGGGTCAAAGAGAAGCTTTCAGCAGGCGAAACAAGGAGCTTGGGTTCGAAGAGGCTGAGAGCAAATAGCGTTTGCCCGGACCAATGGCGGGCCGCGTCTGAACTGCCGGGTCGATCGCAGGGATCGGAACAGTGAAATTTGCCCTCATCACTTTTCGCTACAGCGTCGATGCCCATATCGGCGCAACAGACGGACCTGACGCGCTCCTGAATTCAGGCCTGGCGGATTTGTTGCGCGATGAAGGACACGAATTACTGGGAACGCTGCATACCGAGCTCGGCGCCGAGGAAGAGCTGGCCTATGGCGCATGGAACAGGATCGGCCTCGCCAATGCGCGGCTGGCGCGGCTCGTGTCTCAGGCGATCAAGGATCAGGCCTTTCCGCTCGTGCTGGAGACCAACTGCTATGCCGCGCTTGGGGTCTTGGCGGGCTTGCAATCGGCGGCCGCTCAAATGTCCGCGCGTCTCGGCATGGTCTGGATCGACGCGCATGGCGACTGCAACACCCCGGAGACGACCCTGAGCGGAATGCTCAGCGGCATGCCTGTCGCCATGGCCACGGGAATGTGTCTGCACCGGCTTCGCCGCCAAGCGGGACTGGATCCCCCCATTGCGCCACGGGACGTCGTGATGGTCTGCGTGCGGGCCAACGACCCGCTCGAAAGAGAATTGATCGATCAGGCCGGCATCGAAATCGTGCCTGTGGCGGACGTCAAAGGAGACTGTCGCCGACTGCAGACGGCGATGCAGCGCCTGAGCGAGGCCGTCGATCTGATTTATGTGCATTTCGATATTGATGCGCTCGACCCTTGCGAGCTCGCGAACCTTCGCTTGACCGAACCCGACGGCCCGACGCGAATGGAATTGGCCGCGGCCGTGAAGATGATCATGGGCCATCCCAAGGCGGCGGCTTTTGGCGTTTCCGACATCAACCCCGAGAGAGATGTCGAGGGACAAATCATTCGATCCGCCTTCGCGGTCATTCGAGGCGCCATAGAGGGGCGCGCGAGCGGCGCGTAAGCAAACTGCTCTTCGGCCGCCACCTCGAGATGACGCCGGCAGGGCGCCGCCATCTCGTGCGTCTCGCCGCGACGGCCTTCGACGCCGATCTCGACAAGGGTGCGTCGCGGCATTCGGCGCCTGTGTGAGGGGGCTCAGTCCTCCTCGTCCTCTCCCTCCTCTAGCTGCGCACCTTCGCTCCGGTCCCACCACTGATAATACTGTGTTGCTTCGCCCCATTTGCCTCTTTGCAGATTTAGTCTTGGTTCAGAAAGGGCGATCGAGACCGCTTCGAGGATATTTAGCGTGGCCTCAAGAGATCCGCTAACCGATGCAGTATCTTTCGATAGCTCATTGGACTTTGTTACCCACTGAGTACCGAACCAAGAAAACTGATTCCACCGGTCTGCAAGATGGTCCAGTTTATGGTGCCTAAGTCGTCTAAACAATCGATCTTTCCCTGCGCCCGTCTGACCGACGTAAACTAAGTCGTAATCAGCATAAAGAGCGTATATGCCCCTCTGTTCCCTGAAATCTACAGCGCGCGCCCTCGGACTTCGACTTGCGGCCCCTAAAAGAGTTCCGGCGACAGCAGGCCGACCCCAAGCCACTCTGTCAACCCTCCAGTGCAAACCAAAACTTTGGATCATCGTCTGCTTCCCCCGCCTCCTTTATCGAAACCCAAACCCCGTAAGACACTTCTGAATGCATAATGGCGGGAATTCGTTATCACGGAGTATCGGTGCCTCAGCATCGGGATGGCGAGCGCGGGGCGCGGAACCTTATGAACACCGACAATACCACGAGCAAAACAGCTAAGGCCGCCGACCCGTCGCAAGATTGGAGCCGTTTTGACGCGATGAGCGCCGAAGAACGGCGCGTCGCGGCCCTTGGCGATCCCGACGCGCAACCTCTCACCGAGGCTGATTTCGCGCGCATGAAGCGGACGCCACAGGCGAAAATCATTCGCCGTGCGCTTGGCATGTCGCAGGAAGAATTCGCGACGCGCTTCCATATCCCGATCAGCACGCTACGCGACTGGGAGCAGGGGCGCAAAGACCCCGACGCCGCGGCGCGCGCCTATCTCATCGTGATCGGGCGCAATCCAAAAGCGGTGACCGAGGCGCTTCGACCCATCCCTTGACGCGACACGGTCTATCGGCAGACGACGAGCGCGAAGACGTGCGAGAGCTTCGCGCGGCCGCGCGGATAGTCGCGGATGGGGCGGCCCAATTCGAATCGCGGCGTAAGGGGACCCGAGATTTTCGTTTGCGCCTTCGCGTCGCGCGAGACTAATTGATGGCGGGGTCAGAGACGCGCGCTTTGGAGCGCGCGCGAAAATCAAGAGAAACCCATCACGCAGAAGCCCGCCGGAGCGGGCTTTCAGCTTCCATAATGCGCTAGCTCTTGGCCGCTACATGGACTGCATCGAGACCGGCGCGTAACGCTCGGGCCAGTTTTACTGGCGTCGTCATTCGCCCAGAAATGCACGAAAAAGAGCCGAGGCTCGTCGTCGAGCATGTGATTATGCAGGGCCGTGACCTCGATCCCGTTGGTTTGGAGGGCTTTCAACAGCGGTTCCACTTCCTTCGCCGTGGCGACGAAATCCCCGCTAATGGCCGCCTTCCCGTCGCCAGTGGGCTCGAAATTAATGGCGATTGCGGTTCCCATGGCGGGGGAGACCGCCATTTCGCCTGCTCGGATTTGCTCGGCCTTCGGGATGCTGAATTGAAAGACGCCGCCGTTGTTTTTCCCCTGATAACCGAGGGCTTCTTCAACTTGCGCCGCGTCAAAGCCCAGCTTTGGGGGCTCGCCGGCCGGAGCCGCTGACGGCTCAAAAGGCGTCTTTGTCTTCGCGAGCGCTTCCCGAACAACCGCAGCGAGTTTCGCCGGATCGCCATGTCCGCCGATGTGCATGTAGAAAGTCGCCGGACTCGCGCGCAGCAAGTGATTGTGGACCCCGGTCACCTGGACGCCGCTGGCGAGCAACGACTTCATGACCGGATTTACCTCGCTTTCGGTCAGCACCAGGTCGCCCATCATCATGGCCGTAAGTCCTGTCGGCTCGAAGGCCACCCAGCCGCCGAGCGCAAGCCCCGGCTTGATGCTGACCCCGTCGAGGGTGACGTGGAGATCGCTGCGCGGAAGACCGTATTTATGCACCGTCCCGGTGACGGCGCCCTTCTTGCCGATCGCGGCGTCGACTTGCGACCAGTCGCTTTCCGCCATGGCGGCGGCAGGCAAGAACAGTCCGAGGGTGGCGAGGGTGGCAAGCGTCTTTCTCATGGCTTTCCCTTTCCGCTGAATGGTTAGATCGCTCCCGCGAGAAACAGCCCGCATGCCGACGCGGAAACGGAAGATCGCGCTCGCAGCGGCGAGTGAGAGCGCGCGGCTCCGGAAATTCACGCTTGTGAGCAGCGGCGCGTCGAAAGACAGCCCGCAGCCACCCACGGCGACAGTCTTGCGAAAAGGTTGCGAGCAACACGCCGAACGTCCCCGCAATCAGAGACGGCAAGTCGCCTGGCGAAGCGCGGCAACGGGGGACGCCGACGAGGCGAGCGAGTTTGTCGGGAGAAATGGCGTTGATTGACGACATGGTGCGCCCTTGGTGGAAAACCGGACGCGATTCTTGGGCATGTCGCCTCGTGGGGAGATCGCTTCCCCATAGGGGGCAATCTGCCGCCTTGGCGGTGGAAGTCAAGGCCCGTCAGCCCATGTGCAAAACCAAAGATTTCTGCGTCGAAAATCCAAGCTAATGAAGTCAACGGATTGGGTGACGCAGAAGTCAGGCGCCAAATCTCGACGCATGGCCGCTCATGGCGCATTCCCCGCAGCCTCTAACGGTTCCGGGTGGGAGGTGACGCAAGGGCTCAAGCGTCGAATTGAGACCGCCAGGGCGCCTCAACGTCCGGCGAGCAATCGCGCGATTCCCGCGCGCAGCTCCTCCAACCCCTCGCCTTCCTGCGCCGAGGTGACGGCGCGACCTCGGATCGCGCCCCAGGCAGGCGCGTTTCCCGCGCCTAATGCCTGGACTTCGCGACATCGGCGTCTATCTCCAGCGAAATCTGAGGGAATAGGCTTGGCGGCGCCCTAAGCGCGGAGGTGGCGATGTTCGCATTCAATTTGCCCGTCAGCTCAGAAGGCGGCGACACGAGCTTTCAGAACAACGTCCCGGACCGGGACGCCTCAGGGGAAACGCTTCCGACCTTCAAATTCGAGCTCGAGAAGTCGGAAGGCCGGGTGATCGACGGCAGCTACGGCAAGGAGGCGACCGTTCGGCAGCTGCCGATCTCGAAGGGCATCGCGGGCGTCTCGATGCTGATGCAGCCCGGCGTGATGCGCGAATTGCACTGGCACGCGACCGCGGCCGAATGGGCCTTCGTCGTCGAAGGCCAGGTGCGCACCTGCGTCATCGATCCGAACGGCTGCGCCGAGATCAATGATTTCGGTCCTGGCGACATCTGGTATTTCCCGCGTGGCCATGGCCACGTCCTCGAGACGCTCGGCGACCGGCCCTGTCGCTTCATTCTCGTGTTCGACAACGGCTACTTCTCCGAGTTCGGCACGTTCAGCATCACCGACTGGATCGGCCATGCGCCGAAGGAGCTTCTGGCCAAGAACTTCGGCCTGCCCGCCTCC
>Ga0335078_10019757_pt1 | contig 10013 bp, 10 predicted proteins | sample Lox_Sample_32_FD_206711 | JGI IMG/M metagenome (GOLD analysis project Ga0335078, IMG submission 206711) | Soil microbial communities from Loxahatchee National Wildlife Refuge, Florida, United States - Lox_Sample_3.2 | ecosystem: Environmental > Terrestrial > Soil > Wetlands | place: USA...
TGAGAACTTCCACCTGAAGATGGATCTGCGCGCCCGGCACGGGCCGCGCCCCCGCCGCCTCGGGCGGGGCGCGGCGCGCATGCCACCAGAGGGAGAAGCTCGCAGCCGCGAGCCCCAGGGCGATCAGGCCCGCGACGAGGAGGGGTCCGCGGCGATGCTGTTCCAGAATTCCCACGTTTCCCGGGCGATCCGGCCGCCGTTCTTGATCCGCCACGCGAGGCGCATGGACGCGACCTCGCGCAGCACCGTCGCCGGCTCGGCCGGCAGCCGGGCCACGAAGCCGTCGAGCGCGGCCCGCTCGTACGTCCGGGCGGGCTCCACGTAGTCGGCGAGGTAGAGCATCCGGCCCGCGTCGTCCCACGACGCATAGCCGAAGGAGTGATAGCGCACCGCGTCGAGCACGCCCTGGTCGCGCTCGCCGTCCGCGGCGGCCGCCGTCGCCGCCGCGGGCCCGTGCCACGTCTTCAGGGGCCAGGCGGGCAGCGGCGGATAGCGGCGCAGGACCTCCTCGTCGGCGTCGCGCAGGGCGTCGTGCAGCAGGGCGGCGCGCTGCCATCGCTCGGACTCCGCCGCGGAGACCCCCCGCGCCGCGGCCCAATCCTGCAACAGGGTCATCACGCGGGCGATGTGCGCGACGCGCCCGTCGCCCACCATCGCCCACCGCGGCAGCCGTCGGCGCACGTCAGCCGGTGATACGCTCATCGCCCTCGAGTCCCTCACCCAGGATGACGTTGTCGATCAGGCGCGTGCCCGCGGGGCCTCCCACGCGCGCCGCCGCGACCATGGCCGTCCCGGCGTCCGCCGCCGCGACCGGCTCCGCGTCCTCCGCGCGCACGCACGCGACGTAGTCCACCGTCACGCCGTCTTCGCGCTCCAGGACCTCCCGCGCGGCGGCCGCGAGCGCGGCGGCGGACCGCTCGCCCCCGCCAAAGAGCTCCACGCCGCGGGCGAGTGCCCGCGGGATCGCGCCGGCCTGCCGCCGCGGCTCCGCCGCCAGGTACGCGTTCCGCGACGACAGCGCCAGCCCGTCGCGGTCGCGGACGGTGGGCGCCACGACGATCTCGACGGGCAGATTGAAGTCCCGCGCCATCCGCCGCACCAGCGCCGCCTGCTGCAGATCCTTCCGCCCGAACACGGCGACGTCGGGCCCGACCACCGACAGCAGCTTCAGCACGACGGTGAGCACGCCGGCGAAGTGCCCCGGCCGCGCCGCGCCTTCCAGCCGGGCCCCGGCGTCCCCCGGCTGCACGGTCACGCGCGGCGGCTCGGGGTACATCGCGTCCGTCGCCGGCGCCCACAGCACGTCGGCACCCGCGGACGCCGCGAGACGCCGGTCGCGCTCGAGGTCGCGCGGGTAGCGGGCGAAGTCCTCCGTGGGTCCGAACTGGAGCGGATTGACGAACACGCTCAGCACCACGACGTCCGCGCGCGCCCGCGCCACCCGGAGGAGCGAGAGGTGCCCCGCGTGCAGCGCCCCCATGGTGGGCACCAGCGCGATCCGGCGCCCGGCGCGGCGCGCATCGAGGCTGCGCGCCCGCATCTCCTCCGGCGCCCCGAGCTGGTCCACCGCCCGAGCCTAGAAGGAATGGTCGGCGTCGGGGTACGCCCCGCGCCGGACGTCGTCGGCGTACCGTCCCACGGCGCCGCGCACCTCTTCGGCGAGATCCGCGTAGCGCTTGAGGAATCTGGGTGCGAACCCGTCGTTGAGCCCCAGCAGGTCGGGGAGCACGAGCACCTGCCCGTCGCAGCCCGCCCCCGCCCCGATGCCGATCGTGGCGAGGGCGCGCGCTGCCGAGATCGCCGCCGCCAGCGGGGCCGGCACCAGCTCCAGCACCACGCTGAACGCCCCGGCGCTCTCCAGCGCCGCCGCGTCGCTCTCGAGCCGGCGCGCCGCCGCCTCCTCGCGGCCCTGCACCCGGTAGCCGCCGAGCGCGTGCACCGACTGCGGCGTCAGCCCGATGTGCCCCATCACCGGAATCCCGATCTCCACCAGCGCCCGCACCGTCTCCGCCATCACCGCCCCGCCCTCCAGCTTCACCGCCTGCGCGCCCGTCTCCTTCATGACCCGACCGGCGTTCCGGAGAGCCTCCTCTCGACTGACCTGGTAGCTGAGGAACGGCAGGTCCACCACCATCAGGGCACGGCGGACGCCACGCCGCACCGCCGTCGCGTGGTAGATCATCTGGTCCAGCGTGGCCGACAGGGTGGACGGCTCCCCGGCTACCACCTGATTGACGGAGTCGCCCACGAGCACACAGTCCACGCCCGCCTCGTCCACGAGGCGGCCGAACAGCGCGTCGTACGCGGTCACGACCACGATCTTGCGGCCCGCGGCCTTCCAGGCGAGGAAGTCGCGCGTGGTGACAGGAGAGTCCCTGGCCGGGGTGGACACGCCCGGAACGGTAATCTCGGGGAGGTCAGAGAAACAGAGGTGAGAGAGCAGGTCGGTTGCAGACGCCAAGGTGCCAGTGGTTACCAGATGCCAGTCGGCGGATGCAGAACCGACCTCGTGCAGCCCCGAGGCCGCCACGGGGCCTGTTCCGTTTCTTCCTTCAGCTCTCTGGGAACCCCTGGCAACCTGGCGTCCGGGAACTATCCCGAAGTCTCAGATCTGTCGGCTGCCGGCTCCCCACGGAAGCCGACCTCGTCGAGCTCCCGCCGCCAGAAGTCGCGGTTCGGGAGCTCCGGGTGCGGCACCGTGAGGTCCCGCAGGCGCACCGGCTGATCGCCGTAGAGCACCAGGTCGCAGTCCAGGGTGCGCGGGCCCCAGCGCACCGTCCGCACCCGGCCCTCGCCGCGCTCGACCTCGAGCAGCGCCATGAGCAGCGCGTGCGGGCCCAGCGCCGTCTGGACGCGCAGCATCTGGTTGAGATAGGGTCCCTGCGCCACGGGGCCGAGCGGGGCGGTCTCCTCCACCGCGGACGCGGCCGTCACGCGCGTGGCCGGCAGGCGCCCGATCGCCGCGCGCGCGCGGGCCAGCGCGGCCGCGCGCTCGCCCAGATTGGCGCCGAGCGCGACGGCCGCGTCCACGCTCACAGCAGGATCTGCAGCGAGGTCGAGAGCACGGTGTCCGTCTTCTTCACGCCGGCCGTCGGCGGCACGTTGGCGAAGCGCACCGTGTAGTCCACCTTCAGGCCGACGTTGGCCAGCACCGGCGCGACCACGTCGCTCTCCGTGTTCACGAGCAGGTTCTTGGGATTCTGGAGGTCGTTCAGCAGCTCCGCGCGCTGCTCAAAGAACGCCTTCGGCGTGAAGTTGAGCTTGTAGTGCATGGCCTCCCGGGACACCCAATACTGCTGCGTCGGCAGGCCGATGGGCGTCTGCTGCGTGCGCCCGAGGCCAGCCTCGAGGTCCAGCACGTTGCGGGGCCCCGTCAGCAGCCCGTACGCCAGGCCCGCCGCCTCCTCGAAACGGCGCGACAAGCCGGCGAACCGGTCGCGCGTGTAGTCCCCCAGCACGAACAGGCGGAATCTGGTCCCGACCGCGTAGTCGGCCCGGAGCGCCACCTTGATCGTCGCGGCCGTCTCGGAGTCGTTGGTGAAGGCGTTGACGATCGAGAACGTCTCGCCGAACCGCCACGCGCCCGGAGCGTACGCGACCTGCTCGGCGACGTTGAGCGTGCGCAATCGCGAGTTGCCCGCGGTGCTGACGTACCCCAGGTCCACCTCCGTCCGCCAGCGCGGCATTTTCGCGGCGGGCGGCGGCGCCACCTCTGCGGCCACCGGGAGGGCGGGCGGGGTGACGACTTCCTGAGCGCGCGCGGGAACGACGGCCAGCGCCGGGACGAACAGGGCGGCGGCGAAGGAACGAGGCAGCATGGGTGCTCCTGGAGAGGTCAGGTGGCCGCGGCCCGGTCCCGGGTGCGCTCGATCACGACTTCGACGGCGTCGAGCGGGCCCGGGATGGGCGCGTGGGGCTTGCGGGCGGCGACGCGGACGCGCTCGACGTGATCGAGCGCGAGCGCTTTCGTCGCGATCTGCTCGCACAGGGCCTCGAGCAGGCGGTGATGGCTGGTGCCGATGGAGTCCGCCACCAGTCGGTAGAGGTTCCGGTAGTCGAGGAGCGCCTTCGGCGAATCGGTGACCCCGACCCGGCGCAGCGACAGGTAGACCGTGACGTCCAGCTCCAGCGGCTGCGGGATGTGCTCCTCGTGCGGCAGCAACCCCACCAGGGTGTGGAAGCGCATGCCCCGCAGGGTGATCGCGTCGTGCGGCATCGTGGCTGAACGGTACGCGGGCGAGGTCCGGGCGTAAAGGCGCCGCGGACCGGCCGGCGTCAGACGAAGTAGTCGGACACCCGGATGCCGTACTTGTCCGGGCTGGTCACCTTGATGATGCTGCGCGTGAAGTTGCCGGCGGCGTCGCGGTGCGCCAGGTCCGCGGGATGGCCGGGGAACAGGACGGTGCCGCCCGGATCCGAGACGATGCGCACCATGGGCCGGTGGATCTGCGACACGTCGGGGTTCGCGGCGGTCACGAGGGCCAGCTCGTACGTGTCCAGAATCACCATTGTCCCCACCGGGTACACGCCGATCAGGTTGATGAACGCCTTGACCAGGATCGGGTCGTGGCCCCGCTTCGGGTTCTCGAGCATCTCCTTGAGAACCGAGTCCGGCTCGATCGGTGTGGTCTGGTAGGCGCGCCGAGTCGTGGCCGCGTCAAACCCGTCCGCGACCGCGATGATCTTGGAGAAGATCGACATCTGCCGGGGCCGGATGGACTTCGGGTAGCCCGTGAGATCCGTCTTCATGTGGTGCTCGTACGTCCCGATCATGCTGCGGTACGGGACCTCCCCGTAGCCCCGGAGGCCGAACAGCGTCAGCACGCCCAGCCAGGGGTGCGCGGTCATGATCCGCCACTCCTCCTCGTCGAGGCTGCCGGTCTTGTTCAGCACTTCCAGCGGGACGCGCGATTTGCCCACGTCGTGGAACAGCGCCGCCATCCCGAGATCGTACAGCTGGAGCTTGGTGAAGCCGAGCTTGCGGCCCAGGGCCACGGAGAAGATGCACACGTTCACCGAGTGCGTGAACGTGTAGTCGTCGTAGTCGCGCAGGGTCGTCAGCCCGACCAGGGAGGTCTGTTCCGAGAGCACCTGGTCCACGATCGCCTGCACCGCGCGCTTGACCTTCTTCACGCTCGCGGTGCGCCCCATCCGCACCGAGTTGATGACCTCCTTCGTCACGGCCACCGAGCGCTGGTAGGTGCGCTTGGCCTGCTCGCGGGCCCGCTCCTCCTCCTCCTCGTTGACCTCCGACTCGATCGGGGGCTCCACGCTCAGGTGGGTCACGCCCGCGTCCCGCATCTTGCCCGTCAGCTCGAAGAACTTGTTCGTGCTGGCGTCGCGCGCCGCCGCCGCGAGCAGCAGCGACAGGAACGTGGTCCACTCGCGCCGGTCCGCGCCCTCGCCACAGCGGACCACGCCGACCCCCACCGCCTTGAACAGGCTGAGGACGTGGGAGAAGGAAGCGTAGTTGTCGAGATCGAGCCGCAGCCGCGTGGCGTTCACGAACAGGAACTCGCTGGTGATCCGCAGCTCGATCTCCTTCTCGCGCTCCAGGATGCCCTTGGCCGCCGCGGCGAGGTCGTCGAGCGACTTCTGCACCTGGCTGTTCTCGAGCGGATACAGCTTCAGCGAGCGCAGCGCCGTGTACAGGGTGACCAGGAAACCGCGCCCCGCGCCCCGGATGTAGGCATCCGAGGTCTGGATCGAGTCCACCACCGAGGGGCGCTGGCCCGGACCCGTCATCTCAGCTCCCGCCCGCCGGGCCGCCGCGCAGGGCGCGGCTTACGGCGTTGCGGACCAGCACCTCCTTGACGCCGCTGGCCTTCTCGAGCGCCTCCCGGGCCCGCGGCGTGCCGATCCGCCCGAGCGCCAGCGCCGCGCACGCCCGCGTCTCGGGGTCCTCGCGGCGCTTGAGGAACCCGCCACCGTTCAGCATCCCGTCCAGCGCCTCCACGCCGGCCTCGCCCACCATCGAGCCGTAGGCCTCGAAGAACGCCATCTTCTCGGTCAGGTCCGCCGCCCGGACCGACTTCCCCTGCACCGCCGCCGTCACCTTCGGCAGTGCGCCGCGGTGCCGGTGCTGCATCAGCACGCGCACCGTCGTCAGCCGCACGTCCCGTTCCTCGTCGTCGAGCGCGCGCTCCAGGCCCTGCAGCGCCGGCGCCGTCCCGATCTCGGCCAGCGCGTGCACCGCCGCCATCCGGACCGGGCCTTCGGGGTGCCCCAGCGCCTGTCCCAGGGCCGGCACCGCGGGCCCCAGCTTGAGCTTGCCCGCGACCTTGATCGCCTCCAGCGCCACCACCGCGTCCGGGCCCGTCACCGCCGCCACGAGGTCGTTCACGTGCGCGGCCGCGAGCCGCTGCAGGGCGTCCTCGAGCACCATCCGCACCCGCGCGTTCGACATCCGTGGCAGCCACCCCAGCAGCGTCGGCAGCGCCTCCGCCCGCAGCTCCCCGAACAGCTCCCCCAGCTCGTCCGCCGCCGGATGCGCGGCCGCCTCGTCCAGCGACTGGAGGAGCTGCGACAGCGCCTCCGGCTGCGAGAGGCGGCCGGGCAGGTCCTCGAGCGCCTTGCGGTGCTCGGGCCGCAGCTCGCGCGCGCGCTGCAGCACCGCCCGGACTTCGCGCAGCACGTACGCCACCGCCAGGAAGTCGCCCGCCCCGAGCAGGTAGGGCAGAAAGCTTTCCAGGATCGAGATCAGCTCGGCGCGGACCGTCGGGTAGGGCTGCAGCTCCAGCACGTCGAACAGCATCGCGAGCACGTTGCGCCGCAGGTCCTGCGCGTACTCACGGTTGACCTCGTCGCGCAGGTAGTTGATCTCGCGCTCGTCCAGGAAATACAGCGTGCTGTCGAAATCCTCCGCCTTCACGAGCCCTTCCGGTGCCGGCGCCTCCTCCCGCACGGCGCCCCCGACCTGCCGCGGCTCCGACGACGCCCGGGCCACCTCGTCCGGCGTGGGGAGCTGCATCGTCCCCGCCTCGGGGCTGCCCATCTCGTGGAACACGTACCGGATGCGCTGGAAGTCCTTCTCCCACAGCAGCGTCAGCAGATCGTCGTTGTCCTCCGGCTGGAGCGTGCGCGCCCGGTGCAGGACGTCGAGCAGGCCGACGATCTCTTCCGCCTCCACCCCGGGCAGGAACGTGATCGCCCGCACCCCGTCCTTGTACAGCACCCAGGCGATGCTCTCGCTGCGGCTCGCCTGGGCGTACACCACGTGCCCCTCCCACTTCAGCTCGCCCTCGTAGACGTCGAGCGCCAGGTCGTCCTGCGCCTCCCACACCGGCTGGAACGCCGCGCGGAGCGTCTCGAGGGCCTTCTGGTACACCGGGTTGTTGGGGAGGTAGAGCTGATGGGCGCGCAGCCCCTTCACGAGGGCCTGCAGCAACTCCTCGACCACGGTCGGGGGCAACGCCAGCTCAGCAGACGGACCGATCGTCACTCCGCTCCGCTCCCGGGCGTGGCGGCCGAGGCGGCAGCGCCGCGTCCGCCGGTGTGGTGTGCCGTCCGGGGCGCCCCGGCTCCGGCACGGGGCGCGACCGCAGGCATGGGAGCCGCGCCTTCCGCCGGGTGGCGGAAGGCCGACCGATGGAGGCCGTAATATAGTGCGTGGCCTCGGGCTGCGTGACCCGCCGCGGCGCGCGCTGCGCGGCCGCACCGCCTCTCCTCGTCGGGCTCTGCTCCGCCGACGCCCGCTTGCGCTTCGGCTTCCCTTCGGCTAGCTTCGCTTCGGCATATCTTCGGGACACGCACCGGCGGGGAGGAACCATGGTGCCGCTCACCAAGCGCCAGCGCGAGATTCTGGACTACCTCACCGACTATATCGGCGAGCACGGGTTCGCCCCGAGCTTCGAGGAGATCGCCGCCGCGATGAAGTACGGCTCGCTCGCGACGGTGCACGAGCATCTCAGCAACCTCGAGCGCAAGGGCGTCATCCGGCGGGCCTACAACGAGAGTCGTTCGATCGAGGTCCTCACGCGCGCCCGCACACCGGGCGTCACCGAGCTGCCGCTGCTCGGCCTCGTGGCCGCCGGCGAGCCCATCGAGGCCGTCGAGCAGCAGGAGACGATCGCCCTGCCGGAGGAGATGCTCCCGGCCACCGGCCCCAACTACGTGCTGCGGGTGCGCGGCGATTCGATGATCGACGAGCAGATCCGCGACGGCGACTACGTGATCGTGCACAGCCGGAACACGGCGCGGAACGGCGAGATGGTGATCGCCCTGCTGCAGGGCACTCACGCCACGGTGAAGAAGTTCTACCGCGAGAAGAGCGGGTGGGTCCGCCTGCAGCCGGCCAACCCGGCGGTGGACCCGATCTTCGTGCACGAGGACGACGTCACGGTCCAGGGCGTCGTCGTGGGCGTCATCCGCAAGTACTAGCCCTTCCCCGGCGGCCCCGCTAGGTTTTTTCGCCATGGCGGCGCGGCCGACCCTCTTGGTGGTGCAATACGACGGCGGGTCTTTCGCAGGGTGGCAGCGCCAGCCGGCGGCACGCACGGTCCAAGGCGAGATCGAGGCCGTTCTCGAGCGCCTGCTGGGACGGCGGGTACCGGTGGTCGGGGCGGGACGCACCGACGCCGGCGTCCACGCCGTAGGCCAGGCGGCGGCGACGACGTTGCCCGAGCGGTGGGCTCCCGAGGAGCTGGTGCGCGCCATGAATGCGCTTCTACCCTCCGACATCTGGGTCGCATCCGCGCGGCGGATGGCGGCCGGCTTTCACCCGCGCCGGGACGCGGTCGAGCGGACGTACTGCTACCGCCTCGGCACGGACCCGGGGGCGTGGTCGCCGTTCCGGCGCCGTCACGAGTGGGCGGTGCCCGGCCCCGTGTGCGCCGAGCGCCTGGCGGCCTCGGCGGCCGCGCTGGTGGGCGAGCACAGCTTTACGGCCCTCGCGGCCAAGGGGCCTGCCCGGGAGCACCATCGCTGCCGCGTCTACGAGGCCCTGTGGCTCGCCCGCGAGGACGCGCCCGGCTTCGAGTTCTGGATCACGGCGGACCGGTTTCTCCATCACATGGTGCGTTTCCTGGTCGGCCTGATGGTGGACGTCGCCCGTGGGCGGCGCCCGCCGCGCGATGTCAGCCGCCTGCTCGCGTCCACCGACAACCGGGACGCGTCGCCGCCGGCGCCTCCGCAAGGCCTGTTCCTGGTCGGCGTCCGCTACCCCGTCCGGCTCTATGCCTGACCGCGGCCCCGTGCCCGCGGCCCGGCGCGCCGCGCGCACCGGCGTGCTGGCCGCCTGCGTCCTCGCGGGGCTCGGTGCGGCGGCGCCCGCCGCCGCCCAGCAGCGCGGCGGCGCGGTCACGGCGGAGCGGCACTCCGCCCTGAGCGTCGCGGCGGCGCGGGTCGCGCCGGCCGTGGTGAGCGTGAACGTCGTGCGCCGCGAGCGCGCCCTGCCCCAGACCGTCTTCGACCTCTTCTTCCTGCCGCCCGGATCGGAGCAGATCGTCCAGGGCCTCGGCTCGGGGTTCATCGTCTCGCACGACGGGCTGATCATCACCAATCAGCACGTGGTGACCGGCGCCGATTCCATCGTCGTGACCCTGCGCGACGGCCGGACCTTCCCGGCCAAGCTGCTGGGCGAGGACGCGCGCAACGACATCGCGGTGGTCAAGATTGACGGGCGGAACCTCCCGGTGGTCCGGATCGGGCGCAGCAGCGATCTCGACATCGGCGACTGGGTGATCGCCATCGGCAATCCGTACGGCTACCTCCTCGGCAACTCGGAGCCGTCGGTGACCGCGGGCGTGGTGAGCGCGCTGCGGCGGTCGGTCCTCCCCAGCAGCCAGCAGCCGGGGCTGTACCTCGACATGATCCAGACGGACGCCGCCATCAACCCGGGCAACTCGGGCGGCCCGCTCGTCAACGTGGACGGCGAGGTCGTGGGGGTGAACTCGTTCATCCTCTCGGAGTCGGGCGGGAACGTGGGGCTCGGCTTCGCGATCCCGATCGAGCGGGCGATGCGCATCGCGCGCGACCTGCGCCTCTACCACCGGGTGCGGCGCGGGTGGACGGGC
>Ga0335078_10019758_pt1 | contig 10013 bp, 5 predicted proteins | sample Lox_Sample_32_FD_206711 | JGI IMG/M metagenome (GOLD analysis project Ga0335078, IMG submission 206711) | Soil microbial communities from Loxahatchee National Wildlife Refuge, Florida, United States - Lox_Sample_3.2 | ecosystem: Environmental > Terrestrial > Soil > Wetlands | place: USA: Florida...
TACTGGAGCGGATAGGGCGAGTCGGTGTAAGCGCCGGGAATGGCGGCGACGTAGGCCGCACCTTTGCGGTCCATGACGGCGCTCTGCCAGCGCTCGGCCTGGTTGACGTGGCGGTAATAAAGGCGCACGGAGGCTTGCACCGGGCCACTCAGCTCGAGCACCAGGGGCTGCTTGCGCTCGAACCGGCCGGGTACGCGATGGCGCATCGCGGCGGAAGGGCGCTGCGGGCGGCCCGTAGCTTCGGCGATGGCGGCCTTCACTTTGGCATCGCCGGACAGCCTGGCGGCGGGCAGGCGCTTTTCGAGAAGAGCGATGTCGGCATCGATTGCAGGGAGGCGGTCGAGCCAGTGGCCGTGGAGCCACGGAAGTTCGCCGACGGTGATGTCCGCGACATAGGCTCCTTTGGCGCGATCCGCCAGCCCGGCCCAGGCGGCGCGCGCGTTACGGTACAACTGGAGCGCGGCGTCGAGAGCGGCGCGGTCGCCGGTGCGCTCGTGGATCGCATACAACACACCGGCGCGGAACTTGGCGGCGAAGAAGCGGCCCAATCCGGCCTGGATCGCGATATCGATGTCCATGCGGCGGTCCTTCACCGGATGCACGGCGGCGGCCAGATCCTCTAGCCATTGCGCGACCTCGATGGGCGAGTATTTGCCGCTGCGTTCGCCCGCGAGCAACTCATCGGCGAAGTCGCTGATGCGGGAGAAAAGCTGCGGGTCGAGCGGGCTGGTGTTTCCGAAGATTTTGGGTGACGGCGTGTCGGTGTACTCTCTTTGCGACGGTTCGACGAGCGACTGGTTGGTATAGAGTTCAGGCCAGTAGTTGTTGTTCGCGGCCGAGGGCAAGTGCGCGGTGGTGACGATTGGCAGAATGCGGCTGGCGGCTGCCAGTGCGGGCTCGACTGCGGCCTCCGCATCCGGGTTATAGAGCTTGCGGCCCCAGACGCGGTATGTGTCCAGATATTTCTCCCAGTCCCACCGCGGGCGCAAAGAAGCGTCGGCATAAGCGCAGCGGCCGGCCGGGCCGGTAGGCGGCGTGCCCGACCCGCGGCGGCCCTTGAACGAGAGCGGTTCCATGATCTCGACGCCGCGGGCCCCGCAGAACTGAAAGGCCCGCGCGCAGCCCGCCGCAAAAACCGGATCGGCCCACAGCAGCAGGCGCTGCGATCCAGGCCAGACGCGCCAGAGGATGTCGAAGCGCCGGTCTTCGCGCAGCAGGTCGGCGTAGCCGTAGCGCGTGAAGCTGCGGGAGCCAGTGCTCAAGGCCATCAGGCCGCTATCGCGATGGCCGGCCTTGGGCACCTCCTGTTCGCGGATATCGGCCTGGTGGTAGGGCATTCCCAGGTGCTCGGCCCAGAACTTGGGTGACACCTGGACGGGCATGCCGGTGGCCAGCGCCAGATCGATCATCTTCTGGTCGATGCCCTTCGCGTGCAGATCGATGCCGACTCTGCGGCCGCAGAGTTTCACGCCCTCGAAGACGGTGCCCCAGAACGAATAGCTACCCTCCGCGACGCCGCTTTCCCCGTGGATGCGGAAGGTGACGCCGGCGATGGCGGGGCAGGCGCGCAGCAGAGCGGCCAGCGCGTCGCGGCAATACGGGCCGTGATTCGCCTGATCGAGTCCTTCGATGGTGTAGTTCGCGTGCGGGCTGTTTTCCCAACGGTAGCCGTGCATCCAGAGGCCCAACTGGAATTCGAGGCCGTGGGCAGCGGTCTGCTCGCTGATGAAGCGCAGCGTTTCGAGGTTGCGGTCGCGTTCCGCATCCGGCAGGTTCACCGCGCGGACGCGATAGCCGGGCACGGAGAGGAAGAAGGGATAAGCGAAGAGAAAGTAGGCGTCGGTGACCTCGCGCAGGAAGTCGTAACCGAGGCCCAGGCATAGGTGGAAGCGGTTGAAGCGGTTTTTTGCGAGCATGGCGAGATAATGCCGCCACATCTCGCGGTCGTAAAACCAGGGCTTGTCCTCGACCTCGCTGGTGAAGAGGCGTTGCACAGCCCGAATGGCGTTGGCGGGCTGGTGGGCGGCCGATTGCGGCAGGGCGGGGGCGCCGGCCAGGGCGCCGGCGGTGAGAAGAAAGCTGCGGCGGTTCACAAAAAGGATTGTACTATCGTAAGGATCTATGGATCTCCCCGCGCTCCACGGGATTGCCGTACTGGACTTCTCGCATGCCCTGGCCGGTCCGTACGCCACGTTGCTGCTGGCGGACTTCGGCGCCAGTGTCTACAAGGTCGAAAGCTGTACGCAGGGCGACATGGGCCGAGGCTGGGGACCGCCGTTCGCCGGCACACACTCCTCGTTTTTTCTTGGCCTGAATCGCGGCAAATACGGCGTCTCGATCGACCTGAAACAGCCCGCGGGAATCGGCCTGTGCCTGCGCCTGATCGAGCGGATGGACGTGCTGATCGAGAATTTCCGTCCCGGCACGATGGAACGTCTGGGCCTGGGATACGCGGCCGCGGCGGCGCGAAATCCGCGCCTGGTCTACTGTTCGATCTCCGGCTACGGGCAGGCCGGTCCATCGCGCGACGAAGCGGCCATGGACCTGATTGTGGAATGCTCGAGCGGATTCATGAGCATCACCGGCACGGAGGCAGGCGAGCAGGTGCGCAGCGGATACGCGGTGGCTGACATCAATGCGGGCTTGTTTGCGGTGATCGGCATCCTGATGGCGCTGCGCGCCCGCGAGCAGACCGGCAAGGGCCAATATGTGGACATTTCGATGCTCGACTGCATGATTTCGGCGATGAGCTCGAATTACATGTCGTTCCTGGGGTCGCGCAATGTGCCGCGTCCGATGGGCAGCGGGTTTCCCACGGTGGTTCCCTATCGCGTCTTCGAAGCGAAAGACCGGAGTTTTTCGATTGCCGTGGGGAGCGAGAAGTTGTGGTCGGCGTTCTGCGGCGTGATCGGAAGAGCCGATCTGGAGAGCGATCCCGCGTACGCCACCAACGCGCGCCGCGTCGAGAACCGGCATGCGCTCGAAGCGATTCTGGCCGCGGTTTTCGAGGAGCGCACCATGCAGGAATGGGTGGAACGCTTCCACGCGGCCGGGATTCCGTGCTCGCCCGTGCGGACTTTCGCCGAGGTTGCGGAGCATCCGCAAACGGCTCTGCGCGACATGTTTCCGGCGATTGCGGGTCCGGCCGGACCGCATCGCGTGACGGGCACGCCTATCAAGATGTCGCAAACACCGGGCCGCATCGGCGCGCGCGCGCCGGAATTGGGCGAGCACACGGGCCAAATCCTGTCCGATGTGTTGGGTCTCGATTCGGAAGAAATCGACAGCCTGGCCGCCGCCGGCGTGATCGTGCGCGGCCGCCCCGTGGCGGCGGATCCGACGCGCTGATGCTTGCGCTACTCGGTTTCCTCACGGTGGCCGTGCTGCTGGCGATCATCATCGGCAAGCGGGCATCGCCCCTGGTGGCGTTGATCGCGGTGCCTGCTGTCGCGTCGCTCGCCGGAGGATTCGGTCTCCAGACGGGCGCGTTCATCGTCAAAGGTGTCGAGAGCATCGCCCCCGTCGCCGGGATGTTCGTATTCGCGATCCTGTACTTCGGCATCGTGAGCGATGCGGGCCTGCTCGATCCGGTTATCGACCGTATCCTCGCCACGGCCGGCAGTCGGCCCACGCGGATTGTCGTGGGAACGGCCTTGCTCGCCTTGTTGATTCACCTGGATGGCTCAGGCGCCGTGACGTTCCTGATCACCATCCCTGTGATGCTGCCTCTCTACACGCGCATGGGCATCGACCGGCGGGTTCTGGCATGCGCCGCATCGCTGGCCGCGGGCGTGAACTTCCTCCCGTGGACCGGCCCGATGATTCGCGCATCGGCCGCGCTGCACGTTCCGGTCGCGGACCTGTTCCGCCCCCTGATTCCCGTGCAGGCGGTGGGGCTGCTCTACACGTTCGGAGTCGCCTGGTGGCTCGGCAGGAAGGAAGAGAAGCGCCTGGGATGGACGCCTGCTTCCGCCGGGGAATTCGTGCATCGCAGAGTACCCGGCAAAGAGGAGAAAGCCCTACGCAGGCCACGCCGCTTCTGGGTGAACGCGGTTCTCACCGTGCTGTTGATGAGCGTGCTGATCGCCGGCTGGCTGCCGCCCGTGGTGATCTTCATGCTGGGCGTGGCAGTGGCGATGGCCGTGAATTACCCCGATGCAAAGATGCAACACGCGCGCGTGGATGCGCACGCCCGTGCAGCGCTGATGATGGCGAGTATCCTGTTCGCGGCGGGCGCCTTTACCGGCATTCTGAACGGATCCGGCATGCTCTCCGCTATGGCGAAGGCATTCGCATCGGCCATTCCCGCGGGAGCGATGCGCCATCTTCCGGCAACGCTGGGGACGCTTTCCATGCCGCTCAGCCTGATGTTCGATCCCGATTCGTTCTATTTTGGAGTGATGCCGGTTCTGGCGGAAGCCGGTAAGATGGCCGGCATCCCGCCCGTGCACGTTGCACAGGCGGCTGTGTTGGGACAGATGACCACTGGCTTTCCGGTCAGTCCGCTCACCCCAGCGACGTTTCTGATCGTCGGCCTGGCTAACGTGGAATTGGGCGAACACCAGCGGTTTTCGATTCCGTTTCTCTTCGCGGCATCGATCCTGATGACGGCGGCTAGCGTGGCGTTCGGAGTGTTCGCGCTGTAAGAGTCAGCGATCTACTTCATAGTAAGTTCACTCCCGGCAAGCAAAGCTGGCGGCGTCGTTGGGATCCCCGTGGCCGTTGTACGCGGCGTATTGCGGATACGGACACAGCGGGCGGCTGCGGCCGGGGAAGGCCTTGCCGGTGGCAATCACGGCATCCGGCGCCTTGCCCTTCTCCACCCAGTCGACCACGGCGGAGAGCATGTCGAATCGATCGAGCGCCGCGCTGCCGCCGCCGCAATGGCCCATGCCGGGCGAGAGGTAAAGCCGGCTCCAAGCATGCACTGGTTCGCGGGCCGGGGTGTCGCGAGACATCTTCTCGTAATACCCGATGGTGTCGAGCGCGGAAAACCACGGATCGCTGAGGCCGTGATAGAAGAGCAGCTTGCCGCCGTGCGCCACAAAGGTGCTCAGGTTCGTCCAGGTGCTGTCGCCCAGCAATCCATTGGCGGCGGAGTCTACACGGAAAGCTTCCCGATCGACGTCGAAACCGCCGGCAGCCGCGGGAAGCTTCACGGGAATTGTCGGCCCGTACAGCAATCCGGGCAAGCCCTTGCTCTCGCCCATCCCGGCGTCCCACGGGAAACCCGGATAGACCTGTTCGCCGTGCGATGTCTTCGGACCCGCGAACGCCTCGAGCGCGTTTACCTGAGACGCCGTCAGGCAGCCGTCCGTTTTCGCGCCCTGGCATAGAAGAACCGCGGGATCGAAGTGGCACGCGCTGCGATTGAAGATCATTCCGTCTTTCAGGCCATCCTTCGCGTCGCAAGCCTCCAGCAGCGAGCCGACCAGCAGCTTGCGGTCGGAATCCGACAGGAGTTCCCGTGGCGCGGGCTTGCCCGAAGCGTCTTTGGGCGCGGCTTCGCCGAAAGCGGCGGCGATGTAGGCCAGCGCGAGATTGGAATGGCCCGTGCGCATGGCCGGCGCACCGGCCACGATTCCATCGAAGTACGCCGGATAGCGCTGCGACATGATCATTCCCTCGCGGCCGCCCGTCGAACAGCCGGCAAAATAGGAATGGGCGGCGGTGCGCTCGTAATACCAGGCGATCATCCTTTTCGCCAGCACGGCCACGCGTCCGATGGCCACGTAGTAGAAATCGAGGCTGGCCTGCTGATCGCGGAAGAAGCTGCCGTCGAATACGGACCCCTTGTGACCGCTGTCGGTGGACACTACGGCGAAGCCACGCGCGAGGGCCGGGACATCGCCGGCTCCGGGAGCGCCCAGCGGCGGCAAGACGCTTCCGTTCAGCCCGCCGCCGCCCTGAAACAGAAAGCGTCCATTCCAATCATCCGGCAGCGCCAACGCGAAGCCGATGCCGTAGGTCTGGCCATCGGCGCCTGTGCGGCGGTCGAGCATGCCATCCACGCGGCAAAACGGCGGCACAGGCACGTCGACGGTCCCCGGCATCGCAGGCGAGATGCGCATCACGCCCGGCGGCGTGGCGGGGACCGCTTCGGTATTGGTGATCTCCAGCGGCACGCCGGCTTGTTCGAAGCGTTTCAGGTCCGCGCAGGCATGCCGGTTTTGCGCGAGGATTGCCGGCGAAAACAGCAGGCACGCGAGCGACAGGCGCGCGGCGGTGCTCATTTGGCGCCACCGGCGGTCTCGACCGATTCCAGAAACTCGTAGCGGTCGCGGTGCTGCTCGGGGAGCGCTTTGCTCGCCACGTCCAGGTGCATCACTTCGTGCGTTTTCGTGTAGTCGGGCCACTTCGCCAGGCCCGCGCCGTTCGGGTCGCCGGTCTTGATGAAATTGGCCCAATACGCATTCATCGTTTCGGCCACCTTCTGATCGTCGGGCTGCCAATCGGCCTTCTTCGAAGACAGCATATCGAAGACGTATTCGAGTTCGGAGGCGTGCGGCGCTCCCAGAGTTTTGACGCCCATCTTCTGCAAAGCCTCCGGGACCGGCTCGGCGCGGTCGAATTCAAAACGGTAGACCGGCTTGCCGGTCTTCGCCTGCGTGTCGATCCACTTCCATGTTCCGTAGACGATGAAGTTGTCGCTCGCCAGGTCGCCGGCCGATTGTATGGCCTCGGCGTCCGTAGCCGCCGGGTACAGCTTGAGCGCCTCGTCAGCTTTGTCCTTGAACTGTTTGCGCAACTGCTCGGGGAACGTCTTGGTGTTGGGCTTCTCCTTCGCCATGATTACGCCCATGCGGACCTCGTCGCCGTTCCAGCCGGCCAGCAGCGGAACCTGGCTCTGCTTTCCCGCGGCAAAGATGGACTCGACGTCCGACGGCAGGAAGTAGCCATCGACGCCCGGCCAGAAGGCGAATCCGCGGTTCATCTTCATGGCCGCGGCGAGCAACTCATCGGCGGACTTGGCGCGCAACTCGGCGAGCGATTTGGCGCCCACCGACGCCGCCAGGGCCACGCCCTGTTTCTCGCTTTGGGCGAGCGAGGGCATGCCGCGCCCGCCGACCGATCCGAAGAACGCGCCGCTCTCGCCGACAGCCTGCTGGAACAGATCGCGGGAAAGCGGCGAAGCCATCAGCGCGCTCACCGAGAGCGATCCGGCCGATTCGCCGCCAATGGTTACCTTGTGCGGATCGCCGCCGAATGCGGCGATGTTGCGCCGCACCCACTCGAGCGCGGCCACCTGGTCGAGCAGTCCGTAGTTTCCCGAGGCCTTGTGCGGCGATTCCCCGGTAAGTTCGGGGTGCGCCAGGAAACCGAACACGCCCAGCCGGTAGTTCGCGTTCACGGCCACGATGCCGCGGCGCGCGAAACTCTCGGCATCGTAGCGCGGCTCGTCGGCAGCGCCCGCCGCGAACCCGCCGCCATAAAACCAAAGGTACACGGGGAGCGGCCCGGCGCTGGTTTTGGCCGGCGCCCAGATGGTCAGGTACAGGCAGTCTTCGCTCATTTCCTTGCCGCGCGGGTTGATATCGCCGAATACATTGCCTTGCATGCAGTGCGGACCCTCTTCATCGGCCAGACGCACGCCATCCCACGGGATGGCCGGCTGCGGCGGCTGCCAGCGCAGGCTGGCTACCGGCGGCGCCGCGAACGGCACGCCCCGAAAGATGCGCACGGCGCCGCTCGCGTTGAGCGTTCCTTCGAGCGTCCCACTGTCGATCTTCACCTGCTCACCCGCCAGCGCGGCGGCGGCCAGCGCGGCGATCAGCACCGGCAGCCTGGTCATCGAAAAACATTTGTTATTCATCATGTTTTGACTCCAACGTGCATGTGAAATTGGCGGCGTCATCCGTGCCGCCCGCGCCCTTGTACTTCGCGATCATCGGGAAACGGCAGAGCGGGCGGCTGCGCTCTGCGCCGCCGGGTTCGCGGCGCACGGCGCGCAGGGTCTCGGGCGCCTGGCCGTCCTCGACCCAGCGGACCACCGCCTCGAACGCGCCCTCCGGCTGCGGGCCGGGTCCGCCGGCGCAGTGCGCTACACCCGGCGCCAGGAACAGGCGCGCAAACCGGGCGGTGTTCCCGGCGCCGCCCATCTGATGCTCGACCCGCTTGTAGTAATCGATGGTCCCCTCCGGATAAATCAATTGGTCGGACCATCCATGCCACAGAATGATCCTGCCGCCGTGATCGCGGAAGGCGGTCAGATCCGGATTGTCGGTAGCGAGGACGGCGCTGAACTCCTCGACGGACTGATCGAAGTAGAGCTCGTATAGAGCCGGCGTCAGCGCGCTCCAGTCCCAATCCGGATTCTGAGTGAGGAAGTAGCGCCACCAGTCGAGCGTAATCGGATTGGGATGAGCGGCGAGCGGCGTGCCGCCGGTTGCACTCAGGCCGAAGAAGTCTGCGCCGCGGGGAAGGCCATACCAGAGGAAGCTGCCGTCGTGCCGCCGGGGGCCCTGCCAGATCTTGCGGATGACTTCGGCGTCGGCATCCGTGATCGCCGGGCAGCCTTCCGACGACCTGCCCACCAACTGCCGCGGGTCGAAGTGGCAGGTGCGCGGATCGTCGATCACGCCGTCTTTCACGCCGTCGGCCGCATCGCACGCCGCTACCGCAGCCGCTTGCGCCTGCGCGAACTTGCAGCGCGGCGGGAAATCCCCGGCTTGCTGCATGACTACGGTTCCCCACATCTGCTCGACATGCAGCCTCGTCCAGTTGATGGCGGGAGCGCCGGAGAGAATGCCATCGTAGTCGGCGGGGTACCGCTGTGCTTCCATCAGGCCCTGGCGGCCGCCTGTGGAGCAGCCGTTGAAATAGGAATAGCGCTGGGGCTTGCCGTAAAACGCCTGGATCAGCGCTTTGGCGGTAAGCGTCATCTCGTGGACACCGAGATAGGCATTATCGCGGATCAGCAGCCAATTCAGCCGGCCGTGAGCGTCCAGCGCGAAGCTGCCGCGTCCGCCCTCGTGGCCCGTGTCGGTAGATGCGGAGACATAGCCGTTTGCCACGGGAGCTACCACGCCGCCCGGGCTCCCGCCGGAGAAGCCGCCGCCGCCCACGCCTTCGAAGCGGCCGTTCCAGTTGGCGATGGGCAGCCCGACGAACACGCGGATCCGGTCGCCCGCCGGCGGATGCGTGCGCACGGCGGTGACGCGACAGAACGCCGGCCGCGCGCCGGATACCGGCTCGACGGCGGCCGATTCGATAGTCGTGTCCGGGAGCGTGAGCGACGCGAGGCTTTCGCAGGAGCGCACCGGCTGTGATTGCGCGGCGGCCGCCGCGGCGCAAAAGAGCAAGGCAAAGAGTGAGCGATCGATCATAGCAGCGCGTGAAGTAGTAGCGTACTCCAGTTCCGCGATCGGCGCGCGCCAGCGACAACGGATGGCCTTCCGCAAGGGGCATGATCGCCCTTTGACTTTTGCGGGCCAAGCAGAGTGTAATACCGAGTAACGCACAATCGACCGGTATTCGCACACATGGCTTCGTTTGGAACTCTACGGGACGCAATCTCCGCGCTGGTGCACGACGGCGAGACCCTCGCGCTCGAAGGCTTCACCCACCTGATCCCGTTTGCCGCCGGGCACGAGATCATTCGCCAGCGCCGCCGCAACCTGACGCTCATCCGCATGACGCCGGATATTCTGTACGACCAGATGATCGGCAGCGGATGCGCCCGCAAGCTGGTGTTCTCGTGGGGTGGAAATCCAGGCGTGGGATCGCTGCACCGCCTGCGCGACGCGGTGGAGCGCGACTGGCCGCAGCCGCTCGAAATCGAAGAATACACCCACGCGGCCATGGCGCATGCGTACGCCGCGGGCGCCGCGCACATGCCCAGCGCCTTTTTCCGCGGCTGCCAGGGCACGGATCTGCCGGCGGTGAATCCGAAAATCCGCTTCGTCGAATGCCCGTTTTCCGGCGAGATGCTGGCCTGCGTACCGGCGCACCGTCCGGACGTGGCAATCATACACGCGCAGCAAGCGGACCGGCACGGCAACGTGCTGCTCGAA
>Ga0335078_10019759_pt1 | contig 10012 bp, 8 predicted proteins | sample Lox_Sample_32_FD_206711 | JGI IMG/M metagenome (GOLD analysis project Ga0335078, IMG submission 206711) | Soil microbial communities from Loxahatchee National Wildlife Refuge, Florida, United States - Lox_Sample_3.2 | ecosystem: Environmental > Terrestrial > Soil > Wetlands | place: USA: Florida...
GCAATTGTTTCGATCCGCCATATTCGTACTACAATACTAACAATCGCACAAGTGAATACTGCGAAGAATACTCATTTTTGACAATCCCACAAGCGAAATAGTGCGAAAGCCAGGTTAACTGCCAGCCGGGAAAGCCAATTCGAAGCCGAACTGCTCAGGATTGATCCCAAAGGGTTTATGCGGCTCTCCATACGCCAGGTAAATCCGTGCGAGATCAGTCGATTTCATTCCGCAGGCTAACCATGGATCGGTCCTATCGAGAGAGATAAATCTCTCACCCCCTCCGAAGAAGATTAGCCGTTCGCGAAAGTCTCTGGCGCGAGAAGCTATAATCTTATGATCGTATAATTAAAGAGCTTCGCACATCTGAGTCCGGGGGGAAATCTCAAACGCGATTGCCGCTTCACTTCCCCTCGCTCGCGACCACGAGTAATTTAACTTGACTGTCTTCCGAATAGTTGACGTTGGCGGTGGGCGCCAGATTATCCGGCGGATGCTCGTAAGCCATACCAGGTGTCTGACGGCGGAGATACGGCCCGATGAAGGCGATGCTGGTGCCAGAGAGCTCCATCCATAAATCCTCGGTGTTGGCCACGGTGCCAATGAAAGGGCGGGTGATGGTTAGGGCATCGAGAGTAACGGTCTCGACGCTGGAGAGGGTAGCCAGACCGTCACTTGCCGTGAAGAGCGGCCGCACGATGCGCGACCATTCCTCCTGCGCGGTACTGACAGCAGTGGCGCTCTCGTCTTTAACCACCAGCTTTGTGCCCGGCTGAAAGCCGCTCGGCGTCGGTTCGGTTATGACATATGCCGCCAGAGGAACCGTTCCCAGGTTGCTGACGGTGAAAGCGAGATTGGCCGGAACCAGTACTGCGATATTGCTGGAGACTGGAAATGACACGCTGCCGGTCGACATTCTGCCGATCCCGGAAGTGAAGTAATAGACGCGCTGCTTCCCAGATAGAGTAACGGACTGGGAAGACGCGCCCGCAGCCAGCGTGGAATAGACGTAAGCGTCCAGGTAGCGAAGGATGGCACCCTTGCTGGCCGGCTTCATGGGATCACCCTTTGTGAAGACGGCGTACTCCGTGATCGGGCCAGTAGTCTGGGTTTTGGATGCGTGCCAGTCGGCAAAATACATGTCGACGTAAGCATTACTGCCCACCTGCAGTTCTTGGGCTCGCGCCAACAGAGGCGATATCCCAGCCGCCGCGAGTAGAGTGACTGCGATTATCTTTCCCTTCATAGATTCTCCTGTGGAGTGATTCATGAGGTTTCAGTGCGGCGTTGTCGATACCTTTGTGCTGGTGCTGAACCACAAGAACTTGATCGGTTTGTCTCCGGGTTCTTCGAAATTAATATTAGAGTGCGTTGTGAGGTTATCCGGGCGCAGCATGTAGGCCTGGCCGGGATACTGCATGCGCAGCTGAGAGCCAACAAACGCGAGGCTCTTGCCCTCGATCTCGCACCAGATTTCTTCATGTCCGGGAAAGTGAGGGTGCGGCTCGCCAAGCTGCATGGGGAGAATTTCAACCGTGATGACGGCCCCGACCGTGGCCAGCCCGTTTCGGTTGTTAAAAAAGCCATGCGTGATGTGAGCCCAGTGGCCGCCCGCTCCCGGATTCGTAAACGGCGACTCGACAGCAGGTTTGCTATGCGGAAGCAACGCTTCGTCTTTCACCGCGAAGGACGGAAGCGGCTGGAATCCCGGGAAAGCGGGATCGCCGATCATGTACGCTGCGAACTGACTCTCTCCCGTATTGTGCAGAGTGAACTCGAGGCCCTCCGGCATAAGCAAGGCGCTGCCTTTGTGGAGCGATTCAGTCTTGCCCCCTCCTGAAACTTCAGCTTCGCCTTGCTGCACGTAGAAAAAGATCTGTATCCCCTTCAGCGTTGAGGGAATGGTTCGTTCTCCCGCTTCGAGCCTGCCATAAGAGAGAAACTTCGCGTGCTCCAGCACATGGCCGGGAAAGGGCGGGCTGAGATTGTCGCCGGGAAGGAGAATGTCACGGACAACCAGCGAGCCGAACATGACGTGCGGCTCAGAATCGTGCCAGTCCCCGAAGTACATATTGACCCGCGTGTCCTCCGGGGGACGCGTGGGAAGATAGACGACATCTTTCGGTCCCTCGAAGCTATTGCCGCCGATGTGCGGAGACTGGCCGGGCGCGGCGGTAGGCGGTACAGAAGGCGTCTGTGCGAACGCTGCTCCCGTGGCGCCAAGGCAGGCCCACAAGATCGTGGCTGCGCATGCAGCCGATCGCTTTCTTTGACCGCGGATTTGGCTCACTGGAGTTCCTCCCTTGGAGTTGCATCAGTGCGCAGAAATCCCCGGGAGGTCGAGATACTCCGGATGCACGGTGAGGTGCTCGTTCTTCTCGTTCTCCAGGATTTCCGCGAACATGGCATCGGTATCTTTCTGCGGCGGCCGCAGAAAGTTTCTGTCTCGAACGGCCCGGTCATCGCGCGGCTGATGTGCGAAGGTAATGATCTTTCCCCAATCGGCGGGTGAAGGAAATGTATACGGTGCTGTCGTGTCGCCGGCCATTTTCTTGTACGGCCAGATCATCCAGCCGATGCTGTATTTTTCCGCCAGCTTCACGTGAGCAATTACCCAGTCTGGCGGTCTCTCGGCGTAGATCTCGGAGAAGAAAATCGGCACTTGGTATTTCCCGCGGAAATCCAGGTATTGCTTAAGGAACTCAAGGTCCGGCGTAGCGCTGTAGCTGTGGAAGCTATAGACGGTATTGTTGTCGAAAGGCTTGCCAAATGCGCTAAACCGTCCTAACGGGGGTTGCAGAATCAACATGTGATTCTTGTCGACCTTGCGAATGGCCTCTGTGATGCGCTGGTACTCCGGCTCGATGAGATTTTCCATATCCAGATATCCGGACCAGAGCAACGGCTCATTCAGCAGATCGTAGCCCAGGATAGCCGGCTCATCTTTATAGTGCTCCGCAATCCGTTGCCACGCCTGGTTTACGTAATCCTGCATCCCCGCGTCCTTCAGCAGCCACGGGTATCCGGGACCATCGTCGCTGGCTTCGCCGGTGAAGCCGCCGACCCCAGACTCGAGCATCAGGATGGTGTAGAGGTGCTCCTGTCGGCACCACTCGGTCAGCTGGTCAATGAGTTTGAAGCCTTCATCGTCATCGGTCCTGAAATACTTGCTGTGCAGCGGAATCCGGATCGCGTTGAAGCCGTCTTCTCGAAGGCGATGAACGTCCGCCTTGGACATGAAATTTTGACGCCAGCCAGAGAGGAACTCCCGCGCGTGGGTTGGGCCCAGAAGATCATCAAAAAGCAATTCCACTTCGGTCTGCGATTGACTGAGGCCGCCGAAGCGCCAGAAATAACCTTCCAGCACAAACCAGTTGCCGATGCTGATCCCGCGGATCTGAAACGGTTTCCCCGAACTGTCCACGATCTCCGTTCCTCGCGTGTGCACGAATTGCGAATGGGCCAGCGGGGAACTCAGTAGAACCAGAAAGGAGGAAAACAGCGCAAAGCGTCGAAGAAATCCCAAGTCTCCTCCCTGCACGGTGGCTGAACAGCGTGATAGTAATTCGGCGAGAATCATATTATATTATGAAAACATTCGGAGGAAATTTCTTGCGCAAAAATCATGCCGCCAGCATAAAAGCGAAATTTCTGACTTTGCTCGGGTTTTGCGCTCTACTCTGCGGGGCGACATTTGGCCAAACCACAGGGGATCGTATAGATCTCTATTTTGGTGACTGGCACACTTCACGCTCGCGGGTCGCGCATGGCACGCTTGAGGAACGCGACATTCTTACCCGCGGCAACGGCATGAATCCTGCACAAAAGGGTGCAGTTCTTCGCTTCATCAACTCATACGCTTACGCCACTCTTGCACCGCATGTCTCGACGAAGGCGGAGCGCCTGGAAAGAGAGCAGGAAATTTACTGGGTGCAGTCTGGCAATGGAATCGCGATCGCGGGCGGACAGTCCATCCACTTGCGCAGGAATATGGCGATTTTGGTCCCCGCCGGGTTGGAGTTCCACCTCGAAAACACCGGCGATCAGCCGATGACCATGTATGTGATCAACGAACCGATACCGCTGAATTTTCGTCCCAACCCGAGCATACTCGCCAGGGATGAGAATCAATTGCCAATCACCTCAAGCAGCGGCATGTGGGCTCATATCGTGAAGACATTATTTGTCACAGGCGACGGTCTCGGCACATTGCAGGCTGTGCTCACGGTTACTCTCGATCCGCTTACCATCGGCAAACCTCACCCGGTTCCCGGCGAGGACTCGAACGAAATTGAGGAAGTATGGACTGCGCTCGACGGCACCACTCTGGCGATGGTTGGCAATGGTTTGCGCCGGCAAACTCCGGGGATGGCCTATCTGCACATCCCCGATAATCAGACCCCGCACACCAATATCAACGACAACGAAGAGTCACAGGCCAGATTTCTTTACTTTGCCCGCTATCGTAGCCACGAACTGCGACAATAACGCAATACTCGGACGATCCCCATGCGGAGAACGCTCGCTGTTTTGGCGATATCGGGGCTGATGTCCACGCCAATGGCGCAGACCAGAGGCGCGCCTGCCCGCACTCACTCCACCTGGAGCGACTATGCGGGCTCTTCCGACGGCGCGCAATATTCTTCCCTTACGCAAATCAATCGCGCCAACGTCAGCCGGTTGCAGGTGGCGTGGAGCTATCCCACGGGCGACGGAGACAAATACTTATTTAACCCGGTCGTGGTCGACCGAACGATGTATGTGCTGGCGCACAATCATTCCATCGTGGCGCTCGATGCGACCACTGGTAAAGAACTGTGGGTTCATGCGTCCAATCTGAAGACGACTCTGATCACCAGTCGTGGAATCAACTATTGGGAGAATGCGGACAGGTCTGATCGCCGATTGCTATTCGCGGCCGACAACTTCTTGCAGGAGATCGACGCGCGGACAGGCAAATCGGTCTTGGATTTTGGTCAAAATGGCCGCGTTGACTTGCGTGCCGGTCTGGGACGCGATCCTGAAAGCCTCAGGCTGGTTCAATCGTCCACTCCCGGACGTGTATTTGAAGATCTGCTCATCCTGGGCTCGGCGACCAACGAAGAATACGAGTCCGGCCCCGGCGACATTCGCGCCTACAACGTCCGCACCGGTCGCCTGGTCTGGACCTTTCATACGGTGCCGCATCCTGGTGAACTCGGCTACGACACCTGGCCGAAAGATGCATGGAAGACGGTCGGCGGAGCAAACGCCTGGAGCGGACTGTCTCTGGATGTACGGCGCGGCATCGTCTTCGTCCCCACCGCAAGTCCTAAATACAACTTCTACGGCGCCGATCGCACTGGAGCCAATCTGTTTGGCGACTGCCTGCTTGCACTGAACGCGCGCACGGGGAAATTGATCTGGTATTTCCAGATGGTTCATCACGACATCTGGGACTACGACAACGGGACAGCGCCGATGCTCTTGACTGTCCGCCACAATGGCAAGATGGTCGATGCGGTTGCACAGGTCGGAAAAGAGGGTTTCGTCTGGGTCTTCAACCGCGAAACCGGCGAGCCACTCTGGCCCATTGAAGAACGGCCTGTACCGCGTTCGGATATGCCAGGCGAGGTTACCTCACCCACCCAACCCTTCCCAACGAAGCCACCTCCTTTCGCGCGTCAAAGCTTCACCGTCAAGGACCTGAGCCCATTTCTGGCGCCCGAGGAGCGGGAACAACTCATTAAACAAATAGAGGCCGCCAGAAACCTGGGCCTTTTCACGCCGCCCGGCGTAACCGACACAGTGGAAATGCCCGGCAATAACGGGGGAGCCAATTTTCAGGGGGCGGCGGTCAACCCGGCGAGCGGCACTCTGTTTGTGGTTTCGAAGGATCTTCCTTCCATGCTGAAATTGGAATTGAATCCTACGGAAGTAGCGTCCAGTGGGGGTTCAACCCAGGAACAAGGGAGCGCCATCTATCACTCCAATTGCCGCCTGTGTCACGGAGCAAACTTGGCCGGTCAACCGCCCGCTGTGCCTTCTCTAACGGATGTCGCAGCGAGACTCACGGCTGATGAAATCCGCGCGGTGGTGACTCACGGACGCGGCCCGATGCCGGCATTTGGCAAATTGTCCGATACGGACCTCGATGCCCTCCTGTCGTATCTCTCCCATCCTGAGGATGCCCCCGGTCCTGCGAGCGCTGCCGCATTGGCGCCCGTGCCCCCGGAAAAGCTCCGCTATCGCAGCAGCTTCGGTTTCATGTTCACCAACAGCGGACTTCCCGCCATCTCTCCGCCGTGGACTACGCTGACGGCCTATGATCTCAATCTGGGAACCATCCTATGGCAGGTGCCCTTGGGTGAGGTGCCGCAGTTAGCGGCAAGAGGAATTCGGAATACCGGCTCACATTTTCCCAAGGTTGGCCCGGTGATGACGGCGGGTGGGCTGATTTTCACGGGCACGCGCGACCGCAAGGTCCGGGCTCTCGACTCTGCGACCGGCGAGGTGCTTTGGGAGGCCGAAGTAGCGGCCGCCCTTGAAGGAATGCCGGCCGTGTATCAGATCGACGGACGCGAATACGTTGTCTTCTGCGCCGCTGCGCAAGCGACGACTCTTACCCACGACCTCCCCGGGCGGCCCGCGGTGCAAACCCCAATCCCCGGAGAATACATCGCGTTTACCTTACCGCCTGGCCCGAACCATTGAGGCGAGATCTCTCTGCCCACAGCGGTGTTCTCTGCCTTTACTTAGCATCCACCTTCACGACAAGATAGGTGAACTCGGTGCCGGGGGCAATCTTCAACTGATGTGGCACCTTGGCCGGAATGTGCACTACATCACCCACTCCGAGTTGCTTGATCTCTCCACCCTCAATCGACGTACCACGAATCTCGTGGGGCTTCACCGTCTTCGGTGCGACCATTGTTCCACCCACCACCAGCGTTGCTGCACCACTCTCGACAACCATGATGTCGGCCTGGGTTTCGTGCAGCTCGGCGCTGCCGTCGCCTTCGCGGTGTGAGATTCCCATCAGGTGGTTATCGTAGGTGGCGAGCGGCTGCCAGGCGAACTTCTGTTCGTCAATCTTGCCCGCCAGTTCCTTGCCCGAATTCTGAACCGCCGCTCCCTTCCAGAAGCCAAAGCCCTCCGGGTCGGCGGCGTAAACCAGAGTCGTGGAAACAAGAAGCAGGACAAATGCAGGGAACAATTTCATGAATGGCCTCCAGATAAGGTTTGCCTAGGGCGCGAATAATCTTATAATAATATCTACAACCATTTCTATGAATTTCACAACAAAGCTGTCCGTCCGCTCAGTCGTGGCTGGACTGTTCTTCCTTATGCCCTGGAGAACGGTTGCGGCCAATCCGCAGCCGACAAGCCTCCCGCCGGATCACGCCGCGCAAGCATGGGTCGGAGCGCGGATCATCGACGGAACCGGTAAACCGGCGATGGAAAACGCTACCCTGCTGATCCGCGCTGGGCGGATTGAGGCGGTTGGAAGAAAAGTCAAGATACCAGCGGGAGCGCAACGAATCGATGCAACGGGAAAGACCATCATTCCTGGACTGATTAGCGCTCACAGCCACGTCAATGCCGCGCCTCAACTTGGAGTCTACCTGCGCGACGGCATCACCACCGTGCTCAGCCTTGGCGGGGACAAGGAATTTGCCTTACGGCAACAGAATGCTACCGCTGCTCCGGGAACTGCTCCACGCTTATACGTCGCGGGGCCAATCCAGGATTCAAGTGCGATACCAGGAGCGGTTGCGGTAACAACTCCTGAAGAGGCGCGCAAGAGCGTCGATGAATTAATACGCAATAAACCTGACATCGTCAAACTGCGAGTCGATGACTTCCTTGGGGCCCGTCCGAAGATGAGTCCAGCGGTCTATCAGGCTGTCATCGACGAAGCCCACAGAAATGGTTTCCGTACTGCGGCTCACATTGTTCTGCTGGATGACGCCAAAGGCACGCTGCGCGCCGGCGTTGACTACATTGCCCATAGCGTCCGCGACCGCGAGGTCGACGAAGAATTTATTGCACTCATGAAGCGGCGTCACGCTTATTACTGCCCAACTCTTACCCGGGAAGTCGCGGTGTTCACTTATTCCGAAACACCGACATTTTTCAGCGATCCCTTTTTTCTGAAGGAAGCCGACCCTGCCGAAATGGCCAAGATGAACGATCCCAAACACCAGGAAGCCGTGCGCAACGACAAAGCGGCCGCCTGGTACAAGGACCACTTTTCGATTGCCATGCGCAATTTGAAAACTCTCTCCGATGCTGGCATCCCGATCGTGATGGGCACCGACAGCGGCGGAGGGCCGGGGCGGTTTCAGGGCTACTTCGAACACATGGAACTGGAATACGAAGTCAAGTCGGGACTCACGCCGATGCAAGCGCTGGTGTCGGCGACCAGCACGCCCGCCCGGTTGCTCAACATCGACAAGCAGGTCGGTACCCTCGAGAAAGGCAAGCAGGCTGATTTCCTGGTTCTCACCGCGAATCCCCTGGAGGACATCCGCAACACCCGCAAGATTGATTCGGTCTGGATCGAAGGAGTGCGGGTAGCGGAGAAAGCTGGACAGCCCTGAAGTCTCTTAACTATTTTGCCGCCGGCTGCAAGGTGTAAAAGTCGTAGCGCAGCGTCCAACGAGCCTCGTTGCCCGGTTCGATATTCAAATGGATGTATGGCTCGACGGCGGCCACGGTGCGGATCGCCCAAAAATTAACTTTGTCCAGCACCTGGTCGCTGGTGATGTGAACGCCAGCGCCGCTCTTCAGATTTTCCACTCGAAAATCGTAATCCTCAACGTCCTGGCGTGATCCGGTGAGTTCCGAGAAGACGCCGTTCTTGCCCTGCAGTTCGTGAGGGAAGGCGATTTCATGCTCATGGATTTCGGCGCGATCTTCTTTGAAGCCACGCGTGGCCACCGGAGTAAATACGAACTTGGCCACAACGTCTGGTCCGACAATTTCGTGATCGATGACGAAGAAGTTGTGGTTGTATTGTGTGGTATCGATGGCCCTCTTCCCGGTATTTTTCAGAGAATGCTCGATCAGCAGCTCGGGCTTGCCCTTCACCAGCACAAGCGTCTTCCGGTAAATGTAGGAGTAGCCCTGCGGCGACTGCAGGCGGTGAGTGAACTCGATACGATCTTTATGTTTTCGTGTGGTCCACTTGCCGGGGTCGACGAGGTCATAGGTGTCGTAGGGACGATAGGCCGGCTCTTCCGGTTTACGAACCGTGCCGATGCCAATGCGTACAAAGGTCTCGCCAGCTTTCGCCTCGTCATACCCGAGGCCCTTGTCGTTCGTGCGAAACTCCTCGACCGGTCCGGTGATGGCGTCGTGAATCTTTGGATCGTGATGTTCGTACCAGCGGCCAAAGTATTCGTGCCCATCGTATTGCAGGCTGGAGATGACTCCCGCCCAATCGAAGCGCGTGCCGCGATAGGAGCCATTTTTAGGATCGGGCAACATGATCTCGGCACGAATCATGCCATTGGAAATTTCTGCCTTGGGATAGTCCTGTGCCAGCAGGCCTGCGGAAAAGCAAACAAACCAGCACACCCACAACCGGGATCGCATAGTTCGATTGATGACCCGAGAACTCCTTGGCTTCAGATAGAGCGTCACGACCAGCAAGGAAACCTCATCGGAGATTCCCCAGAGTTGGTTAGACGATAGATTTTAAATCCTGCGCACAGACTCTGAGATGCGAATAAGTGCGAAATCACTTGCGCCGTATTAATTCCCGGCGGAAAAAGCCCACCTCGAATCGGTTTTGGCAGACAAGACGGGAACTTCCCGGAGGTCGGAGTCTCAGGCTGATTCTTCGCTGCTCTGAGCAGTAGTCGCCCCGGAGGCTGGGGGCGGGGGCACTGCAACCCGATCCTTGCCCTCCAGGATGTGAGCGTTGCGCTCTGCCGCCTGCAGATGCACTCGCATGGCGTGACGCGCTTTCTCCGGATTATTTTCGCGGATCGCGCGATAGATAGCCCAATGCTGGCGGAGGCCTGCT
>Ga0335078_10019760_pt1 | contig 10012 bp, 7 predicted proteins | sample Lox_Sample_32_FD_206711 | JGI IMG/M metagenome (GOLD analysis project Ga0335078, IMG submission 206711) | Soil microbial communities from Loxahatchee National Wildlife Refuge, Florida, United States - Lox_Sample_3.2 | ecosystem: Environmental > Terrestrial > Soil > Wetlands | place: USA: Florida...
GTTGCGCCCGCTCTTAATGGCGATGCAGTCGTCCCCGGTATCGAACTCGCAGCCTTCGATCAGGACGTCGGTCGAGCACTCCGGGTCGCAGCCGTCGTTGTTGGGTCCGTGGCTGGAGATCCTGACATTGCGCACCGTCACGTTCCTGCACAACACGGGGTTGACTTCCCACATGGGAGAGTTGCGGATAGAGACGCCTTCAATCAGCACGTTGGCGGAGCGGTAGGGCTGAAAGAAATTCGGCCGCAGACCGCTTCCTTCGCCAAAAATGCGCTTGCGGACCGGAATGTCCTTATCGCCGGCCGCCACCAGTTCCTCGCGCCTGGCCTGGCGGCGCATCTGCCACCAATGATCGGCGTCGGCCTGGCCGTCGAGCATCCCGTTCCCCGTCACAGCGATATCAGTCTGCTCCCAGGCATAAATGAACGGCGAGTAATTCATGCACTCCGTGCCTTCGAATCGTGTGTAAACCAGCGGCAGGAAATCCTTGGGGTCGCGGCTGAAAAGCAGTGTGGCGCCGCCTTCCAGATGCAGGTTGACATGGCTCTTGAGATGGATGGCGCCGGTGAGGAACGATCCGGCCGGCACCGTTACGCGCCCGCCACCGGCGGCCGAACAGGCCTCGATGGCTTTCCGAATGGCTTCTGTCGCGAGTTGTTTTCCGCCCTCCTTCGCACCGTAGCGGGTAATGTCGAAATTGCGGTCAGGGAATTCCGGTGGTTTGATACGCGCCAGGATGGCAGACATCCCCGCGGCAGGGCCGGGTGGCTGATCGGCGGCGGCGCGCAGCCCGAGACCGGCGCCGGCAGCCATCGCCGCGCCACTTACAAAACTACGACGTGTCATGATACTCCGCACTGTAAGAAACGGCTGTGCAAGTGTCAACCGCCGGGCAAGCGGAGTTAGTGCTCGTTTTAGTTGCGCTAAATCATCCGTTTAGCTGTCTTCGCTTGACCCGTTCGGCGCTACCAAATATATTTAGGACCAAAGAGACCCATTCGGATATAAGTCGGCCGGACCGTCAAAAGAGAGGCAACTCGTGAGTAAACCGCACGAAGGTATTGTATTGGAGAAGTTCTCGTTGGGAGTGGGAGACCGCTTCGCGCACCAGGCCAAGCCGCAATTGGCGGCTTGCATGAAGGCCGCCCAAGAAGGCTTTACGGTGGTGCCGGTGTGGAATAAGTCCAATCGAGAGCACACCATCGTGGGCAGCGATCCCACCGGGACGCGCGCCGCCGCCGATGCCGCCATCCAGGAACTGGGCTGGAAGCATTCGTGGTACCTGGACGCCGACCACATCAACCTGGGAACCGTGGACCGGTACCTGGCACCCTGCGACTTCTTCACGCTGGATGTGGCCGACGCGATCGGCCGCCACCCCAAAGCGGGTTTGGTGGGCGCGTTGCTGGAGCGGCATCGCGAACTGGTGGGCCGCATCGAGATCGAAGGGCTTCCGGAGCCGATCACCGTCACCAGGGAAAAGGCCTTTCAGGCCGCGGGCAAGTATCTGCACGCCGTAAACCAGGCCGGCGAGATTTACCGCCATATTGCCAAAAGGAAGCCTCACGACAGCTTTGTCACCGAAGTTTCCATGGACGAAACCGACTGTCCACAAACGCCCGCAGAGCTACTGCTGATTCTGGCGGCTATCTCCGATGAAGGGATTCCCATCCAGACCATCGCCCCCAAATTCACCGGGCGCTTCAACAAAGGCGTGGATTACGTGGGTGATGTCGAGCAGTTCGAACTGGAATTCTCCAGCGATCTAGCCGTGATTGCATACGCCGTGGGACGCTACGGGCTGCCGAAGAATCTGAAGCTGAGCGTTCATTCCGGCAGCGATAAGTTTTCGTTGTATGGGCCGATCCGCCGCTCACTGCGCAAGTTCGATGCCGGCGTCCACCTGAAGACGGCCGGGACAACCTGGCTCGAAGAGTTGATCGGGCTGGCGGAAGCCGGCTCCGAGGGTCTGGCCTTGGCCCAGGAGATTTACGCCGAGGCCTTCGCCCACCGGGAGGAATTGTGCGCGCCTTACGCCGCCGTAATCGACATCGATCCTTCCAAGCTGCCGGAACCGGGCGCGGTTCGCCAGTGGAGGGCGGAGCAGTTCGCCGGCGCCCTGCGCCACGACCAGACCAACCCGCTCTTCAATCCGCACCTGCGGCAACTGCTACACGTGGGTTTCAAGATCGCTGCCAGAATGGGCGAGCGTTATACAAAGATGCTGGAAGCCTGCGAAGAGTCGATCTCGCGCAACGTCACCACGAACCTGTTCGACCGGCACATCGAGCCGCTTTTCCTTAGAGCGCAAGAGTGAGACGCGGCACCTGGATTCACCGGAGAGATGCGCAGGAAGTGGCGATTTCGCGAGGACGGCCGGGGCAAACGTGGCGGTGACAAACACTCCCAGCACAAACCCCCGCTCACCGCGACGATCGATCTTCGTCGACCGCCGGTCCCAGCACGGCCGCGCCGGAGACGGGTCCCGCATAGCCATCCTGCAGGAAGACGATGGCTCGTTGTCCGCGTGCCTTCGCCGGCAGAAGCAGTTCCCGGGCGAATCCCCCGTTCTCCACTCTGCCGATTATCCGCAGTCTGCGGCCGACCGCGACGTGATGCAGGCGGAGGCCGCGATTCTCACCGGTTCTGACGTTGGATTCGGTGCTGTCATCGGCAAGCACCAGGAACACATTGGCGCCCGTCGGCGCCGCTTCCACCTTCACCTGGATCCCGGTATCGGTGCGTCCCAGCCGCACGGAGGCCTTGGGGCGCCGCACGGCCAGCGAAAGCTCATGGGCCACGCGGGGGGCATCGTTACCAGTGAATTGCACGGCGCCATCGATCACCATCTGGGGGGTGTACATACTGTCCAGATGGAAGCGGACGCAATAGGCATTCTGGCGTCCGGACCATACATAGGAGGAGAAAGGATCGGACCAGCCAAGGTCGTTCCAATAATCGACGTGCTCGCTGAGCACCACCACGCGAGAGTCGACCTGTTCCAGCAACCGGTCGGCCGCGGGACACGTGTAACAACCTTCGGAAGTGAATAGCTCTACGAGCACCGGTGCCCGCGCGTTGACGGACGGTTGCGGGCCGGCAGGCTGTCCGGCGGCGGCGAGAACGATACCGGCCAGGACGGCCAGGTGAAGGGAGCGATCAGCCATTTCGGAGCCACCATCCGCTCTTAGCCATCCGCTAAGAGGCTGCCACTATCGTTTGGCCTTACGCGCACTCGACACTTTGTGTCCTTTGACCTTGTGCCGCTTCGCGTTGGACTTGAGCCTTTTGACCTTGGGCCTTTTCGCGGTGGCAGCAGCACTGTGCGAATTCTTGGTCTTGGCCTCGGCGCCTGCGGCGAGGCTGCAGCCGATCGCGATCATCAGCGCCAGGGTTCGAAATCTCATATCTCTTCCATTATTGCGCGAGCTGGTTGAACCACAAGTACCACGAAAGGAAACTCAGGACCGTTAACAAAATGCAGACCCACGCCCCCACGCGCCAGACTTGTTCGCTGGACCCGCCCTGGTAACGAGGCATCCCACCCAGATAGCCCACGCCGAAACCGGCTGCCATGCCGCCCACGTGCGCCGCAATATCGACACCTGGAAAGAATATGCTCCAGATCATCAGGTAGATGGCCCAGCGGATGTAATGGCCGCGAATGGCCGTGGCGGCGGGGCCGCTATGGGTCAGTCCTAAAGCGATCATGGCGCCGATCAGACCCGCCAAACCCGCTGACGCGCCGATCGATGGCGCCATGGGATTCCACAGGTCGCTCAGGTAAAACCCGAAAACGCTCGACAGGAAGTAAACTACCCACATCCGGCTGGCGCCGTAGATCTGCTCCACTTCCGCTCCCAGGTCGAACAGCACCCAGGAGTTCATGAGGATGTGCAACAGGCCGCCATGCAGGAATCCGGCCGTGACCAGCCGCCACCACTGCCCGCCGGAAATAAACGGACCGAATTTCGCGCCGAAAGCCAAGAGGGTCCGCGAGTCCAGCGTCATGAACGCGCTCGAATTGCCGGCTTTCATACTGTAGATGGTGGTGGCCAGGTAGAGCCCGAAGTTGATCACCAGAATCACCATCGTGTTGAAACGCGCATGCGGGATCAGACCGCCGAGAATATCCGCGGGTTGGCGCAAGTCGATGGCGCGCGGTCCTACCCGCTCGTTGCAGTAGGGGCAGATCCTGTCTCGATTGGTGATGAACGCCCGGCAGTTCGGGCACATGCGACGAGAGTCCATGAACCCTCCATCATAACGGGTATCGCATGGATTCCCGCTCGTCCGTGCCTCGCGCGCAGTTCCGCCTTACGAAGCGACTTCGATCTCCCAACCGAATCCGGGCCGGTCGGACGCACGCATGTAAATTCCTTCCGGACCGCGGGTGATCTGGTTGTCCTCTTCGAAGCGCCGGTAAACCTCGGGCGGGCCACCCGGAGGCGGCATGAACATTTCCGACCAGGGAGCGTTGGGAGTCGCCATGGTGAAGTGAACGCAATCCTGCACGCCGCCCGCGTGCGGGATGACAGGGATGTCGTAAGCCGAGGCCAGGGCGGCGATCCGCCGCAATTCGGTCAGGCCGCCGCACCAGTGGATGTCGGGCTGCCAGATGGCGGCGCCGTTGTGCTCCAGCAACTGCCGGAAACCGTAGCGGAAATACACATGTTCGCCGGTGGCGATGCGCGTCGATTTGATTTCCTGCCGCAAACGGCCGAAGCCTTCGAAATCGTACGGCGGCAGGCATTCCTCCATCCAGTAGACGCGGTAGGGCGCCACCATCTCCGCGAATTCAATGGTGTACTGCTCGTTCAAGGCCATCCAGCAGTCGAGCATGATGTCGCCATCGGGTCCCACCAGTTCGCGGGCGTGCTTCACCATGTCCGTGTTCTTCCGCATGCCCTCGCGGCCGTCGGCCGGACCGTAAGGCACGGCTAGTTTCACGCGATGGTAGCCGAACTGGATGTGCTGCTCGATGTCGTTTCCGGTGCAGTAAGTGGGAATGCGCGTTTTGGTGGCGCCGCCCAACAGTTTGTAGACCGGCATGCCCAAGGCGTTGCCCACCAGGTCCCAAAGCGCCAGGTCCACGCCACTGATGGCGTTGGGGACCACCCCCGCCTGCCCGTAGTACATGCTGGAACGGAAAAGGATATCCCAGATGCGCTCGATATTGAACGGATCCTCGCCGATCAGGAGCTTGGTGAAATGCCCCATCACCACTTCACCGCCGGCGATGCCGCCGGTGCCATAACCCTTGACTCCCTTATCGGTTGAGATTTCGACGGTGAATCCTTCCAGCTTTCCGGGGTCCGGCATGAACAGCGAGCGCTCTGCCTTATACTCCGGATAGATCGACATGGGGTTGGCCACTTCCACGCCCCCTGTGGACCATGAGCCGGGCGCCGGTTGATACGAAGGAACCGGCCGCTTCGGCCGGGTGCGAACCAGGCGCACGCTATTGATCTTCAGCTTGCTCTTTTCCTCTTGAAACGGGAGTGGCGCCGTGCTGGCGCGCCCGGCCAGGCCAAGAGCGGCCATGCTGCCGAGTCCTAGAAAATTCCGCCTTCGCATCATTCTTTCCGATCCCAGGAAGCTTTTCGATTATTTGGGAATCCACAGGCATTGTCAACCCTCTCCGAGATCTCCGAGACCCCCGGCTCGCGAGTGGCATGATTCGGGAGTATTCTAGATGAACGAGAAGCACTCTGTTCCGGGAGGGAAGGATGCAACGCAGGACCTTTATTTCCGCTTCCGCATTAGCCGGACTTTCACTGCCGGACGCTCCGGCGGCTCCTACAACCGAGGAAATTCCGCGGCGGGTATTCGGCAAGACGGGCGAGAAACTGACCATCATCGGCCAGGCCGGCGGCCGCTTTCCGCTGTGCAGTTTCGAAGAGGCCAAAGCCATCACGCTGCGCGCCTACCAACTCGGCATCAACTATTTCGACTGCGCCCGCATCTATTGGGGCGGCAAGTCGGAAGAAGTTTACGGCGCGGTTCTGCCGCCCTTTCGCAAACATATCTTCCTGACTACGAAATCGCCGGAGCGCAGCCGGGCGGGAGCCGAAGCCGATCTCGAAAAATCGCTGCGCGCGCTGAAGACGGATTATGTCGATCTCTGGCAGATTCACCAGGTGAGCACCATGGACGAAGTCCAACAAATTTTCGCTCCGGGCGGTGCTATCGAAGCCTTCGAGGCTGCCAGGAAAGCGGGGAAATGCCGCTTCATGGGTTTCACCGGGCATCACGACCCACAGGTCCACCTGGCGATGCTCAAAAGCTACCACAATTACGACACGATCCTGATGCCGCTGAATCCGGCCGACCCGGCCAGCCCGGACGAATTGAGTTTTGAGAGAACCGTGCTGCCGGTCGCGGTGGAGCGAGGGATGGGAATTCAAGCCATGAAGAGCACGGCCAATGCCGGGCTGCTTTCCGACCTCCATCTGAAGGAATGCCTTACCTATGTGCTCAGTTTGCCGGTACACTGCCTCGCGCTCGGATGCACTACCGTCGGCCAGATTGAAGACGATGTGCGGATCGCACAGCAGTTCCGGCCTATGACGGAGACGCAAATGGCGGACGTGCGCAAGCGCGCGGCGCGCCTGGCGGGACCGCGTCTCGAAAACTGGAAACGAGATCCCAGCCAGAGAGCCTCGGCGCCCGGGTACCGGGATGGCGCGCGGGCCTGATCCGGTTCAGGCAGCCGGGTGGTACGGCTTGCTGTAGTGCGTATTCCAATCGACCAAATCGATGTTCAACAATTCGTGACGTACCGCTTTGACGTCCGCCTCCACAATCAGGTAGGCGTTGGGGTCGTAGCGGGTGGCGGCAATTACCAGGTGCGGCGGTCCGTAGGAGCGGCCGAATTCGAACCACCGGTGCCAATGGCCGGAAATGACCCGCTGGATGGAATCGCGATGCCGCTTGATCAGCCCGTGCACCCCGTAGTCGCGCACTTCCTTGTCTACAACCAGCGATAGCGGGTAATGCAAAAACACAAACGCCGGCTGCTGCCGGGCGAGTTCGGCTTCCAGCCAATTGAGCTGATCTTCTCCCAGTGAGCCTTTTGATGGATCAAAATCCTTGTGCTCCCGGTTCCAGGTATCGCCCAGGAAATTGTTCAAATGGATAAATTTCCAGCCGCGGTGCTGGACGCTATAGTACGGAGCAAGGCCCAGCTTGCGTCGAAACAGCTCATGCGAGCGTTCGCGCGGCACGTCGTGGACGGAGTAGTCGTGGTTGCCGAACCCCACGTGCACGGGCATACTGAAGCCGTCGGTAAGCGCCTTGGCACGGTCGATGCGCGTCTCGTGCTGGAAATAGAAGTCGATATCGGTGGACGGATAGTTGTGAAAGTAGTCGCCCACGAGGAAGACTTTTTCCATCGCCGGCCGCAGAGAATTGATGACGGCGCGGGCCGCTTCCAGCCGGTCGGCGGTCTTGAAAATCGACTCGGTGTCCTCCGGGCTGTTCTCCGGGCCCTTGTAGAACGGGTCGATGATGTGGGTGTCGGCGATTACGGCGAAGTAGAATTTGGAGCTTTCCGGCGAGGCGTGCGCGAACGGGCGCACCAGCAACGAGGCCGTACCGGCTCCGGCCACCCGCAAAAATTGTTTTCGGCTCCATGTGCGGATCATTGAGATGAAGTATACCGTATCACCTTGCGGCCGCTACATTTGGTATTGATTCTCACAAGGGTCCAGTATAGAATTCACTTCAGATAGAAAAGCGCTTCTCGGTTTTTTCGGAACGGGACTCATCGTTTCATTTTCAGCGGGCCATGTGAGCATCTGAAAGAGGTGGGAAAATGTTGAAAAGAATAAGCGCACTTCTCCTCCTGGCGCTGCCGATTGTCCGGCTCTCCGCGCAGCAATTCGGCGAAATTACAGGCACGGTTACCGATGCCAGCAATGCGGTCATCGCGGGTGTCCGCATCACGGTGACGAATACCGCTACACAACAGGTACGCACCACAACAACCAACGATACGGGCGTCTACACCGTTCCCTACTTGATCCCGGGCCCGTACACCGTCAGTTCCGAGAAAACCGGGTTCAAGGTGACGACGCAAACAGGCGTGAACGTGAGGGTCGGCGACGTCTCGCGCATCGATTTCCAATTGGAACTCGGCCAGATGACTCAGCAGGTTGAGGTGACGGGCGGCGCGCCGCAACTCAACACCGAATCGGTCGCGATCGGCAGCGTGATTGAGTCCACCCAAATCTCGAATCTTCCGCTCAACGGACGCGACTATCTGAGCCTGGTGATGTTGAGCTCGAACGCTGTCGGAGAGATGTCCGCTGGCGGCGGCGGAGGGTTGCAGGGCGGCGTGCGTGCCGCCGCGGCGATTTCAGTGGCTGGGCAACGCCTGGAATTCAATCACTATACGCTCGATGGCGTCGAAAACACCGACCCCAACTGGAATTCCTACATTGTTCATCCCTCGGTGGATGCCATTCAGGAGTTTAAGGTGCTGACAGGTGTCTACTCGGCCGAGTTCGGGCGCGGCGCTTCGCAAATCAACGTCAACACCCTGCCTGGAGCGAACGCGTACCATCTGGCGGCTTTCGAGTTCCTGCGGAACAGCGATATGGACGCCAAACAGTGGGAGCAGGTGGGCTCGAAGAATCCCTTCAAGCGCAACGACTACGGCTTCACGCTGTCGGGGCCGGTGTCCATTCCCAAGGTGTTCGATGCCCGAAACCGTCTCTTCTTCATGTCGAACTTTGAAGCGTTGCGCGACCGGACTACGTACCAGGAGATCGCTCCGGTGGCTACCGACCTGATGCGCGCGGGCAATTTCTCGCAGATCAGCCAAATCCTCTACGATCCGCTGTCTCGTGTTTATACCTCTGGGGCGGGCACGGCCAACCCATTCCCGGGAAACATCATTCCCAGTTCGCAGATCAGCCCGCAAGCGGTGAACCTGCTCAAATATTACCCGAACACGACCGTCGCGGGCGACACCCTCAACTCGCGCAACTTCCATCGCAACGCGCTCTCACCCACAGACTCCACCCAGTTCAATCAGCGAATCGACTGGGTTGAGAACTCCAAGTCCACATGGTTCGGCCGCTTTAGTTGGGGTAGCGACTTGCAGAACGTCGCCGGGGCTTTCTACGGCGGAGACACCATCACAGGAACTACCGTCCGCCAGGGCGTGTTGGCCAACACGCGCATTCTGAGTGCGACGCTGGTGAACGAAGGGCGTTTCTCCTGGAGCCAGTTCAACAACGATCTGGTTGGAGACTATGCCAACACGACTAACGTTCAGGGCACGCTCGGAATTACCGGCTTGTCCGCTCCGAGCCCGCTTGCCTATGGCATCCCGGCAATCGGCCTTGGCGAGGGCGTGACCGGTTTCGGCGGGGTCACTCCGTGGATTACCCGCAACGACAATTTCCAGGGCACCGACACCATCTCGATTCTCAAAGGCGGCCACAACATCAAGATCGGTGGCGACCTTCGCAGGCAGCGTTACAACCAGTATGGGAATCAGAAGACGGATGGTGAATTCGACTTTGACGGCCAGTCTACTTGCAATCCGGCTTCCTGCTCCTCGAGCGGTTTCATCTTTGCCGATTTCATGGTGGGTCTGCCGTCGCAGGCCTACCGCGCGCTTGGCGAAGCCGATGCGATGATGCGCACCACCTTCTTCGCGGGTTACGTACAAGACGATTGGAAGATCAGCCGCAAAGTGACCCTGAACCTTGGGTTGCGTTACGAAAACGAACGTCCATGGGTAGATAAGTACAACAACATGATGAACATCGAGGTGTTCACCACGGGCGTAGGTCCGGCCGGCGCCAATCTGATTGCGGGCGCCCCGCAGCCGATTTTCACCAGACCGGGCAGCGGTAACTTTTACCCCAACAGCACGTGGCAGTTCGGGCAAGGGCAGGCGACACAAGTCAGCAACGTGATGGGACGGGGACTGGTTAACCCCAGTGACCGCAATTGGGGGCCGCGCGTCGGTCTTGCCTGGACACCCGCGGAACACTGG
>Ga0335078_10019761_pt1 | contig 10011 bp, 5 predicted proteins | sample Lox_Sample_32_FD_206711 | JGI IMG/M metagenome (GOLD analysis project Ga0335078, IMG submission 206711) | Soil microbial communities from Loxahatchee National Wildlife Refuge, Florida, United States - Lox_Sample_3.2 | ecosystem: Environmental > Terrestrial > Soil > Wetlands | place: USA: Florida...
GCCAGCAGGGCCACGTCCTCGACATTCCTCCCAACACGGTCACGGAAACTCAGGCGTTCCACGTCCTGAAACAGCCCGCCCGGCTGGAGAATTTTCAGCCGCACATGCATCTGCGCGGCAAAGCCATGTCCATGGAAGCGATTTTGCCCGATGGGACAACCGAAATGCTGAGTTACGTGGATCGTTTCGCCTTCAACTGGATGAATAATTACATTTACGCGGAAGATGCGGCGCCGGTCCTCCCCAAAGGCACGATCATCCACATTACCGCCTGGCATGACAACACTGCCGCCAACCCCAACAATCCCGACCCGAACCAGTGGGTCGGCTGGGGCGAGCGCACGGTGGACGAGATGGCGCATGCCTGGGTGAACGTGACCTACATTTCCGAAGAGGAATATCAGGAATGGGCCGCCAAGCATAAGTCCAGCCAGCCGATGCAGGATATGGCGCACAATCATTAGCTCGGAACTTTGCACTCGTTCGGGAGCTGCGGGCGTTGCGGCTACTTATTCTCTTCTCGGCTTGGCGAGCCGGCCTTGCGGCACACAATTCACTAAGAAAAGGCGAGTCTTGTTATGCGCGCTCCTCGGTCGTCGGCAATTGCACTGCATCTTGGGATCGTCATCCTAGGCTGGACGTTGGTGTTGGCGGCTTTGCCTCTGTATGGGCAATCGCAGCTGCCCATGGAGCCTTTGCACACCTCCGGTCAGAACGTAACCGCCGCCTATGAGGGCTGGTTCAAGAATTCCGACGGCAGATTCAGCATGCTTTTTGGGTATTTCAATCGGAATTCGAAGCAAGAGCTAGATATCCCCATTGGCGAGAATAACCGGATTGAGCCCGGTCCGCCCGACCAGGGCCAGCCGACGCATTTTCTGCCGCAAAGGCAGTGGGGTGTCTTCACCGTGAAGGTGCCGCAGAATTTCGGGACCGAGAAGCTCACTTGGACGATTGTCGTCAACGGCGAAGTCACTTCCGTCCCGGCGCACTTGGATGCCCGCTGGGAGATCAACCCGTTTTTTGAAGTGGGCATTGGAAACACCCCGCCGCTCATCAGCTTTGAAGAGGGAGGTCCCTCCGCGCAGGGTCCGCAGGGGATGAGTACCGCGCTTGAGGCGACGGTGCGCAATCCGCTCACGCTGAATCTTTGGGTCGCCGACGATGCCAAAACATTTCAAGGAGGCAAGCCCCCCGACACAACTCCCGTGACGGTGACCTGGAACAAATACCGTGGACCGGGCTCCGTAACCTTCTCCAACAACAAGCCCGCGGTCGAACCGGGCCCCGGGAAGTGGAAGATTACTCCCGTCTTCAGCGGCAAGGCGACGACGACCGCTACGTTCAGCGAACCCGGAGAATATGTCTTGCGCGTAGTAGCCAACGATTGGTCCGGCGACGGCGGCGGCGGTTTCCAGTGCTGTTGGACGAATGGCCAGGTGAAGGTTTCCGTCAAGCCGTAAACTGCGAGCGGACGTTAATTCGCATCCCAACCACGACCATCCAAAGTCAAATCATCGCCGCCCATCAAATCGCCGACGACGAAGCGTTCGGCCCAGTTACCGAGAATCCCATTTCACGGATTTTCGCCTGCAATGCCATCTGGCTAGTCAGCTAAAGGGGGCAGACTGGAGGCCCATCGCTCTTCAACTTACTGCGCGACCGAGTTGATAGAAATTGCGCAAATCGTGCACCAAGGAAAATCAAAGCTACACCACCAATTTGCAGAACGTAACGATATGTATGCACAGGGATCCGGTACCTCCAAGTCACAAAAGCTGACACGACGATGAGAATAACTACCGCCGCTACCCCTGCTAACAGCTTGAACGGATCGGCCGCCCAAGAACCGGTCGGAAACAACCTGCGCGAGAAGACGAGGAATAAAACGAAGAGAAACAAGCCGATGAACAATTCGAGTAACGCAAGTCCTTTTGTTCGATGAATGCTCGGAAAACGAAAGATGTTACCTGAATATAGGGTCAGGAACATCAGGACGACAATCAGAGCAAATATCGCGGTTTCGTACGGTCCATGTCGCCTTCGCGGCCTCCTTACAATCGATTCCTCCCAAAACATCAACCCCAGGAGCTCAGCCATGACTAAGGTCATAGCGAATGGCGGCATCTTATTGGTGTCGGGAATCGGTGTGACGACTGCAAGCGCAAGTATGCTAACGAAGAGAACGGCCATGCGCAGGTCGCTTCGAAATCGCTCGGACACAGGAAGTTGCCGAACGAACTTGGGGGTAATGCGCAAGAACAGAAATGTGAGAACTACAACCAGCGGCCTAACTACATACATTGGAAGGCCCATTCGCGAGATTCTACGGGATTCTGTCGCTTTTGGGAAGAATTATGTAAATTGCGTTCGAAGCGTACTCCACATCCTTGAGCCTCGCCTGTATGCCCTGGCGAGAATTCCCTTGCGTCGATGCTGGTTAGCGAACTACGATGCAGGCACACGGTCATCCTATCGGAGTTTTCGGCCCTATGATTCCACGGATCAAAGCAACGGCTGTCGGCAGTTATCCCGTCCCCTCCTGGATGGTGGGCAACACTTCGCGCCTGGTTCTCCGCGATGCCGTCATGGCGGTCTTAAAAACGCAGGAACTGGCAGGGCTGGATCTGGTGACCGATGGCGAGCTGATGCGCTTCGACCCGAGCCACCCGGAAACGAACGGGATGGTGGATTATTTCGCTTCGCAAATGGACGGCATTCGAAAAGAGTTTACGCTTTCGGATTTCGAAAGGTTCCGGGCGGACCGCGCGCCTGGATACCGTCTTCTCACGGCGGGCATGGTGGTGGGCAAAATCCAGGAAGGGACGCTCAACCTGCCGAGCGATTACGAGTTTGTGCGCGTCCTGACCAAGGCGCCGCTGAAATTCACGTGCACGGGCCCTCACATGCTGTCGAGAATCCTTACCAATTGCTATTACAATGATGTAGCCGATTTAGCGATGGAATTGGCGGGCGTCATTCGCCGCCAAATCGAATTGATCGAAGCGGATGTGGTGCAGCTGGATGAGGCTTGCATCGTCGGCTTTCCGCAGGACGCGCCTTGGGCGGCCGAAGCAATTAACTATGCCCTGGAAGGCGTTCTGAACGAAAAGGCCGTGCACATCTGCTTCGGCAATTATGGCGGGCAGCCCACGCTCAAAGGATTCTGGCGGGATCTCATTCCCTTTCTCAACACGCTGCGCGCGGACCATTTAGTGCTGGAGTTTGCCCGCGGCGGCTATGACGAGCTGCCGTATTTTTCCGACCTCGATCCGAAGATAGCCCTGGGGATCGGCCTGGTGGACATCAAGGACAACGAAGTGGAAAGCCCTGAACTGATTGCGTCGCGCATCGAGAACATTATGAAAACTCTGGGGCCTGACCGGCTGCGCTACGTTCACCCGGATTGCGGGCTGTGGATGTTGCAGCGGAGCGTGGCGGATCGCAAGATGCGAGCGCTGGTCGAAGGACGGGATTTGTTCGAAGGACGATTGTGACCTAGCTTCAAGCAAACAGGGCTTCCGGCAAAACGGGCGGAAGGGGCTGCGCAGATGGCTAACCTATCGCTGACGGATGAGGAGAAGGCCGCAATCCGTGCGGTTCTATTTAATCATTTAGCTGGAATTGTAGTCATTCCCACATTGAAGGCCCTCCTCGACCGCCGGGTTTTCGATCTGTTCGATGTTTCGTCCGAATCCGTGGACCTCGACCAGATCGTGAATTGGACTCACGGCAATCGGGGCTATTTGCGAGTGGCTTTCCGCCTCCTCTCTTCTTGCGGATGGATGGAGGAACGGATCGGCGAAAATGGCGGCAATGTATTTTATTCGCTTACGGCGAAAGGCCGAATCGCCACGAGCCTTGTTTCCGTTCCCTGCGGAGAAGTGAACTCCTTCATCCCCAAGGCAATTTTTCTCGAGGATTTCTTGTTCGGAAAATCCGATGAGGCCATCCTTCCTTCCCTGGAAACCCTCGTGCAAAAGGCCAAGGATCATTGGGGCTTAACAGCGCAAGGCGAAACCATGGAGGCGGACTTGTGCCGGCAGCTTCGGCAGTATCTCGACGGCGTTCTGGTAGGGCCGGCCATGGTGTCGCTCGCTCGAGGCGGAATTTTGGAGAAGCTCGCGCAAGGGCTGGTGCAACTCGAAAAGTTGCCGGGCAATCACGCGAGTCTTGGCCTCGTGTTTGAATTGCTGATCGCTCAGGGATGGATGGCGCGCGGGGAGGGCCGCGTTTGGCTCACGCCGCGCGGGCACTACGCGGCGCAGATCGCGACCTCCTATGGAGTGACCGTCTCGTATCTTCCGCAATTCAATGTCGTCGATACCCTTCTCTTTGGCAACCCGCGCATTCCCCGCGTGGATGAGACCGGCTCGGAATTGCTCGTCAATCGCGGGATGAACGTTTGGGGCAGCGGCGGCGCTCATAACACGTATTTCAAGAAGGTGGACGAAATTATCGTGGAGATCTTTAACCGTCCGATCGAGCAGCAGCCGGAAGGTATCTGCGATATGGGCTGCGGAGACGGCACGCTGCTCGAACATTTGTTTTGCGTGATCAAGACCCGCACGGCCCGAGGCTCGGTGCTGGAAAAGCATCCCCTGCTGGTGGTCGGCGCGGATTTCAACAAAGTGGCGCGCCGCATCACGAAACAGCGGTTTCGCAAGGCCGGGATTCCAAACCATTTTGTAATTCATGGAGATATCAATCGCCCGGCGCTGCTTGCGGGAGACCTCGAGGCGCTCGGATTTGACGTGCACAGCTTGCTTCATGTCCGCTCGTTCCTCGATCACAATCGCCCGTATCTTCGGCCCGCGAATTACGTCAGGGGAACGAGGGTGGGACAATCCAGCGGCGCGTTTGCCTATCTTGGAGAAGAGATTCCCTGCGATGAACTGGAAGAAAATTTGGTGCGGCATCTGCGCCGCTGGGCGCCGTATGTCGGCAGGTTCGGGCTGCTGATCCTCGAGCTGCACACCTTGCCGCCGAGGCTTACCGCGGCAAATTTGGACAAAACTCCCGCTGTGGCCTACGACGGAACGCACGGATTTTCGGATCAATATCTTGTGGAATTGCCCGTATTTTTAAGATGCGCCCGCGAAGCCGGATTGCAATCGGACCCGCGTTATCGATGCCGATTCCCGCCCTCGGATTTAGCCACCGTAAGCATTAATTTCTTCACGGCCGGGGCTTCATCGAATTGATTCTGTGGGCCCGGTTTTTTCACTCTCGAAAGATTCAGAAACCTGCGGAGTGCGGCGGACATTCGAAATCCCCCCGCACTCCGTGTGGCTCCCTCGCGACTTTTCGAAGGTCGCGCCTGAACGCTGCCGCTTGACCTGTTAGCTCGATACGGCCCGGCCCCAAAGCTGTTGCGAGGCAATCCGTGCGCCCTCGACCAAGGACTTGAATTTTTCCCAAACGATTGTGGGATGGATCTCTTTCACGGTGGCCATGGTGCCAAACCCGCAATCGGCTCCCGCAATCACGTTTTCGCGCCCCACGGCATTTGCAAACCGCACCAACCGGTCAGCCACGAGCTGCGGATGCTCGACCAAAACATTCGAATGGGTAATCACTCCCGGGATGAGCAACTGGCCTTCTCGCAGCTTGACGTTCTGCCAAACTCGCCATTCGTGATCGTGGCGCGGGTTTCCCGCCTCAAACGAGTAGGCCTGGGCCCGAATTTTCGTCATGATGTCCACAATGTCTTTCAGTTCCATATCGTGGATGCGCGGGCCGATATTGATGCTGTAACAGGTGTGAAAGCGGATGCGGTCCTCGGGGATGCCGCGCAAGGCATAGTTGAGCAGCTCGACATGCTCTTCCGACATCTGGCGGCACTCCTGCAGCGTGAGTTTCGGGTTTCGAATGTAGTTGGTGACAAAATGCGGATCGTCAATCTGAACCAGGAACCCCGCATCGACGATGGCCTTGTATTCTTCGCGCATCGCGTCGGCGACCGCGGCGCGAAACTCTTCTGTTGACTTGTAATATTTGTTCACCTTCCCCACCAGGACGTTTCCGGGAGAGATCGCGGGCACGAAGGCTTCCTCGACTTTCACATCCTTGATCGCCGCCTTCAGATTATCGAGATCCGTCTGCAAGAGCTTCTGTCCTTTGTACTGGACCGGACCGGTGCACACCGTGGCGGCCGCGGCGCCCAGAATGCGCACACCCTTGTTTTGTTCCGCCTGTTCCTTGTAATACTCAGGGAAGGATTCGGTTTCCCTGGTTCCCGACCAGCCGAGGCCGGAAGGAGTATCCGACGGCTCGAATCCGCTGAGCCGATCATTCACGTAAAAAATAAAGTTCGGCTTGCCGAATTCCCCGTCGTCGATAATATCCAGACCTATTTCGGCTTGCTTGCGCACCACATCCGCAACTTCTTTTCGCACCAAGTAAGCGAGGGCCTGCGCATCGTAGGGCTGCCCCATGTCTCTCGCCACCATCATGGAAAGCAGGTCATCCGGACGGGGCAAGCTTCCGACATGGGTCGTGAGAATTCGATTCGTGCTTCGTTTCATAAGCCGATCCTCCTAACTCGCTGTGAATGTTTGGTGCGGGTTTTCGGTACGTTACACCCTGCATCGGGCGCATGCAAGATGAGTGCGCGGCTTCCCACTCCAGCTCGATGCAAGGCGGAGTGAGGAAAACAGTTTGACTCTTGCATGCAGCGGACGCCCTGCCAAGCGCTTCGTCTCCGCGGCGTAGCCATGCGCGTTCAATGAACAAGCGATTTGGCGCTTGACATCGGTGGGAAGCGGGAATATGGTCTTGCCCAAGACAGCATTTCATATTTCGAATTCATACTTCCCTTGGGTGATTGCCGCTCCACTGCGGCATGGATGTTCCATTCTTGGGTTTCCGCCGGAGGGCGGAACTCAAGCCGGCCAAAGAAGGAAAGAATCCAATTCAGTGTTTGCGGCTCGCCAAGAGCGGGAACGATTTTTTCTATTTGATTTTTGTATTCGGCCGTATTGGGGGAGGAGAACCGGGCCAAGGGCTAACCACTTAAAAACTCAACCAGGAGGGGATCATGCGTATCCATAGTGAGTGGGCCGGCTGGAGTTCATTCGTGAGGGGGTGCGTAATTGCGTTGCTGCTGTTCCTCGCGGCAACTCCTCTTCTGGCACAAGTCACGACAGGGACAGGCGCAATCCTCGGAACCGTGAAGGATCCCTCCGGCGCCGTCTTGCCGGGCGCAACTGTCACCATCACCAACGTGGATACAGGGTCAGTCAGATCGGTGAAAGCCGACGAGAACGGCGCCTATCGGTTTTCCTCAACGCCGGTCGGGCACTATGACGTAAAAGCCGAGCAGACCGCATTCAAAACCACGACGCAAAGAGGGATCGTCCTCGATGTGTCTCAAGAAATCGTGTTGAATTTCGTTCTCGAGGTGGGCTCTTCGAACCAAGAAGTCACGGTCAGCGGAGAAGCGCCGCTCGTAACCACAACCAGCACCGAGCTTGGCGGCCTGGTGAACGAGCAGGCCATTGCCGACTTGCCCCTGAACGGGCGCAATTATCTCGATCTGACCTTGCTGCAGGCGGGCGTCACTTCCTACTCCCCTTCGAACATAAATCATATCGGGGGCGGATCCAATGGCGCCATCTATAGCAGCAACGGCGCGCCCATCGTTTCGAACAACTTCTTGCTCGACGGGACGGTGATGCAGACAGTCCTGGGCTACAACAACGCCTCGGGCTCGGGAGCGTCCCTGGGTGTGGACGGCATCCGGGAATACAAGGTCATCACCAGCGCCTTCCCCGCCGAATATGGTCTGACCATGGGTAGCCAGATGGTGATCATCAGCAAGGGCGGCACCAACGCTTGGCATGGCGACGCGTTCGACTACCTCAGAAATAAAGTACTGGATGCGCGGAACTTTTTCACGACCGATACACTCGTTCCCATCAAGCCACAGTACGAGCGGAACAACTTCGGCGGCGCCTTCGGGGGCCCCATCAAGAAGGACAAGACGTTTTTCTGGGCCACATTTGAAGGGCTTAGGGAGACAAAGGGAGTTCCCGAAACCCTCGCCACATTCTCGGCTGGGTGCGTACAAAACTTCAACACGACGGAGAAAACCGGTGCCTCACCCTTTCTGGTCTGGAATGGGCAAGGTACGCCGCCGGTCGCCCTGGGAGGCGGCACGGTATCAGGGCCATGCCCCGATATTGGGAGCCCAGGCGGCGCCAACTTTGTCCAGCTTGCTTCCACGATGGCGCCTATCCTGGCGTTGTATCCGGTCGCTAATTCCGGTAGTTCCACTCCAGCGCTCGACACGATTGACTCGTACTCATACGTTCAGCCCACCAACGAGTACTATGGTCAGATCCGCCTGGATCAGAACTTTTCCAACAACGACCAGCTTTTCGGCCGCTACACGATCGATACCGGCACCCAGAGAATTGCCAGCAATAGTCAACCGCTATTCCTGGACGACTGGTACGCCCGAAATCAGTATTTGACGCTCTCGGAAAACCACACCTTTTCCACGAGTCTGCTCAACACCGTCCGCTTGGCGGGCAGCCGGACAAGCGTGCCAACCACCCCGATTACCTCGCCTTTGGCGTTTGGCGCCGACGTCTCGTTTGCTCCCGCGTCAGAAAACAAGTCGATTGGCCTGATCAACTTCGGAGGCGGAAACAACGGCTCGGTCGGATATAACACGTTCGGCCCTGACCTGGCCGCTCCGAACTTCCACTTGCAGTACATTTACAGCTTGGCAGACGACGTAACGTACACCAAGGGTAAGCATGCCATCAAATTCGGTATCCTCTTCGACCAAGTTAAGCAGTACATCCGTGAGACCGTCCTGGAGCGGGGGCAAATGAATTTCATGAATGCCGCGGACTTCATGACTGGCAACCCCTTTTTGGAAGTCGCAAAGGTTCCAGGGGTCCCAGGTGTATCGAGTATCGCGTCGGGGTTTTCGGGTCCATCGGAGGGGCGTGACGGCGCGGATTTCAGGTTCTTCACATTCGGTTTCTACGGGCAGGATGACTGGCGATTAACATCACGGTTGACCCTCAATCTAGGGCTGCGCTATGAATTCAATACCACGCCGAACGTGGCGACGGGGCAGCAGGCCAACATCAACTTTACGGACCAGACGACGACGGCGGCCCTCACCAATGAGGCCATGCTCCGAAACGCCTCGCTCAGGAACTTCAGCCCGCGGCTCGGTTTTGCTTATGACCCGTTCGGAGACGGCAAAACTGCCATCCGCGGTTTCTTCGGCATCTACTACGATATCGCCACGGTTGGAAACAACACCTTCCCGTTCGTTGTGACCGATCCTCTGTACCGTATTATCGCAGCCAACGTGGGTGTGAACTTTGCAACTGGCGGTGGCAGTCTTGTGTACCAACCGGGCTGGATCGGCGGGAATGGAGGTGGTACTGGCGGTGGCGTGACCGGATGCGATATTTCATGCTTGAACTACAATCAAAACACCGCCGTTTGCAATGGCGCAGTCTGCGGTACACCTATCACCGCGCTCTCGCCTGCCGTTGCTCCGAATCTCACCCAGTACGATGACCATCAACCATACCTGATGCAATATAACCTCAGCATATCGCGCCAGCTGCCCGGCAATATGGCATTAAATCTGGCGTATGTCGGCACTCGGGGCCTGCACCTCTGGGGGCAGGACGACGCGAATCCGTGTCTGCCTGAGGCTTTTGTTAACGGCGTTCCCAACTGGGTGAATCCGGCGAATGCGTCGTGCCCCTTGGGCCGCCAGATGACGAATCTGGGTTATGACACGAACATCAATACGAACCAGCGTTCCTGGTACGACGGCCTTCAGGCCACCTTGCAGAAAAAACTGGGATATGGGCTCGAATTCCAAGGGGCCTACACGTATTCGAAGAACCTGGACACCACGCAGGGCGCCATCTTCGTCGCCGGACAAATTGACACCCAGGATTACAACCTGAACATCGACAAGGGACCCTCCCAGTTCGATACGACCCACAACTTGCGGCTCAATGCGCTCTA
>Ga0335078_10019763_pt1 | contig 10010 bp, 10 predicted proteins | sample Lox_Sample_32_FD_206711 | JGI IMG/M metagenome (GOLD analysis project Ga0335078, IMG submission 206711) | Soil microbial communities from Loxahatchee National Wildlife Refuge, Florida, United States - Lox_Sample_3.2 | ecosystem: Environmental > Terrestrial > Soil > Wetlands | place: USA...
CATGATCATGGGCATGGGCTGCGGCGATGGTGCATGTGTGAAGGGTGACGCCGATGAGGACGGGCGCCGGGGGCGAGGTCACGCCGAAGGCTGGGGCGATGGTGCATGTGTGAAGGGTGACGCCGATGAGGACGGGCGCCGGGGGCGAGGTCACGCCGAAGGCTGGGGCGACGGTGGGTAAGTTACAGGGTGACGCCGATGAGGATGGGCTCGGGGGTCAGCGTCACGCCGAAGCGGGTGCGGACGCCGGTCACGATCTCGCGGGCCAGCGCCAGCAGGTCGGCCGTGGTCGCGCTGCCCGCGTTGACGAGCGCGAGTGTGTGCTTGGCAGAGACGCGTGCCGGGCCAGGGGCGCCGTAGCCCTTGGCGAAGCCCGCGTGCTCGATGAGCCACGCGGCGGGAACCTTCACCAGGCCATCGCCCGCGTCGTAGCGGGGTACCTGGCCCGCACCGCGGGCGGCCGCGGCCGCCTCGACCCTGGCGAGCTCCCCTGCGGTGAGCACCGGGTTGGTGAAGAAGGACCCGGCGCTGCGGGTGTCTGGGTCTCCGGGGCTGAGCACCATGCCCTTACGGGCGCGGATCTTCAGCACGGCGGCGCGGACCTCGCCGGCGCTCGCCTGCTCCCCCATCCCGACGCCGAGCTCGGCGGCGAGCTGGTCGTACCGAACCGGGGCGGACAGCGGCTGCCTGGCCAGCCGGAAGGTGACGTCAAGCACTACGAACCTGGCCTGGCCCCCGGCCCCGCCCTGCCCCGCCCCGAGCCGGCCCGCCACCTGCCCCGCCCCGGGCTGGCCCGCCCCGAGCCGGCCCGCCACCTGCCCCGCCCCGGGCTCGCCCGCCCCGGGCTGGCCCGCCGACCGCCCCGCCGCGCCGCCCGGCCAGGGGATCAGCGATTCCGGCCGACCGTCCTTGAAGAGGCTGCTGCGGTAGGAGAACGAGCACCACTCGTTCTGGACGACCCTGACCTGGTGTTCCCGCCGGTCGTACACCCGCACCTGGGTGATGACCTCGGCCACCTCACGGCCGTAAGCGCCGACGTTCTGGATCGGGGTCGCACCCGCGCGACCGGGGATGCCGGACAGCGGCTCGAGGCCCGCGAGGCCCTCGGCGACCGTGGCGGCCACCACCTCGTCCCAGTCCTCGCCGGCCGCCACGGTCACGTCCACGGCGCCGTCGCAGGCCGCGGCGCGGCGCAGGCCGCGGGTGTTCACGTGGATGACGGTGCCGGGGAATCCCGCGTCCGAGATGACCAGGTTGGAACCGCCGCCGATGAGCAGCACGGCCTCGCCCGCCTCATCGGCCGAGCGCACCGCCGCGGTCAGGTCTTGCTCGGTATCGGCCGACACGAATTTCCGCGCGGGCCCGCCAAGGCCAAGCGTGGTGTAGCCGGCCAGCGCCGGGAAGCCGTTCCCCCTGGCGACTCCGCTCACGGGAGCCGGACGGTGGCGCGGGCGCGGGTGAGCACCTTCGCGCCGTCGGCCTTCGCCACGATGTCGACGGTCACCTTGTTGTCGCCGAGCTTGGCGAGCACCTTGCCGCTGAACTCGATGGTCGCGCCCCCCGTGTCTCCGGCAAGCGGAGTGTCGTCGGGGACGGGAACCATGGCGGAGAAGTTGACGCCGAAGTCGGTGACGGCACCGGGGTCGCCGCCCGCCCACTCGGTGACGAACCTGCCCGCCTGCGCCATCGTGTACATGCCGTGCGCGATCACGCTCGGCAGGCCCACCGCGCGGGCGGCGCGGTCGCTCCAGTGGATGACGTTGAAGTCGCCGGAGGCGCCGGCGTACCTGACCAGGTCGAGGCGGGTGACCCGGTAGGAGCGCGCGGGCAGCTCGGTGCCCTTGGCGACGCCGTCGTACGTCACGGTCACCCGTCCGCCCCCCGCTCGACGAGCATGGACTTCGCGGTGCAGACGTGCTCGCCGTCGACCGTGACGATGTCGGTGGAGGTGACGAGCACGGACATCGCGCCGACCGACTTGACCGACTCGATCGTCGTCGTCGCGGTCACCACGTCGCCGGCGTGCAGCGGGCGGGAGTGGCTGAAGCTCTGCTGTCCGTGCACGACCATCGAGTAGTCGAGGCCGAGGCCCGGGTCGTTGCTTGCCTCATCCGCCGCGTGCATGCTGATGACCACCGCGAACGTAGGCGGGGCGATCACGTCGGGATAGCCCGCCTTGACGGCGGCGTCCCTGTCGCGGCACAGCTCACTCGGCTCGCCGATCGCGTCGGCGAAGTCGGCGATCTTGACCCGGCTCACCTCGTAGGGTGCGCCCGGGCCGTAGACCCGGCCAACGAACCGCGGGTTCAGTGCCATGCGTCACCGCGTCGCGGCTAGCGCGTCTCGCGGTGGTCGGTGTGCCGACGGCAGTTCGGGCAGAACTTCTTCAGCTCCATGCGGTCCGGGTCGTTGCGCCGGTTCTTCTTGGTGATGTAGTTGCGGTGCTTGCACTCCTGGCAAGCCAGCGTGATCTTCGGCCGGACATCGGTGGCAGCCACGATGGAGTGCCTTTCTGCGATCGGAGCTTCTGGTTACCTGTCTGGGTAGCGGAGACCGGACTTGAACCGGTGACACAGCGATTATGAGCCGCTTGCTCTGCCGACTGAGCTACTCCGCCAGGACTCGCCGCCTTCTGCGACTACGTAAGGGTACCCGATCCAGGGGCAGCTTGCGTCATCCCCCGTTGTCCACAGGACTGAGCTGGACGTCCGCGCCGGAATCCGCGACGTACTGGTGCATATCCACATCCAGGCAACACGTTGCCCACAAGTTGTCCACAGGCGGGGTCAACCGATCGGTGGATGCGCGAATCAGCCGTACCGGGTGAGATCCCTGCCTTGTTTCCGTTTCCCGCGGAGGCCGGCCCGGCCATGCTTAGCAGCATGACGGGAGCAACGATGGAGACGAACGCGGCGCGCGCCGCGGGCTTGACGAAGGTATACGGGCGTGGTCAGGCGGCCGTGCGCGCGCTCGACGACGTCAGCGTGACCTTCGAACGGGGCCGGTTCACGGCCGTGATGGGGCCGTCTGGCTCGGGGAAGTCGACGCTCATGCACTGCATGGCGGGCCTGGACCGGCCGACATCGGGCACGGCGTGGGTGGGCGGGCAGGACATCGGGCAGCTCGACGACGCCGGGCTCACCAGGCTGCGGCGCGACCGCATCGGCTTCGTCTTCCAGTACTTCAACCTGGTGCCGACGCTGACCGCGGGCGAGAACATCACGCTGCCCATCTCGCTCGCGGGCCGCAAGGCCGACAAGGAATGGGTCGGTTACCTCGCCAAGCAGCTCGGCATCGCCGACCGGCTCACGCACCGGCCAGGCGAGCTGTCCGGCGGGCAGCAGCAGCGGGTCGCCTGCGCCAGGGCGCTCGTCAACAAGCCGGACCTGATCTTCGCCGACGAGCCGACGGGCAACCTCGACTCCAACGCGTCCGCCGGCCTGCTCGCGTTCCTCCAGCGGTCGGTGCGGGAGCTCGGCCAGTCGGTCGTCATGGTGACGCACGACCCGCGCTGCGCCGCGTACGCGGACCGGGTGGTCTTCCTCGCCGACGGCACCGTGGTGAGCGAGCTGTACCAGCCGACCGCCGACTCCGTACTTGAGCGCATGCGGACCCTGGGGGCGTGACATGCGCCAGGTGACACTGCGAGGGCTGCTCGCACACAAGCTGCGGCTGGCGCTTACCGCGCTGGCGATCGTGCTCGGCGTCACGTTCATCTCCGGCACGTTCGTCCTCACCGACACGTTGCACAACACCTTCTCGACGCTGTTCACCAGCGTCTACAGCAAGATCGACTTCCAGGTCCGCGGGGTGGCGCAGTTCGGCAGCGGCACGAGCGCGACAAGGAACCCGTTGCCCGGTTCCCTCCTGCCGCGCGTGGCAGCGGTACCAGGCGTCGCCGCCGCGGCAGGGAACGTCCAGGGCTACGCCCAGTTCATCGCGCACGACGGCAAGCCGATCACCTCGACCGTGGGCACCCTCGGTATCGGCTGGGACCCCAACCCGCAGATCTCCAACCTGCACCTCATCGCGGGCAGCCCGCCGGCCAGCGGCGACGACGTGGTGATGGACGCCGCGACGGCGAAGAGCTACGACTTCAGCGTCGGCCAGCGAGTGGAGATCCTTGGCGGCGGGCTGAAAACGGCCCAGACGTTCACCATCACGGGAATCGCGCAGTTCGGCACCGCTGACAACCTGGCGGGGCAGACCCTGGCGGCGTTCACGCTGCCGACCGCGCAGCGCGTGGTCGGGGAGACCGGGCTGTTCAACTTCATCAGCGTGATCGCCAAGCCGGGGGCCGACAAGGCCGCGGTGCAGCGGTCGATCGCCCGTGCCCTGCCCGCGAACGCGGAGGTGGTCACCGGGCAGACGATCATTAACGAGGACGAGAGCACGGTGAGCCAGGCGCTGTCCTTCTTCAACACGGCGCTGCTCATCTTCGCGCTGATCTCGCTGTTCGTCGGCGCGTTCACCATCTACAACACGTTCTCGATCATCGTCGGCCAGCGGACAAGGGAACTGGCGCTGCTGCGCGTCGTCGGCGCCGGCCGGGGACAGGTGGTGCGCTCCGTGCTGACCGAGGCGGCGATCGTGGGGCTGGTCTCGTCCGCCATCGGCGTCGGCCTCGGCGTGGCCGCGGCCGTCGGGCTCGAAGCCCTGCTGAACGGGTTCGGTACCTCGCTGCCGACCGGGCCGCTGACGTTCGAGCCGCGTACCGCGATCGTCGGGCTCGCCGTGGGCACGCTGGTAACGGTCATCTCGGCGATCGGGCCTGCGCGCAACGCCGTGCGAATCCCGCCGGTGGCGGCGCTCTCCGATCGGGCGGCCGACGGTGCAGGCGCCGGCCCGACCAGGCGGCGGCTTGCCTCAGGTTCCGCGGTCACCGTCCTTGGGGCAGCGCTGCTCGCCGTCGGGCTGTCCAAGCCCGTGGTCGCGCTCGTCGGGGCCGGCGCGGTGTGCGTTTTCTTCGGCGTCGCGATGCTCGCCCCGGTGATCGCGCGTCCGCTGTCCGGTGTGCTCGGGCGGCCGCTTGCCGCGCTCCTCGGCACGCCGGGGGCGCTCGGGCGGGAGAACTCCATGCGCAGCCCGCGCCGCACCGCGCAGACCGCCTCGGCGCTCATGATCGGCCTTGCCCTGGTCTCCGCCATGGCGGTGTTCGGCGCGTCGCTTTCCAAGTCCGCGACGAGCAGCGTGGACCAGGCGATCAGCGCCGACCTGCTGATCTCTGCCAACGGCAGCGGGCAGCTCAGCGACTCCCTGCCGGCGACGGTCGCGGCAGTGCCAGGGGTCACCGCGACCAACACCGTCTACCGTAACCAGTTCGAGTTCGGTTCCACGCTCACCACCCTCACCGGGGTGACACCGCAGAGCCTCGCCGGCACGGTGATCCTGCGGATGACGGCAGGCTCCGCCGCGGCTCTCGCTCAGGGTGAGCTGCTCCTCGACTCCGCGACCGCGACCAAGGATCACCTGTCCGTCGGGGACACGGTGCCGGTCAGGTTCGCCTACACCGGGCGGACCACCATCAGGATCGGCGGGATTTACCAGTCCAACGCGCTCATCCTGAGCTACCTGGTCAGCTCCGCGTACTTCCAGGCCCACTTCAGGTCGCCGCACCCGGGCGCGGTCCTGGTGCGCACCGACGGCAGCCCGGGCGTCGAGACGGCGGTCGCTCACGCGCTCGCCCCCTATGCGGACGTGCAGGTGCAGACCAGGGCGCAGTTCGAGCAGTCCCAGGTGGCGAGCGTCAACCAGCTGCTCGGCCTGGTCTACGCGCTGCTCGCGCTCGCGGTGCTGATCGCGCTCATCGGCATCGTGAATACCCTCATGCTCTCCGTGCTCGAGCGGACCAGGGAGATCGGCCTGCTGCGCGCGGTCGGGATGCGGCGTCCCCAGGTCCGGTCGATGATCAGGTCGGAGTCGGTCATACTCGCGACGTTCGGCGCGGTCATCGGGATCGTCATCGGCACCCTGATGGGGCTGGCGCTCGTCTCTTCGCTGCGGCAGCAGGGTCTCACCGAGACCACCGTGCCCGTCGTACGGCTCGTGGAGTTCCTGGTACTCGCGGCGCTGCTCGGGCTGGTGGCGGCGAGCTGGCCTGCCAGGCGCGCGGCGCGGCTTGACGTGCTTGCCGCGATCGCAACGGAGTGAGCCGGACGGGCAGCGCACGCACCCGTTCCGGATCTCGCTTTTCTGTTCTTTGAGGCGGAGTAGCGTCTAAGGAAGGAGGATTCGGATGAGGGAGACGCTCCGCACCAGGCTGAACAACGTGCGGTCGCATCAGTCGGTGGCGGTATCCGAGGCAGGCAGCCCGTACCTCCTGCTCGCGGTGCTCGCCGCCAGCACGTTCGTGGCCAGCGGTGTGCACGGTCGCGCGCTTGTCATCGACGCATCGCTTTGCGCGATCACCGCGGCGTGGATGGCGGGCATGTACACGCTGAACCCCGCGCGGCGGCCGAGGCAGTCAGCGGTATTCGTCGCCGGGCTGCTCGTGCTCACCGGGCTCCTTACCTACCGGAGCGGGTGGTTCGGGTTCTTCATCGTCGTGGCCTTCGGCTACTCCCGTGAGCTGCTGCGCTGGCCGTGGCCGATGGTGGTTGGCGCCGGCGCCGCCTTCATCGGTGCGCTCGCGCAGACGGACGGTAACCACAGCTCCTGGCCGGTCCACCTGATGGTCTTCCTCGTCGCCCTCGCCATCGACATGCTGCTCTTCCCCGCCTTCATGTGGGTGATACACGACAGGGAACAGCAGGTCGTGCAGCACAAGAAGTCGCTCGCCGAGCTGAGCGAGGTGAACCGGCGGCTTGAGGCGACGATCACGGAGAACGAGGGCCTGCACAGGCAACTGCTCGTCCAGGCGCGTGAGGCCGGGGTGCACGACGAGCGGCGGCGGCTGGCACGGGAGATCCACGACACCCTCGCGCAGGGGCTCACCGGGATCGTCACCCAGTTGCAGGCGGCCGAGCAGGCCGCCTCGCGTAGTTCTGACGGCTCGGCCGGATGGCGACATCACGTCGACGCGGCAACCCGGCTGGCGCGGGAAAGCCTCACCGAGGCACGCCGGTCGGTGGACGCGCTGCGGCCCGAGCCGCTTGAGGGATGCAGGCTCAGCGAGGCGGTGGCCGACGTGGCCGAGCGATGGTCGGCCATGAACGGGATCCCTGTGCAGGTCACCACCACGGGCACGGTGCGGCCCATGCAGCCGGAGGCCGAGTTCGCGCTGCTGCGCGCCGCGCAGGAGGCGCTGGCGAACGTGGCAAGGCACGCGCACGCCAGCCGGGTCGGGCTGACCATTTCCTACATGGAGAACGAGGTCGCGCTTGACGTGCGTGACGACGGGGCTGGCTTTGACCCTGCCCTTTCCGATCGCGGGTTCGGGCTGGTCGCGATGCGGCAGCGGATCGCCGACCTGTCAGGGACGCTGCAAGTCGAGTCGGAGCCGGGCGGCGGCACTGCCGTCTCGGCGTGCGTTCCGACCGTCTCCGCGCTGGCCAGCTCGTGAACGCGGTTCCGATCCGGCTGCTGATCGCGGACGATCATCCCGTGGTGCGCGACGGACTGAGCGGCATGTTCGCCGCCGACCCAGATTTCTCCGTCGTCGGCGAGGCCGGGGACGGCTCGCAGGCGCTGCGGCTCGCCGAGGCCGTGCGGCCGGACGTGATCCTGATGGACCTGCGCATGCCGGGCATGGACGGGGTCACGGCGATCGCGGAGCTGGCCAGGCGCGGCAACCCGGCGCGCGTGCTCGTCCTGACCACCTACGACACCGACAGCTACGTGCTTCCTGCCATCGAGGCGGGCGCCACCGGCTACCTGCTCAAGGACGCGCCGCGCGACGAGCTGCTGCGCGCCGTCCGGGCGGCCGCGACCGGCCAGTCGGTGCTCTCCCCGTCGGTGGCGGCCCGGCTGATGAACCGGGTCCGCGCACCGGAGCAGGGACTGCTCAGCCAGCGTGAGCTCGAGGTGCTCGGGCTGGTCGCGGCGGGAACCACCAATCGCGAGGCGGCGGCCCGGCTGTTCATCAGCGAGGCCACGGTGAAGACCCACCTGCTGCACATCTACGCCAAGCTCGGCGTCACCGACCGCGCCGCGGCCGTCGCCGAGGCGTTCAACCGCGGGCTGCTCACCCCGGCGAACCCGGAGGGCCGGTAACGGCCTTGCGGCGCCGCTAGGCCGGTAGCGGCCTTGCGGCGCCGCTGGCTCAGCGGACCTTGACAGGGGGCTGGGTCTTGGCGCGGACCTCTTCCTCGTCCACCCCCGGCGCGAGTTCCACCAGGACAAGCCCGCCGGTGGTGACGTCGAGCACGCACAGGTCGGTGATGATCCGCTGCACCACGCCCTTGCCGGTGTAGGGCAGCGAGCACTCGTCCACGATCTTGTAGCCGCCGTCCCTGGCGACGTGCTCCATCAGCACGATCACCTTCTTGGCGCCATGCACCAGGTCCATGGCGCCGCCCATGCCCTTGACCATCTTGCCGGGGATCACCCAGTTGGCGATGTCCCCGTCCTTGGAGACCTGCATAGCGCCCAGGATGGCGGCGTCGATCTTCCCGCCGCGGATCATACCGAAGCTGGTCGCGGAGTCGAAGAAGCTCGCGCCTCGCCTTACGGTGACGGTCTCCTTGCCGGCGTTGATCAGGTCGGGGTCGACCTGGTCCTCGGTCGGGTAGGCGCCCACGCCGAGGATGCCGTTCTCCGACTGCAGGACGAGCTCGACGTGGTCTGCCACGTAGTTGGGCACCAGGGTCGGCAGCCCGATGCCCAGGTTGACGTAGTCGCCGTCGGACAGCTCCGCGGCGGCGCGTGCCGCCATCTGCTCGCGCGTCCAGCTCACTGGGCACTGCCTTTCATTGGGCACTGCCTTTCATTGGGTGCTGTCTTTCATTGGGTGCTGTCTTTCATTGGGTGCTGCCCCTCACGGTGCGCCTCTCGATCCGCTTGTCCGCGGCCTGCTCCGCGGTGAGGGCGACCACCCGCTGGACGAACACGCCCGGGGTGTGCACCTCGTTCGGGTTGATCTCACCCGGCTCCACCAGGTGCTCTACCTCGGCGATGGTCACCCGCCCGCACATGGCGGCGAGCGGGTTGAAGTTGCGGGCCGCGTCGCGGAAGACAAGGTTCCCGTGCCGGTCGCCCGTCCAGGCGCGCACCAGGCCGAAGTCCGCCACGATGGCGCGCTCGAGCACGTACTCGAGCCCGTCGAACACCTGCGTTGCCTTGGCCGGGCTGGCGAGCGCGACGTTGCCGTTGTCGTCGTACCGCCACGGCATCCCGCCCTCCGCCACCTGGGTGCCGACCCCGGTGCGGGTGAAGAACGCCGCGATCCCCGTGCCGCCTGCCCGCATCCGCTCGGCGAGCGTGCCCTGCGGCGTCAGCTCCACCTCGAGCTCGCCCGTCAGGTACTGCCTGGCGAACTCCTTGTTCTCCCCGACGTAGGAGGCCACCACCCGCCGCAGCCGCCGCGCGCCGAGCAGCAGGCCGAGCCCCCAGTCGTCGACGCCCGCGTTGTTCGAGACCACTTCGAGGTTCTTCGTGCCTGCCCCGAGCACCGCCTGGATCAGCACCGAGGGGATCCCGCACAGCCCGAACCCGCCCACCGCGAGCGTGGCACCGTCCGGGATGTCGGCGACGGCCGCCGCGGCGCTCGCTACCACCTTGTCCATGAATCAGACCATAGCCCACGGTCGCAGCGGCGCCGCTGTCGCGCCGCCGCCGCATGCCGCCGCCCGTGCAGGTTTATATATCGCAGTACGAGGTAACTGGGCGGTGACGGTCATCACGTGGTCCGGGGCCGCCACAACCTCGGGGACCACAGGAGATGTCATGAGCCTCACTTCGGGCGAGCAGCGGACGCTCGCGGAGATCGAGAGCCAGCTGTGCGGGTCCGATCCAGCCGTGCGTGCTGTCGTGGTGTTAGCGGACCCAGCCGCTGTAGCTCTGGCCACCGATCCGGTCGGACCGTTGCGCCGGGGCAGGCCGTGCACCGCGGCGCTCCTCGCTTGCCAGCCCGG
>Ga0335078_10019764_pt1 | contig 10009 bp, 9 predicted proteins | sample Lox_Sample_32_FD_206711 | JGI IMG/M metagenome (GOLD analysis project Ga0335078, IMG submission 206711) | Soil microbial communities from Loxahatchee National Wildlife Refuge, Florida, United States - Lox_Sample_3.2 | ecosystem: Environmental > Terrestrial > Soil > Wetlands | place: USA: Florida...
GAGACGCCGCCGGGAATCACCGCCTTGATCGGGCGGTCGCCAATCACGCCGCCGGCGTATTGATAGATGAGGTCGCGCAGCTTCACGCCGAGCCGGAGCTCGAAAATTCCCGGATTGTTGACGTGGCCGCTTACGCCGAACAGCGTATGTCCGGCGGCGTTCTTCACGCCTTCATCGAGGAACCACTGTGCGCCGCGCGTTACGATCACCGGCACGTGCGAGAGCGTTTCGACGTTGTCGACGGTGGTCGGCTGGCCCCAGAGTCCGGCCTGCGCGGGGAAGGGCGGGCGTTTGCGCGGCTGGCCCTTGCGCCCCTCCATCGACTCGAGCATCCCGCTCTCCTCGCCGCAGATATAGGCGCCCGCACCCTGCTGGATCGTGATGTCGAAGCGGCGATTGAAGCCGAGCGCGTTGTCGCCGAGAATTTTTGCGTCATAGAGCGCGCGGATCGCGGCGCTCATCGCGGCGAATTCCTCGACGTATTCGCCGCGGATGTAGATAAAGGCCGCCGTGGACTCCATCGCCATCCCCGCGATCATGATTCCCTCCAGCGGCAGGAAGGGATTGCGCGACATGATCTGGCGGTCCTTGAAGGTGCCGGGCTCGCTTTCGTCGGCGTTGACCGCGAGATAGCGCGGGCGTGCGTCACGCGGCGGCATGAACGTCCACTTGAGGCCGGTGCCGAAGCCCGCGCCGCCGCGGCCGCGCAGGTTGGAATCCTTGACCAGCGCGGCGAGGTCCTTGGGCGCCATCGTGCCCGCCTTGGGCGCCGCCTCGAAGCCGCCGTGCGCGCGGTATTCGTCCAGCGTGAGCCGCTTCTCGGCGCCGGGCGGCAGCAGGTAGGCGTCGACGCCCGCCGGAACGCGCGAGATGATCGGCGCCGGCCGCCGCGCGGCCCGCGCCGTCGCGGGCGATTCGAGCAGGCTCGCGGCGAAATCCCTGGTCACGTTCTCCAGGTACGGATTGCGGTTCACCTGGAGCACCGGCGCGGTCGCGCACGACCCCAGACATTCGACTTCGGCGATCGCGAAGCGGCCGTCGGGCGTCGCAGTGCCCGCCTTGATTCCGAGCCGATGCTCGAGGTCGCGCACCACGCCGCGCGCGCCGCGGAGACAGCACGGCAGGTTGGTGCAGACCTGAATAACCGCCTCGGCGCGGGGCAGGTTGAAGAGCGAATAGAACGATGCGACCTCGGCGACTTCAGCGGGGCGCATCCCGAAGAGCGGCGCCAGCTCCGCGAACGCCTCGGAGCCGAGCGCGCCCAAATCGTCGCGGGCGAGGTAGATCGCCGCGAGCAGCGCGGCGCGCGGATTCGGAAAGCGCGCCTGCTCGGCGCGGATCTTTTCCCGGGTCTCAGCCGACAAGCCCATCGTGTCTCACGCCTGCGTGGTTCTCCGCGGCAGCGCCCTAGCGGTCGCACTCGCCGCCGATCATGTTGATCAGGTCGAAGGTCGGCACCACGTCGGCGAGCATCCCGCCGGTGATCATCTTCTCCAGCGCCGACATGTTGGAGAAGCTGGGCGCGCGGCAGCGGCATTTGTAAGGCTTGCCGGTGCCGTCGCTCACGATATAGAAGCCGAGTTCGCCGTTGGCGCCCTCGACCGCGTGGTAAACCTCGCCCGGCGGTATCAGCCCGCCCTCGGTGACCAGCTTGAAGTGATCGATCAGCTCCTCCATGCGGCCGAAGACCTTTCCTTTGCGCGGCCAGCGCACGCGCGGGTCGTCGGAGTTGACGGGCCCGGCCGGGATCTTTTCAAAGCATTGCGCGATGATGCGGCGGCTCTGGCGTAATTCCTCGAGCCGCACCAGGTAGCGATCGAAATTGTCGCTGTGCTCGCCGACCGGGATGTCGAAGTCCAGCTCCCCATACACCAGGTACGGCTGCACGCGGCGAACGTCGTAAGGTACGCCGCCGGCGCGGAGAAGCGGGCCGGTCACGCCGTGGGCGATCAGCGCCTCGGGCGCCATATGGCCGGTGCCTTCGACGCGTTCGCGAAAAACCGGATTTTGCGTAAGCAGCTTGTCGGCGTCGTCGAGCAGGGCGAGCGAACGATCCAGCCGCGCGGTGGCGAAGCGATCGAAGCCGTCGGGAAGGTCGGCCGATACGCCACCGATCCGGATGTAGTTGGTGGTGACGCGCGCGCCGCAGAGCGCGTCGAGCAGGTCGCACATCAATTCGCGCGCTTCGATCAGGTAGAGAAACGGCGTCATCGCCGCCAGCTCGAGCGCCATCGCGCCCAGGCACAGGTAGTGATCGCTCATGCGCGAGATCTCGCCCGCGATCACCCGGATAAAATCGCAGCGCGGCGGCGTGCGCAGATCCATCAGCTTCTCGACCGCGAGACAGTAGCCGACGTTGTTGAGCATCGGCGAACTGTAGTTCAGGCGGTCGGTGTACGGGATGTTCTGATAGTAGTAGCCGGTTTCGCACTCCTTCTCGAAGCCGCGATGGAGATAGCCGACCTGGATGTCGGCCTTGACCACTCGCTCGCCGTCGAGGTCGAGCACCATCTTGACCGTGCCATGGGTCGCCGGATGCGACGGGCCCATCTGCATCCGCATCGTCGGCGTATGCAGTTCGTCCGCGGCAACGGCGGGCGGCGCGTCAACGGGGACGGCGGGGTTCTTTGGCTCCTGGTCCGGCATAGGGCTCTATCGGTTGTTCGTCGTGCTTGGCGTAGTCCTTGCGCAGCGGATGGCCCACGAATTCGTCGTAGAGATAGATGCGGCGAAGGTCGGGATGGCCGTCGAAGCGGATGCCGTAGAGGTCGAAGGTCTCGCGTTCCAGCCAGTTGGCGCCCGCCCACAGCTCGGTCAGGCTCGCGATCGTCGGATCGTCCTCGGGCACGCGGCACTTGACGCGCAGGCGATGGAGCAGGCGGGTGGAGACCAGGTGATAGACCATCGCAAAGCGCGGAGCGTCGCCGCGCGCGGGCAGGTTCACTCGATGGCGCCACGGGGCGCGCTTGCGTACCAGGTTGTGATTGCGATCCCAGGTTTCCGGGGAGTTATAAAAGCCGTCGGGCTGGCCGAAATAATCGACGCAAGTGACGTCGAGAAGCATGTCGAAGTCGAGGTCCGGCGAGTTGCGCAGCGCGCGCGCCGCCTTGAGAAGGTTCGCGCGCGCGACATGGATACAGTCGTCGCCGCGAAAACTCTGATGGTCCTCGACCAGCGGGCCGAGCCGCTCGGCAACCTTCAGCAGCAGCGGCGACGGCTGCGGGGGCGGCGCAGGCGTTTTCGGTTCTTCGGCGGCGCTCATGGGTTTTTATTCATAGTGGCGGCGCAGAAAATCGGTTCGGGTCTTAAGCCGCTCCTGCGGCACGAGCAGGTCGGCCTTGTGCCAGAGCGAGCCACGGCGCGAGTAGGTTGCGATCTCGACCTCGCGGCTCATCACGATCGCCTCCTCCGGACAGGCTTCTTCGCACAGTCCGCAGAACATGCAGCGCGACATGTCGATGTCGAAGACTTCCGGATAACGCTCGACTTCGTCGGCGGTCTCGGCGGGGAAGATCGTGATGCAGGTAGTGGGACAGGCCCACTCGCAGAGCCCGCACGCGACGCATCGTTCCTTGCCGTTCTCCATCTGCACCAGCACCGGCATCCCGCGCATCGCGGGCGCGTGCACGAAGCGCTGCTCGGGAAAAAATACGGTGAAGTCCTGGCGGCCGCGCATGAAGCCGAAGAGATTGCGCAACAGATGGGCCATCGCGACCCACAGCCCCACCAGCACCGCCCTCAGCGACAGCGCCCCGACCAGGCCTGACGCCGGACGTGCGACCTTTACGACTCGAACCGCCATTTCGCTCGCGTCAATTATCCCAGATGTCAACCCGGAAGTTTAAACCGCCGGAGTTTCAACCGCACTATCAGTCTTACAGAATCGGCTCAGGCGGGCGATGGGCGCGTTGCGCTCGCCGCGTGCTCGCCCGCTCCCTGTCCAGCTCTGGTCGGCGCCCATCCGCCGCGGATCGCAAGCATCGCGGGAATCAGCGTCGCCATGCCGGCGACGGCCACCCACATCCACGCGGCCCATCCGTAATGGCTTGAAACATATGCGACCAGCGGGCCCGAGATCGCGATCCAGCCGCGATAGATCAACTGGAAGAACGACCATCCGCTCGCCTGCAGAGCAGGCGCGATATCCTCGAGCAGCTCCGAATATTGCGCGCACCACGGGATGAAGGCGAAGGCGACCAGCCCGCCGAGCAGAAACATGACCGCGCCCAACTGGAACGGCGGCAGCGGATTGGCGAACGTTTCAATCCACCAGATCAGCACCACCATCGAGGCGACCGTGCCGACGAGCACCAGGGGCTTGCGCATCCGCAGCTTGTCCGAGAGCCATCCGGCCGGCACCAGCATGAACAGGTTGAGCAGCCAGAAGTAGGACGCCATCTTGGCCGCTGCGGCCGGAGTGTAATGGAACGCCCGGTTGAACATCACCGGGAAGAATGTCTGGCTGGTGATCGACAGGGTCAGAAAGGCCACCGAGCCGACGACCAGGACCCACACTTCCCAATGGCTCAGCAGCTGTCTGAAAGCGGCGCTTCCGCTGGCCGGAACCTCCATCCTCACTTCGCGCAGGTGCTCGGCGGGATCGGCCGCGACCGCCGCTTCGCTCTCGACGATCGTCAGGCGCAGGTTCGGGTGCAGATCCTTGAGCCACAGCAGGACCGGGACGTACATCAGGATCGACAACAGCCCCATGATCCAGATCTGCGATTGCCAGGTGCCGAAGATCGGCAGCGTCACGCCGCTGATGAAATTCCACAGGAAGATGCATCCTACGGCGCCCACCGTAAGCAGGCCGAAGGCGGCGCCGCGGCTGACGCGCGGCGACATGTCGCGGGTAAGGCCTCCGAGGGCGCCCCACATCAGCCCGGCGGTAAGATTCATCGCGCCGCGGACTATCACGAACGACCAGAACCCGGTCATCAGCAGGTTGGCAAAGGTCAGTACGATGATGATCGCGAGGCACACGTCGATGACGATAATGCGGCCGTGACGATCCGCGAGCGGTCCGCCGATCATCGCCGACGCGCCCGACAGCAGCACCGCGAAAAATAAAAAGCCGGTAAAGTCTTCCAGGCTGAAGTGCAGCGTCGGAATCCACAGCGGCAGCAGCGGCGCGAACTGGAATTCGTAAAACGAGACGATCGTCGCGAGCACGGTAAGCAGCAGCATCGCCCAGCGATGCGCGCCGACCGGATAGGTCTCGAGCGTGCGATGGGTCGCGACGTAGCCCTTGAGGCTTCCCGCTTCGGAAACGGCTGCGCTCGCCATAGCCTTTGCTCCCCCTGCGGCTTGCGCCGGCGCGCGGCGCCGGTCGGCAAGCACAGAGTGCGTCAATTGATCGTCCGACGGCAAGCGCTTCAGCGCACGCTGGAACTCTGCGCACCGGCGCCATTCAAGAGCGCGCCGCTGGCCCCCAAGGTCTCCAGCGAAAACCCGGCGAACCGCGGATCCGCCCGTCGCATTGGCGCCCACATCGCGTCGGGATCGAAACGGCGCTCGCCGCCGTCGATCGCGTTGAGCAGACGGGTAAAAATCTCGCCGTCGCCGAGCCATCCCGGCGCCGTCTCGATCGCCTGGTAGATGCGCTGCACGCGCCCGGCGTGATTGATGAACGAGCCGTCCTTCTCGGCGAAGGTGGTGGCGGGTAATGCCACCGCCGCCGCCGCCGCAAGGCGGGGGTCGAGCCTCAAGCTTTGCACGATCAGCAGTTCGAGCCGCCCCAGGATCGCTACGGTCGCCGCGAGACGTTCGGGCGCAAGCGTGTCGAGCAAATCCTCGCCGCAAAGATACAGCCCTTTGATCTCGCCGGCTTCCAGAGCTCGCGTGAGCTCGCCGAGCCCGTCGTCCTCGCCGCTCACCAGGCCCAGCTCGCGCACGCCGCGCGCGTTGGGCGCTTTTTCGGTCTTGATCAAAAAATCGTCGGCCGCGCGCTTGCGCACGGCCATCGCGGCCTTGCCCGCACCGGCGGCGCGCAGCAGCTCCCCGAAGCGGAAATTCTCCTCGAGCGTCAAATGGGGCGACACGACCGCCCCGAGCGCGCCATCTCCATGGCGTGCCTTGAGCGCGGCGATCGCGGCCGCTGCGGTTGCGATCGCGCCCTGCCAGGTGGCTTGCGCCAGCGCTCCGTTCTCGGCGACCATCGGCGAGCGCAGGCGCTCAGGGGCATCGACCGGCTTGTATTCCAGGCGCCCGGGGTCGCACATCCAGGTGTCGTTGACCGCGTCGTTGCGCCGCGGAGTCAGCCGCCAGATGCGGTTGCGATGCTCCGAGATCATGATGTTGCAGCCGTTGGAGCAGCCGGGACATATGCTGGCGGTTTCCTGGAGAAACCAGACGCGGATGCGATGATGGAAGTCCTTGCTTTCGAGCGCGCCGACCGGGCAGATGTCGGCGGTGCAGATCGAGTAGTTGTTGTCGAGGCGGCGATCGTGGATGTCGAGGACCGAGCGGTCGCCGAGGTTGAAGACCGCGAGCTCGCCGGTCTTGCTGATCTCGCGGCAAAAGCGCACGCAACGCCGGCACAGGATGCATCGCTCCTGGTCGAGCAGCATGCGCTCGCCGATATCGATGCGTTTCTGATGCTTGCGGCGCGGATCGAGCGTCCGCGCATGACGGCTCCCAAAGCGCATCGCGTAATTCTGCAGCCAGCACTCGCCGGCCTTGTCGCAGATCGGGCAGTCCAGCGGATGGTTTACGAGCAGGAGTTCGAGCACACCGCGGCGCGCCAGCGCGACTTCCGGATCCGCGGTGTTCACCACCATCCCGTCGCGCACCTGGGTGTTGCACGAGATCTGCAGCTTCGGCATCCCCTCGATCTTGACCTGACATAGCCGGCAACTGCCGTCGATGCTGAGCTTGGGATGGTAGCAATAGTGCGGAAGATCCATTCCCGCATCGAGCATCGCCTGCAAAAGCGGCGTGCCCTCGGGCGCCTCGAGCGGGCGGCCGTCGACCGTGAGCTTCACGGTTTTGGGGGCGGCGGCGGCGGCCTTCGCCGGGTTAATCGAGCTTGCGTCCGCTGCCATGGAGCGTGGACCAGAGTTGCGGCTGGCGTTCGTTCTGGACGCGGTACTGCAGTTTGATCAGTCCGTCGAGCACGGCCTCGGGACGCGGCGGGCATCCGGGAATGTAGAGGTCCACGGGGATTATGCGGTCGATACCCTGGAGCACGGCATAGTTGTCGTAGGGGCCGCCCGAACTGGTGCAGGCGCCGAACGAAACCACCCATTTCGGCTCCGCCATCTGCTCCCACACGCGGCGCAGAATCGGAGCCTGGCGCTGGGTGATGGTGCCGACGACGAACAGCAGATCGGCCTGACGCGGAGTGAAGCGCGGCAGCGCGGCGCCGAAGCGGTCGATGTCGTAGCGCGGACCCGCGACCGAAAAATATTCCATTCCGCAGCACGCAGTGACGAAAGGGTAGGTGAAAAAGGAATATTTGCGGGCCCACTGCACGGCGTCGTGCAGGCGCGTCAGCGCGAAGCTTTCGGGGAAGGCCGCGCTCTCGTCGTTGAGCGAGTGCCGCGCGATCGCGCCGCGCACCATGAAGGCCGAAAATCTGCGTCGCCGGTCAGCCATGTCGAAGATTCTTGCCCCCCCGCCTCAAACCATACTTTCGCGAAACGGCGGTCGAGGGCAAGGCCGGACCGGTTGCGATCGGAGAATGAATCGAAAACGGCCGGCGCGCCGATCGGACGGCGCCGCGCGCTACTGGCCGCGGCTGCGTTTTTCGCGCTCGGCCAACTCGAGGTCGAAGTCGACCATCATCTCGACCAGTTGCTGGAAATTCACCCGCGGCTTCCATCCCAGCACGCGCCGCGCCTTGGACGCGTCGCCCTGCAGCAGGTCAACCTCGGCCGGCCGCAGATACCGGGGGTCGGTCTGTACGTACTTGTGCCAATCGAGCTTCAGCCGATCGAACACGCGCTCGAGGAACTCCTGCACCGAATGGGTTTCGCCGGTGGCGACCACGTAGTCGTCGGGCTGTTCCCGCTGCAGCATCATCCACATCGCCTCGACGTAGTCGCCGGCAAAGCCCCAGTCGCGGCGCGCGTCGAGGTTGCCGAGCGCGAGGCTGTCCTGCAGGCCCAGCTTGATGCGGGTGGCGCTGCGGGTGATCTTGCGGGTGACGAAATTCTCGCCGCGCCGGGGCGATTCGTGGTTGAACAGGATACCATTGGCGGCGAACAGCCCGTACGCCTCGCGGTAATTGATCGTCTGCCAGTGCGCGTAAACCTTGGCGCAGGCGTATGGGCTCCGCGGATGAAATGGCGTCGTCTCGCGCTGCGGTACTTCGGCCACCCGCCCGAACATCTCCGACGAACCCGCCTGGTAGTAGCGCGCCGCGCGCCCGTGGCGCTTGTTGTGATCGCGCAGCGCCTCCAGCAGCCGGAGCGCGCCCAAGCCGACCACGTCGGCGGTGTATTCAGGCTGGTCGAAAGAGATGCGCACGTGAGATTGGGCGGCCAGATTGTAAACTTCGTCGGGCCGGACCTGCTCGATGATCGCGCGCAGCCCCGTGCCGTCGCCCAGATCGCCGTAGTGCAGCTGGAGGGGCGAAGGGCCGTGGCCGAAACCCTTGCGCATGTGGTCGATACGCCCGGTGGCGAAGCTCGAGGTCCGGCGCACGACGCCGTGCACTTCGTAACCCTGCTTGACCAGAAATTCCGCGAGGTAAGAGCCGTCCTGCCCGGTAACCCCGGTTATCAGTGCAACTTTGGCCATGGCTTCCCTGTGTTCCGGTCCGATTCCGTTCAGTCGCCGCGAACGAGGCGATGAGAATCGCTGTCGAAGTGCTGGGTGGAAAATTCGAACAATTCGGCGTCCTCCAGCGCTTCCATCTGATGCACCAGTCCCTGCGGAACGTCCATGCACTCGCCGGCGACGAGCTCGAACTCTTCGAGGGTCTCGGCCTCGGGCGATTCCTTGACCCGGATTTTCAGCCGGCCCGTGCGCAGGTAGAAGGACTCGTTTTTAATCTTGTGAAAGTGCAGCGAGCAGCGCTTGCCCTTTTGAATTTCGAGGATCTTGCCGCAGTAAAGATCGCCGTTCACGATCCAGACTTCGCGTCCCCAGCCCTTGGGCACGATCTTCACTGGTTTCCGCGCACGGTTCATAACCTTTCCCAATCCCTTTTCAGCGCTGATCCCGCGCGCCCCTGCCATACGCCTAAACACGGTAGCGGGCAGCCCCGCCCCTTCTACAATGCCAGAAGATGACAAGACGCACTACCGTCCCCGGGTCTGCTTGGGCCGAACCACAGCCTGTCGGCAAGGTGATGTTTCAGTACCGGACAATTCTCTTATGCGGCCGAGGGCCGCGCGACGGCGGGCGCCGCAGACTCTGCGACCACTCCCTTTCCGGCGCCGTTGTCGCTGGCATTGGCCAGGCCAGGAACGAATTCATTGACCCCGATAGAGAAGCGCTGGAGCGGCAAATGATGGGCATCGGCAAAGGCCTTGACTATCGCCAGCCGGTCTTCGCTAATGCCGTCGGCGGCGATCAGCATCCAGTGAAACCCGGTCGCCAGGTAGATTCGCGACAGATCGTCAAGCGCCGAGCACCTGGTGGCCATGGACCAGCTTGCCTTCCTTGAACGCGTCGTCGTCGACGAAGCCGACCAACCGCATCCTGCGATCCTTGCCGCTGAAGATGTAGAAGTTGAAGAACAGGAAGCCGCCGAGCGTCCCCCCCGCCGCGAGCGCCGCACAAGCCAGCCCGACGTCACGGGACCACCATGCGACAACCCCTATTGCACCCGTCGCGGCAATTCCGACCCCGGCGGCCAATCCGTCGAGCCCGTCAATCAGGTTGAAGGCGTTGATCACCGCGACCATGAAAAAGCCCGCGAGGGCAAGGTTAACCAACGGCCATCGCGTGACCTCGGGCGCAGCCGGCGCGGCCCAGAGGAAAAACGCGACCACCATCAGCTGCGCGAGCAGTTTGCGCGAGGGTGTGAGCGCGACCGCATCGGTCCAGGACGCCGACCGTC
>Ga0335078_10019765_pt1 | contig 10009 bp, 10 predicted proteins | sample Lox_Sample_32_FD_206711 | JGI IMG/M metagenome (GOLD analysis project Ga0335078, IMG submission 206711) | Soil microbial communities from Loxahatchee National Wildlife Refuge, Florida, United States - Lox_Sample_3.2 | ecosystem: Environmental > Terrestrial > Soil > Wetlands | place: USA...
AAGCTTCGGATTTAGCGTCGACGTGATCGTTCGCACCTCGTCTGAAATGAGGGACGTGATTGCGCGAAACCCGTTCGCCACCCGGCGCGGCATCGATCCCAGCAAACTCTTGGTCACCTTCCTTGCCGGCGATCCTGACCCGGAAGCTCGCGACCAGGTTCTCAAGATCGAGGCTGAACCCGAGGAATTGCGAATCGACGGTCGGGAGCTTTATATCTATTTCCCCAACGGCATGGCACGCCCGAAGCTGTCGTGGTCGGCAATTGCGAAGACCTTGAAGACGACCGGGACGGGCAGAAACTGGAACACCGTCACCAAGCTGCTGGAGATCGCAGACGGGCTGGAGGGGAGGAATGGGGGCTCCGCTGCTCCGAAGCCGTCACGATAACTTCTCGGAAAAGTAGGGTCGAGAGAATTGAGAAATGGTGATTGAGACGGAAATCGAGATTCGCACGTCGGATGGAACATCCGATGGCGTCCTTTTTCGGCCGGAAGGCCTGGAAGGCGCTGCTCGCTGGCCCGGCGTCATCTTCTTGACCGACATCGGAGGTATTCGTCCGGCCCAGCGCCAGATGGCGCAGCGCCTGGCCGGCGAAGGGTATACCGTGCTGATGCCCAACGTCTACTATCGCACTGCGCCGACGCCAATCTGGGACTTTGCTCCGAAATTTGGAGCTGACGAGCGAACCATGAAGCGGCTTGGTGAGCTGTCGGATCCGTTGACGCCGGAAGCCGTTGAGCGCGACGCGACGGACTACGTCAACTTCCTGGCTGCCCAGGATTCCGCCGCCGCGGGTGCGATGGGCGTGGTGGGTTATTGCGCGACGGGCAGCGTAGCCGTGCGCTTTGCTGCCGCGCGGGCCGACAAAATGGACGCGGCCGCGTCATTCCATGCCGCCAGGCTTGTGACGGATGCTCCCACGAGCCCGCATCTCCTCCTGCCTCGCATCAAGGCACGGCTTTACTTCGGGCACGCAGTCGAAGACCGGGGAATGCCGAAAGAGGCGATTGAAAAGCTCAACCTCGCGCTGGAGGCTTGGGGCGGCCAATACGAGAGTGAAGTTTACGAGGGCGCTTACCACAGTTGGACGGTGCCGGATAGTCCGGTTTATAACCATGCGCAGGCCGAGCGTGCTTTCGGAAAGTTGGCGGATTTGTTGGGGAGCTTGTGCTGAACTTCACGGGCGAGGCCCGGGGGCGCCTGACACCTTTGCCCCCGGGGACGATCGACAGGTTAGCCTTCAACGTGCAGGTCATTCGTGACGGAGAAAACGCCCGGCACGCCGTTGGCCTGGAGGCCGGCAAGGTTCTTATCCATCTGGTTTTGCACCACACCAACCAGCGTCACGTGGCCATTATCGACGATGATGTGGATCGTGGGATTGGCGCCCATGGCATAGCGATACAACGATCCGCGCCCGAACACGGCGCGATACTCGGCCCGGCGGATTCGCCAGTCCATGGGAGAAACCGGCAGAACCTCGATATGGTTGGTTACCTGCCCCACACCTTCGATGTGTTTCACTGCATTCTCAGCGTCGGACTTGAGAACCGGCCAGGTCACCTGCCCGAAGAGTTCCACGTCGTACCCGTTCACGCGATACTCCAGGTTGTCAAAAACACTGTAATAGGGAAGCATCAAAAGTTCATGGCGCACCTGCTGAGCGACGTACGCATCGCCTCCGGCCGGCGTATCTTTAGCTCCATTGTTCCCGTTGGCAGATGCCAGCAGCGGCGTGAAAGCCAGAACAGCTCCCACAATCAACAATTGAGTCGTTCGCTTCCAGTTGCGGTTCATTGTGTCCTCACTCCTCTCTGCCGAGGCTCTCTCCTAGCCTCGCCTCGACGTTGCCCTTCGTTTGTTTGGATGCGAGCCTGCCTTCTGGGATACCTTGCCCAACAGGGGTCCGGCAAAAATATATTTCGTCTCCCCCCTGTAACCCAGGGCGCTTGTCTGTCGTCATAAGCCGTCTCGAAAATGACCGTGCAAGCAACGCGGAGTGAAGGGCGGAATGGCGAATGAAGAGTGAACGAAGAGGGCTGACTAAATGTGAATGTCTTGGATGCTGCCAGTTGAATGTTGAAGTGACCGCCTGCTTGCCAAGCCTTTGAGTCGTCATTCTTGAGCCGCCACCGGCTGCGAGGCGCCCCAGAGCTTCCTAGCCGCTACTCTTTTCGTAGCACCCAAGCACGCGCAGGAACGAGGTGACCTCGGCGAGGTGGTCCAAGGCCTTGCGGCAGCGCTCCTCTTTGATGTTGCCGAGGAAATCCAGGTAGAACAGATACTCCCACGGACGGCCGCGCAAGGGCCGCGATTCCATTTTGGCCAGGTTGATATCGCGCAGGGCAAAAACGCTAAGGCACTTATAGAGGGCCCCGGGAACGTTGCCCGTGGAGAAAACAATGGAGACCTTGTTGGCCTTCGCGGTGACCTTGGCGGTCCGGCAAAGGAGCAGGAAGCGCGTGTAGTTTTCACGGTGATCTTCCACATGCGTGGCGAGGATACGCGCGCCGTAGACGTTGGCGGCGATGCGGCTGGCGATGGCCGCCGCGCCGCCAATCCGGCGTTCGGCCAGCATCTTGACGCTGCCTGCCGTATCGTAGAAGGGGATCTTCTCAACCTTGGGGTGCCGCTTGAAAAACTCGACGCATTGCGCCAGTGCCACCGGGTGCGAGTACACTTGGCGAAGATTGGCAAGCGTGGTTCCCGGAAAGGCGATGAGGTTGTGCACGATGCGCAAGCTGAGTTCGGCCACGATGTGCAGGTCGTTGGCCACCAAGTGGTCGTAATTCTCGTGGACGGATCCCGCCAGGGTGTTTTCAATGGGCGCCAGGCAATACTTCGTCTTTCCGCTGGTGACGCTCGCGAACATGGCGGCGAAGGTCTCGCAAGGCTCCACGCGCGCGCGGGGCCCAAGCAGTTTGCGGGCAGCCTCTTCGCTGAAGGAGCCTGGTTCTCCTTGAAAGGCTACAGTAGCCATTTCGATTCGCTTCCTTACCACTTCTCAGTGTTCACTTCTCAGTTTCAGTTCTCGGTCCCTTGGAGGCCGCTTCCGGCTGAACACAGGACGCTGAAAACTGCGAAGCGGTAAAAACACAATCAAGCCGCGGATCAACACGGATTGGTGCTCTTTGTTTTGATCCGTGCCAATCCGTGATAATCCGTGGCCTCTGATTCTCTCGCCGCTTCTGAGAACTGAAATTCGTGGTCAAGGCTCCGGATTCAAGAGTCCTCGGAAGAAAAAGTCGATGAGCGCGCGGCTCAGCTCAGCTTGGTTCACGCGGCCCTCCGGGTGGTACCACTGGTAAAGCCAGTTGATGATCCCCAGCAGGAAAAAGGCCGCCAGGTGTGCGCTGACGAGAGGCTTCCTGCCCGACCTCTGTTGCGTCTCGGCAATGAGTCCTTCCAGAAAGTGGATGTATTCCCTCTTGCGGCCGTTGATCTTCCTCTGCAGCGTCCCTTTGAGGGAGCGGTTTTCGTGCAGGATCACCGTCAGTTCCAAGTCCCGCGCCCGCACAATCAAGTCAACGTGGCCCGCGATCGTCTGGCGCAGTTTCTCGGCGGGATCGGCAATCTCCTTCACTTTCGTAAGCACCATCTCGTCCAGGATGTCCATCCCGTAGTTCATGATCTCGAACAGCAGGCGGTCCTTGCTGCCCACGTGATGGTAAAGGCCTGCCTTGGTAAGGCCCACGGCGGCCGCGATATCCTGCATCGAGGCGCCGTCGTAGCCTTTTTCGTAGAAGACCCGCGCCGCGGTGCGGCAGATTTCACGCAACTTGTGCCTGGCCTCTGAGCTTTGCCCCATGACCGAACACCGACTTGGCGGTGAGGGCAGAGTCTAGCACAGAAAGTAGTCCGGAGTCAGGGAGTCGGGCTAAAGAGCTAAAGATAAATGAGAGAAATTACACAAAGAGAAAAAGTAACTGCGTGGCTGAATCAAAAAGCAAAGCCGGTCGCGCCCCAGGACCGGCGAGAGAACCTTCGGCTTTGCCTTAAGATGGTGCGGAAGGGGGGATTCGAACCCCCACGCTCTTGACGAGCGTCAGCCCCTCAAGCTGGTGCGTCTGCCAGTTCCGCCACTTCCGCATTTGGGAGGCTCGTGAATTGTCGATTTGCCATGGTCGATTGGCGCTTAGAAAAACTCCGTCGCTTCCACCCGCCTACTTCTTGGCCGGAGCCGGCATGGGGGCCTTGGGCGCCGGCGCCGACTTAGGCGCGTGTTCGAGCACCGATCCGGACCCCTTCTTAGTGGACCATACGGCCAAGCTGATCGACGTGCACATAAAAATAAAGCCGAGCACCCAGGTGATCTTGGCCAGCGTAGTCACCGCTCCGCGCGGGCCAAAGGCCGCCTGGCTGACTCCGCCAAAAGCCGCCGTGATATCTACGTTCTCGCCGCCCTGGATCAACACGGCGAGTATCAGGAGCACGCTGACCAGCACGTGCAGGACGATAATCAGAGTGAGCATTCCGCTTCTATCCTTTATACTTTTTCCGGGACCCCTTACGCCTGCCGGTAATTCACAATCGCCAGGAACGAATCCACCGTCAGGCTTGCCCCGCCGACCAAACCGCCGTCGATTTCTTCCTGGGCCATGAGCCCGCTGATGTTCTCCGGCTTCACGCTGCCGCCGTAGAGAATCCTCAGTTGCGCCGCCGGGTTTTCGCCGAACTGCGCTCGCGCCAGATCACGAATAAAGCGATGGCTCTCGGCGGCCATTTCCGGTGTTGCCGTCCGCCCGGTACCAATGGCCCACACCGGCTCGTAAGCTACTAGAATACGGGAAAAGGCCTCGGAGGTCAACCCCGCAAATGCGCCGTCGAACTGGCGCTTCAGCACGTCGCGTGTTTTCGCCGCTTCCCGCTCCTCCAGCGTCTCGCCTACGCAGACGATGGGGGTGAGGCCGGCATCGAGTGCCGCCTTCAGCTTGCGGTTTACCTCCTCGTCGGTCTCGCCGTGGTCGTGCCGGCGCTCGGAATGGCCGATGATGACGTGCGTGCAGCCGGCGTCGAGCAGCATCGACGTGCTGACGTCGCCCGTGTGCGCGCCGTCCTTCGCCCAGTGGACGTCCTGCGCCGCCACGGCAATCCGAGTGCCGCGCGCCGCCTCCGCCGCCGCATAGAGCGTGGTGAAAGCCGGGGCGACCACCACCTCGCAGTGATCACTCTTGGCCGCGCCTGGAGCCAGTTTCCTCACGAACTCTGCCGCTTCCCCGGCGGTTTTGTACATCTTCCAGTTTCCCGCAATTACCGGCTTTCGCATATCAGGGCCTCTTCGTGTCAGGGTTCTTCGCTTCCCCAACTCCCAACTCCCTACTCCCTATTTGTCAGCGCTTCCACTCCCGGCAGCTTCATGCCTGACAAGAACTCCAGCGACGCGCCACCCCCAGTGGAGATGTGGGTGATCTTGTCGGTCACTCCCGCCTGCGCGATCGCGGCCACGGAGTCGCCGCCGCCCACGATCGAAATCGCAGGCGAGGCCGCCACCGCTTGGGCAATGGCGACGGTCCCTGCCGCGAATTGCGGAACCTCAAAGACGCCCATGGGACCGTTCCACACAATCGTCTTGGCGCGCGCGATCTCGCGGGCGTACTCGGCGCGAGTCTCGGGCCCAATGTCCACGCCGAGGCGATCGGCCGGAATGCTGCGCGTCGCGATAACCTCCGCCGACGCCGTCGCGTCGATCTTCTCTGCCACCACGTGGTCCACCGGCAGTCCGAGCTTGATGTGGCGCTCCTGGGCGAAGCGGATCAGGCCGCGCGCCAGGTCGAGCTTGTCGTCTTCCACCTTCGACTTGCCTACTGCCACGTCCTGGGCTTTCAAAAACGTGTAGGCCATGGCCCCGCCGATCAGCACGCTGTCCGCCGACTTCATCAGGTTCTGAAGCAGTTCGATCTTGTCGGACACCTTGGCGCCGCCCACAATCGCCACGTAAGGATGCTCGGGATTCCCCACCGCCTTGCCGAGGTATTCGAGTTCCTTCTCCATCAGAAAGCCCGCCGCCGACTGGTTGACGTAGCGCGTGATGCCTTCGGTGGAGGCGTGGGCGCGATGCGCGCTGCCAAAGGCGTCGTTGACGTAGACCTCCGCCAGCGCCGCCAGTTGCCGCGCGAAATCGGGGTCGTTTTTTTCCTCCTCAGCGTGGAAGCGAAGGTTCTCCAGCAGCAGCACTTCGCCGTTCTGGAGCGCAGCCGCCTGCTTTTCCACCTCTGGACCGATGCAATCGGCGGCGAAAGCCACCGGCTTCGAGAGCAGTTCAGAAAGCCGCTTGGCCACCGGCGCCAGGCTGTATTTGGGATTGGGCTTGCCCTTCGGCCGCCCCAGGTGCGACGCCAGGATCAGCCGCGCGCCGTGCTCAAGAGCATACTGGATGGAAGGAAGCGAGGCGCGCACGCGCGTGTCGTCCGTCACGTGGCCGACGTCGTCGAGTGGCACGTTGAAGTCGACGCGCATGAAGACTCGTTTGCTTTGGAGATCCAGATCACGAATCGATAGTTTGGCCATTTGTCCTTGGTCCTTTGTCGGCAGTCCGCAGTGGACGCTTAGCACGCGTTCGCGGCGAACCCGCAGCCGCGTAAAGGGTTTCGGGCGCGATATCAGCTCCGTTCGGCCACGCCACCGTCCACCCATCCACGAAGAATTCACGGAAGCATTTCGGGTCTTTGAGCGCTTCGAAGACCGGACCCTCCAGCCAGTAGCGGAAGTCAACCGTTCCCTCGGAGAGGTCGTTGAAAGTGAGGTGGATGCGAAACCCACCTCGGTAGTCAGCTCGAACGACGGACGGCAGAAATGTCACAGCATTACTCCAACGGCTCGATAAGGTCCAGACTCTCTCCCGTCTTCATCTTCTCCCAGTTTAGCTCAAGCTCGCCGCGGTGGGGGAGAGCCACTGCCGGAACGATGACCGCGTTTCCCAAAGAGAAACACATGGGTTGGCCGCCTAACCCAAGGCTTGCGCCTTGGGCTAAACTCTTGCGCCGCTCCGCGGCTTCCAGACGGCCTTCTCATGGGAAACTGCCGACTGCCAACCGCTGACTGCTTACTGCCTTCTGCCTTCCGCCCGCCTAGAACCTCGCCGCCATGAACTTGATGAGGTCTCGCACCCGGCACGAGTACCCCCACTCGTTGTCGTACCATGCCACCACCTTCACCAAATTGCCGTCGATGACCTTGGTGAAACCGGCATCGACGATCGACGAGTACGGGCAACCGGTATAGTCCTTGGAGACCAGCTCTTCTTCGGTATAGAGCAGGTAGCCTTTGAGCGGCGGCTCGGCCGCGGCCTTCTTGAACGCGGCGTTTACTTCTTCCGCCGTCGTCGACTTCTCCGTGAGGGCCACCAGGTCCACCACCGAGACATCCGGCGTGGGGACGCGCATCGCGTAGCCATCGAGCTTGCCCTTCAGTTCCGGCAGCACCAGGCCGATAGCTTTCGCCGCGCCGGTGCTGGTGGGGATCATGGAAAGCGCCGCCGCCCGCGCCCGGCGCAGGTCCTTGTGCGGCAAATCGAGGATCTTCTGATCGTTGGTGTAGGCGTGGATGGTGGTCATGGAGCCTTTCAGGATCTTGAAGCTCTCGTGGACCACCTTCGCCGCCGGCGCCAGGCAATTGGTAGTGCAGGACGCATTGGAAATGATGTGATGGCGGGCCGGGTCGTACCTGTCCTCGTTCACGCCCAGCACAATGGTGATGTCCTCGCCCTTGGCCGGAGCGCTGATGAGGACCTTCTTCACCGTGCCCTTCAGGTGCTTCTTGGCGTCGTCGGCCTTGGTGAAAAGGCCGGTGGACTCCAGCACCACCTCGATGCCGAGCGACGACCAGTCGATCTCCGCCGGGTCCTTTATCTTGAAAACCCGGATCGGCTTCCCGTTCACCAGCACGGAGTCGTCCCCGTGGCTGACCCCGGCGGGCAGCGTGCCAAACACCGAGTCGTATTTCAGCAGGTGCGCCAGCGTCTTGGGGTCCGTGATGTCGTTCACGGCCACGATTTCAATCGCTTCGTCGCCCAAGGCTGCTCGCAAGACGTTGCGTCCGATGCGCCCGAACCCATTGATTCCAACTTTGACTGCCATGTTCAATACCTCCGAGATTTATATTATGGACTCAATCACTATCGCAAGCGGCCGAGCACGCGGAAGCCAAATCTTGGGCCACCCTTGAGGACGACGAAGTCCCGTGAACGAAGTGCCCCGCCGAGCCGCGTCGAGAGGCTGCGCGTGCCAGGAACCGCGCGCGCCTTATATCATGTGATGTGGAGTTGGAATGACGGGGTGCATTGTCCGATTCCCCTCCACCCCTGTGGCAGTGTCAATCCGCGGCCGGAACCGTATCGCGCGGTCTTGGCTTCCTCATGAGCAGCACCAAGGGAATGGTGGCCAGGAACAGGAAGCCCATAATCCTGAACACCTCGACAAAGCTGATCAGGGCCGCCTGCTGCTGGAGCATACCGTAAAGGACTCCCAGCCCTTGATGACGCGCCGTGATCCAGTCGGAACCCCGGTAAAAAAGGAGCCTCCTTGCCAGCGCCAAGAACTGCCGGGTCCCCAGGTCTTCGGGTGTTACATGCGCGGCCAGAATCGACTGATGGAACTGGGACCGGCGCGCCACCCACGTCGTGATGAACGATATGCCTACACTCGAGCCGATGTTGCGCACCACGCTGTACAGGCTGGTGGCGTATCCGGTCTCCGCCCTCGGGATCGGGTCCATGGTGAGCACGGTCAAGGGCACGAAGACGAACGCCATGCCGGCTCCCTGGTTGACCTGGTTCAAAAGGATATCCCAGGTGCCCGACTGAAGACTCATGTGGGAGTAGCCGAAGAAGGCCATGCTGGCCACGACAAACCCAAAGATCAGCATCCAGCGAGCATCCCAGCGCTTGCCCAGAAGATAGCCCACCAGAGGCATGCACAAGGCGGTGGCCACCCCGCGCGGACTGGTCCAGATGCCTGCCGTGACGGCCGTCCACCCCAGCAGCGTCTGCATGAAAAGGGGCAGCAGCACCAGGCTGCCGTACAGCACGAACCCGAGCATCGCCACCAGTACAATCCCGGCGGCGAAGCTCCGGTACCTCAGCAACCGAAAGCGTACGATGGGCTGCGGCGTGTAGAGTTCGCGGATCACGAAAGCCGTCAGCATCACCGACGCGATCACGGCCAGCGCCACGATAAAGTGCGAGCCGAACCAGTCCTCCTCCTGGCCTTTGTCCAGCATGATCTGCAGCGCCGCCATGCCCACCGCCAGCATGCCCAATCCCCACAAGTCCACGCGCAGCGCCCCCCGGCGGATGTAAGGAGGGTCGTAAAGGAACAGCGAGATCATGAGCAGGCTGAGGATGCCGATGGGCAGGTTGATGTAGAACACCCAGCGCCAGGAATAGGTATCCGTAATCCAGCCGCCCAAAGTCGGTCCCAGGATGGGGGCGGCCACGATGCCCAGGCTCCAGAACGCCATCGCTTTGCCCCGCTCCTCGGATGGGAACTCTTCCAGGAGGACGGCTTGCGAAAGCGGTTGCAGCCCTCCACCCGTAGTCCCTTGGAGCACGCGGAAGAAGATCAGCCCTCCCAAACTCGGGGCCAGCCCGCACAGCACGCTCGAAATGGTGAACCCGCTCACCACCGTCAGCAGCAGCCGCTTCCGTCCGATCAGGTTAGCCAGCCACCCGCTGATGGGCAGAATCACCGCGTTGGCAATCAAGTACGAGGTCAACACCCAGGTCGCTTCATCCACCGTGGCGGACAGGCTTCCGGCAATGTGCGGCAGGCTGACATTTACCACCGACGTGTCCAGCACCTCCATGACGGCGCTCGACATCACCGCTACCGCAATCAGCCAGCGGTTTACCTGGGGACGGCCTGAATCGGGGGGGGCCATTTCTTCAGTTCGAGCACGACGGATTCACCGGCAGATAGCACCTGCGCGAAGCGCCTTGGAGTGCGGCGGCTTGACGCCGCCTTGCGGGTCGATGGGATGACAAGGCGGCGTCAAGCCGCCGCACTCCAAGGC
>Ga0335078_10019766_pt1 | contig 10009 bp, 6 predicted proteins | sample Lox_Sample_32_FD_206711 | JGI IMG/M metagenome (GOLD analysis project Ga0335078, IMG submission 206711) | Soil microbial communities from Loxahatchee National Wildlife Refuge, Florida, United States - Lox_Sample_3.2 | ecosystem: Environmental > Terrestrial > Soil > Wetlands | place: USA: Florida...
CAAAGCTCATCTTTTTGGACCCGACGCCGGGAACGACGCAATCAATAGATCGCAATCTCAAATCAATACCGATGACTTCAGCCAACATTACGGACACGTTGCTTTGCCGGGATGCCAACTGCCGAATTGGGGCGGCAACATCCGACGGCGCAAGCACTGCCGTCGCGACTTGATATAGCAGTGGTTGGAAAATGTGATGGTTGCGACGGTCGATTACAGTGACGTCGGCGTCGGAATGTCTCAGTGCCTTCGCAGCCGCAATTCCACCGAAGCCACCGCCAATGATTATGACGCGCGATCTTTCGAACTGATGTTGCGCGGACACTTCTTGCGGTCGAGAGACAGCTAGAGCCTCACTCATTGCTAGGTTCTTTCTTTGCGGCATCGAAAAGTTGCTATCAAAATGGCCTCTGCCGCCGCATATGAGGATCTTCTCTTGTGGGGCGCCAGCCGAAGCAGGGGTATCAGCTGGCTCTGGCAGCTTTCTCGCCTGGCACAGACGCTTTCTCTGCCCCCGTGCGCAGTTCGATGAGTCCGAGCAGCATTTCGTCTCGCTCTGCTGCGAGCTCGTCGATGGGGCGCGAACCGACCTCTGCGCGAACGCTGTCGATGAGTTTCTTCTGCACTTCAGGGGTCAATACCGGCTGCCCGAGAGCATTCCACCAGGCTGTCAGCGGACCGGTGAACTGCTGCAGGAAGTGCTCGATGCCGCCCTGGCCACCGCCGAGATGGTTGAGAAGCATGTTGCCCATGATGCCCCAACGCAACCCCGGCCCCCAGCTTAATGCGGTGTCAGCGTCGGCAGCGCTGAGGACGCCTTCGGAAACGAGATAATAAACCTCGCGGATAATAGCCGCCTGCAGGCGGTTGGCGACATGCCCCGACAACTCTTTGTGAAGCCGAACCGGCCGTTTTCCCATGGCCGCATAGAATTCTGTGGCGCGCTCAATCGTCGCTTCAGATGTCTTCGCACCGCCAACTATCTCGACCAGCGGCATCAAATGGGGTGGGTTGAAAGGGTGCCCGATCACGCAGCGCTCGGGGTGAGAGCCACAGCCCGATTGTATCTCGCTCATCGTGAGGCCGGAGGAGCTAGACGCGATGATGATTTCGGGCGGCAGCAACTCATCAAGCTGCCCGTAGAGCTTTTTCTTGAATTCTATGCGCTCGGGCCCATTCTCCTGCACGAGGTCTACGCCCCTGACGGCCGCCGGAAGGTCGGGCGTGAACGTCAGCTTCGATTGTGATGCACCGGGAGCGAGGCCCAGCCTCTTGAGTGCCGGCCACGCGGTAGCGACGAAACCTCTAAGAGCGGCCTCTGCGTTCGGAGCGATATCGGTCGCCACGACTTCCAGGCCTTTCGCCAGGAAAAGCGCTGCCCAGCTGGCGCCAATGACGCCGGTGCCGATGATTGCGACGCGGCGAATAGGCCTGGTGGTCGGCATAATGAGCCCTCCTTTGATCAGATTTCGGCGTAGGCAATTCCCGTCAGGTTGCCCTGGGCGAAGAGCAGCGTTTTCTGGTTGGATCCGTCGAGATCGGCGCTGTACACCGAGCCTGCGAAGTCAGTGACAAACATCCGACCGCCTTTGGGATCCAAGGCCAAGCCGATGCCCTCCATCAAGTTGGAGAACACGATTTCAGGTGCCTTGCGGTTGCCTACCGGAGAATCGAGCAGCGCCCGATTTACTGTGTTGCCGCGGGGCGGGTTCCCTCGATCGGTCCAGTACAGCGCGCGCGTAGCTGGCTCTATATCCAAATCGATTGGCTCGGGTAGCCCATCATATAGCAGTTCGATGTCCGGCCGGTTCGCCGGCGTCCGGTTCGGCGGGATCTCAATATTGGCGCGGAAGATCCGGCCGGTGCACGCGTTATCGCCGCCTTTCTGCGTCCAGTAGAATTTTCCGCCATCGACGTCGATGGCAATACCCACGCACCACTTCGTCGGATCTGGGCCCGGTCGGGGATCGCCCTGGCTGGTGTCGACGAGGGTCTCGATGTTTGACCCATCGAGGTTGGCGCGCATCACGCGCATGCCCTCCCGGTCGCACCAATATAGCTTTCCGGCCGTTGGCTCGATTTGGATCTGCTTGGGCGTGAACGTGCCGCCTGGTGGGATAATGGTGGTCACGTTCAGGCCGTCGAGGTTCGAACGGAAGATTGATCCATCGTTCTCCTTGAAACTTCCCATGTTCGTCCAATAAAGATGTCCCGCAGCGATATCGACCGCCAACCCATCCGGGAACTTTCTGCCTTCCGTAACGATCGTTTTGAGATCGGATCCATCGGGATTTGCAGACAGCACGCGGCCGCCTCCCAAATCGAGGAAGAAAATCCGGCTGGTGGCGGCGTTCTTCTTGACGTTCTTGGTCGGTGCCCCAGTTGGCGAAGTAAGCGTTGTGCCCACGGCTGAATCTCCTCGGTTCAATAGGATCGCGTATCCCCCGCGATGCCTCACATTTTTGTTTCCGGCAACCTATCCGACGACCGCTGCCTTGGCTTGTTGCACCCTGGGCACAGCGCCGCTCGCGTGCAGGTTATCAATTTCCCTCGTGCTGAACCCGAGTTGCTTGAGAACCTCTTCGTTGTGTTCTCCGAGCGCCGGCGCGCGCTTTGCAGGCACTTTGGCGACGCCATGCACATTGATGGGGCTGCTGATCGTCTCGTTCAGCTTGCCGCCCGCACCTTCGAGGGGAACGACGATGTCGTTCAACCGCAGCTGCGGATCATCGATGACCTCTCCAGGTCCACGCACTGCGCCGAACGTGACGTGCACGCCATTGAAGGCTTCGTACCAATGCGCCATCGGCTGCGCGCCGAATATTTCGTCTAGTATTGCCGTCAGCTCCGGCCTGTTCTGCGCCAGCTTGGCTGGCTCAGAGAATCTAGGATCGGCCAGCAGATCAGGGCGACCGATCGCTGTGGTTACTGCGCGGAACTTGTCGGGCGTGACGACAAGGACGAACCAGGTACCGTCCGAGGCGCGGTACACATTGAGCGCGGCATTCGCTGGATGTGTTCGGTCGTGCAGCCCATAAAAGTTTGCCTCGCACAGCGCGGCCTGAATGAAAACGCTAGCCGACCAGACACCTTCGGCAAGGAGCGAAGTGGTGACATAGGACCCCTCGCCGGTGCGCTCGCGCCGGTAAAGCGCCGTCACAATCGCCGAATACAGGCCAACGGCGGTCGCATTGTCACCGCTGCCGGCCACCGGCCAAGTTGGCGGCAGACCGGCGTCCCGCGTCATGGACAGCAGACCGCTTCGCGCCCAATAGGATGTGATGTCGAAGCCGGGAAGATCGGCATCAGGACCTTTTTCACCGAAGCCCGTCAAGTCAGCATAGATCAGCCGCGGGTTCCACTGCACGACGTCCTCGTATTCGAGCTTCAGCCGTTTGCGCGCAGGATGTGGCGTATTGACAATGAGCACGTCGGCCCATTTGACCAGCCGCTCGACGATGGGCTGCGCGCTGGGGGACTTCAGATCCAGCGTCATCCCGCGCTTGTTGCGATTGGCCAAGTGCCAGGCGTAGGCGTCGTCCGAGCGCGGCTGCGGCGGCACTTTGTGGGCGTTCCTCCAGAGATCGCCGGTGGGGGGCTCCACCTTGATGACGTCGGCACCGAAGTCGGACAAGATCACCGCGGCACTGGGACCTGCTATGAAGCTGGCCAAGTCCAAGACTTTCAGTCCGGAGAAAATGGTCTCATTTGCCATCGGCATCTCCTGAATCGTCAGAGCGACGGAGTTGTTCAGCGCCCGCAGAATTGGGGTGCACGCTTCTCGAGGAAGGCGGCGGTGCCCTCGTTCTTGTCTTCGGTCGCGGCGCAGAGGCCGAAGTAAGCCGCTTCGATTAGCATTCCTTCGCTCTGGCTCGTCTCCAGCCCCTTGTTCGTGGCTTCGAGCGCTAACTTGATGGCGATCGGGGCGTTGGCGGTGATCTTTTTCATGATTGCGTCGGCGCGCGCGATCAAATCGGCCGCCGGAACGATTTCGTTGACGAGGCCGATACGATAGGCCTCCTGGGCGCTGATCATCTCGCCGGAAAGAATGAGCTGCAGGGCGCGGCCCTTTCCGACCAGCCGCGGCAGGCGTTGGGTACCGCCGCCACCCGGCACGAGACCCAGCTTGACTTCTGGCTGTCCGAACTTGGCGGTTTCCACTGCGATCCTGATCGTGCAAGCCATTGCCATCTCGCAGCCGCCGCCGAGAGCGAAGCCGTTGACCGCCGCAATCACCGGCTTGGCCAGATTCTCGATAAGTTCCAGCACGTGCTGGCCGAACCGGCTGGATCGCTCTGCGTCGATAGCATTGGCATGTGCGAGTTCGCTGATGTCGGCACCGGCTACGAACGCTTTGTCGCCTGCACCGGTCAGGATGACGCCGCGTACCGCCGCGTCATCGCGCGCGGCCTCGAAGGCTGTTCGCAGGTCCGCCCAGGTCTGTGCATTCAAGGCATTGAGTACCTTGGGACGATTGACCGTCACATAGGCGATGGCGCCCTTCTTCTCGTATACGACGTTTGCCAGGGTTGGTGCAGCGGTCGGCAGGGCGTCCGGCACCAGTGCCGGCGAGGGCGTCAGTGTCGCGGGTGCCGAAGCCATGTACATTCCTCCAATCTGAAATGGGGCGGGCCAGACAAGAGAGGCCCACGCGCTTCCTGTCACACGAAGGCGCCGAAGCCTGTGATGGCCTTGCCGACGATCAGATTCTGCATCTGATACGTGCCCTCGTAGGAGTAGAGCGCTTCGCAATCCGCAAAGAACCGCGCCGCTTTGTAATCGGCGACGATGCCATTGCCGCCTAGCAGCTCGCGAGCCCAAGCCACAGTCTCACGACACTTGGCCGTACAGAACGCCTTCGCGAGCGCCGCATGGGCGTCCGTCAGCTTTCCTTCAGCATGCAACTGCGCCTGGCGTGCGATCAGGCACTGCGAAGCCGTGATGTTGGCGATCATTTTGGCCAACAGATCCTGCACCAACTGGAACGAGCCGATCGGCCTGCCGAATTGCATACGCTCCTGTGCGTATTTGAGCGCGGCTTCATAGGCGCCCATCGCACATCCCGTCGCCATCCACGCAACGACGTAGCGCGTCATCTTTAGCACCTTCGCGGTGTCGCGGAACGAGTTGCCGCCCTGGAGACGGTTTGCTTCCGGCACCCGAACGTCTTGCAGCGTGATATGGCCATTCTGGACAATCTTCAGTGCAATCTTGTTCTCGATTTTCTCGACGCTGAAGCCGCGGGTCGTCTTGTTCTCGACGATGAAGCCCTTGACTTGGTTGTCGGCGAGATCCCGCGCCCAGATGATGGAAACGTCGCACCACGGTGCGTTGCCGATCCACCGCTTCTCCCCATTTAGGATCCATGTGTCGCCTTCGCGCTTCGCCGTTGTGGTCAGACCGCCGCTCACACCCGACCCCACAAGCGGCTCCGTCAGGCCGAAACAACCGATCTTTTCAAATCGGGCCATCGGTGGCAGCCACTTCTGCTTCTGCTCTTCCGATCCGTCGATGTAGATGGAGCCCATCGCCAAGCCGCAGTGCACGCCCATGAATGTCGCGAACGACGGGTCAGTGCGCGCGAGCTCCATCTGGACAAAGCCCAACAGCGCCAGGCTTCCGCCTGCGCAGCCGTATCCATGCATGGCGACCCCGCCAATGCTCAGCTCCTTCATCGCCGGCAGCAACTCGAAGGGGAACGCGTCGTCTACCCAGTATTTCGTCACGACGGGTGCGACCTTGGTTTCCATGAACGCCCGCACCCGCTTCACCGTCGCGAGTTCCTCAGCATTCAAAGTCTCATACACCTGATAAAAATCACTGTTCGGCGCAGGCAGCGCCTTCGGCTGCTTCGCGGGCTTCGCGGCTGCAGCCGCATCGGCGCTAGCGGTTAGAGGAGCCATTTCGGATTCCTACAGTTGGAGTGGCGGCAGGTGCGCTCGCTCTGCCCCTCAATGATCTGACGCTTAAACTATCTCGGACTTGGACGCTTCCCGTCTATTGGCACCGCGGAGCGTGCGAATAAGCTTTCAGGCAGCAGCACTAAACCTTGGCTTATATCGCGGTACCTCCATCAGGCCGAATGCACGTGCACCATCGCGAGCGAAGCAGGTGGTCTATTTCTCAGTGTTGCCGTTACTCGGCCGCGTGCTGCGGCGCTGACCGCCCTTGTAGGGCCGCGCGCACGCCGGCGCCATAGGCGGGGTGCACCTTGTCGAAGAGCGCGAGCTGTCGCTCGACGATGGCGTCGGGCACCCCCGCCATCGCCGCGGCGATGTTCGAGCAGAGGCGCTGGCGCTGGCTCGCATCGAACAGGTTGAAGAGGGCGCGCGGCTGGGAGAAGTCGTCGTTACCGACCCGGTGATCGTAGCGCTCGGCATCGCCGGAAATCTTCAGCGGCGGCTCCGCGAACTCCTGCCGCTGCACCGGCCCGCCGAAGGAGTTGGGCTCGTAATAAGCGTCCGGATTCGGATTGTCGGCGAAGAACCGCATCCCGCCGTCCTTGTGATAGGTGTGGACGGGGCATCTCGGCGCGTTGACCGGGAGCGCCTCGTAATGCGTGCCGAGCCGATGGCGGTGCGAGTCGGCATAGGAGAAGACGCGCGCCTGCAGCATCTTGTCCGGCGAGAAGCCGATGCCGGGCACGATGTTGGACGGGCTGAAGGCGGCCTGCTCGATCTCGGCGAAATAATTGTCGGGATTGCGGTTGAGCTCCAGCACGCCGACCTCGATCAGCGGATAGTCGCCGTGCGGCCAGACCTTGGTGAGGTCGAAAGGATTGTAGGCGGTCTTTCCGGCATCGGCCTCCGGCATCACCTGCACAAAGAACCGCCAGCGCGGATAGTCGCCCTTCTCGATCGCGCCGAAGAGATCGGCCTGGGTCGATTCTCGGGTCCTGCCGATCACGGTCTCGGCCTCGGCATTGGTCCAGTGCTGGTGGCCCTGCATGGTCTTGAAGTGGAACTTGACCCAGAAGCGCTGGTTCCCGGCATTGATGAGGCTGTAGGTGTGGCTGCCATAGCCGTTCATGTGGCGCACATCGGTGGGCAGGCCGCGATCCGACATCAGGATCGTCACCTGATGCAGGGATTCCGGCGACAGCGACCAGAAATCCCACATCGCGGTCGGCGAGCGCAGGTTGGTCTTCGGGTGGCGCTTCTGGGTGTGGATGAAGTCGGGAAACTTGTAGGGGTCGCGCACGAAGAACACGGGCGTGTTGTTGCCGACCATGTCCCAGTTGCCTTCCTCCGTATAGAACTTGAGCGCGAAGCCGCGCACGTCGCGCTCGGCATCGGCCGCGCCCAGCTCGCCGGCGACGGTGGAGAAGCGCGCCAGCATCTCGGTCTTCTTGCCGACCGCCGCGAACACTCTCGCCTTCGAATAGCGTGAGATGTCCTTGGTGATGGTGAGGGTGCCGTAGGCGCCCCAGCCCTTGGCGTGCACCGTGCGCTCGGGGATGCGCTCGCGGTTCTGATGCGCGAGCTTCTCGATGAGCTGGTAATCCTGCATCAGCACCGGTCCGCGCGGGCCGGCGGTGATCGCGTTCTGATTGTCCGCCACCGGATTGCCGCCGGTCGTCGTCAGCACGGGCTTCTCGGCCATCGTCAACTATCCCTGAGTTGAGCTCGAGCGTCTCGAAATGGAACACCGCGAGGATCGGTCAGACTGCGCGACGTGCTCAATCGTTCGGGCGACCCACCGACACGATGCGGTCTCGGTGGTTCGCACAGGCGCAGTCGACCAAGGACGGATGACAATATGGCGGACGCGCCGGGACTATCGATATTGTACGCACGGACCGATTCCTGACCCAAACATCAAGCGGACCGATACATCGGTTTAGAAATGCTGCGGCGTCTCTGACACCGACCCGATCACGCCTACCGATGATCGAGTTTACGAGACCGCACCGCGCCCTGGGATTCTCTGCTATTTGACCAAACCATTCGAGCGAACTGCTCTCTTGCATAGGCACTGTCGCCTAACGCTCGCTGATACCGCTGCCTAGTGCATCTTGCTCGGCGAATGAGAGAAGGCTGTCTTTTTGTAACAGTCAATTCGCCCGCTCATCGCGGCGCTACCGCCGTCACCTGAACGCTTAAGTGTCGGGTGTGATACCGGCCGCATATCCGGATCCGTCCCTGCATTTCCTACCCGCAGCGTGAATCGCGCTCGCTATTTGTTGCATGGTCAGTAGCATTCATGATGCGCGCGTAGTCTCCGGCCTTGCGGGCACTGTGAACTGAAAGATGGCGCCTCGGGGCATATTGGCCGTCGCCCACAGCTGTCCTCCGTGAGCTTCGACGATCGAGCGACAGATTGAGAGACCCATACCGGTGCCGTTGGGCTTCGTCGTGTAGAACGCTTCGAACATATGGGGCAAAATTTCAGCATTCAGTCCTGACCCGGTATCTCTCACGGCAACAAGCACGGCGTCCGGCTCAGCTTTCAGGGTGCTGATGAGCAAGTCTCGCGGTCCCCCATTGATGTCTCTCGTGGCCTCCACTGCGTTAATAATCAGGTTGAGAACCACTTGTTGCAGCTGGACCCGATCACCTTCTACGAGCGGCAGCCCCTCTGCAAATTGCGTCCGTACCACGAGTCCATTCTTCACCGCCTCGCTCCGGGCAAGGGCAATTACTTCACCGACCGTCTCGTTGATGTCTAATTTTTCCCTCTGCAGTGGCGCTTTCTTGATGAGGGAACGGATTCGATCGATTACGTCGCCGGCTCGTTTGCCAGCTTTGACGATACTGTCGAGCGCTTCCCGGACCTCCCCCATATTAGGCGGGCGGGCCTCCAACCACCGCAGCGCGGCATGAGCGCTGGTGACCGTAGCGGTGATCGGCTGTCTTACTTCATGTGCGATCGAGGCGGCGAGCTGGCCCATCGTCGCGACACGGTTCGCGCGCGCCAGCTCCGTCTGCATCTCCCGGTAGCGCTGCTCGCTCTCCCGCGCTTCTGCTTCTGCCCGCTTTCGATCTGTCAAGTCCAGCACGAACGCAACACCGTAGGCTCCGTTTTCCAGGCTCGCCGCGCCAACTAGGACAGGCACACGGCTCCCGTCCTTCCGGAAATACTCCTTTTCAAACGGCTGCACGGTTCCGGTCATCTTCAGCTCGGTCACAGCCTGGGCATCGCGGTCGCGCCATTCGGGTGCCGTTAGCCCTGCCCAATCTATGCGGCCGGAAGCGAGATCTTCCCGGTCATATCCCACCATCCGCAAAAACGCGTCATTGGCCTCGACGATCGGTCCGTCCACTTCCCCCCTGATCGAGCGGATGAAAATGCCAATGATGTTAGCGTCGACGAGGCGGCGGATCTTTGCCTCGCGCTCCGCAAGGTCATGGTACAGGCGGGTATTCTCGAGCGAGATTGCCGCCTGCGAGGCAAGCAGTTTGAGCACGGTGGTTCGGGCCGGCGCGAAGACGCGACCAGCGAGGTTGTTCTCAAGGTATAGCACGCCGACCAGCTTGGCCTGACTGAGCAGCGGCAGGCAGAGAACTGATCGGGTCTGGCGCTGAAGGATGTATGGATCAGAGGCGAATTCGGACTCGCCCGCAGCTTCGTCGAGAATGAGGCTTTCCCGGGTGCGCAAAACGTAGTGAAGCACCGACTCCGGCAGCCTGGCCGCGGCCATCGCCTCGTCGCACAGATGCACAATCACGGCATCGCCTTGCGTCGCGGCTTCCGCGGCGATCCGTTGCTCTGCTTGTCGCGCAAGGATCAGCACACCTCGCTCGGCACCCGCCTGCGCGATCGCCGTGCGCATGAGCGTGTCGATGAGCTTTTCGAGGACGATCTCGCCTGAGATCGCTTGCGACACCTTGATCACGGTGGCGAGATCGAGCCGTTCGACCTGGGTTTCGACGGTACTCGCCGGACCGAACGCTGGCTCTACTTCCCTGAGGTTCGGGTACAGCTCTTCGAGTTGCCGGACCTTTGCATCGGCCCCCCAACGCAGATAGCCGTAGCGGGCGTCGCGCAGATAAACATGTGCAATCCTCTC
>Ga0335078_10019767_pt1 | contig 10009 bp, 11 predicted proteins | sample Lox_Sample_32_FD_206711 | JGI IMG/M metagenome (GOLD analysis project Ga0335078, IMG submission 206711) | Soil microbial communities from Loxahatchee National Wildlife Refuge, Florida, United States - Lox_Sample_3.2 | ecosystem: Environmental > Terrestrial > Soil > Wetlands | place: USA...
GTAACCGGGTATCTTGGCATCTAACCAGTAATTATCGACTTGCAACGCAAATAGTAAAGAACAGCTTTATGGTCTTTACGAGTTGGCAATTTGCATGCCGCTTTTTTTATAATATGTATAATTCTCGAGGATGTCAACAACCGAAAATTGGCATTTTAGGGTGGTATTCGATGAGGAATATCTGGTAGAAACATAGAATGTTAAGTGAATTGGCAACGATAAGAACTTCAGGAAGAAGGCAATGATCCTAATTGGGACTCTAACGTACCCGTTACTGTTATCACTAGTTGATCCGATAAAGCACAATGTTGATTCACTGCAAACCAGTCAGAAAAATTCATCTTCAATGAATTCTTTAGGTGAAAAGTATGTGGGCACAGTTACGGCAATGTACGATTTCACAAAATTGACTATCTCTTTCTTCGGGGCCGTTTTGGAAAATACGGTCATCAAATCCTTAAGACCTCCAATTGCTCGTTGGTAGTCTTGCGCCGCTTTTTTTATTTGCTGCTTCGCAGAGGACTCTGAAAATCGTGCAAATTCCGATACGTCAGCGAACCGTGGGTTCATGAACAGGACGTCTCGTTCCTGTTCTAGCGCCTCAACCTGTTCCTTGAGCGCAGCAATATAAAGCTTTAACTGACCATCCGGAAGCGTGTCAAGAGCGCGGCCTTCAGTTCTGACCCATTCCATTTCCAGTTTTAAAAGCATTGAGAGGTCTCGGTCGGAATACGCAGCGGTGACCTTTTTCATCAATTCCTCTTTTCTGCTTTTTTCTTCGGGGTCGGTTATGGTATCGGGATGCAGAGCCTTAGCCAGCGACAGATAAATGCTTCGCATACTCTTCAGAGTTTGCGCTTCCTCTTGCTTCCTCAGTCCCTCGCGTTCAAGCTGTTTTATTGACTTTTTCCGGCTCGAATTTCGTCCCGCATTTTTATTCTCTTTCTCATCAAACTCGTTTTGTAAACGTCTGGCAAAGCGCACAAAACCTTCCGGCGTGTCTTCGATCTCATCCAGATCAATGTCGATGCCGAAGGCCGCACGTGCGTGATAGGCGATTTCTCGCTTCATCGCGTCAGATTGAGACTGAGCTTCTTCTCGGTAACTGGTTTCGGCCCACGCATCGTAAAACGCCTCGGTCTCTTTGTCCGGCTCGATCTCCACAAACGCTTCCTCGCATAAATCAAGGATCACGGCTCGCACATCCTCATATTGCCGCTTTCCGAACTTTATCTTCTTCGTTGACGCGCCCAAGGCCTTTGCAACCGTCAGGCGACTTTCAGCAAGAGCCCGTTTTTGTCCTAGGATCTCTGCCAGGTATATTTTAAGCAGAGATTCGAGTTTCGCGGTCTCCACTTGAATGATACCCTGAAGTTGTTCGATGCGCTTCGTCAGCTTATTGAACGAATTTTGATTTTTCGAAAGCGTCTTGTTACGGCCTGCAATGATCTTGATGCTCTTCCTTTCCTGCCCCACTGTCTCCTGAAGTTCATCATCACCGAATAATGAATATGTGTCGCTGTCCTTCGTCGCCCCGCTATCCATTTTCCCCAGTTCCAATGTAATACCCCGATGTGCATCAAAATTTTAACATGGGACAGTAAGCTTCGCCAACAGAGGGCGTTAAGTTCCGATCGAAATGTGCATCATTAAAGCAAAGGAAGAAATGCAGTGTTCAAGAAGGAGATCGGGCTACATGCTTCAACTGCGATTTATCACTTTCACCGTGAAGTTTTCATCCACAGTTCGCATCCTACTATGTAGTTCTCATTGTTTGAAACTATCAGCATATTCAATTTGAATCATGCAGTGTAACTTTCACCTTAAAAAAAGGCGAGATCGCTGGCCCATATAAGCGACTTTAGTGTGGTGCTACGACTGCAATCTCCCCCGTGTTCTCGGTTTCAGCTATCTGTCGCAAATAAGTGATGTCACGCAACGGTGGTGCGCCGAACAAGCGACTGTACTCGCGGCTGAATTGGGAAGGGCTCTCATAGCCGACCTGAAACGCCGCGGTCGTCGCATCCTGATTCTCGGTAAGCAGCAACCGTCGCGCTTCGTTTAAACGCAGCCATTTCTGGTACTGCAGAGGACTCATGGCCGTCACTGCCCGGAAATGATGGTGGAAGGTCGATGTACTCATATTGACCTGCGCTGCGAGGTCGTCGATGCGCAACGGCTGAGTGAAGTTCCCCTTCAACCAATCGATTGCCCGCGCTATCTGCCGACTCTGACTTCCCGTTGACGCCATCTGGCGCAACCGTGCACCTTGATCGCCCACAAGTAAACGGTAAAAAATTTCGCGCTCGATGACCGGCGCAAGAATCGGGATGTCCTTCGGTTCATCAAGCAGGTCGATCAACCGTTGAAAAGTGGAGAGCAGTGGCAACGTAACCTCGCCGGTCGCCATACCACGGCTCGATTGCTGCGGACGCGGCGACGGAAGATTGCTGTCTACCATTAGCTCCGATATCTCGCGCCGATCAAGTTTCAAGATAAGTCCTAGGCAGGGCTTCTCCCGGCTCGCTTTGATGATCTGTACAAACGTGGGCAGATCCACGGAAGTGAGCAAAAAGTGCTGCTCGTCATACACAAACGTATCGTCTCCGAGCATCACGCGTTTAGCCCCCTGCGTGATAACGCAAATGCGCGGTTCGTTCATGATGCCCGTGGGCTCGCTCGGTTTGTCCCGCCGATACAATGTCAAACCAGGGATCATTGTAACGACTCGGTCGCTTTTATCGGTCCATCGGGCAATGCTCTTTCTTAAAGCTTCGAGCGCATTTTCCATTCCATTATTCTCATTTTCCTGCTTCACTGACTGCCTTCTCATGGATGCCTCCTGACCCTATACTACCAGACGCAACTTATCTGTCAACCCAATTATGGAAGATTTCGGAGAATTAGGCAAGAAATGCGCAGAATTGGTCTACCTGCTTTGTTTTTCCAGGGGTAGGATATGATCATCAAATAAAAGGGTAGCAAACAGATGGAGCACAGCTTACGTCATAATTTAATCTTAAATAGTGAAAGGAGAAACTAATGCAAAAGCGTAAATTAGGAAAAAGTGGCCTGGAGGTTTCGGCTCTCGGGCTCGGCTGCATGGGAATGAGCATAGCCTACGGTCTTCCTGCAGATAAGCAGGACATGATCGTTCTCATACGGAAAGCCGTGGAACGCGGCGTCACATTCTTTGACACTGCTGAGATTTACGGACCCTACACGAATGAAGAGATCGTGGGCGAAGCCCTCGCTCCCTTCCGTGGGAAAGTGGCGATTGCTACCAAGTTCGGGATCAAGATGGGTGCCGACTGGAAGCAAGTGCAGGACAGTCGGCCCGAGGGCATCAGGCAGAGCCTCGAGGGCTCGCTCAAGAGGCTCAAGGTCGATGCCATTGACCTGTACTATCAACATCGTGTTGACACAAACGTGGCGATCGAAGAAGTTGCGGGAACTGTGAAGGACCTGATCCGGGAGGGCAAAGTCAAACACTTCGGTCTTTCTGAACCAGGGGTGAAAACGATCCGTCGGGCTCACGCAGTCCAGCCTGTCACTGCCGTCCAGAGCGAATACTCGCTGTGGTGGCGAAGGCCTGAAGCGGAATTGCTGCCTACGCTGGAGGAGCTCGGGATCGGTCTCGTTCCCTTCAGTCCACTTGGCAAAGGCTTCCTCACCGGAAAAATCGATGAGAAGACGGAGTTTGTCAAAACCGACTTCCGCAACATCGTACCTCGCTTTACGCCGGAAGCCCGGAAAGCGAATCAGGCCGTGGTCGACCTGCTTATGAAGATCGCAGAGCGGAAGAAGGCGACGCCTGCGCAGATAGCGCTCGCCTGGCTGCTTGCGCAGAAGCCGTGGATAGTTCCGATTCCGGGCACTACAAAACTATCGCGCCTTGACGAGAACATTGGAGCTGGCGTAGTAGAACTTACGTCACAGGATTTGCAAGAAATCGATAGTGCTGCTTCAAAGATCACGATCCAAGGGGATCGGTACCCCGAGGCACTCGAAAAAAGGACCGGTCTCTAACCGGTAAACCCAAGGAGGATAAGACCATGACAATGAATGTACGAGGTTACGCGGCACAGTCCGCCAAGGATGCCTTAGCGCCATTTCGCTTTGAACGCCGCGATCAGCGGCCTGACGACGTGGCTATCGAGATACTCTACTGTGGCGTATGCCATTCTGACCTGCATACTGTCCGCAATGACTGGGCGAGCTGGTTTCCCACGACGTACCCGGTCGTGCCCGGCCATGAGATCATCGGCCGCGTAACAAGCGTCGGAAAGGATGTTAAGCGTTTCAAACCGGGCGATCATGTCGGTGTCGGCTGCATGGTCGATTCGTGTCAGAAGTGCTCAGCCTGCGAACAGGGACATGAGCAGTATTGCTCGGAGTTCGCGACATTCACCTATAACAATCTTGACCGCCGTGACAAGATGCCGACCTATGGCGGGTATTCCGAGAAAATCGTCGTCTCGGATATGTTCGTACTGAAGGTTCCCGATGGGCTGGATCTGAAAGGGGCGGCGCCTCTTCTCTGCGCGGGCATTACGACCTGGTCGCCGCTCCGCCATTGGAAAGCGGGAAAGGGCAGCAAGGTGGCGGTCATCGGCCTCGGCGGACTGGGTCACATGGCGCTGAAGATTGCGAATGCGCTGGGCGCCGATGTCACGCTGTTCACCCGTTCAGCGGGCAAAGAGAAGGACGCACGCCGTCTGGGCGCCCACAATGTCGTGCTCTCTACCGACAAAGGCCAGATGGCATCCGTGCAGGGACGTTTCGATCTGATCATCGATACCGTGCCTTATGTCCATGACCTCAACCACTATCTACCGACGCTGACGATCAACGGCACGCTGGTGCTTCTCGGGTACCTGGGCGATCTGGAGCCGCTACTGAGCTCTGTGCCGTTGGTGATGGGCCGGAGATCGGTCGCAGGGTCTGTCATCGGAGGTATTGCCGAGACCCAGGAGATGCTCGACTTCTGCGGCAAGCATGGCATCACGTCCAATATTGAAGTGATCAAGATCCAGGATATCAATAAAGCGTATGAACGTATGCTCAAAAGCGATGTGAAGTACCGTTTTGTGATCGACATGGCATCGCTGAAGGCGTGATAGAATTGATAGACAAGGAGATTCCACATGACTAAGATCTTGATTCTGGGCGCCAACGGTCAGATCGCTCGTTTGGCCACTGCCCTGTTCCTGAAGCACCCTGATGTCCACCTGACGCTGTTTCCGCGGCAGCCGGAGAGATTGCGGGGACTGCCATCGGATCGGGCGCAGGTGATCGAGGGCGATGTCCTGGACAGGAAGGTGCTGGAAGCGGCCATGGTCGGTCAGGATGTTGTTTATGCCAACCTGGCCGGACTGCTGGAGCAGATGGCCCGAAGCATTGTCCAGGCCATGAACGCCAACGGGCTCAGGCGCCTGATCTTTATCAGTTCCATGGGAATCTATAACGAGGTTCCGGGGCAAAAATATAAATCAGTACTAGATCCCTATCGTGATTCAGCCGCAGTTGTTGAAGCATCAAAGTTAGATTATACGATCATTAGACCTGAGTGGCTGAACGACAAAAAAAAAATTGATTACGAAACAACGCAAAAAGGCGAACCCTTTAAGAACCCGGAGAAATATGTTTCACGAATGAGTGTTGCAGACTTAATCGTAAAGCTTGCAATCACGCCTAATTTTGGAGTGCGAAAAAGCTTAGGGGTGAACAAACCATGAAAGCCAAAATAGACCATGGTTTCTCAGTAAGAGATAAAGTGATCATAGAAACTATGTTAAAAGATCATTTGCCGAGGAGGTTGTTATGAAGAGTGTCACGGTTTTAATAGGATCCGGGTTGATAGGTGTCGCAATCGCACGCAGAGTGAGCGCTGGAAAACACATTCTGCTTGCTGATCTAAAAAAAGAGAATGCGGACGCCGCAGCCGAAGTTTTAAGTAACGCAGGATTTGAAGTCAGCACTGCGACCGTCGATGCATCCTCGCGCGAAGCAGTTAAGGGTCTTGCTCAGAAGGCAGCATCACTCGGAGATGTGACGGGACTCATCCACGCTGCCGGAGTTTCACCCTCTCAAGCTTCGCCGAAGGCTATTTTGTCGGTTGATATATATGGCACCGCGCTCGTGCTTGAGGAATTTGGAAATATCATAGCGCGCGGAGGTACCGGTGTGGTCATCGCCTCGCAATCTGGTCATCGCCTAGGCGCTCTTACGAATGAACAAAATAAACTTCTCGCCACCACCCCAGCCGATCAGCTTTTATCGCTTCCGATGCTTCAGCTTGACCAAGTGAAGGATTCCTTGCACGCTTATCAACTTTCAAAACGCGGGAACGCTTTGCGGGTGATGGCGGAAGCTGTCAGATGGGGTAAGCGCGGCGCGCGAGTCAATACGATTAGTCCGGGGATTATTATCACACCACTCGCGAAAGATGAGCTCACCGGTCCTCGCGGAGAAGGTTACCGTCGTATGATTGAGCTTTGCCCCGTGGGGAGAGCGGGCACGCCTGACGAGGTTGCCAATGTCGCAGCCCTTCTCATGGGTCCAGAAGGTGCGTTTATCGCCGGAAGCGATTTTCTGATGGATGGCGGAGTTACGTCTTCGTATTTCTTTGGTGAGCTTGCTCCGTGAGGAGCAGCTAGAATGGAGAAAGAAATATGAATAAAAAATCAAAAGATAGCAAGACGCGATTTCTGCGGCAGGCATAGCTGAATGCATGACAAAGTTGATAGAGAAGGAGATAATAAAATGGAGATAAAACGAAGCGGGTCACAACCATCCGGCAAGGGACCGGTAGAATATTTCACCGGAACGGTGCGAGTTGATCCTTTGATCAACGCTCCTGATCCCGCACGTATCTTTGGCGCATTAGTTACGTTTGAACCAGGAGCCCGCACGGCATGGCATACCCACCCTCTGGGCCAGACTCTGATCGTGACAGCAGGCAGCGGTCTGGTACAGCGCTGGGGAGGCCCGATCGAGGAGATCCGGCCAGGCGACGTGGTCTGGATCGCACCCGGCGAAAAGCATTGGCATGGCGCCGCGCCGACAACGGCCATGTCTCACATCGCCATTGTTGAACAGATCGACGGCAAGAGCGCCGAATGGATGGAAAAGGTGGGCGACGAACAATACCGCAGGTGAGCTTATGTGTTTGAAATGCCTCTCATCAAATAAAGGTTGACAATATGAACAAAAAACTCACCGTTATTCTGGCAGGCATTTTTTTATCTCCGCGTTCAGTAACGCAGCCATTTTGGAGACCAAGACCATGAAAAGGGAAGGCTTGAACGCAAAACAGGAAAGAATCGTCACCATTGCGGCCTTCACCGCCAACGGCCATCTGTATAAACTGAAAACGGCCTTGGACGAAGGGCTCGATGCCGGTTTGACCGTCAGTGAGATCAAGGAAATCCTTATCCAAATGTACGCCTATGCGGGGTTTCCCCGCAGCCTGAACGGCATCAATACCTTTATGGACGTCCTGGAAGAACGGAAACAGAAAGGCATCAAGGATGAGCCTGGCAAAGAACCAAGTCCCATGCCTACAAACAAAAGCAGCATCGAACTCGGGACGGAAAATCTGACCAGGCTGACGGGAGCGCCGACCATCGGGAAATTTAGTACGTTCGCTCCAGCCATTGATACGTTTTTAAAAGGACACCTTTTTGGAGATATCTTCGGACGCGACAACTTGGATTTCCAAAGCAGAGAAATAGCAACTATTTCTGCCCTGGCCGCTATTGAGAGAGTTAATCCCCAGCTTCAGTCCCATTTTAACATCGGGTTCAATACAGGTCTGACCGAGGCACAGATGAGGAGCCTGATATCGGTTCTCGAAGGCCATGTTGGCAAGAAAGAAGCTGATAATGCCTATGATGTATTAGGTAAGGTTTTAAGCAGCAGAGCAAAATAGAGCTTACCGCGGCCGTATGACCATGAAACCCGACCGCGCGGTATAGTTCAGCACCGGCCCTAGTTCTCCCAGAAGACGGCTTCAAGAACTTCATTGCGCATATATATATGACGGACCAACTGATTCACGACAACTCTGAACGAAAATATGAGGTCACTCCGTTGGAGCTGTTGTTCGACCTCGTGTTCGCGTTCGCGCTATCACAGCTATCGCATCATCTCTTGACCCACCTTTCATGGCGTGGCGCGACAGAGACGCTGGTGATGCTGGTGGCAATCTTCGGGGTATGGTTTACTACAAGCTGGTCGGCCACCCTGATCCGGGCTGATCAATCTCGGACCGGATGGTTGGTCCTGGCGGTGATGCTGCTGGGCCTGTTCATGAACGCCTCGGTGACCAGAGCTTTCATGACGTCAGGCTGGGCATTTGTCGTTCCGCTTCTGTTGATCCAACTGGGGCGCACCGCCTGGACTCTCGTAAATTCAATTGATGCTGTGCTCCGAGAGCACTACTTCCGCACGCTTCTCTGGGTGATCGCCACGACACCCTTGTGGATCGCGGGCGCGGCAGTGAGCCCGGAAACCCGCGTGTTGTGGTGGGCGCTTGCCGCCGGGATCGATCAAATCGGCAGGTGGCTGGCGCATCCCATCCCCGGCCGGCGGCTGCGATCCGAGAACGTCGAGTTCGACGCGGACCATATGCTGGAACGCTGTCGCATGTTCCTGCTTATCGCTCTTGGCGAAACGGTGGTCACCACAGGCATGGCCATCGCCGAAGCCTCCATAACGATGATGACCCTGGCAACTGGCACGTTCGCGCTGACGGGAACAGTCGCCCTGTGGGCGCTGAGCTTCGGGCGTTCCCATCGGCTCATTATTCAACATTTAGAAGAGACGAGCGATCCTATCCGCGCCAGCCGCCATGCGGTAAATGCTTTGACTGTAATGGTCGCGGGACTCATCGCCGTGGCGGTCGCGAATGAAGCGGTGATCGCGCACCCGCAGGGACACACCTCGTTTGCACTGAGTCTGCTGCTGGGCGGAGGGCCGATTCTTTTTCTGGCTGCACAAGGGTGGTATTTGTTGCAAGTGCTACGCGTTCGATCGCGGCTGCATGTGATCGGTGGGGTTGCGCTGCTATTTGTCGGCCTTGTCACGCCGGCTGTTCCAGCCTATATCGCATTGTTTCTTGTCGGCGCAAGTGTCTCAATCCTCGCAATACTTGACCGATAGAAGGGAGTCGCAGCATGATGAACAATAACATTGAAGGGAAAGTCGTCGTCATTACTGGTGCGAGCAGCGGGAATGGCGAGGCGACGGCTCGGTATCTCTCCAGCCGGGGAGCGACTGTTGTGCTGGGCGCGCGGCGCGCCGATCGCTTACAGTCTTTGGCAGACGAACTCACCCGCAAAGGCGGCAAGGCGCTCGCTATCCGGACGGACGTCACCGAGGTCAACCAGGTGAAGCGACTGGTCGATGAAGCGGTAAAAACCTTCAGTCGGATCGATGTCATGATCAATAATGCCGGTTTGATGCCCCACTCTCCGCTTGAACGCCTCAAGATCGACGACTGGAACCGGACGATCGATGTAAACCTCAAGGGTGTGCTGTATGGCATTGCTGCGGCGCTGCCCCGGGCACTTTATTAATGTCGCATCTGTGGCAGGTCACAAGGTACGCCCCGGTAGTGCCGTGTACGTCGCTACCAAGACTGCGGTGCTAGTCATCTCAGAGGGGCTGCGGCAGGAAGTGAAGCCCTACAACATCCGCACAACGGTGATCTCACCTGGTGCGCTGGCCACGGAGCTTCCGAACAGCATTACCGAGCCGGACGTCGCCGAGAATGTCCGCAAGTTTGTTCAGGAGGTTGTGCTTCCCGCCGAATCGTTCGCGCGGGCAGTAGCTTTCGCCATGAGTCAGCCTGGGGATATGGACGTGAACGAAATCCTGTTCAGGCCAACGCGCCACGAACTGTAAGCTCCCGACATTTTCGGGGGCAACGAAGATGGTAGCACGTGACTCGCTCTGCTGGAAAAATGTTTTTGGGTTCCGGACACTCGATGCCGGCATTCAAAAA
>Ga0335078_10019768_pt1 | contig 10009 bp, 9 predicted proteins | sample Lox_Sample_32_FD_206711 | JGI IMG/M metagenome (GOLD analysis project Ga0335078, IMG submission 206711) | Soil microbial communities from Loxahatchee National Wildlife Refuge, Florida, United States - Lox_Sample_3.2 | ecosystem: Environmental > Terrestrial > Soil > Wetlands | place: USA: Florida...
GACCTGGAGATTTCGGTCGTGGCGGAAGATCGCTTCCGCGACATATTCGAGGGGAACCTGGACATCGCCCACATTTTGCCACCGGAGCTGGGGGCGTTGCGACACGCCCGGCCGCAGCTCTGTCTGAATTTTCATGGCGGCACGCGTAGCGCATGGATGACGGCTTTGTCGGGCGCACGGTTTCGAGTGGGGTTCGGACACTTTCGCTGGCAGGCCGCGTACAACCAGAGGATTCCGCGGGCGCAGGAGATTCTGGGCGTCGAGCGCAAGGTGCATACGGCTGAGCATCTGGCTTCGGCGATGTTCTGGTTGGGAGTGCCGAAAGGCGAGATTCCTCGTGCGCGGTTGGTGGCGGACACGGACAAACCAGACACAGGCCTGGAGGCCTGTGCTACTATCCACCCCGTCGCGGCAAGCGCCGCAAAATCCTGGCGGGCTGAGGGCTTCCTGGAGGTTGCCCGCCATCTCCAGGCTGGCGGCACCGAGGTGGTCTTCATCGGCGGACCCGCCGACGACCTCTCTCCGTTTCGCGACTTCCGCACCATGGCCGGAGCGCCCCTCAGGGAGATTGAATCTCTGCTTGCGTCGTCGTCGATTTTCATCGGCAACGATTCCGGACCGGCTCACATGGCGGCGGCGTTTGGCGTTCCGTCCGTGGTGATCTTCGGCGAGTCCGATCCCGCCATCTGGGGTCCGTGGCGCACGCCTTCGGAAATCGTGACGGCGCCCGGCGGTATCGCGCACGTTGAAACCGCCCAGGTGCTGGACGCGCTTACGCGCTTGCGGGTGCATGCATGAAGCGGGTGATGCGTCTGCTCTCCTACGGGCGGCGGTACTGGGCGCACCTGCTGGCTTCGGTGCTGCTCATGGCGATCGCCGGGGCGGCGCAGGGCATGATGATGCTGTTGATCCGGCCGATCTTCGACCGCGTCCTCAGTCCCAACCCGCCGGATGGCCTGACGCCGCTTTTTCCGCACCTCATCTTTGGCCACCAGCTTTATCTCGAACAATTGGTTCCCCTGCACAACCGCACCATCTGGACCATGGTCGCGGTGGCCATCGTTGGGGTATTCCTGATCAAGGGCCTGTGCGATTACCTGGGCAACTACCTCATCAGTTATGCGGGCTTCTCGTCGGTTACCGACCTGCGCAACGCCGTCTTCAACAAGGTGGTGAGGCAAGACGCCGAATTCTTCGGAGCGCGCTCCACCGGCCAACTCATGTCGTCCATCATGAACGACGTCGACAAAGTCCAGGTGGCCACCTCGCAAATATTGGCGGATTTCCTGCGGCAGGTTTTCGCCACCATCGCGCTTCTTACCGTGTTGGTGAGCAACGATTGGAGACTGGCGCTCGTGAGCCTGGCGGCGCTGCCCGCCGTCATGCTGCCCACCACACGTATCGGCCGCCGCATACGCCGCATCAGCCGCCGCACGCAGGACCGGCAGGCGGAGCTGAACCAGATTTTGGAAGAGACGCTCAGCGGTCACATGGTGGTGAAAGCCTTCAACGCCGAGGCTTACGAGTCCCGCAGGTTCCGCGAAGCCGCGCGCCGGCTGTTGAAGTCCAACGTGCGGTACGTTTTGCAGCAGGCGATTTCGTCGCCGCTGATCGACATCTTCGCGGCCGTCGTGATCGTAGGGCTGCTGACCTACGCCCGCACCGAGATCAAGACCGGCGCGCTGACCGCCGGAGCGTTCACCAGCTTCGTGATCACGCTGGTCGCGCTGCTGGAGCCCATGAAACGCCTGGTTGGCATCCACAACATCTTCCAGCAGGGCATCGGCGCATCGCAGAAGGTCTTCGAATACCTCGACCATAGTGAAGAGATCGCCGAGAAACCGGGTGCGCTGAAACCAAATTCCTTCGAGCGGAGCATCGTCTTCGAGGGGGTCTCCTTCAGCTACCCCGGCGCGCCCCATGGCTTTCAGATTCGCTCGCTCGATCTCACGGTGAATGCCGGAGAGGTGGTGGCCCTGGTAGGTCCCTCGGGCGGCGGGAAGACCACGCTGGCCAACCTGGTTCCGCGCTTTTACGACGTCACCGGCGGGTCGGTGAAGGTGGATGGCCATGACGTGCGCGACCTCAATGTGGCGTCGCTTCGCTCGCTGATCGGCATCGTGGCGCAGGACACCTTCCTGTTCAACGACACGGTGGCCCGCAACATCGCGTACGGCCGGCCCAGCGCATCAGCCGCGGAAATCCAGCAGGCGGCCGAAAACGCGCTGGCGCACGACTTCATATTGCGGCTTCCACAAGGGTACGACACCGTGATTGGCGATCGCGGCCTCAAGCTCAGCGGCGGCCAGCGGCAGCGCATCGCCATCGCGCGGGCGCTGCTGAAGAACGCGCCCATCCTCATCCTGGATGAGGCCACCTCGCACCTGGACACCGAGTCCGAAATGCTGGTGCAGAAGGCGCTGGCCAACCTGATCGAGCATCGAACCGTGATCGTGATTGCCCACCGCCTTTCGACCATCCGCCGCGCGGACAAAATCGTGGTGCTGGAGAAGGGCCGCATACGCGAGGCCGGCACGCACGAAGAGCTCATGGGCCAGGGCGGGATTTACCAGCGGCTGCATGAACTGCAGTTTGTGGACGCCGGATCGGTGGTGGACCTGTGAGGTTGCGCAGCATGACGGGGTTCGCCCGGGTCAAGAAGAACATCCCGGCGGGCGAAATCGTCGTCAGCATCAAGAGCGTCAACCATCGCGGACTGGACCTGCACTTTCACATGGCCCCCGAGATGGACGCCCTGGAGAGCGATCTGCGTGGCGTGATGAAGAACGCCGTGGCGCGCGGGCACCTGCAGATCCACGTGGCATTCGCGCGCACCGTCGAATCCGGATCGGCTCCCTGGAATCGCGCCGTGCTGGATGCTTATCTGCGGGCATTTCGCGAAGCCGCCGAGCGCTACCATTTGGGCGGAGAGCCGGACCTCAACGCGGCCCTGCGCATCCCAGGCATGCTGGGCGCGGCCTCGGGCGAGATGGAGGAGATGGAGGAGGAGGTTCAGCAGGCGATCCTGGCAGCGGCTGCGGAGGGCGTGGCGGCACTGAACGTCTCGCGCGAGCGAGAGGGCGCTGCGATGGCGCAGGAACTGCACCCGCGTTGCCGTTCGATTTGCGACCTGGTGAACCGCATGCAGGAGATCCGTGCCGGCGCGGTGCCCGCTTTTCAGAAGCGCCTGCGCGAGAAGTTGAGCGATTTGCTACATTCGGCCGGGTTAGACCCGCAGCGGCTGGCGCAAGAGGCCGCCATCCTGGCCGACCGCAGCGATATAGCCGAGGAGTTGGTCCGTCTGCGCACGCATACGGAACAACTGGAGAAGATGCTGGCGGCGGGAGGAGAAGTAGGCAAGCGGCTGGACTTTTTGCTGCAAGAGATGAACCGGGAAGCCAATACCGTGTTATCGAAAACGGGCGGCCTGGGCGATCTGGGACTGACGATCACCGACCTGGCGCTGGCGGCCAAGTCCGAAATCGATAAGATCCGGGAGCAGGCGCTGAACCTGGAATGATGAAAATACACCAGCAACACCAGACACAGGCAGGAATGCGTGTGGTACGTAGCACAGGCATTCCTGCCTGTGTTGGATTGTGTTGACCCATGACCACCGTATTCATCATCTCGGCACCCTCGGGCTCGGGAAAATCCACGCTGGTTTCGCGCCTGATGACCAACGTTCCGGGGTTGATGTTCTCGATTTCCTACACCACCCGGCCACCGCGCGGCGTCGAGGTAGACGGCCACAATTACCATTTCATCTCGCGCGCGGAATTCGAAGCCATGATCGCCCGCCACGAGTTTCTGGAGTGGGCCGAGGTCTTCGGCAATTATTACGGGACGCACCGCGGCATCCTGGAGCAGGCGCGGGCGCTAGGCAAAGACCTGGTGCTCGACATCGACGTGCAAGGTGCGAGACAATTGGAGGATCAGATCCCTGAGGCAGTGACAGTTTTCATATTGCCGCCTTCCCGGCAGGTTTTGGAGCAGCGCCTACGTGCCCGCAGTGAAGATCCGGAGGATGTCATCGAAAGGCGGCTGCGGGAAGCGGCCGAAGAGATCCGGAATTATAACGCTTACGACTATGTCTTGATCAACCGCGACCTGGCCGAATCCGACGCCGTGTTGAGCGCCATCGTACATGCGGAACGGGCGCGGCGAACGAGGATCGAGGACCAGATCCGGCCGATTTTGGACACATTTCAGATTAAGAGGAACCATGGCTGACAAAGCCCCGCGCAACAACGCACATTGCACCATTCCCGACGATCCGGACCAGAGCACGTACCGGTTCATCATCGTGGCCGCCAAGCGGGCACGCCAACTGCAAGGGGGCGCGCGCCCCGTACTGCCCACGTCTTCCAAGAAGCCCACCATCATCGCGATGGAGGAAGTGCGGCGCGGGTTGGTGAAATACAGCCTTACGGGCCACGCGCCGGAAGAAACCGAACCCGAACCCGCCCTATAATCCGGTATGCGCATCCTCTTGGGCGTCGGCGGCGGAATCGCGGCCTACAAGGCTGCGGAACTGGCTCGCCTGCTCATGGAGCGCGGTCACGAAATCCAGTCCGTGATGACGGCGGCCGCTCAGGAGTTCGTCCGTCCGCTGACGTTTGCCGCCCTCACCGGGCGCAAGGTGCTCACCGACCTGTTCGCCATTGAGAGCGCCATCGAGCACATCGCCGTCGCGCAGGAGCATGACTTGCTGGTGATTGCTCCCGCCACCGCCGACTTGATGGCCAAACTGGCCCACGGCGAAGCAAACGACTTTCTGACCACGTTGTATCTCGCCTTTCAGGGGCCGGTAGTGCTGGCTCCGGCGATGAACGTCAACATGTGGGATCACCCAGCTACACGTTCCAACCTCGAAACGCTGCGGCAGCGGGGGCACCGGATCGTCGGCCCCGGAGAAGGCTACCTGGCTTGCGGCATGACCGGAGCCGGGCGGCTCGCTGACCCGGAAGAAATCGCCGAAGCCATCGCGCTGGAACTGCGGGCGCGACGTGAACTGGATGGCGAGACGGTTCTGATCACCGCCGGACCCACGCAAGAGCCCCTCGACCCGGTTCGGTTCATTTCCAACCGCTCCAGCGGCAAAATGGGTTACGCGCTGGCCGAAGCGGCAGCGGCGCGCGGGGCGCGCGTCATCCTGATTTCGGGACCGGTGCATCTGCCTCGGCCTCGCGGAGTCGAGCTCATAGCCGTGCGCACCGCCAAGGAGATGCGGGATAAGGTCTTCGAGAATCTCGCGCCGGCCGGTATCGTGATCAAGTCCGCGGCGGTGGCCGACTTCCACCTGAGCCGCGTGCACGATCAGAAGATCAAGAAGACTGCCGCGCGGGTTTCGCTAGAACTCGATCCCACGCCCGACATTCTGGCCGAACTGGGCCGCAACAAGGGCGATCGGCTGCTGATCGGTTTCGCCGCCGAAACTCAAAATCTGCAGCACGAGGCCCGGCGCAAACTGGAATCCAAGAACTGTGACATGGTGGTGGGCAACCTGGTGGGCGGCGCCGAGACCGGCTTTGAAAGCGACCAGAACGAAGTGGTGCTGGTGATGCGCACAGGCGAAGTGCTGCCGCTGCCCCGCGCCTCCAAGCGCGAAATTGCCGATCGCATTTTCGACGAAGTTCTGAAACTGCGACTGGCCCTGCACGCTGCCCATGGACGCTGATCTACTGCGCCGGTATCTGGAGTTCTACCAGGACTTGGGCGTGACCATTCTGTACCGGCAGCCGCGTTCCGCACCAGCGGCGGTGGCCCACACCCCAATACCGGAGGTCCCGATGGCGGACCCTTTGCCGAGCCTCGCTCCGGCCAACGATTCGCTCTTTCAGATTCTCGAGGACATCGGCGACTGCCGCCGCTGCCGGCTGCATGAGGGCCGCTCGAAAATCGTCTTCGGTGTGGGCGATGAGCGCTCGCCGCTGGTTTTCGTGGGTGAAGGACCGGGCGCCGATGAAGATGCGCAAGGCATTCCTTTTGTCGGCCGCGCGGGCCAACTCCTCACCCAGATGATCGAGGGCACATCGCAGAAGGAAGGCATTCCGCTGCGGCGCGAAGACGTCTACATCTGCAACGTGGTGAAGTGCCGTCCGCCGGGGAACCGCACGCCCGAGCCGGACGAGATGGAAATCTGCGGCCAGTTCCTCTATCGCCAGCTCTCCACGATTCGGCCGAAGGCGATCTGTGCTTTGGGCGGAACCGCCGCGCGGGCCCTCACGGGACATAAAGAAGGGGTTACGAAAATGCGAGGCAGGTGGTTCCAGTGGAAGGACTTGCCGGTGATGGTGACCTATCACCCTTCGTACCTGCTGCGGCCTTACAATCAGAGCGCCAAGCGGGAGGCGTGGGAAGACTTAAAGAAGTTGTTGCACTTTGTGTACGACTAGCGGATGGGGGGCGGCTAACGTGGCCCGGAAGGCCATGAGCACACTAATTCCGATCGCCGGTCTTCTTTTTTGCTTCGCGCTTGTTTTCGCCCAAGCGCCCGCGCGACGGGAATTCGAAGTCGCATCCATCAAGAGGAATCTTTCCGGCAGCCGCCCGTGGCTCGTGCCCCCGGCGGGAGGGCGATTCACGGCAACTAATGTCACTCTGAAACTGCTGATTGGACTCGCTTGGCCGCAAAAAATCTCGGGTGGACCGTTGTGGGTTTTTACAGACGGCTACGACATATCAGCGAAAGAGCCGGAACTCACCGTAGGCGACGAAGGGTTTTCCCTGATGATGCAAAATCTGCTGAAGGACAGATTCAGTCTCAGAGTGCACACGGAAACTCACGACGCCCGAGTTTACGTTCTCACACCGGCCAAGAACGGACTGAAACTGCCGGATGCGAAACCCGAAGGGTGCTTCTATGGCTCGAAGACTCCGCGCGCCGATGCTCAAGATGGATGCGGCAGGATGAACGTGACGCCTGAGTTGATCGCCAACGATAGGGTCTCGATGGAGTGGTTCGCGGGCGTTCTTGGAGGACTGCTTGGCCGTCCGGTACTCGACAGGACTGGATTCGCAGGCTCGTTCAAAGTTCGCCTGGAATTCGCTGCGGTTGGTCCCGACCGCGATTCGGACAGCACAAAGCCATCTATTTTCACGGCCCTGGAGGAACAACTCGGACTCAAACTCGAGTCGCAGAAAGGAACCGAGGAAGTTCTCGTCATAGATCACGTCGAGAAGCCTTCAGAGAATTGAAACTTGCCACGGTTCTCCGCGCCGTGCCGCTTCGCCCATGCCAGGCTGCAGGGTACGCCAAGGCCGGCGATGGTGACCAATCATCCTTCGCATTTGCTCGGCCCTACGATCTAAGCGCTAAGCGGTGGTCAGAGCTCCCGCACATCAGGGCTCCCGCACCCCACAACCGAACGCGCATCGGTGTATACTCTCGAAGAGACCGGGACCCAAAGGCACGAGCCTATGCAAGTCGAGCGAATGCCGGGAGTGGAAGCGCCGGCGGGCGCGTTGCGAAACGGAGCCGCCGACCGGGCCACGCGCTTCCCGCAAGCCTTGCTCAACGTGGGATTCGCGTTTGCCCTGGTCCTGGCGGGCGCCTGCCTGCTCGGGAGTTTTTGGTATCTCTTTAGCTTCCTGAATGCCGCGAACACCGCGGTGGAGCGTTTGCTGACGGCGGCCGCGGAACATCCGGAAACCAGCCGCCCCACTGTGCTGTACCTCAGCATCGTCGCGAAGACAGGCATGACCAAATATGCACTGCTGTCCTGTGGCGTCTCTGTCGGTATGGCATTCGGCTTCCTGGGTTTTGCCTTGTTTCTGATCGGAATCAAAGGCGAGATGGACGTAGAAGCCAAATCCGAGCAATACAGCCTGAAGCTTGCCCGGCTCGCTCCAGGTGTTTTCGTCATTTTTTGTGCGGCTGTTTTGATCGGTGTGTGCGTCACGCAGAAAGTGGAGTATAGCGTGCCTCAACTCGATCAGAATCAAGCCAGAGTGACGGACTCGGGAACGGCCCAGGGTTTCGAAAAGAGCATGCAACCCGGCGGGGAAGCCCACAAGGGAGAACCCCGGAACGGAGAACAATCCATCAGTCCTGCGAAGCCTTCCGCTCCGCAAACTGGCAAATCAAGCAGCTTCACGCGCGACATGAACAAGCGCTGATTCTTCGGGAGGCGCCTAACGTGAAGACACGAGTTTCTGGTGCATGGCTACTGCGGTGCTGCCTCTGCATCGCTGCTGCCGCCACTCGCCTGGGTTCGCAAGGCAGTGAAGAACAGGCGCTGCGGCGTCTGGAGGTGGACAACGGAAGCGCGGACCGGCTCTTGGCGCTGGAGAACGCTGCCAGGCCGGAAGATCGCGGGGCTTTGCGCGTCGAGCGCATTACCGCGTACCGGAATCTGGCCGGTGAGCAGAAACGGTACATCCTGCAATGGGTTCCCGATAAGAGTTCTCTGCACTACCTGATCGCGACCTACTATCTGTGCGATTTTTGGGAGCGAGGCGAACTCAACCAGGACGCCGTTGGGTGTTTCGACTTCTGTCGGAAACACCGTCTTGTCGATACTCCTGACGCAAAGGTGGGCGATCCGCCAGAGGCGCTGGGGCCCTTAGTGCGGCAGCGTTACGCGGATCTCGCGCTGCGGACGGGGATTCTGAATCGGGCCGAGGGGGGCAACACCTCCGGCGACATTGCGTACCGCGGGAAGGGCGATATTGGCCTCAAAACCTACCCGCTGGTGCCACCTTTCACGACCGAGGAAGCAATGAACGTAGCGCTTCGCCTTTCGGTGGGCGAGGATCCGCGGCAAGCCGCGGGCTCTTTAAAGACGGTGCTGGAGCAGGATCCATTGCTGAGGCCGGTGACCGTGGACCTCAGCTCGCCCGGCATGGTTGTCTTTGGAGTGGCTGACGCGGGCCAACAGTTGACTGGCGTGTCCCCCCAACTTCAGCAAGCCAGCCAGGAACTCGCACGGCACTATTTCGATTCTGCCGCTTCGCGCCCCACCCTGTGGGTGTATGCGAATCTCGCGGGGGCTGGCGCGCCATCGGTGGTTTCGCGTCCCGCCGCGCCTCCCGCGCCGATTTCCGCAACTCCAGCCGTCACCGCTCCCGCGGGCATTACGGCGCCAGGTCCAAACGGAGTGCCCCCCATTCCGGACCCAGCCACCTTCCCACGCTTGCCCGTGCCGCCGCAGACGCAAGCCGGCCCACCACCGAATGCACAATCCGCTCCGGCCCGAGCCCAAATGCCCAATGTGCAACAGACTCCGACCGGTCCCCCAGCCGCCAGCAGGAAGGTTTATCCCATGGACCAGAGCGGGCCACCGGAGTCGATCAGTGGCGAGGAAGAGATCGGTCGCGCCCTCTCGCAAACACTCCATTTTCGCCGCCTGGAGAACCTGGAGGGCTACTATGAGCCGCTCGACCACAGCCTGGTGTTGCGACGGGGAATCATCGACGCGAACGCGCGGGTCTTCCTCGGCACTGGCTTGCATGAGTTGACGCACGCCTTGATGCAGCCTGATTTTCCGTCGGCTCCTATTTGGCTCAACGAAGGCATGGCGGCTCTCCACGAGGAGATGCGCGATTGGATGCCGTTGAACAACTACCGGCTGTTCATGGTCCGGAGCGCAATAGAGTTGAAGCGCATGCCGGCGCTGACGGCGATTTTGGATCCGTCCAGCGAAGCGTGGAAGCCCATGTATCTGCCAGTAGCGGCCGCTGCATCGCGATACTTTTGTTTCTATCTGTTTCGGCGAAGCGCTTCCGGGAACACTTTGCAGCAGGTCTACCGGGAGATGCGCGACCAGGCGGGAAATGAGCCCGTACCTGCGCTGGCGGCACGTGTGCTACAGAAAGTCACGGGGATTCCTTTGGCTCAGATCGAGACGGAATACCTGGCTTTCATCCGCAGTCAGGACCTGAATGAGATTCAAGCCAAGTGGGGCCGACTTGCACAGCCCACGCGGGAGTTTGTGAGCGGGCTTCTGCCTTTGCTCGGCGCTCCGCCGGTACGGTAAGGAGGCGCGCGTAGGTACGGCGCACTCAG
>Ga0335078_10019769_pt1 | contig 10008 bp, 5 predicted proteins | sample Lox_Sample_32_FD_206711 | JGI IMG/M metagenome (GOLD analysis project Ga0335078, IMG submission 206711) | Soil microbial communities from Loxahatchee National Wildlife Refuge, Florida, United States - Lox_Sample_3.2 | ecosystem: Environmental > Terrestrial > Soil > Wetlands | place: USA: Florida...
CCCCGAAGGCATGACGATGATTTATGGGCGGCTGTGAAGTCAGGGTGCTGACACGGGCTTCGCCCAAACATTGCCGTTGAATCCAACGACAATCAGAAACTCACCGTTGTCGGCCATGCCCATGAAAAGATTGTTGCTTTTGGATTTGTTGAAGGTATTCGTCCAGGTGGTTCCCCCGTCAGTAGATTTTTCGACGATGTCGTCACCCGCAACATAGATGGTGCCATTAATTGTCATAGCCGCTCGGAGCGATGCCGTAAGGGTGGTGTCACGAAGCGTCCAGACATCGCCTTCCGGACTCGTGTAAATGGTGGGATTTTTATCCAATCCAAGTCCGCAGGCCAGAAATTCAGTGCCTGTCCAGGTGCAAGCTGTGAAGGGAACCGATGGCGCGTTCGCTGGCGTCGTCCAAGTGTTGGCATCGTTGCTGATACGGATGCCATCATTTCCGACGGCGACATAGCGCGTACCGGAGTAACTGAAACCGTAAAAGTTGATCTGGCTTCCCGAATTGCGCCTGGTCCATTCGATGCCGTCCGGACTGGATAATATTGTTCCCTTGTCCCCGCCTGCAAGATATTGATGTCCATCCCAAAATAATCCCAGCAGGTTTTCCTTGGTTGGAGAATGGCGATTTGTCCATCTGATCCCGTCCGGGCTGGTCATGATGAAACCCGCCTCACGAACGACGACGTATTGATTGTTGGCGCAGGCAATCGCGCGAAAATCGGGATCACCGGTAAAGGATTGGATATTCCAAATGCCGGTGGCATTGTTGCGGGTAGCAATGCGACCATCAATGCCGACGGCGACGGTTTCCATTGCAGTGCTCGCGACGGCATAGAAGGAACCGATGGTTTGGTGATTGTTCCAGTTCTGCCATTTTGGCGAGAATGTCGCATTTTCTGCCGAATGGTTTACCTGGTTCTGCAGCCGCGTTACTTCATCGCGCAAACGTAAAAGCTCGGTCTCACTCTGGTCGGATTGCAATTGCAAGTTTTCCGCTGCCACCGCCGCTAATTCGTTTGTCGCCTCGTCCCGTTCGCGCTGCAATTGCCGGATTTGCCCGGCCAACGGAGCCTGCTGTTCTTCCAGTTGACCGATTTGCTTTTGTAAATGAACAGTGTAAAGGCCAATTCCGACCATGGTAGCAGCCAATCCTGCCATAAGAATTTTGTGAATCATGTTCAATCCAATGGTTGTGATGGCTGAGGCGGCACCAGTTGCAACGGTAGCGCTCAACCCGACTGGTGCGGATTGGACAGCATTGGCGGAAATCAAAACGGCCAGGCCGCCGGCGCCAATCTTCACATTTTGCCTTGAGAAGAATTCGCGCAGCCGTTCCACGGCGCGGCTGACGCGTTTTTGTGCGGCGTCATCGGACGTGCCCATGGCTTCGCCGACTTCGCGCAGGCTCTTGTTTTCAAAAAAACGCAGCAGAACCGCGCTGCGATCACTTTCGTCGAGCGCCGCCATCGCTTCGTCCAGCAGCGGTTCGATCTGCATCCACTCATGGGCAGTCGCGTTCATATTGCTCATCTCCACGGCGATTTGTTCACGCAATTGCCGGCGCGACTCTATGCGGATGACGTCAATCGCCGTCCGGCGTGTGACGGTGTAAAGCCAAGCGGTCAGCAGGGTATCCGGCTTCAATTTGGGCGCACTGCGGGCGAGGTCGGCGAACACGGATTGCGCGATTTCTTCGGCCAGTTGCGGCGACCGGACCTGGCGCAACGCGGCGGAATACACCAGATCCAGATGGCGGCGGACAATTTCACCAAAGGCATCCTGCGAATGTTCGTGCGCGAACTCTTCAAGCAAATCCAAATCGCTGGTCATGCTTTTGGAAGTATATCGTCGCCGCTGCGTGAAATCCGACAAAAAACAGATCTCCATCACAACTCAAATTGAAGTCCCGGTGTACTCCCGGCGGGGCGAGGCTACGGACGAGCCGACCTTGGCGCGTCCACGCAAAGCGGCGACGGCTCCCGCGGACGCTCGCCCCACCAAAAGCTGAAAATGTACCCCTGCCCAAAATCGGTTGCCGCTTTACTTCGGACCCTTTGTGAACCATTTTGGGCGGTCATGATACGACGTTTTTTAAAGCTATTGGCCTTGACGTCTGCAGGTTGGTTGATGGCGTCCGGCCTGATGCGCGCGGAAACAACGGGCACCGCACCGGATTTCAACCAGGTGTATGAGCTGCTGCGGGCGGACGTTCCGGGCATGACGGATGCCGAGCTGAACTCCGCCGCGGTCAACGGCCTGATGGAGCAATTGCATGGCCGGGCAACCCTCGTGGGCGGGCCGGAGGAACCCACCCTCCCCACAAACGGTGTGGCATCAATCAAGTCGGCCGTGCTGGAAAGTGACGTGGCTTATCTACATGTGGCGAGTGTCGGAGACGATCTGGCGAATCAATTGCAGGAGACGTACCACGCCATGACCGTCACCAACAAAATCGTCGGGACGGCGCTGGATTTGCGTTTTGCCGACGGCAACGATTACGCGGCCGCGGTCGCGGCGGCAAACCTGTTCGTGGCGAAAAGGATGCCGCTCCTGAGATGGGGCAAGCGGATGGAGGAATCGCAGCCGGTCAAGGAGCCGATTCGCGGCCCCTTGATGGTACTCGTCAACAGCGAAACCTCCGGCGCGGCCGAGGCGTTGGCGGCAGCCTTGCGCGAGGCGGATGCGGGATTGATCATCGGAAATTCCACGGCCGGTTTGGCGATGACGACCATGGATTTTCCGCTCAAGAACGGCGAACAACTGCGCATCGCGACCAGCCCGGTCAAGCTGGGCAATGGGGCGGCGATTTTACACGTGTCACCGGACATTGCCGTGACCGTGAATCCGGCTGACGAACGTGCGTATATGAAAGATCCGTATGTGACGCTGGCTCGGGCTGACGCTTCCGCCGCGATGGCTACCAACGATTTTATGCCCTTTGTGGACCACACGAGCGAGGCGGATCTGGTGCAGGAAAAATTGAAGGACGGCGATGAAAGCGGCCCGCCGGCGCCGGTGCCAGCCAAAGCGGCGCCCAAACCGGTGTCCGTGATACAGGACCCGGTCCTGGCGCGCGCGGTGGATTTAATCAAGGGCCTGGCCATCGTGCATGAATCCCGATTGTGATTTCGGCGTTGACGATTCGTGGAGCACCACTCACCTTGGATGGCCGCACTGAATGAAAACCGTCCTTTTTGTCTGCACCGGAAATGTCTGTCGGAGCCCCATGGCGGAAGCACTCCTGCGCCGGGCGACGGGCGACGGTGGAGAATTCCGCGCGTTGTCGGCAGGGCTGGGGGCGATGAACGACCAGTCGCCCACGCCGCATTCGGTCCAGGCCATGCGCGAATTGGGTACGGACATTTCCGGGCACCGCAGCCAGGCCCTGACAACGGAGCTGGTGCAACGGGCGGATTATATTTTCGGCATGACGCACAGTCACGTGGACACGATTGTGCTCCTATATCCGCAGGCGGCGGACAAAACTTTTTTACTGCGCGAATTTGACGAAACGCTCGAAGAATTTGAAAAAGACATCAGCGACCCGATTGGCGGCTCCTATGAAGTCTATCGGAACTGCCGCCAGCAAATTGAGCAGGGCATTGCCTCGATGCTAAAATTTATGGAACAACACAAAATTTTGCCGGTCTCGCACGTCACGAAGCCGGCGGCGACGGTCAACATCGCCCTGGGGGCGGACCACGGCGGCTATGAATTGAAAGAGGCGTTGAAGCAGCATTTGCAGCAACGCGGCCTGAGTCTCGCGGATTTCGGCGCCAAATCAAAGGATCCGGGTGATGATTATCCTGATTTTGCCCGGCCGGCCGCGGAAGCCGTGGCGGCCGGCCAGGCTGAACTCGGCCTGCTGGTCTGCACGAGCGGAGTCGGCATGAGCATCGCGGCCAACAAGATTCCCGGCGTCCGCGCCGCGCTGGTGGCCGACGAGCTTGCCGCGACCCTGGCCCGGCAACATAATGGCGCGAATGTCCTTTGCCTGGCCGGCAAGACCACGACGCCGGAAGCAGGCCGGAAAATTCTTGACGCGTTTCTGAACGCGAAATTTGAAGGCAGCCGCCACGAACGGCGGGTCCACAAAATCGAAACGGATCCGGTACCGCCGCGACTGCGATTGCGCGTCGTGGATTCCATCGTGGCCGAGGCCATCGAACACGAGCGCCTGCGTCAGCAGGAAAATATCGAGCTGATTGCCAGTGAGAATTTTGTGAGCCCGGCGGTTCTGGAGGCACAAGGCTCAGTGCTGACGAACAAATACGCCGAGGGCCTGCCGAAGAAGCGCTGGTACGGCGGTTGCGAAAACATCGACACGGTTGAGCAACTGGCGATTGACCGCGCGAAAAAACTTTTCCGCGCCGAACATGTCAACGTCCAGCCGCATTCGGGCAGCCAGGCGAACATGGCCGTCTATTTCGCCGTGCTCAAACCCGGCGATAAGATGCTCACCATGGATTTGAGCCACGGCGGGCATTTGACCCACGGCAACAAAGCCAATTTTTCCGGCAAATTTTTTGAGATCGTCCATTACGGTGTCCGCAAGGACGACGAACGGATTGACTACGATCAGCTCGCCGCCATGGCACGCGAACACAAGCCGCGCATGATCACCGTGGGCGCCAGCGCTTACCCGCGCATCATTGACTTTCAGCGCATGGGTGAAATCGCCCGCGAAGTCGGCGCGTACCTGCTGGCGGATATCGCGCATATTGCCGGGTTGGTCGCCGCGGGACTGCATCCCAGCCCGATGGCGCACGCTGATTTTGTGACCACCACGACGCATAAGACGTTGCGCGGACCACGCGGCGGATTGATTTTATGCCGCGAAAAATTCGCGAAGGAAATCGATTCCACGGTTTTCCCCGGCATCCAGGGCGGACCGCTGGAACATGTCATTGCCGGCAAGGCGGTTTGTTTCCAGGAAGCCTTGCAGCCGGCGTTCAAGGCGTATCAGGAACAAATCGTCAAGAATGCGAAGGCGTTGGCCGAGGGAATGAAGCACAACGGGTACCGGCTGGTCAGCGGCGGCACGGATAATCATCTGATGCTCGTGGACGTGGGCGTGAAAAACCTGACCGGCAAGGATTGCCAGATAGTGCTCGACGAAGCCGGCATCACCGTCAACAAAAACACCATTCCGTTTGAAACGCGCTCGCCGTTCCAGGCCAGCGGCATCCGATTGGGCACGCCGGCGGTGACGACCCGCGGCATGAAGGAACCGGAAATGGCGGCCATCGCCGACATGATTTCAGAAGTGTTGATGGACATCAAAAACACCGAAGCGGCGGCCAAGGTCCGGCTGCGCGTGCGTGAGTTGACGGCAAGGTATCCGCTGCCGTATTGATTCTGTAGCCGTGGCGCCATGAACTGCTGTTCAAAAGCGCCAAAAATTCCATTGTCGACGGGTTCGAGCATAACGGCCCAGCAACTCTGAGTCCGGTGTCATGTTCAATTTATAGCACCCGTGGGGGTGGAAATCGCACAAGAAGAAGAGACACGGATTACACGGATTGGCACCAATTGAAACCAACCACAAATTCGTGTTAATTCGTGAAATTCGTGTCTAAAAAACGGATTTGACACGGCGGCCAAAGTGCGCCAAACTGGCTTTGAGTTGACTGTAAAGTTTCCCTTGCCGTATTGAAGGCTGAGAGGCCTTGAATGCCTCAATGACAAATCCATTTTGAACTTTTCCGGTCGCAGGCCGTCCAATGCGTGACTGCTTTTTACGACGCGCCAGGGACCGTCGGCAATCGAAACCATGGCCAATTCACCAATTTGATTTATGCCAAGAGTCTCAACCAGAAAGACCAAAGTGAAAACGGAGATGCCTTCCCCCGTTGATTCACCGGAATTAAACGGCGGCCCGGGGCCGGAAACCGCGGTCATTGAACCGCCGCCCGCTCCCGAACCGGAATTGCAGCCGCCCTCCACGCCGGTCGAACCCACCGCCGAGGAACCAAAAGTGGAGGAACGCCGCGGACCACAGCGCGACAAAATCGCCACGTCCCTCAACATCGCCAAATTGCAGGCGATGCAGATGAGCGAGTTGAACCACATGGCCAAGGAGCTCGGCGTGGAAAATTTCGGCACGATGCGCAAGCACGAGGTTATTTTCCACATCCTCCAGAAGAATGCCGAGCGCGCGGGCGTATTGTTTTCGGAGGGTGTGCTGGAAATCCTGCCGGAAGGTTTCGGCTTTCTGCGCTCGCAGAGCTTCAATTACCTGCCGTGTCCGGAGGACATCTATGTTTCCCCGTCGCAAATCCGCCGGTTTGACCTGCAGACCGGCAACCTGATTGCCGGTCAGATCCGGCCGCCCAAGGAAAAGGAAAAATTCTTCGCGTTGCTCAAGGTCGAGGCGGTGGACGGTGAAGACCCGGACAAGGCCAAGGAAAAGACGCATTTTGACAATCTCACGCCCTTGTTTCCGGACAAGCGTTTCCTGCTCGAAACCGCGCCGGACGAGGTCAACACGCGGGTGCTGGACCTGGTCTGTCCGATTGGCAAGGGAACGCGCGGCCTGATCGTCGCGCCGCCGCGCACGGGTAAAACGGTGCTCATGCAAAAAATCGCCAATGCGATTTTGAAAAACAATCCGGAAACCTACCTGTTCATCCTGCTCATTGACGAGCGGCCCGAGGAAGTCACGGACATGGAGCGCACCTGCAAAGGCGCCGAAGTCATCAGTTCCACGTTTGACGAGCCGCCGGAGCGACATGTGCAAGTCGCCGAAATGGTCATCGAAAAGGCGCGTCGCATGATTGAGCACAAGCGCGACGTGGTGATTCTGCTGGATTCCATCACGCGGCTCGCCCGCGCCTACAACACCATCCAGCCGCATTCGGGGAAGATTCTGTCCGGCGGTGTGGATGCCAATGCGCTGCACAAGCCGAAGCGTTTCTTCGGCGCGGCGCGCAACATCGAGGAGGGTGGCTCGCTCACGATCATGGCCACCGCGCTGGTGGACACCGGCAGCCGCATGGACGAGGTGATTTTCGAGGAATTCAAGGGCACCGGCAACATGGAGGTGCACCTGGATCGCGCCCTGGTGGACCGCCGCATTTTTCCCTCTATCAACGTCGAACGTTCCGGCACGCGCAAGGAAGAGTTGCTCTACCATCCGGACGAACTCAATCGCATCGTCCTGTTGCGCCGCGCGCTCACCGGCGTCCCGCCGGTCGAAGCCATGGAATTGTTGTTGGGCAAGCTCAATAAAACCAAGAGCAACATCGAATTTCTCCTGAGCATGGCCGCCGTGAGTTGATTGCCGGGGCATGGCGATCGTCAGATTTTAGTGCAGGCCCAACCTGACGGTTGTGTCACCGACCGAAATAATCCCATCGGTTAATATTGTTTTGTTTCCACATTAGAGCCGGCTCGCCAATCTGCACCGGCAGCAATGGCCGCCAAAATGACCAGGTGAAACGCCACCCCCTCCTTCCACCGATTAGCAAGACCTTTAATATCTTTTGATTTATAAAGGGCAATTCCGGCTTTATGGCCAAGACAATGTAATTAATGCTTATTGTTCTATTGTATATGTATTAACATTTCTTCATATTTCTACAACAATAAAAGGCTAGTGTTTGGCAAGAGGCGGCGAGCGACATCCGGCGGAGACGGACTAGGGTAGGCTGTCTTTGTGAAAGAAAGTATCCTAATCGACATTTTGAATTGGATTAGATGTTTGGCTGGAGTCCAGAAGCCGGATCGCAGGGTTCCTGGTGATTTTCCCATGACCGGACTCGCACTGGCTCCGGTCGGTGTTGTCGCCTCCCGGAGGAGAAGGTCATGAAGATGTTTGTTGCCGGTTTGAGCTACAAGACGACGCCGGTCGAAGTGCGCGAACGGCTCGCCGTGCATCGCTCGCGATTGCCCTGTTGCGGCTGCCGGTTGAAATTGCACGGCAATCTTTCCGAAGTGGTGCTGCTTTCCACCTGCAATCGTGTGGAAATTTATGGTGTGACGCCGCGGTGGAGTGGGGACATCAATGGGCTTTTCCAGCAACTGAGCGGTAGTAACTTTGATTGTACCCCGTATCTCTACTTCAAGGAAGGCGAACCTGCCGTCCAACACTTGTTTTCCGTCGCCAGCGGATTGGATTCGATGGTGCTGGGCGAAACCGAGATTACCGGCCAGGTCAAGCACGCCTATATTTCGGCGCAGGAGATGGAACTGACTGGCAAGGTTTTGAACCGGGTTTTTCAAACGGCGCTGCAAGTGGCCAAGGAAATCCGGACCAGGACGGGCATTGGCCGCGGCGCGACCTCGGTGGGCAGCGTGGCCGTGGAACTCGCCGAACGGATTTTCGATCGCGACCTGAGCGAGAAGGTGGTGATGATCATCGGCGCAGGCAAGATGGGCGAGGCCTGTGTCCGCCACCTGGCCAAGCGTGGCGCGAAGACGGTGCTGGTGTCCAATCGCTCCTTCGAACGCGCGCAGAACCTCGCCACCGAATTCGGCGGGCGCGCCATCCATTTTGATGAATGCCGTCAGGCGCTGGCCCTGGCGGACATTGTGGTCAGTTCGACCGGCTCGCCCCACATCGTCCTGCATCGCGAGGACGTCGCCTCCGTCCTGTCCGCGCGGCGCAACCGTCCGCTGTTCCTGGTGGACATAGCCGTGCCACGGGACATTGACCCGGCGGTGCAGCAATTGCAGAACGTTTTCCTCTACGACATTGACGATCTCGAAGCGATCGTGCGTGAGAACGCAAAATGCCGCGAACAGGAACTGTCGCGCTGCCGGACGATCATCACGGAACGAACGGCAGTGGTGATGGCCAGGATCGCGCCCGCTGCCGAGAAAATTTATGGAGCCGGCCAGCGGTCTTTTTGCCCGATCCAAGCCGTATTGCCTCCCGCGGTTTTCCACTCGCAGACCCAATTTGCCTGACCGAGAGCTCAAAACTGGAACTACAAATATGAAGATAAAACTTATCATTAAAACCTGGCTGGCATCGGTGGCTTTGACGGCCATGGCCGCATCAACGGCGAAAGCCCAAGCGATTCAAGCCCAGCTCGTCGCCCGCCCGCTCACGCCCGGTGAAATTGCCAATACCAATTATGCGCTGCCCGCGAACCTTGAGGCTTCGGGCGGCCTGTTAAACGTGGGCGTCGGCCAGCCGGTTTATCTCGAAGTGGACGTGGCCACCAATGTTTCTGTGCCGAACGTCACCAACATCACCTGGACGCTGACTCAAAAACCCGCCGGTTCGGCGGTGACGAACCTGCAAGCCAGCCCACTGACGACGAATGTGCCGGTCTACGAGGTTTCCGACCGACTGGTGTACCAGGCAGCAGGCCGCAAGTTGCTGCGCCCGGACATGGCGGGTTATACCACCAACGATGTCTATAAAGTGACGGCCACCGTTTACACCGCCAACGCGGGAACCACCAACCTGACCATCACTATTACTGCAGCCACGTACATGGGCGTCGGCTTGTTGCCGGGCACTTCCGGCTGCGCCCTGTGCCATAGCGGAGGACAAATCGCGACAAACATGGTTGTGCCTTGGGAGACGACGGCCCATTCCTCGATGTTCGCCAACGGAATTAACGGTGTTCTTGGCAGCCATTACAGCGCCAGTTGCATCCCGTGTCATACGGTCGGCTACGACACCAACGCGCTGGCAGTCAATGGAGGATTTGACGACGTCGCTACGCAACTGGGCTGGAGGTTCCCGACCAACCTCGTTGCCAGCAATTGGAGCAACATGGAAGTCAATTATCCCACGCTGGCAAATCTGGCCAACATTCAATGTGAAAATTGTCACGGACCGGGCAGCCAGCACATGGACACGTTCGGCAAAACCAATATGATCGACATCAGCTACGGCTCCGGTGTTTGCACCCAGTGCCATGATGATCCGCCCAACCACATCCATGTAGCCGAATGGCAAAATTCGATGCATGCCATCACCACGCGCGATCCGGCGGGCAATGCCGGTTGCGTAGGTTGCCATACGGCTTATGGTTTCATCGG
>Ga0335078_10019771_pt1 | contig 10007 bp, 12 predicted proteins | sample Lox_Sample_32_FD_206711 | JGI IMG/M metagenome (GOLD analysis project Ga0335078, IMG submission 206711) | Soil microbial communities from Loxahatchee National Wildlife Refuge, Florida, United States - Lox_Sample_3.2 | ecosystem: Environmental > Terrestrial > Soil > Wetlands | place: USA...
CCGCCACCGTCGCGTTGGGGCCGGTGATGCCCGCGCTCGCCACCAGGATGTCGACCGGGCCGAGGCGCCGCTCCGTCTCCGCCAGCGCCGCCGCCACCGTCTCCGGCTTCGTCACGTCCATGGCGAGACCGACCGCGCCCTGGAGCTTGCCGGCGGCCGCCTCGGCGCCCTCGCGATCCCAGAGCGAGAGCTTGGCGCCGGCCTCGGTGAGGCGCCCGGCGATCGCATAGCCGATGCCGCGCGCGCCGCCGGTCACTACCGCGACGCGGCCTCTGAGATCGATCTGGTTCATGAGCTGCGCCCTTTATCTGCGAAAAACGAATGGCTTCATGCGCGGACACCCCGCCGCTATGATGCCCGGCATTGGAAACGAGGGGCTGCATCGGAGTCAATCCGGGCAGCCGGTGACAACGAGGAGGGGCAATGCCCGAGGACGCGCGCAGCCGAGCCAAATTCCGCAGCGCCGAGTGGTTCGGCAAGGCGGACCGCGACGGCTTCACCCACCGCTCCTGGATGAAGAACCAGGGCCTGCCGCACCACCTCTTCGACGGAAGGCCGGTGATCGGCATCTGCAACACCTGGTCCGAGCTCACGCCCTGCAACGCGCATTTCCGCCGCATCGCCGAATACGTGAAGCGCGGCGTCTACGAGGCCGGCGGCTTCCCGCTCGAATTCCCCGTGATGAGCCTGGGCGAGACGCTGATGCGTCCGACCACCATGCTGTTCCGCAACCTCGTCAGCATGGACGTGGAGGAATCGATCCGCGCCAATCCCATGGACGGCGTCGTGCTGCTGATGGGCTGCGACAAGACCACGCCGGCGCTGCTGATGGGGGCGGCGAGCTGCGACCTGCCGACCCTCGGCGTCTCCGGCGGCCCGATGCTGAACGGCAAGTTCCGCGGCCAGGACATCGGCTCCGGCACCAATGTCTGGTCGATGAGCGAGGACGTTCGCGCCGGCAAGATGACGCTCGCCGATTTCATGGACGCCGAGGCCTGCATGTCGCGCTCCGCCGGCCACTGCATGACCATGGGGACGGCATCGACCATGGCGAGCATGGTGGAGGCGCTCGGCATGGGGCTCCCCACCAACGCCGCGATCCCCGCCGTCGACAGCCGCCGCTACGTGCTGGCGCATATGGCGGGGCGGCGCATCGTCGAGATGGTGCGCGAGGATCTCCGCATGTCGAAGATCCTGACCCGCAAGGCGTTCGAGAACGCGATCCGCGTCAACGCGGCGATCGGCGGCTCCACCAACGCGGTGGTGCACCTGCTGGCGCTCGCCGGCCGCATCGGCACCAAGCTCGAGCTTGCCGATTTCGACCGCCTCGGCCACGACGTGCCCCTGCTGGTCAACCTGATGCCCTCGGGCAAGTTCCTGATGGAGGATTTCTTCTACGCGGGCGGGCTGCCGGCGGTGATCCGCGAGCTGGGCAAGCTCGTCCACAAGGACGCGCTCACCGTCAACGGCAAGACCATGGGCGAGAACACCGAGGAGGCGCCCTGCTACGATCGCGAGGTGATCGCCGCCTTCGGAGCGCCGGTGAAGGAAAAGGCCGGCATCGCCGTGCTGCGCGGCAATCTCTGCCCGGACGGCGCCGTCATCAAACCGTCTGCGGCGACGCCCAAGCTGATGAAGCATCGCGGCAAGGCGCTGGTCTTCGAGAACATCGAGGACTTCCACGAGCGCATCGACACGGTGGACGCCGACGAGACCATGGTCATGGTGCTGAAGGGGGCGGGGCCCCGGGGATATCCGGGCTTCCCGGAGGTCGGCAACATGCCGCTTCCGAAGAAGGTGCTGGAGAAGGGCATCACCGACATGGTGCGCATCTCCGACGCGCGCATGAGCGGCACCGCCTACGGCACCGTGGTGCTGCACGTCTCGCCGGAGGCCGCGGTCGGCGGTACGCTGGCGCTGGTGCAGAACGGCGACCCCGTCGAGCTCGACGTGGAGAAACGGAGCCTCAACCTCGACGTGCCGGAGGCGGAGCTGAAGCGCCGGCGCGACGCCTGGAAGCCGCCCGCCACGACCTACGACCGCGGTTATGCGCGGCTTTACATCGACCACGTGCTGCAGGCGCATCAGGGCGCCGACCTCGATTTCCTGGTCGGCAAGAGCGGCGCGGTGGTGGCGCGGGAGTCGCACTGATGGCGGCGGTCGATATCCGCGGGGTGCGGAAATCCTTCGGCCCGGTCGATGTCATCCATGGCATCGACGTGGCGATCGGCGACGAGGAGTTCGTGGTCCTGGTCGGCCCCTCCGGCTGCGGCAAGTCCACGCTGCTGCGCATGGTGGCGGGGCTCGAGCACATCACCGCGGGCGAGATCGCGATCGGCGGCACGATCGTCAACAACCTGCCGCCCAAGGACCGGGACATCGCCATGGTGTTCCAGAACTACGCGCTCTATCCGCACATGACCGTGCGCGACAACATGGCGTTCAGCCTGAAGCTCCGGAAGGCCGACCAGCCGACCATCGACAAGCGCGTCACCGAGGCGGCGGACATCCTCGGACTGAAGCCGCTGCTCGAGCGCTATCCGCGCCAGCTCTCCGGCGGCCAGCGCCAGCGCGTCGCCATGGGCCGCGCCATCGTGCGCGACCCCCAGGTGTTCCTGTTCGACGAGCCGCTCTCCAACCTCGATGCCAAGCTTCGCGTGCAGATGCGGACGGAGATCAAGGCGCTGCATCAGCGCCTGCGTACCACCTCGGTCTATGTCACCCACGACCAGGTGGAGGCGATGACGATGGCGGACCGCATCGTGGTGATGCATGACGGCCGGGTCGAGCAGATCGGCTCGCCGCTCGATCTCTACGACCGCCCCAACAATCTCTTCGTCGCGGGCTTCATCGGCTCGCCGGCGATGAATGTCGTCAAGGGCCGGCTGCACCGCAACGGCGCGACCGCGGTGGTGACCGAAGACGGCACCAAGCTCCCGCTGCCGTCGAGCGCGCCCGGGAAGGAAGGGCAGGCGGTGGTGTTCGGCGTCCGCCCGGAGCACCTGATGCTGGCGGCGACCGCCGCCGGCAGCATTCCGCTCAAGGTCTCCGTCGTGGAGCCGACCGGCGCCGATACCTTCGTCTATGGCGAGGTGGCGGGCGCCCAGCTCTGCGTCGTCTTCGAGGAGCGCCATGCCTTCCAGCCCGGCGAGACCATCGCGCTGGCGCCGAAGCCCGGCTCAGTCCACCTCTTCGACGAGGCGTCCGGCGGCGTCCTGCGCTAGCCGGCGCTGCGGCTCTTCCGGATCATCCGCCCCGACGCGCAGGCGCATCGTCGGGCGGCCGTCGGGCGTGACGAAACCCCGCTGCTGCAGGGCCGATAGTATCCCCATGAAGTGCCGCGCCGCCCCCGGCGAGCCGGCCCCCTCCAGCCAGTTCTGGTCGAGGAAGGAGGCGAGGGCGGGGTGGCGGAGCGTCACCTCCCAGAGAATGCCCAGCAGCGAGGCCATGGCTTCCTCGCGCTCCCGCGCCACGCCGAACAGCAGCGCGGCCTGTTCGGCGGCGGCGCGCTCGCCGGTTTCCGGCCCGGCGCCGAGCCCGAAATCGACCACGCGGCGACGGGCGGGCGCGGCGAGCTGGTAGTGCGCCACCTCGTGCAGCAACACATAGGCCTCGGTGTCGGCGCGGAGCGCCTCGCCGTCCCAGCTGAAGCCGATGGCGGGCGTCCCGTCGACCACCCCCATGCGAAAGCGCCGGGCGAGGTCCAGTGCCTGCCGCCGATGGGTCTCCGCCACACCGCCCTCGGCGCGCTCCGCCGAAGTGGCGGCGATCGTGGCGAAGATGGCGCGGCCGCGGCTGTCGCCGAGCGCCGCCTCGAAACGCAGCAGGACGGCCGGAAGGCGCCCCGGCGGGATCGGCGTCAGGATCACGGGTGGAGGGTCAGGAGTCCGGCTGGGCGCCATGCCAGATGGCGGGCGGCGTGACAGCGGTGCGCGCCAGGGGATCCTCCGGCCGCACCGCATCGAGCGCCACCATGGCGGTGCCCGAGTTGCGGATACCCAGCAGCTCCGCGGCGCGCCGCGACAGGTCGATGACGCGGCCGGTGTAGGTGGCGTTGCGGTCGTTGATACGGACCACCACGCTCCGCCCGGTGGCGATATTGGTCACTCGCACGCGGGTATCGAAGGGCAGGGTCGGGTGGGCGGCGGTGAGCGCCTCTTCGTTGAAGATCTCGCCGCTGGCGGTCTGACGGCCGCGGACGCGGCGGCCGCCATACCAGCTGGCGACACCGATCTGGACGAAGGGGCCGGCATTGTAAGCGCCGAGCTCGACGCCCGGCGAGCTGCCGCCGGCGGGATCGGCGATCTGCGCCAGGCCGGGGCGGCACTGGAACGCGAGCGCGCCGGAGAGGGCGAGGGCGGCAAGCGCCGCAAGCCTGGCCGGTCGTGCGCGGAGAGCGTGTCCCATTCTCGGTCTCCCCCTGTCCCCAAAAAGTCACGATACCGGCGACGCGGCCCCCAGCAAAGCAGAAGAATCCCGGCTTTTAGCCGACATCCCGGCAAATCCGCGCGGCCTGTCTGCGCGTTTTTGGAAGCTTTTCGCCAGAAATGCTTCCCATCCGGCCATCAACTGACGATACTGACACGCAGGTCCCATTATCTCCAAGCCGAGGGTCGGCAAGAGCCCGCAGCGTGATCGGGATCGCGTTTCGTCACGCCGGCACTATCGCGATCGCAGACAGGGGCAGACCGATGAGAACCGCGCTTTTCGAGGAGTCGGCGGCATTGGAGCCGGCCTTGGCCGCGGCGTCAGTCGCCCGGCGAGGGGCGCCGTGCTCCGCTCTCTCCGATATCAACCACAGGTTTTTCGACGGCTTCGACAATCGTCGGAATGCATGCCAGTCCGGCACCCGGGAGAACCGGAAATTCGGCCCCGGCACGGCGGGTCACTGGCGCTGAAATCCGTCGCCGCGCCCGCGGCGGCATTCCCGTACTTTCCCCCTCGGCAAGGAACGCGCGTGGTCTCCGAAGACACCCCTCGCATCGCGCCTGCGCAATCGGCACCTGCCATCGATACCTCGCACTGGCATGCGGGCCTGGCGCAGCTCTACGACTACTGGCTGACGCTCTCCGAGCCCGGCCTCTGCGCGCCGCTGCGCCGCCGTTTCGACGCCGTCGCGGTGCCGCAGCTGCTGACCCATCTCTGGATGCTCGACGTCCAGCACGAACCGGAGTTCCGCCTGCGCTACCGTCTCCTGGGCACGCGGGTCGAGCAGGTGCTGGGGCGCGGCCTCAAGGGCCGCTGGCTTGACGAGTGCCACCCCTGGGCCAAGCACCCCGGCTATTTCGCGCGCTACCGCGAGGTCATGGAGACCGGCGTCCCGAGCTGGCGCAAGGGACCGCCGCTGTTCTGGCACGACAAGGTCGGCGTCATCGAGAACGTGGTGCTGCCGCTGAGCGAGACCGGCCGGCGGGTCGACCAGTTCCTGATCGAGACCCGCTTCTACCGCCCCGACGGGATCGAGATCTAAGGCGGGGAAGCCGCCCTCAGTCCTCGTAGCGGATCGCCACCACCTCGATCGCGTCCACGCCGCCGGGCGTGCGCAGCTCCACCACGTCGCCCGCCCGCGCCCGCATCAGCGCCTTGGCGATCGGCGCGACCCAGCTCACCTGGCCGCGCTCCAGATCCGCCTCGTCGACGCCGACGATGCGGATCGTGCTCTCGGCGCCCTCCGCGGTGGCATAGGTCACGACGGCGCCGAAGAACACCTGCTCCCGGTTCTTCTGCTGGGCGGGATCGACGATCTCGGCGATCTCCAGCCGCTTGGAGAGGAAGCGGACCCGGCGGTCGATCTCGCGCAGCCGCTTCTTGCCGTAGATGTAATCGCCGTTCTCCGAGCGATCGCCGTTGCCGGCGGCCCAGGAGACGACGTCGACGACTTTCGGCCGCTCCACCTTCAAGAGCTGCTGCAGCTCGTCGCGCAGGCGCTGGGCGCCCTCGGGCGTGATATAGTTCTTGACCCCGGCCGGCAGCGTCTGCGGCTCCTCCGGCAGTTCCTCCTCGAGGTCGGTTTCCTTGGTGAAGGCCTTGCTCATGGGCGAGTGAACGCGTTGCGGGTCCCTGGGTTGCATGGCTTCGCCGCCCGTCGACGGCAGGGCCGGCTTCATGATGGCCCCAAGCGCCGATCGCTTCAATCCGTGAGGTCGGTGCGGCTCACTCCGGCTTCTCGCCGATGTCGTGCACGTCCTGGTCGCGGCCGCTGCGGTCGCTGTAGAAGAGCAGCGCCATCAGGACCACGCCGAGCACCGCGGTTCCGATCGTCCCCAGGGTCAGCGCGATGGTGGCATCGAGATCGAGCCCCAGCCCATGAAAACCGTTGAACGCCCAGAGCAGGAAATAGACCACCGCAATCAAGCCCAGGGCCATGCCGATGAACATCGGCAACCATTGCTTTGCCATCTCCGCTCTCCCTGAATGCCGCTATGGCGATTCAGATATAGGGCGGGGCGGCCGGGGTGTGCCGCACGCGACGAAATTTCCCGCCTTGCTGTGGAGCCCGGTCCCTGCCGCTGCCTACTATGCCCTCGCGGTTAAGTGTTTTTGCGCGCCGCGACGGCCAGCAGGGCCATGGAGAGCAACGGGCAGATCACGTCCATGTAGAACGGCACGCCGGCATTGCCGGGCGCGAAGTTGCCGGCCGCCACCATCTGCCTGATATGCCCGACGGCGTCGCCGAGCAGAAAGACGGAAGCAGCGCAAACCGCGGCGGCCTTGAACGGGAGAGATCGCCAGAAGGCAAGGCAAGCCGTCACACCGATGGCGAGGTCCGCCATGCCCACCTCGAACTGGAACGGGCTCGTCTGCCATCCGATGTGCGCGGCGGCGGTTGCCGGAAAGAAGACGTGGAATAGGCCGGCCCATAGTCCGGTGACGCCGATGGGGAGCAGCAGGACCCAGGCGAGAAACCGCTCGGCCGGCGACCCGCGACCGTGCTGCAGGACGGCGGCCGCGATTGCAACGATGAACAGCGCCGCGGGCAGGTTGCGCAGCAGGAATCCGATCACTCGACGAGTACCTCCATTCCGCGAGACTCGATCCGTGACGCTCCGCCATCCGTGACGCTCCGTCGGCAGCGGCGTCTTCGCTCGTCTGCCGCTGCTGGCGAGCACGCGGACAAGGGCGTGGTTTCTCTTGCGCTATTGGCGGACGGGGTGAGATTCGAACTCACGGTACCCTTGCGGGCACGCCGGTTTTCAAGACCGGTGCCTTAAACCGCTCGGCCACCCGTCCAGGGCGCCACGCCAGTGACTTAGCAGAGCGCAGGCCGGCCGGCAAAGCGGGCGATTGCCACTGAATAGCCACGGCGCTGGCCGCCAACGCGCTTTGCCTCACTCCCGGGGCAGCTTGGCGGCGGACTGGTAGATCGCGCTCTCGGCGGCGCGGGCGGCATCGGTTGCGCCGGCGGCGCTCATCACCGCCAGGAGATAGACGCCGCCGGCGGCGCGCGGCAGCACGAGATAGTAGCTCGCGGCGACGCGCGCGCCGATCTTGCAGCGGGTGACGAAGCGGAGGATGGGGTCGGTGCGGTCACCGCCGGGCGTGCGCTCGGTGGTGAAGCTGCCCGCCGCGCATTGCCGGGCATCACTCGCCACCGTGGTCTCCTGCACCCGCTTCGCCTCGGCGGCCGGTCCCGCCGGCAGGATGCGCGCGCCGCCCACGATGGCGGGCGCGATCCAGATGGAATCGTAGCCGGCGAGATCGGCGGGGATCTGCGCCGGCTCCAGGAAATGGAAGCGGGGAATACCGGCCACCGAGAGCAGGTCGACCAGCACCGTCACCGCCTCGATGCGCGACGCCTCGGTCGGCCCGCTGGGCGGCAGCTCGGCGACGCGGGCGCCGCCGGCGGGCGCGCGGGCCGGCGTGCCCGCCGGCCGCTCGCTGGCAAGATGCGTCTCGACGCAGGAGCGGACGGCATCGAGCGCCGCCTCGGCGCCGTTCAGATCGAAATTGGCGACCTGGCCCGCGGCGAACACCACGATGCGCTTGCCGTGGCGGAACTCGTCGAGCTGGGCGGCGCCGCGGTCGAGCGGGATCACCAGCTGGCCTTCGTCCACGGTGGTGCCGCGCGCCGTGGTCGCGTGGCTGCCGTCGATCGCGTAGAAGAGGTCATTGCCGCTGCCGGGCGCGAACTGCCAGGCGGGATTGACGATCCCCATGGTCCAGCGGAGATCGCGGTCCACCGCGAACTGCAGCAGGCTGCCGTTCTTGTAGGAGGCGGAGGCCGCGCAATGGGAGAGCCGCCCGGAGGCTGCGTCGCCGTAAGCGCCGACGATCCAGTTCGCGACCTGCACATAATCGAGCGTCGCCGCGCCGGCCGGCCGCGCCGCCAGGACCAACCCGCCCAGCAGCGCCGAAGCGACCAGAGTTTTCACCGACTTCGGCATTTCCGAAGCTCACCACCCCGGCGGAGAGCACCCGCTCCGCCGCCCCTATGCGCCTGGCCGGCAACGCCCCTGACCGGCGCCAGTGGCTTATCAGAGGAAGCGCCGACGGCAAAGCGGCGAATACCGGGGCTTTCCCTGCCGGCGGCGCCGTGCTACGCGCTCCGTCGCAATCACCCCATGAGGAAGGCTGGCATGCCCAAGTTCAAGGCGAAGGACAAGGAGATCGAGGTTTCCGCGGAGCGCGTGGCGCGGATGGCGGAGCGCCTGCACAAGCTTGGCGGCGCCGGCCGGCGCGAGAACTACCTCGCCAAGGCGCTGAAGCGCCTGGAGGCGGGCACCGGCGGCAAGACCGACGCGGCGATCGCGATTGCCGGCGGCAAGTAGGCCGATGCCGCGGCGGGTTCTCGCTTTCCTGCTCGCGATGGCGCTGCTGGCCGCTTGCCAGATCAGCCCGAGCCCGCCGCTGCTGTCGCCGGCGAGCGGCGGCCAGGACTACGGCTACTCCGAGAAGCCGCTCGGCGAGCATCGCTACGCCATCGATTATCTGGGCCCGCGCCGCATCGCCTCGACCGGGGAGGCGGCGGACCGCAGCACCGCCGCCGCGCTGCAGGAGGCGAGCGACCTCGCCCTCTGGCGCGCGGCCCAGCTGGCGAAATCCGCCGGCTATGAGGGCTTCCGCCTCATCAGCAAGCAGGGCGAGGTGAACACCCATCCGGGCGTGCCCTACAACACCGCGATGCCCTGCGGCCCGTTCCAGTCCACCAACAACACGGTGAACGGGCAGGGGCTCGGCGGCTTTGCCGGCGACTACTCGCATTCCTTTGCCGCCTGCAATCACGCGGGTCCGCAGCCCTGGATCCAGGCTCACGCCTCGATCGAGGTCGATCTCGTGCATGCGCCCGGTCCTGACGACTACGCGGCGGACCGGGTGATCCGCCAGATGCAGCAGACCTATCCCGGCGCCGATCACCTGCCCTACGAGGGGTAGCGGCCGCGGCTGTCACGGAGGCGTCACGCTTCCGCTCTACCAAGCCCGGATGCCTCATTGGCTTTGGCCGGTCGCGGTGGCGCCCTTTGCCGGGAGCTTCGTCGGAACCCTGGTCACCCGGGCGACCGATGGCCGCAGCGCGCTCTGGGGCCGCTCCAGCTGCGATGCCTGCCGTCATGCGCTCGGCGCCGGCGATCTGGTGCCGGTGGCGAGCTGGCTGGCGTCCGGCCGGCGCTGCCGGCACTGCGGCGCCGCCATCAGCGGCTTCTATCCGGCGATCGAGATCGGCGCCCTGCTACTGGCCGGCTGGGCAGCGAGCGTCGCCGGCGGCATCGATCTCTGGCTCAGCTGCGGCCTCGCCTGGTGCCTGCTGGCGCTCGCGGTGACGGACCTGCGCGAGGGGTTGCTGCCGGACGCGCTGACGCTGCCGCTGGCGGCGGCCGGCCTCGGCATCGCGGCCTTGGATGGCACGGACGCGCTGGCCGCGCGCGCAATCGGCGCCCTCGTCGGATATGGGGTTCTGATGGCGACGCGCGCGATCTATCGCCGGCTCCGTCGCCGCGACGGACTTGGCCTCGGCGATGCCAAGCTGCTGGCGGCAGGTGGCGCCTGGGTTGCCTGGCAGGGGCTGCCAA
>Ga0335078_10019772_pt1 | contig 10007 bp, 8 predicted proteins | sample Lox_Sample_32_FD_206711 | JGI IMG/M metagenome (GOLD analysis project Ga0335078, IMG submission 206711) | Soil microbial communities from Loxahatchee National Wildlife Refuge, Florida, United States - Lox_Sample_3.2 | ecosystem: Environmental > Terrestrial > Soil > Wetlands | place: USA: Florida...
GTGGGGGTGGGCCTGGGAGGCGGGAGACGGCAGGGGGGCGAGGGAAGCCCGACGCGACGGCCATTTTTTTAGACGCACTCCAGATGGCTTGATGAAATGATACGGCAGGCCCCCGGATCGTTCGCTGTAGCTCCGCCACGAGCGAGAAAAAGGCTTTCCAACTGCACGGCCGCGGTAAGCGTCTCTCCCTCAAAGGCCACCTCTCCCTCACCCAAACCGTCTCCGTCTACTCCGTAAAACTCCTCACACTCAGCTATCACGCTTTTCAGTTCTTCTCTCATGCTTGCACCCTCCTCCAGGGCAGCTGCGCTACGGCTGCCGCTACCTGGTCCTGCCAATATGGATCCTCGCGGTCTCGCAAAGCCTGCTCCCGCTCTCTAGCGCGATCACACTGGCGGGCCTGCCGTTCCTCCCTCCCCTGATCCTCTCGGTGTTGCCTGACCATGCGCGTTCGCGCAACCTTGCGCCATTTCAGAAAGTCTTTTGCAAAAAACGTCACCCTCTCAGGAGCTGTCTCAATACAGGCCGTGAAAGCTTTCAGAATCTCTTCCTGACTCACCCCGCCTGCCACAAGGGCCTGGATCCCTGTAGTCCATCCCCCAGCGATGAAGCACGCAGGAGCTCCACGGGCCTGGGCCTCCTGCTTGATTTGCTCGAGTAGGACTGAGAGAGAGACTGCGGCGATCTCGCATACAGGCTCTGGCGTGGCCTGGGGAGTCTGCGCTGGCTGCGGTGCCTTCTCTTTGTTTGGATCTAGTTCAAGATGGGTATAGTTCGTGTCATCCTGGGAGACAGGGGGCTGTTTGTCTGGAAGACAGGGGGTGTCATCCTGGGAGACAGGGGGGTAGCGTTTGGCTTCCGAGGGCATGAGTTGGTAGGCGTTTGAGGTCACCCCGCCATCGGGACGAAAGCGCGGAGTACGCCGCAGGTATCCGTGGGCCTCCAGGCGAGCGATGCTTTTGGCAACGGTGCCCCTGGCGCAGCGGGCGAGCTTGGCAAGTGTGGCCATGGAGGGCCAGCAGGTGCCCTCCCCATCTGCATACTTGGCAACGGCCAGGTAGACAAGGATATCGACCGGGCCGAGGGCCTGGTCCTCGAGCACGATGTTTTCGATGAGCGTGAAGGGCAGACGTCGGCGCTCCACTCCGACGGAATCACTTTGCATGGTTTCCTCCAGAGGCGTGGCGCTCGGGACACACTTCGAGCGCTGATTTTTTGCTTGACGTTCCGGAGGGTTTAGGCTATGATCGAAGTTGCCAGACAACGATCACAGCCGCCCAACGGCGCAAGCATAGCCCCCGCAAGACGCGGGGGTTTTGCGTTATTAGGCTGTTCGACGAACAGCGTTTTGAAAGCTAGATGGATTTTCCCCTGTGTAGACCTCCCAGTCTTAACGCATGATACAGTGGCAAAGCGTTTCCGGCAAGGGAAAGAATAGAGATGTGCGTTGTGGGTTTGAGTCTTGTTTGGCAGCGAAACACCTCTTCCAAGTGCCTGTCAGCGTCGTCAGACACTTGTTTGTTGGTGCTTCGGTGCCCCCAGTCCTTACCAGTCTAGTGGGTTTTAGCCCTCACTAGGAGCCTGCAGCTGGCTATTTGATGCCGAGCGTGAGGAACGGGCCTATTTAAGTAGTAGTTGCAAGTAGTTAATACATCGCAATCTTTTTTGTCTGGCAGCTCCAACCAGCAAAGGCTTTGCGACGTTGTTCCTCTGGCCTGGATTGTTTCATAAGGTGATTGAGGTTGCAAGAGGTGCAGCAGGTCCTCGGGTACGCGCCCGGCCGGTAGTAACTGTTCGCGTGTTATGTAGCTATTGAAATAGACGGCCCCGGATGCGGGGATCGGCGGTGTGTCCTTTACTCAAATAGCTCTGCGTGACTGCCAAGACGAACGAGAATAAGACGGTCTGCCTTGATCTGGTAGATCATGAGAAGATCGGGGCGAACGTGGCATTCCCTGAACCCGCTCCAACGTCCTTTGAGGGGATGATCGCTGTACTTCGCCGAGAGAGGAAAACCGGCGGTCAAAGTCTCAATGACGTGGGTTACGTCGTCCACAGACCGGCCTGAGCGGGCTTGTTTCTCGTAATCTTTTTTGAATCGAGAAAGAAGGCGCGGGGTATACACGCCCCGCCGTCAGGACTTCAACTTCTTAAGCAGATCGGCGACGTCCTTGCAGTCTTCGCCCTCTCCACGCTCGGCGGCGAGCATGGCTTCCCTCGTGATGCGATTGGGAACGTCTGAAGGATTCGGGCGGGACCCCTTGCGGGGAGGCCTCTCTGCAACCTTACCCATTTTTGCGGGCTCTCCTATTACGCCTGTATATATACGGCCGTTTTCAAATATTTACAAGGTTACAGGCAAAGGAAACTTACACAATTCGAGATATGTCACCCGCCGCGATGCTTCCGCCCCTTTGCCCTTCGTTCAGCTATCTGCGCGTGCTCGAGGTCTCTTTGCCGTAAGTATGCGTCGAATGCCAATTCCGCTATCTTGCTCGCAGTGCTGTTCCGAGTCCTGCGGAATGTCGCGTCGAGACTCGTCTCGCCAGGCAACTCTGGAGCATTCCGCGTGAGTCGGGCTTTTATTGTGCGCAGGAGAGATCGGACGTCCGGATCTCGGAACACCTCCGGGTCAATCAGCATGAGAAGACGTCCAGCAGTGAACACCCTATTTCGTGCATCTTTCTCGCCAGTGACAAGAATGTGCATAGCCTTAGAGAGACCCTGGAAATCATAGCGTGCGAATCTATCCGCCTTCTCTCTGTCACTCACCGCAGCCCCTCGCTCGGTTATCACCGTCTCGGAGGTTTTCCCCCTGGCCCGCTCTCTGGCCCACTACCCGGCCGCGGCCAAGGGTGGTCGGAGGTCTCCCCGTAGAAGGGTGCCCCCGAGGGGCCGTCAGGCGGTCCCACATGGGAAAACCCCATAGTGGCTATTTCGGCGGACGCACGTGCTATGTCTGCAATCCGCTGCCGCTCGGTGAGCGAAGTGACCCGTCCGGGTTCGCGGTCTGCCCGATCCTTCAAGATCGCTTTTTCGATTTCCTCTTGCACGATCGTTCGAAGCGCCTGCAAGTCCTTTTCCCCTTCGAGCTTTCGCTGGCGTCGAAGCCTTGGGGATTCGTGCGACCAGAAGTACCAAGCGAGAATGAGAGCCAGCAAGCCTATTGCACCCCCGATCATGTCTATCACCGCAGCCCCTTCGCGCTCATGTAGTCCAGCACGATCTGCCGGACTCCTTGCGACATGGGAATGTCGACCCGTGTTTGAAGTGCTCCCGCAGCGTTGTGAACGACCTCACCTTTTCGATTTTCCGCATGATCCCATGCCCTCCCCCCGAAATCTCCAAAATCGTACGCGCAAGGATTGCGTAGGCTTCACGATCTCGGGCCTTGCCGTATAAAGACACCCCCCCTATTCGAACGCCTTGGCTCTATTCAGTACCTGAGTGTTATCCAACGGCCAGCCCATCGTCCAATACACCAGGCCGTCAATCGCCATGTACCGGTACCGATGCCCCTTGTAGGAATCGAAGAAGCCCCCCGCCTCCGGGTCTCGAATCCACGCGGCCACGGCTAGGAACGCCTCCCGATCACAGCCAGGCCAATCGATCACGGTGTACTCATGGCTTCCGTCTTTTGACCTTTGCCAGCGGTGGGCCGCAATAAAGGCCCGAGCCCGTTCGACTGTCATCTCACACAACACCCGACTTCGTAACAGGTGTTCACTTTATCATCAAAGGACCGCGCTTACACTTTGGTATCGCCATTGATTCCTCCTCTCTATGAGCTTTGCCATTCCTCCACCAGAAACGTGTTGTAGGGCCCGCTCCGCGAGTTCGTGGTACTTGACGCTTGCACGATTTTTATGTAAACACCTGTTAACACCGTGCCTTAAAGAAGGGCGGCGTTAACGGGTGTTAACGGGGAGGGGACAATGCGAAAGATAGCATTTCACTTGCAGAAAGGCGGCGTTGGGAAAACCACGTTGTCAGTCTCTACAGCGGTTGCTATGGCGGATGCGGGCAAGTCCACGGTGCTGCTTGACCTGGATCCGCAGGGGAATACGACAAGTTGGCTTCTTGGAGATCGTGATGTTCAATATGAGGCGGCAGATGTCCTATTCGGACGGGTGGAGCCTACGGCCGCCTTGACGGAGGTTCGTCGTTACCTCTCTCTTTTGCCGACTTTTTCTCTCGATGGGGAATTGAAGGCATTTGGGGAAAATCAACTTACTCGTGAGCCCTTTGCGTTCGTCAACATTCTGGAATGTTTAGAGACGTTAGGTTTCGAGATAGCCGTGATGGATCTATCCCCTGGAATGTCACTTCTTGAAAGGGCCGTTATTGCTGCTACAGATGAGGTAGTAATTCCGATGACTCCCGATGTCTTCGCCCTTGATGGGCTAGAGGTCTTTCGCGATGAGGTAGGGAAAATCGAGAAGGCTTACCGTCGGACCCTTACCTATCGTCGCTTGGTGATCAACGCCTTGAACCGGGCCATCGGGCAGCACGAGGAAATTTACAACGTCGCTAGGAAAAGCCCTGACTATGAGACATTTACCATTGGACAGGATCCTGTCTTTCGAAAAGCGCAAGCTGAGCATCGAACGGCGCAGGATGTCGGGGGGCGTGACCGGATGAAAACGGAGACACGCCAAGAACTCTGTCGTCTGGCAGCGGCTATCGCTGGGTAGTCTGGTGGCGAAGCGGAAACCGACCAGCGCTACAGCAGCTGCGCAGCGTCTTCTGGGCGGCGAGAGGGAACGCTTGGCTGGCTTGCCCAAAAACAGGTCTGTCGTTGTCGGGATCCGCCTCCCGCCGGCAGCGAAGGCGCAGCTCGTGGCTCATTTCCGTACTAGGGGTACCGATTTATCAAGGGGACTGCGTGAGATAATTATGAACTACTTGAACGATGCTGGACTGAGGTAGAAAAGTGGCGACTTATTCAGAGGGAGAAGACGCCGGTCGCCCGAACAAGGTGCAAGGGTCCCGTACTGCCCATAACGGGTTTCTTGTCTATTTTCTGAAATCTGCTCGCTGGCTCGCTTCGATAATGTTATAACGATATTAGGACTTCGTACTTGTTCATAGGTATAGGGGCTACAAATGGCAAAAAGGGGAAAGCTGGCAAAGAGTTCCGAAGCGAATCACAAAAAGGCACAGAGCTACCGGTATCCAAATCCAGAGGAAGAGAGCCTTCTGCGTCCCGATGCGGGCATACAGGCTGATTTCAAGAAGAAAAAACCTCCTGCCACATATCGCTACGATTCCTCCCTTTCGCCGGTTCTCGAATGGGACGCGCAGAACGGCGCGCGGGACCTGGGGGAGTTCCTTCTTGCCTGCATTGCCGATGCGACGCGCCTTCCGGCTCCCCACATGTTCGATGAGCCGCATGAGCTGCGATTGAACGACGGATCGAGGAGAGCCCGGGTTCTCAGTCTCCAGGACGCGGTGGAGCAGCTTATTGCTCTTGGCAAACACTTCCTCAACTGGACTGGCAAGGCGGAACGGCTTTCCTTTGATGTCCCCACCCTGCCCTTGTTCGTACACGAGCGGCTCTCCACAGCCGGAATTATTGCCACCCTGGAGAGTCACAGGAAACCGCAGGACGTGCAGCTCAACCTCTTCGGCGATCCTCAGCATTCAATTGCTGACCAAGTGCTTCGCGCTTACGAGTATCGCGACAAGTGGGTGAACCGGATGATCCTTGGCGATTCGCTGGTGGTGATGAACTCCCTTATCCATTACGAAGGTCTTGGCGGCCAGGTGCAGACCATTTACATGGACCCGCCCTACGGAGTGAAGTTCGGCAGCAACTTCCAACCCTTTGTCCGCAAGCGCGACGTCAAACACAATGAAGACGATGACATGACTCGCGAGCCTGAAATGGTGAAGGCCTACCGTGACACGTGGGAGCTGGGTCTTCACTCCTACCTGACGTACATGCGCGACCGCCTTCTCCTTGCCCGCGAGCTTCTCACGCCGAGCGGCAGTATTTTCGTGCAGATCAGCGATGAGAATCTTCATCACGTCCGCGAGCTGATGGACGAGGTTTTTGGCGCAGAGAGTTTTTGCGCGGTCATAGTCGTGCAAAAGACCTCTGGGCTGAGCAGTCCAACGGCAAAAGTGAATGTCATTTCAACCATTAGCGATTTCCTGCTCTGGTACGCTAAAGACCCGACTCGGGTCAAGTACAATCAGCTTTACGCGCCAAAAAGAGTTACGTCCGAAGATACTGCGTTGCTCTGGCTGGAAGATTCTCAGAAAAAGCGAAGGCGTTTGACTCCAGAAGAGAGGGAAGATCCCGCGCGCATTCCATCCGGTTCAAAGCTCTTTCGGCTCGACCCCATCATTTCGCAAGGTTTCTCGGAAGCTCTCTCTCGACCATTCATTTGGCAGGGAAGGACGTACAAGATTGCTGGAAACCATCATTGGAAAACGACGCCCAACGGAATGACGAAACTGGCGGAAATTGGACGCCTCCAAGATTCTGGAGGTACGATTCGATATGTCCGATACGTCGACGATTTCCCTGTTTCTCCGCTCCAAAATATCTGGCAGGATACCGGAACGGGACAATTCACGGAGGAGCGGCTTTACGTTGTTCAGACTTCTACCAAAGCTGTCGCTCGCTGCCTCCTCATGACCACTGCCCCGGGCGACCTTGTGCTGGACCCGACTTGCGGCTCGGGAACCACGGCGTACGTGGCAGAGCAGTGGGGCAGGCGATGGATAACAATAGACACGAGCCGCGTGCCACTGGCGCTCGCACGACAACGCATTCTGACCGCGACCTTCCCCTGGTACGAGCTGAAGGACGAGAAGCGCGGCCCGGCTGGCGGATTTGTCTACAAGCGGAAGCAGAACAGCAAGGGTGAAGAGACTGGGGGCATCGTTCCCCACGTCACGTTGAAGTCCATCGCAAACGATGAGCCGCCGCGGGAGGAGGTCCTTGTCGACCGGCCCGAGGTGGTGTCCGGTATCGTGCGCATCTCCGGTCCGTTTGCCTTTGAGGCCACCATTCCAACTCCAGTTGATTGGGAAGTGGACGGGCAGAAGGACAGCGGCGCAGTGATCGAAGAGAGCCACGGCGCGTTTGTAGACCGAATGATTGAGGTCTTGAGGCGCGCTTCCGTCCTTCACGTCGGCGGCGGAAAAACCGTAGCCCTTAAGAGCATTCGCATTCCGGCAAAGACTCTGTCGCTCAACGCCGAGGCACTCGTCGACGCAACCGCCGAAGGGCAGAAGCCAACCCTTGCCGACGTGGTCGCCGAGTCAGCGGAAAAGAACAAGACGCAGCTTCCTTATTCGCAGAAGCCCGTTGCCGTTGTTTTTGGTCCCGAGAATGGCTCAATCAGTGAAAAACTGGTCTGGGCAGCGGCGCGGGAGGGCCACGCCAAGAACTATACGCATCTCTACGTCATCGGCTTCGCCATCCAACCAAATGCGCGAGGACTCGTCGAAACCTGTGACGAGGTGGTCGGTATCCCTGCCACGTACGTGCAGGCAACCCCTGACCTCATGATGGGTGACCTGCTGAAGAACATGCGCTCCAGCCAAATCTTCAGCGTCTGTGGCCTGCCAGATGTTCAGCTCAGAAGGGCAAAGGGCAAGAAGGACGGTGAGCCGCTTCGCTACGTCGTACACCTCAAGGGGCTCGACGTTTTCGACCCGTCGACCATGGAGACCATGCCGTTGAAGGGCGACGACGTTCCCGCGTGGTTTCTGGATACCGACTACAACGGTCTTTGCTTTCATGTATGCCAAGCCTTCTTCCCCCGCACAAGCGCGTGGGAGGGCCTCAAGAAGGCACTCAAGGGAACATACGACGAATCAGTGTGGGATCACCTTGCAGGAACTTATAGTTCACCGTTTGACGGCGGGGAGAACGACCAGATCGCCGTGAAGGTGATCGATGACCGGGGCAACGAGCTCATGGTCGTGAAGAAACTCACGGAGGCGGAAGGCTGATGGACTACGAAGTCGATCAACCCATCCTGAACTCCCCCTATGAGGAGCCTGCGGAGCATTGGCTTATCGTGCCGGGAGAAACTCCACGACGGATGAAGGGCCGACGCAAAGCAATTTACTACTACCGCTCTCCCGGCGGAGAGGTGGAGCCGAGCGCAGACGGAAGCGGGAGTGTCGTTGAGCTTGCCCTCGTTAACCTTATCAGGGAGCGCCTTTGTGAATGGCGAAAGGCGGACTACCCTGGGGTGAGCCGCACGACGCTCGAGCTTTTGAAGTACTGGCGGCGAGACGGACGCTACGTGCGGCTCTTTTTTGCCCAGCTCGAGGCTGCGGAGACAGTGAGCTTTCTCACAGAGGCGCGGTCCGATTTCCTGCAGGGCATCGAGATCCCGCTTGATGAGCCGGCCGAGGACGCGAAGGTAAGGGGCGTCATGGCCTTCCGTCGCTACGCGTGCAAAATGGCTACGGGCAGCGGCAAGACCATGGTCATGGGCATGGTTGCTGCATGGAGCATCCTCAATAAAATGGCTGCTCGCTCAGATAACCGATTTTCCGATACGGTGCTCGTTGTGTGCCCAAACGTCACGATCCGCAGCCGTCTGCAGGAGTTGGATCCCGGCCGTGGCGAGGCAAGCATCTACAGGGTTCGTGATCTTGTACCGCCCCACCTGATGCCCGAGCTATCCCGGGGAAAGGTCATCGTCACAAACTGGCACGTGTTTGAGCCGCAGTCGGTCCAGGCAGGTGGAATAAGCGCGCGTGTAGTGAAGGCCGGGGTAGCCGTGAAGACGAAGGAGACGATTACCATCGGCGCAAAGACTGGAACATCCCGGGGCTATCGCTACCTGACACAGAAGGAGCTCGACAGGCAGATCGCCGCGGGAACGCTCCGCGTGCGCGAGGAGATCAAAGACACGGACGGCAACCTCAAAAAAGTGCTCGTCGATGCAGAGCGCTACGTGGAGAGCGATGCGCGGGTAGTGGAGCGTGTTCTCGGTCGCCAGGTCGGCGGGAAGAAGAATATCCTCGTCTTTAATGATGAAGCGCATCATGCTTATCGTATCCGGTCCCTCGAACCGGACGACGATGAGGATGAGGAGGAAGACGGCTACACCATCAAGGAGGCAACAGTCTGGGTTGAAGGGCTGGACCGGGTCCACGCTCTACGCGGCATCAACTTCTGTCTCGATCTCTCTGCCACACCCTACTACCTGAGCCGTGTAGGCCAGGCTACCAACCAGACTTTCCCATGGGTGGTAAGCGATTTCGGACTAACCGATTCCATCGAGTCAGGGCTGGTAAAAATCCCGCAGCTCGTCGTCCGTGATACCACTGGAGCGGACATCCCTGGGTACTTCAACATCTGGCGTTATATCATGGAGAAGCTCACGCCGGCGGAGAGAGGTGGTGCCCGCGGGACTCCAAGGCCCGAGGCAATTTTGAAGCTCGCCAATCACCCTGTCGTCATGCTCGGGGCGAACTGGGACGAGCACCGACAATCGTGGGAAAAGAACAAGGAAGATCCGCGGCCGCCTGTGTTCATCCTTGTGTGCAAGACCACGAAGATCGCGAAAGTGATCTATGAATGGATCGCCGAGAACAAGCCACCGACCGGCATCCCATCGTGCGGTCTGATGGCATTGCGAAACACGCCGGAGGTTTCCTACACAATCCGTGTGGACTCCAAAGTCGTTCACGAGACGGATTCCGCTGAAGCAAAAAGTGACGAATCGGCATGGATGCGGTTCACTCTGGACACTGTGGGGAAACTCCTCTGGCCGGAAGATTCCCAGGGACGACCCTTATACCCGGAGGGCTTCGAAGAGCTTGCGAAGAAGCTTGGAAGGCCCCTACAGCCCCCCGGCCGTGATGTGCGCTGCATTGTGAGCGTTGGCATGCTCACCGAAGGATGGGACTGTAATACGGTTACCCATATCATTGGCCTGCGGCCATTTATGTCGCAATTGCTTTGCGAGCAAGTTGTGGGTCGAGGGCTTCGCCGCGCGAGCTACGAACTGGGGCCCAACGACAGACTG
>Ga0335078_10019773_pt1 | contig 10006 bp, 8 predicted proteins | sample Lox_Sample_32_FD_206711 | JGI IMG/M metagenome (GOLD analysis project Ga0335078, IMG submission 206711) | Soil microbial communities from Loxahatchee National Wildlife Refuge, Florida, United States - Lox_Sample_3.2 | ecosystem: Environmental > Terrestrial > Soil > Wetlands | place: USA: Florida...
ACGTTGGCAAGGAGTTCCGCATAGAACGCGGTGATGCGCGCCGGATCGCTATACTGGAGCGGCGGCAGGCTGATGCGCGCAGTGAGCAAATGGTCCGGCCGAAAGCCGGGATTCGTTTGCCACAGGTGCGCGTAACTGCGCAGCAGCAGGCCCGCGCCCGCCAGCAGCATCACCGAGAGGGCCACTTCGGAGACCACCAGCAGGCTGCGCAACCGGCTGCCGGACCGGCTTCGCTCGGCCGGCCGAAGCTCGGACGCGCTCAGCGCCGGCGCCAACCCGAAAACCAGGCTGGTCAGAACCGCCAGCGCAAACGCAAACAGCGTCGCCAGCCCGTTGATCCGCACCGTCTGCCAGCGAAGCAGCTCGGGTGAGCCGAAGCGCACGAACAACTCCAATACCCAGGCGCCGATGGCCAGCCCGGCCGCTCCGGAAATCGCGGCCAGCAGCAGGCTTTCGGTCAGCAATTGGCGCACGATCTGCGCGCGCCCGGCGCCCAGCGCGATGCGCAGGCCGATCTCCTTCTGGCGAGCGGTGGCGCGCGCCAGCAGCAGGTTGGCCACGTTCACGCAGCCGATCAGCAACACCATGCCGACCGCGCCCAACAGCACCAGCAGCGGCGTGCGCAGGTCGCCCGCAACCGAATCCACCAGCGGATCCAGCTCGATGTTCCAGTCCGGCGGATACCAATCCGGCAGGTTCCGGGTCATGCGGGCAGCCACCAGTTTCATCTCCGCGCGGGCCTGTTCGAGCGGCACTCCGCGCTTCAGCCGCGCCACCACGTCGGTGTTTTGATGGCCGCGCGCGCGGGGGGCCAGTTGAGCCGGAGTAAATGCCAGCGGCACGTAGAGCTGCGCCTGCTCCATGAATTGCAGGACCGGCGCCACCACGCCGACCACCGTGAATTTCTGCGCGTCGATTTCGATCTGCCTGCCGGCGATGTGCGGGTCGGCTCCAAAGCGGCTCTTCCATAAGCCTTCGCCCACTATTGCCACGCGGTCTTTGCCCGGCTGCTCCTCTTCCGGGCGGAACACGCGGCCCACGATGGGCTGCACGCTAAGCATCGGGAATAAGCTGGCGGAGACGCGCAGGCCGGCAACGCGGACCGGCTCGGCATAGCCGGTAAGGTTGACGCTGTTCGTCTCGATCGCCGCCATCTGGGAGAACGAGCGGCTCAGGTCGCGGTAATCGATGAAATCGAGCGCCGAAGCGTCCGATTTGAACAACTCGAACTTCGGCATGTTCTTGGTAACCAGCACCAGTTGATCGGCGTTCGGATACCGGAGCGGGTGGAGCAGCACGGCATCCACCGTGGTGAATATCGCGGTGCTGGCGCCGATGCCTGCCGCCAGAGTCAGGATTGCGATGAGGGCGAAGCCCGGGCTTTTGGCGAGCGCGCGGAGCGCGTAACGCAGGTTGTGCATAGTCCTTCGACGTCAGCGGGGCCGAAACCGCTCGTCGATTTCCACCTGGTAGCCGCTAACCAGCCGGTTGGTTTCGTTGGCCATCCCCACCACCGCCATCAGTTCGGCAAACATGGCATCCGACATGCCCGCCTTGCGGGCGGCGGCGGTGTGCGACGCAATGCAGTACGGGCACTGATTGGAGGCGCTGACGGCCAGGTACACCATCTCCTTGGTCAGCGGATCAAGCGCGCCGGGCGCCATGATCTGCTTGATGCTCTCCCAGGTGCGCCGCAGCGTGGCCGGATCGTGCGCCAGCGCTTTCCAGAAATTGTTGATCCAGTCCGTGTGGCGGGTGGCCATGATGTCGTCATACACGGCCCGCACTGCGGGGTCGGCATCGGCGTATTCGATCATGAAAAGATTATAAGCCGAGGCGCGCGGGTTGCTCCGATGGCTGCCGGTACGATATCACTAATGATTGTGATGCGCTGGGTGCTGGCGTTGCTGATGGCGGCGGTGTGCGCGCGGGGCGGGACCGGCCGCTACGAGTTGCGCGGCCGCCTGGTTCCGGCCACGCAGGCGTCGGTGTGGCTGAATGGCGCAACCGCGCCGTTCGAGGACAGCACGCTGGCCGACGAAGACGGCCACTTCCGCTTTCGCGACGTGCTGGCCGGCACCTACACGCTGGGCGCGTTCGTGCCGGGGCGCGGCGAGGTGCGCCGCACCATCGAGGTGGGGCCCAGCCAGGCCGACGCCCGTAAGCGTATCGAGCTGACCGTGGAATTGCGCGACGGGGATTTTGAATCGCGCGACAGTTTGCGGCGCGGCGCCATGGTTTCGGTGAAGGAACTGGCCATACCGGAAAGCGCCCGACGCGAGTATGACGAAGCCGAAAAAAGGCTCGCCCGCCGCGACGTGGAGGGCGCCGTCGCGCATTTCAAGCGGGCAGTCGACCTGGCGCCCCAGTTCTCGGAGGCGTGGAACCATCTGGGCACCATCGCCTACCAGGCCCGCGATTACACCCGCGCCGAGAGTTGTTTCCACAAGGCCCTTGATGCAGACCCCGCCGCCTTTCAACCGCTGGTCAACCTGGGCGGCGTGTCCATCAACCTGCGAAAGTTCGAGGAAGCCCTGCAATATAACTTGTACGCGACACTTACACAGCCCAATGACGCGCTGGCTAACTCGCAGCTAGGCATGAGTTACTTCTACTTAGGCAAGCTGGACCTGGCGCATAAGTACCTTACCGCCGCCAAACGGATCGATCCCGCGCATTTTTCGAATCCGCAACTGATACTCGCCGAAATCGCCCTGCGCCGCCAGGACCGCACGGCGGCGGCGGGAGAGCTGGCAGAGTTCCTGCAATATCACCCGGATTCGCCGGAAGCGGGCCAGATCAAGGAGAAACTGGCGCAACTGCGCACACAATCCGATCCGGCGCAGTCATTCGCCGCCACTGGGATGGCCCACACCTTTTCCGAGGCGCCGGATCTGACGCCGCTGGCCGGCGTCCCGTACAGCGTGCTGGCGAGGGACGGCCGCTACTATTTGGCGAGCCGCGACAGCGAGGGACATGTCCAGCAAAGCGCCATCGATGCCACCATCGGCTCCGGCCGGCACGCGCGCCTGCTGTTGAGCCGCACCGCGGACGGCGGCTGGATGGAACTGCCGCTGGCGTGGTATGGCGCGGACGGCGGGCGGTACGCCGCCAGCCCCGGCTTCGGTTTTTCGTTGAAATGCCTGGCGTGCCATGCGCGCCAGAAGGGCGAGCGGGTGGCCGCGTTCGGTTGCGCGAGCTGCCACACCGCGGCCGGATCGGGCAAGCCCGGCGAAGCGGCGTGCCTGGCATGCCATCTGGAAACCAGCGGGCCGGATTCCGCCCACGGAACCGGAACGGCAGCCGACGAGGACAAGTTCGAATTGAACAGCGCGGGGTACCGGCTGCTGGAATCGCGCTGCTATCGGGGATCGGCCGGCAAGCTGACCTGCACCACGTGCCACCCGGCGCACAGTTTTTCGAAGACCCCCGCGGAATACCGGATGGTCTGCCGCGGTTGCCACCCTACCATGCACAACGGCGCGCCGCTCGAATGCCCGCGCTGCCACATGCCCAAGCGACAGGCGCAGGACGCCGCGCAAATGATGGTGACCGACCACCGCATCCGGCGGCCATTGTAGGGCGCGCGGGCGCCGACGTACCGGCACATCCTGGCCCTCGGGCTAGCCTGGCGAGCCGGCCGCTAGTCGAAGAGTCCGATTTGTTCCTTGACGGCCGGCTTCGACTTCGGGCGGCGCAAAGGGCTACCCACTACTCCCAGTACCTGCAGCTCGACAAGCGCCGCGCGCGGGAGGAACAACCGCTGGTTGTTGGAGTATGGGTCCGGCGGTACGACCGTGAAGCCGTGCGACTCCATGGTGAGCAGGTTGTTGGCCAGGATGCCGTCCATCACCTCGCCATCCCGGAATTTCAGCCGCACCCAAAGTCCGTCCAGCTTGGGCCGGGTGCTGAACACTTTGCGCTCGGCGGAGGGGTCTGGCGGCTCGAAATCCTTCACGAATTGAACGGCCTTCACCTCGTCGTATGGAACCACCGTATAGTTGCCTTCCGGGGTCAGCAGTTCCACCCCGGCCGGCCGCAGGTAGGTCAGCGGGTTTACAAACCCGAGCAGCGGTTCCCGCTCAAACCGGGAGATCCGGACTTTTTTGGAGGTCGAGCCGGCCAAATTAACCCCTGCATGGAAACTTTGTTTTAAACATGGGTCGGGGTTATTGTATCATTGGCACGGATGGGTATGATCGATGAAGCGTCCGCGCCGGTTACGGGCGCCCTGCGGGGCGAGGCCTCGGCGTTCCTCAATTTTTGCAGAATCGAAAAGGGGTTAGCCGCCAATTCCCTGGAAGCCTACACAGCGGATCTGCAGAGTTTTGCCCGGTTCGCGGGGCGCGAGTCCGGCGGCGCGGTACCGGACGCGGAAGCCTTGCGCCATTACCTGGATTCTCTGTATGCAGCCGGGCTGGACAGCCGGTCGGTGGCTCGGCACTTATCCACGCTGCGCAGTTTCTACGCTTATTTGCTGCGGGAAGGCCGCATCGCCAGCGATCCGACCGAGCATCTGGGCGCTCCCCGGCAATGGCGGACCATCCCGAAGTTCCTCAATCTGGAGGAAATCGAACGGCTGTCCCAGTCTCCCGACGGCAGCCGCGCCACAGGCGTGCGGGACCACGCCATGATCGAACTGCTATACGCCGCCGGGCTCCGCGTTTCCGAGCTATGCAGCCTGGGCGTCGGCGACCTGAACCTGGACATGGGTGTGCTCCGGGCGACCGGCAAAGGCAGGAAGCAGCGCATGATCCCTGTCGGTAAATCCGCGCTGGCCGCCGTGCGGGCGTACCTGGAATCCGGGCGCCCGGCCATCCTGAAAGGCCGCCCCAGCCGGTATCTTTTCGTCACGGCGCGCGGCGGGCCCATGACTCGCCAGGGGTTCTGGAAATTGCTGCGCGGCCACGGACGGAAGGCCGGCGTTTTTCACCACTTGAGTCCGCATGTGATCCGCCACAGCTTCGCCACGCACCTGTTGGAGGGAGGCGCGGATTTGCGCAGCGTGCAGACCATGCTGGGACACGCGGATATCTCCACCACCCAGATCTACACCCATGTGATGCGGTCCCGGCTGCGGAAGACGGTGGACGAGCACCACCCCAGGGGCTGACAGGAAACCCCATGAGCGACTACATGTTCATGTTGGAGAGCCGCTTGAGCGCGGACCAGAACCGCGTGCTGGAGCAGGTGCAGGCGGCCGCTGGCACAGCAGCCGTCAACCTGTTTCTGACCGGCGGCGGCATGCGCGATATGCTGGGCGGATTCCGGATTCGCGATCTGGACTTCAGCGTGGAAGGCAACGCTCTAAAGGTGGCCCAAACGCTCCAGGAACAGGGGGCACGCGCGCTGGCGGTGGACGAAAATCGCCGCAGCGCGGAACTGGTTTTCCCCAGTGGCGTAACCGCCCAGGTGGGCATGTCGCGCAAGGAGCGCTATGCCAAGACCGGCGCCAAGCCCCTGGTCACGCCCGCCACCATTCAGGAAGATCTCCGCGGGCGCGATTTCACGGTCAACGCCATGGCGCTCTCCTTGAATCGGGCCTCCCGCGGCCTGCTGCTGGACCCCACCAATGGTTTGGCCGACCTGGGCCACCACGAGATGCGGAGCACGCATCCCTACGTGTTTTACGACGACCCGGTGCGCCTGCTGCGGCTGGTTCGCTTGCGGGTCAGGCTGTCGTTTGCCGTCGAGGAACGCACGCGCACGCAGTATGATAACGCCCGCTCCGCCCACCTGGAGACGATGATTCCGCCGCGCGCGCGGCTTGAGGAATTGCGGCACATTGCCGAGGAGCCCAGCCCGGCCGATGTGCTGCAGGCACTCCATCAGGATGGCTTGCTCGAGTTGTTTTCACCGGCGCTCGCCGGATCGGGCCTGAATTTGCACGCTTTGACGCGGATCGAGAAAGCCGCCAGACTGGTGGAATCCGCCAACATTGTGGTGGCGCCCCAGTTCGGGGCTTTTCTGCACACCCTGACGGCGAAGTTGGCCCCCAGTGAAAAAAGCGGGCTGTTCAAAGCCCTGGAGATACCCAAGGCGGAGATCGACCAGATGCGCAATCTGGAGCCGCGCGCCCGGAAGCTGGAGCAGGCGTTGCAGTCGCCGCGGGTGAAGAAGCCGTCGCACATCTACCAGATCCTGGCGGACGCGCCCGCCGGCGACATGGTTTTTCTCCTAGGCCATTCGGCGGAGAGGGCGGTGCAGGAGCGCATTAGAAATTACCTGCAAAAGTACCTGCCGGCGATGCAGGAGGTTCCGCCCTCGGATTGGGCAGCCCTGGAAGGGCAGCCGGGCACGCCGAAATACAACCGGAGCCGCCAGGCGTTCCTGGCCTCCCGTCTGGACGTGCGGCCGCGTAAGCCGCCCGAGCCTGGGCCGGAACCGGTATCCGCCGCGCCCGAGGAAGCGCTGGCTCGCGGACGGGTTCGCTAAAGGCACGTTGGGGGAATGGTGGCGCAGGGCGCTCACCAGCCTGCCCCCGGCCCCCGGTCCCGCAGCTTCCGACCATGCGCCTTAGGGTAAGCTTTCCTCAGGTCTGGTGGCCTTGTTGCGAGCCTGGCGACGCTCCCAAATCGGCGAAAAGTACCAGCGCTGATCCTGCATGAAAGTTACTGCATATGGTATACAATAGACTCTCCGCCCCAATATGTCGTATTTCGATGGTTTGGCTCAGCCTCTTGCCTTCCGAAGTACCACGGCAGTGCGTGTGTAGTAGTACAGGGATTAGAGATAGTCATCAAGAAAAAACAAAAATCTCAGAAAAGAAACTTGCATTCTTGCGGTGACTGCTGTATTCTTCAGAAGTGCTCCTGGATTCGGCGCATTCCGCTCTCGAAGTGGGCGATACCGGACCCGAAGTTTAGTTCGGAGGATAACGATTATGAAGAAACTGCTGGTTTTGTTAGCATTATCAATGCTCTCACTCGCTATTGCGAGCGCAGACGACATCCCATGCACAATCACCGGAACGGCTTTCGATGCCCCGGTCAACGGTACCACTGTTCTAACCTGCGGAACGCTCACGTTTGACGATTTCTCGGTCGTGAATCCGACCACGGGTAGCATGGTTCCGAATCCAGGCCAGATTGACGTGGATGGCACATCGTATTTCGATACCGGGGCGGGCGTTGCTTATGTAGAGTTCAATCCCAACCTACAAGCGACCCAGGACGACCAATTCAGCTTCACCGTGTGGGGCGGCCTGAGCACGATCGACATGACGGTCGGCGGCGAGAATGCGTCAGTTGAAGAGACGGCGTGCTCGGCTCCGTTGACCAACGGCGTGTGCCCCGTGGGCGATCTGCTGGGACAGGTCACGGTTCAGTCGAACGAGTCGGAACAGTTCGCGAATTTCAGCACTACGAATCCGGTTTACATCTTCAAGAATGTCGACTCGGGCGGCCCTCCCGGACAGTTGACCGAGTTCACCCAGACCTTTGGAACTATTCCCGAGCCTGTCAGCATGGTTCTGTTGGGATCCGGGTTGCTGGGCTTGGGCCTGTTGCGCCGGAGATCGCGTAAGAGTTAGCTGCAAGTCTGACCGAACACTCTCCTATTTAAGTCTAGAAGGCTCCCCGGTTTGGGGAGCCTTTTTTATTTGGTACGCGGCGCCTTCGGCACCGGTGGCGCCAACGTCGCGGGAGGAGAAGGCGTCGCGTTGTAAAATCTGTGAAGGGATATGCAGCGCGTAGCCATTACAGGTGTGGGGCTGGTAACGCCCCTGGGCCTCACGGCCGCGGAGAACGTGGCTCGCAGTTGCCGCGGCGAATCCGGCATCGGACCAGCCAGCGCCTTTGCCGTGGAAGGCCACCGGGCCCAAGCCTTGGCCACGGTGTCGGAGTTCGAGCTGGAGCCCTTCCTGCGCTTCCCCAAGAACTACAAATTCATGGGCCGCGCGGTGCGATTCGCGATGCGCGCCGCGCGCGAGGCCATCGATCAAAGCGGCATCGACCCGCGTAAGCTGAACCCTGCGCGCGTCGGAATTCACGTAGGCTCGGGCCAGACCGGCGTGGAGTACGACCATTTTTTCCCTTCGCTGGTCATGGCCTGGGATGCCGGCCGGGAGATGGATTACAAGTATCTGGGCGGGCTGCCCGCACACCTCATCGACCGGTATATTTGCCTGCGGACCCTGGCCAACGGCGGCCTGGCGCTATTGTCCGCCGAATTCGGCATACGCGGTCCCAACGGCAACTTCACCCAAAAGGACACCGCTTCCGCGCAAGCCTTGTACGCGGCCTGGCTGGATCTACTCGAAGACCGCTGCGACGTGGCCGTCGCCGGCGGCTACGATTCCCTGGCGACTCCCGGAAACTTCCTGGCGTACCAGCAGGCCGGGTTGCTCTCGCACGCGGAGCCGGCCGCTGCGTACCGGCCCTTCGACAGGCAAGGCGACGGGCTGGTACTGGGCGAAGGCGCGGGCTTTCTGGTGCTGGAGAGATGGGATCACGCCGCGGAACGGAGCGCAACGATTCTGGGCGAGTTTCTGGGAGCAGGCTCGGCAATGGGGGCCAACGCACAATGGCACCCCGCCTGGACCGCGCAGACCATCCACCAGGCCGCCCGCCAGGCGTTAGGCGATCTCCGGCCCGATTTTGTGGTGGCATCCGGCGCGGGCACGCTGGAGGAAGACCGGGCCGAGGCTGCGGCGCTGTCGTCGCTGGTTGGGGCCGTCACGCCTGTGACCGCCCTGAAAAGCCAGACCGGTTACCTGGGCGCGGGCACCGGCGCCGCGGAATTCGGACTGGGGCTGCTGTGTGCCCGCCTGGGCTTCTTGCCCCCCATCGCCCGCCAGATCCAGGCCGAGCCGGCCGGCGTGCTCGATCTGGTAAGCGGCACCGCCCGCCAGATTGAAACGAACGAGCCGCTGGGCCTGTTCCTGTCCTGCTCCTGGGGAGGAGCCGTGGCGGCCCTCGCGGCGCGCGCCATCCGGGACTGAGCGGCTGCGCGAACCGTCACGGCGTCGCGGGCGCGTAGATGACACCGACGTTCCCCGACTGGAAGGATCTTGTGGACAACAGTTTGAGCGGGTAGCGCTTCTTGATGGCGTCGAACAGGGTCTTACCCCCACCCAGCAGAACAGGCGTGAAGATGATGCGCAGCTCGTCGATCAGCCCCTGCTCGAGGAACGACGCGGCAAGGTCGCTTCCGCCCACCCACAGCAGGCCGTCGCCGGGAACATGCTTCAGGCTCGCCACCTCGTCAGCGATGGAGCCCGTAGCGAGGCGGGAATTCTGCCATTCGACCCTCTTGAGCGTCCGCGAAAACACCAGCTTGGGCGTGCCGTTCATCTGGTCTTTGACGGTTTTGACTATGGGGTCATCGCCCGCCGCGGACGGCCAGTAGCCAGCCATCAATTCGTAGGTTCTGCGGCCCATTATGAGCGCGTCTGTCGCCCTGAGTGTTTCCACCGCGTAGGCGTTAAACTCGTCATCCACGATATGCCAGTCGATTTCGCGGCCGGGCCCCTCAATGTAGCCGTCGATGGAAACGGCCATCTGGAAAAAGACCTTCTTCATATGGCGACATTATCGCAGTATATTGGCCGGGCGACATCGATCTTGCGCCTGAAGGCCAACGCAGGCCCGCCCCACGCCGTGAATCGCGCGCCCAGTGTGGCCGCCACAGCCCAGCTTGACGGGTGCTAAAATGAAGCCGTACAATTGATTCACGAGAAGGCCCTGTTCCGGGAAGAGGCGCATATGGTCTTAAAATGCACTTTGTGGTCCTGTATTTCCCTCGGTTTGATGCTGGCCGGGAATGCGGTTTGCCAGAATCAGACACCGGCTTCAACAGACGATCAGAAGAAGGCGGATGCGACTCCCGCGCGCGAAACGATCGCCAAGCCTCTGACCGACAAAGAGAAGAAAAAGCGCGCCGAAAAGCTGCGCAAAGAACTGGAGACCCCTTACAAGAAGTGGCTGAACGAAGATGTGGTCTACATCATCACCGATGAGGAGAAGACCGCTTTCAAACGCCTGGCCACCGACGAAGAGCGCGAACA
>Ga0335078_10019774_pt1 | contig 10006 bp, 7 predicted proteins | sample Lox_Sample_32_FD_206711 | JGI IMG/M metagenome (GOLD analysis project Ga0335078, IMG submission 206711) | Soil microbial communities from Loxahatchee National Wildlife Refuge, Florida, United States - Lox_Sample_3.2 | ecosystem: Environmental > Terrestrial > Soil > Wetlands | place: USA: Florida...
GGCCGTGGGCCATCCGATCACATCCCTTCCCGAGGTACCTCCCTCAATGTTTGTCGCGATGACCGCTCGTGTCAACTAATTTCGTAGATAAGCGTTCAATATTCAACGGATTCGCTTGTCATGCAGGGTCAACTTTGCGAAGCTGCATGGCAGGCCCGCCGGTGGCGGGCCCGATGACCTTGGAGGCTGGGATGGCGCACGTGACGCTGCGCAACTTCGTGAACGGCAAGCACACCGACCCGTACGAGGGCGGTTACAGCCACGTGGTCGACCCGAGCACCGGCGAGGCCTATGCCGCGGCGCCGGTGTCGTCGCCGGCCGACGTGGACGAGGCGATGCGCGCGGCGCAGGACGCGTTCGGTACCTGGCGGGACAGCACGCCCGCCGAGCGCTCGCTTGCCCTGCTCAAGTTCGCCGACGCGGTGGAGCGGCGCGCCACGGAGCTCACCGGGGCCGAGTGCCGCAACACGGGCAAGCCGCTCGCCATCGCGAGCACCGACGAGGTGCCGCCGAGCGTGGACCAGCTGCGCTTCTTCGCCGGGGCCGCCCGGGTGCTCGAGGGCCGGTCGGCGGGCGAGTACCTGCGGGACCACACGTCGATGATCCGCCGCGAGCCGGTCGGGGTCTGCGCCCAGGTCACCCCGTGGAACTACCCGCTGATGATGGCGGTGTGGAAGATCGGCCCCGCGCTCGCGGCAGGCAACACGGTGGTGCTCAAGCCGTCGGACACCACCCCGGTCTCCACCTTGCTGCTCGCGGAGATCGCCGCGGAGTTCTTCCCGCCCGGCGTGTTCAACGTGATCTGCGGCGACCGCGACACCGGCCGCGCCATGGTCAAGCACCCCGCGCCCGCGATGGTGTCCATCACCGGCTCGGTGCGGGCAGGCACGGAGGTGGCGCGCGGCGCCGCCGACGGCCTCAAGCGGGTGCACCTCGAACTGGGCGGCAAGGCTCCGGTCATCGTCTTCGACGACGCCGACATCGAGGCGGCCGCCAAGGGCATCGCGGCGGCCGGGTACTACAACGCCGGCCAGGACTGCACCGCCGCAGCCCGGGTCATCGCAGGCCCGCGCATCGCGGGCGACCTAGTCGACGCCCTGGCCGAGCGGGCGCGCGCGACCAAGACCGGCGGGCTCGACGTGCCAGACGCGGACTTCGGCCCGCTCAACAACCCCGGCCAGCTGGCCCGGGTGTCCGGCTTCCTCGACCGGGTGCCCGCGCACGCCACCGTCGCGGCGGGCGGGCACCCGGTGGGCGGCCCAGGGTTCCTGTTCGAGCCGACCGTGGTGTCCGGGCTCGCGCAGGACGACGAGATGGTGCAGGACGAGATCTTCGGCCCGGTCATCACCGTGCAGCGGTTCTCCTCAGAGGACGAGGCGGTACGGCTGGCCAACGGCGTGCGGTACGGCCTCGGTGCAAGCGTCTGGACGCGGGACCACGGCCGGGCAATGCGGATGAGCCGCCGCCTCGACTTCGGCGTGGTCTGGGTCAACACGCACATCCCGTTCACCGCCGAGATGCCGCACGGCGGCTTCAAGCACTCCGGCTACGGCAAGGACCTGTCGATGTACGGCTTCGAGGACTACACCCGGGTCAAGCACGTGATGTCTTACCTTGGTTAATTCAACCGAAAGTAGCGATGCCACTACGAGCAGCGATTACCATGGGGTTAACTCAATCCTCCAGTTACCCCCAACTTTACACGTCAGGGATGGTAGGCAGCCGTGTCCCCGGGTAGGGGGTTGCCTCCAGTGCCTTACGGGGCGAGCCATGTCCCCCGGGTTCAGGGTGACCCGGCGTGTGCAGGGAGAGCCGCTCATGAACAGGAACATGCAAGTCAGCAATTCCGATCGGGGTCTAACGGCGCCGACCGCCCGGCCCGCCGTGCCGCGCGGCCTGGCTCTCATTACCGCGGTCGGGGCGCTCGCCGCTGCGGGCCCGCTCGGCGGCTGCGCCGTCGCGTCATCGGTGCCGCCGGCGGGTTCCGGTACCGGGGCCGCCGCGTCATCGGGGGCGCACCCGGGTTCCGGCACCGGGCCGGCATCCAGGCCGCATCCGGGTTCCGGCACCGGGCCGGCATCCGCCGCGGGCTGCGTGGGCGGCGCCGCCGCGTCGTCCGGCGGCGGCGCGTCATCGGACGGCACGTCATCGGACGGCACGGGGGTCGCCGCGGCGCCGCTGCAGGCGATCCAGTTCGTCGGCCAGAGCCACGGCTGGGCCGCGGGCGCCGGACGGATCCTGGCCACCAGTGACGGCGGCCGCACCTGGACCAGGCAGTACGCCGGCCCGGCCGTGCTCGTCCAGCTTGACTTCACCGGCACGGCGGACGGCTGGGCCGTCGGCCAGGGGACGCTGCTGCGCACCACCAACGGCGGCGCCAGCTGGACCGCGCTCAGTGAGCCCCGGCTGAACGGCCACTGCCTGTCCGTCTCCTCGGCGCACTTCGTCTCGCCCGTCCTCGGCTACGCGATCGCCGGCGGCTCGGGCTCGGGCGCGGGCGCGGGCGGCTCGGGCGGCTCGGGCGGCTCGGGCGCGGGCGGCTCGGCGGCCGCGAGCGCGGGCGAGGCCGGGGGACAACTGCTCCGCACCACCGACGGCGGCACGTCATGGCAGCCGGTCCGCGGCGCGCCCGCCGGGGCGCAGGCGGCCTGCTTCAGCACCGCGCAAGACGGCTACCTGGGCGTGCCCGGCCGGATCTGGCGCACCACCGACGCGGGGGCCACCTGGTCGCCGGCGTTCACCGAGCCGCCCGCGTCGGCCGGGCAGGCGTCCGCCCGGACGGCAGGGGACACGCCGGAGCTCGGCTGCGCCGCCCACGGTGCCGCCTGGGTGCTCTTCCTCGGCAGCGGCGTCGCGATGATGCACGCCCCCTACCTCGCCTACGCCACGCAGGACGGCACCAGCTGGCACGGGGTGCTCGAGGAGCCGATGCTCGAGCCGGTGATCCGGCCGAGGCTGCACCTCCCCGCGGGCCCGGGCTCCGAGCCGGGGCCGTTCAGCGTGATCAGCCCCGGCGCCGCCGCGTTCGTCGGCTACACGCCGCCCGCCGACGGCTGGGGCGCCACACCGCTCGTCATGGCCACCGACGGCGGCACCTTGCTGACCAGCGAGGGTGACATCCCGGCCATCAACGAGCCGCTCGCCGCCGCGTTCCTCACCCCGGCTCACGGCTGGGTGGTCGGCGAGAACCTCAAGACGCGCACGTTCTCCATCGAGGCCACCACCGACGCGGGCCACACCTGGACCACCCAGTACACGACCGGCTAACCAGTACACGACCGGCTAACGACCGCGGGGTCCCGTCCCGCTGGTCCCCACGGGCTCCGCGCCCGGTGTCACGCGCCGCGCGACCGGGCGGCCGCCGCTGCCGCCTCGGCCGACGTGACCACCGGGACGATCTCGAAGGCGACCAGGTCGCTCCAGCGTTCCGTCCAGGCGCCGAGCAGCGCCGGGTCCTCGGCCTCCATCAGCTGGAAGCACCGGTCCATGTCATCCGCCGCCACCCAGCTGCTGAGGTAGGCGAGCCCGTCGGGCAGCATCCGCCCGCTCGCCGCCGTCCGCAGGTAAACGGGCTCGGGCCCGTCCAGGTACCGCTCGATCACCATGTAGAGCATGACGCCATTGTCGTCCCAACTCACCAGGCACCATCCACTATGTTTCTGGCGGATCGCCCGGTGCCGCGCTGTCGGCCGCGGCAGCGCCTTTTCCTGGGGTAGCGCCTTCCCCGGGCGGGTCGTCTTCCGCGGGCGGGCCGTCTTCCGCGGCGTGCTCGCGGTCCCTGACAAGGGTGATGGCCCCCTGGCTGATGCCGATGACCTCCCGGGTGATGCCGATCGACGGCCCGCCGATCAGCTCCCAGGCACGGGCGATCCCGATGAAGAAGCAGACGGTCACCAGGATCGCGAGGTCCGCCACCGAGCCGGAGTCGCCCGGCCGGCTGCTGACGTCAAGCGCCGCATTGAGCTGGAAGCCGAACGTGACCGCCAGGCCGACGAGGAACAGCGCGTCCGGTGCCGTCGTCCAGCGCACCTGCCGTAGCCGGAGGAGGGAGAGCAGCGATGCCGCGACGAACGCTAGCCCGATGCACGACACGACCGTGGCGGTCGTCCCGATCTGGTCGCCGGGGATCAGCGAGAACAGCGAGACCGCCAGCGCGTTGATGAACGCCGTTAGCGCCGCGTACGCACGTATCCGGTGCAACTGCGCGGGAGCCTCCGCCTTCGCCAGCCGCTCGCCGGACACCGAGATGGCCACGAAGAGCAGCCCGATCAGCGCCCCGGCGACCCCGGCGCTCGCCAGGAAGAAGTCGTGTATGCCCGCTGGTACCACTGGACGATCCTCGCATGCCCCGCCGTGGCCGCGGGCCGCCCGGTCGCGATTCGGGTCAGCCAGGACGAACCTGCCCGGCCCGCATGACATGACGCCGGTGACGGTCCCTGCTGACTGCCCAGGTCCAACGGCCGCGCCTGCGGGTGGAATACGCATTCGTTCGGGATCCCGGGTTTGAGCTGCCGTCCTCGGTAAGGTGAGGTGCATGGACATCACGAAGCCGGAAGTGGACTTTCCCGAGGGCGCGCCGCCCACGTTGCTCGAGGTCACCGACATCTGGGAGGGCAACGGCAAGGTCGCGGGCGCCGGTGACACCGTTCAGGTGCACTACGTCGGGGTTGCCTACTCCACCGGCGAAGAGTTCGACGCAAGCTGGGACCGGGACGAGCCGCTACAGTTCCGCCTCGGTGCCGGGCAGGTCATCCAGGGCTGGGACGCGGGCGTGCAGGGCATGAAGGTGGGCGGCCGCCGCAAGCTGGTCATCCCGCCCAATCTCGGCTACGGCAGCCGCGGCGCGGGCAACGCCATCAAGCCGGGCGAGACCCTGATCTTCGTCTGCGACCTCGTCTCCGCCTGACCTCCGGTCTCCGCCTGACCCTCGCCCGGCCAGGACGACGGCGCCAAGCCGCCACCTCGACACCTGGCAGCGCCATGATGCCTGGCAGCACCATGATCATGTAGTTTTTAGTGCTTGCGAAGGTTTTTTGGCGGACCTTAGCGTGCGGTCATCCAGAGCCTGGCCAGCCCGTGGATGGCGTCGACGCAGGGCGTGGGCACGCCGGTCAGGGCGCCGAGCTCGCGCACCGCGCCGGTCAGCGCGTCGAGCTCGAGCGGCCGGCCGGCCCGCGCGTCCTGCAGCATCGACGGAACGAAGTCGCCGAGCTTCCTGGTGACCGCGTGCCGGTCCTCCGGCGTCTGCGCGATCGGGCAGCCGATCCGCTCACCGATCGCCCGCGCCTCGAGCATGGCGGCGGAGATGAAGTCGCGCACCAGGTCGTCGTCGAGCGCCGGCCCGGTCGTGGCGCCGGTGAGCGCGCAGATCGGGTTGAGCGTGAGGTTGCCCCATAGCTTGTACCAGACGTCGTCGCGGATCCGCGGGGACACGGTCAGGTCGAACCCGGCCGCCCGCAGCGCGCCGGCCAGCGCGTCGAGCCGGGACGACGCGACGCCGGACAGCTCCCCGATGATCAGCCCGTTCCCGCTGCGCCATGACACCTCGCCGGGCGCGGGCGACGACGCGGACAGGTGCACGGTGCCGCCGATCACCCGGGACGCCGGGAGCGCCGCAGCGATGGCGCCGCCCGGGTCGACGCTGTCCAGGTGCCGGCCGGCCGCCGGGCCGCCGAAGCCGTCGAGGAACCACCACGGCACGCCGTTTAGCGTGGACAGCACGGCGGTCGACGGCCCGAGCAGCGGCCCGGCCACGGCGGCGATGCCCGCCATCGCCTGCGCCTTGACCGCGACGATCACGAAGTCCTGCGTGCCGAGTCCGGCGGCGTCATCGGAGGCGGTGAGCGGCGTGACCACCGCGGCGCCGTCCGATGAGACGACCCGCAGCCCGCGATCCCTGACCGCGGCCAGCGTGGCGCCGCGGGCCAGCACGGACACGTCGGCGACGGCAGCCAGCCGGGAAGCGAGAACTCCGCCGATCGCGCCAGCGCCGACAACACAGATGCGCATAGCCTCCTGTCTATCGCCACCGGGCCCGTGTGCGAAAGTCGGAGCATGATCACTTCAAGCACCGGCGCCCGGTCGGCCGGCGCCCGGTCGGTCGATCCTGGCATCGCCAGGTCCCTGGCGGGGGCGGTGCCCCGCTCCTTCTGGCTCGACCAGCCGGACGCGCCAGAACCGCTGCCCGCCCTGGCGGGCGGCGTCACCGCGGACCTGGCGGTCATCGGCGGCGGGTTCACCGGCCTGTGGACCGCGCTGCTCGCCAGGGAGCGCTACCCGGAGCTCGACGTGGTGCTCGTCGAGGCGAAGACCGTGGGCTGGGCGGCCTCCGGCCGCAACGGCGGCTTCTGCTCGGCCAGCCTCACCCACGGCATCGGCAACGGCCTCGAGCGGTTCGGCGGCGAGATGCCGCTGCTTGAGAAGCTCGGCGAGCAGAACCTGCGCGAGATCGGCGAGGCGATCGCGCGGCACGGCATCGACTGTGACTTCCTGCCTGTCGGGGAGTTGTCGCTTGGATGCGAGGAGTGGCAGCTAGACGGCCTGGACGAGGCGGCGGTCGCGGCGCGGCAGCTCGGCCACGAGGTCACCGTGCTCGACGCGGCGGGCGCCCGCGCCGAGCTCAGCTCGCCGCTGTGGCAGGGCGGACTCAAGTTCACCACGGGCAACGCACTCGTCGAGCCGGGGCGGCTCGCCTGGGGGCTGCGCCGCGCCTGCCTGGACGCCGGGGTGCGGATCTACGAGTACACCCCGGTCACCGCGCTGTCGCGGGACGCGGCGTCTTCGCCTGCCGGGATGACGCTCAAGACACCCTACGGCTCGGTGCGGTCCGGCCGGGTCGCGCTCGCCGCGGGCGTGGCTGGCGGGTCGCTGCTGCGCCGGATCGGCGCGTACGTGATCCCGGTCTGGGACTACGTGCTGATGACCGAGCCGCTGTCCGCGGCGCAGCTCGACTCGCTCGGCTGGCAGGACGGCCGCGGCGCGTCAGACCTCGGCAACCAGTTTCACTACTTCCGGCCGACCCGCGACAACCGGGTGCTGTGGGGCGGCTACGACGCGGTGTACTACAACGGTGGTCGCATCCGCTCAGAGCACGAGACAAGGCCCGCCACGTTCATCGCACTCGCCAGGCATTTCTTCGACACGTTCCCGCAGCTCGAGGGGGTCTCCTTCACGCACGCCTGGGGCGGCGTCATCGACACGTGCAGCCGGTTCTGCGCCTTCTTCGGCACCGCGCACGCCGGCCGGCTCGCGTACGCGGCCGGCTACACGGGCCTGGGCGTCGGCGCCGCCCGCTTCGCCGCTCAGGTGCTGCTCGACAAGCTCTACCAACCAGGAGATCCGGAACGGGAGCGGCTTTCCCTGGTCAGCTCAAAGCCGTTGCCCTTCCCGCCCGAGCCGCTGCGCTCGGGCGTGATCCAGGCGACGCGCGCGTCCATCGCGCGAGCGGACAGGAACGGCGGCCGGCGCGACGCCTGGCTCCGCCTGCTCGACCGCCTCGGCCTCGGCTTCGACTCGTAAGCGCTGGTCATCGCCGTGTTGACGCCCGGCGTTCGCGCATCAGGCACGCCGGGGCGGGCCTGCACACGGCTGGTGCGGATTGCCGGGTGAGGCGTGTTTGAGCGGCCGGCTACACGGGCATGACGAGATGTCAGAAACGATTTGACGAAGGTGCGCAGGACCCGTAAGGTTCTTGTTGCCCCGAGGGGTACGGAACGCCGATCCGGCGGACCTGGACCCGGGGAGCCACCAGCAGAAAGACTCGACGGAGCCTGGCATGCGTGCCAGATCACTCCGGAGGGGCCTGTATGCTGATGGTTCGGGAAATCCGAAATGGCCCAAATCGGGCTAAGCGGTTCGAATTGATCGGATCGGGACCGATTTGACAAACAGGAAATTCCGGGTAAACTAAAAGAGTCGCCGCGAGCGAAGAATGAAAATTCGGAGAACGCAGAGCGTCTGTTTCTTGAGAACTCAACAGCGTGCTAAAAGCCAGTGCATTATAGATGTACAAACCCCCGTCGGCTGGCTCTTCGGAGCTGGTCACGGATCAGCCATGATGTTGACTCATGGTTGGGTTTCTGGTTTCCGGGTGCCTTTTGCGGGGTGCCTGGTTGCAGTCATTCAACGGAGAGTTTGATTCTGGCTCAGGACGAACGCTGGCGGCGTGCTTAACACATGCAAGTCGAACGAGGTGCTTGCACCTAGTGGCGAACGGGTGAGTAACACGTGAGCAACCTGCCCTTGGCTCTGGGATAGCCTCCGGAAACGGGGATTAATACCGGACATGACCTTTTCCTGCATGGGGGAGGGTGGAAAGTTTTTCGGCCAGGGAGGGGCTCGCGGCCTATCAGCTTGTTGGGGGGGTAACGGCCCACCAAGGCGACGACGGGTAGCCGGCCTGAGAGGGCGACCGGCCACACTGGGACTGAGACACGGCCCAGACTCCTACGGGAGGCAGCAGTGGGGAATATTGCACAATGGGGGAAACCCTGATGCAGCGACGCCGCGTGCGGGATGAAGGCCTTCGGGTTGTAAACCGCTTTCAGCAGGGGCGAATCAAGACGGTACCTGCAGAAGAAGCGCCGGCTAACTACGTGCCAGCAGCCGCGGTAATACGTAGGGCGCGAGCGTTGTCCGGAATCATTGGGCGTAAAGAGCTCGTAGGCGGCCAGTTGCGTCCGCTGTGAAATCCCGGGGCTTAACCCCGGGCGTGCAGTGGATACGGGCTGGCTGGAGGCAGGCAGGGGAGAACGGAATTCCCGGTGTAGCGGTGAAATGCGCAGATATCGGGAGGAACACCGGTGGCGAAGGCGGTTCTCTGGGCCTGTACTGACGCTGAGGAGCGAAAGCGTGGGGAGCGAACAGGATTAGATACCCTGGTAGTCCACGCCGTAAACGTTGGGCGCTAGGTGTGGGTCCCTTCCACGGGGTCTGTGCCGCAGCTAACGCATTAAGCGCCCCGCCTGGGGAGTACGGCCGCAAGGCTAAAACTCAAAGAAATTGACGGGGGCCCGCACAAGCGGCGGAGCATGTTGCTTAATTCGACGCAACGCGAAGAACCTTACCAAGGTTTGACATGGACGGAAATCCCCCGGAGACGGGGGGTCCTTCGGGGCCGTTCACAGGTGGTGCATGGCTGTCGTCAGCTCGTGTCGTGAGATGTTGGGTTAAGTCCCGCAACGAGCGCAACCCTCGTCCAATGTTGCCAGCGGGTCATGCCGGGGACTCATTGGAGACTGCCGGGGTCAACTCGGAGGAAGGTGGGGATGACGTCAAGTCATCATGCCCCTTATGTCTTGGGCTGCAAACATGCTACAATGGCCGGTACAAAGCGCTGCGACACCGTGAGGTGAAGCGAATCGCATAAAGCCGGTCTCAGTTCGGATCGGGGTCTGCAACTCGGCCCCGTGAAGCCGGAGTCGCTAGTAATCGCGGATCAGCAACGCCGCGGTGAATACGTTCCCGGGCCTTGTACACACCGCCCGTCACGTCACGAAAGTTGGCAACACCCGAAGCCGGCGGCCTAACCCGTAAGGGAGGGAGCTGTCGAAGGTGGGGTCGGCGATTGGGACGAAGTCGTAACAAGGTAGCCGTACCGGAAGGTGCGGCTGGATCACCTCCTTTCTAAGGAGCACCTGGCGCCCCTGGTCACCGTTCGCGTGGCCGGGCGTTCATGCTTTCTAGTGGAGCACTGGTTATTCGGTTTCTCCTAGGTATCGATTTCATCTACCCGGGGGTCTCCGAGCACGCTGTTGGGTCCTGAGGAAGCAGCCGCTTCGCTTGGGGCTACTGACTTGAGCGGCCAAAGCCGTCCGTATCTTGAGAACTGCACAGTGAACGCGAGCATCTAATCCAGATCATTTATGGTCTGGCCATGTGTAATTTAGCCAAGTTTCTAAGAGCATACGGTGGATGTCTTGGTACCAGGAGCCGATGAAGGACGTTGGAGCCTGCGATAAGCCTCGAGGAGCCGGCAACCGGGCTTTGATCCGAGGATTTCCGAATG
>Ga0335078_10019775_pt1 | contig 10006 bp, 8 predicted proteins | sample Lox_Sample_32_FD_206711 | JGI IMG/M metagenome (GOLD analysis project Ga0335078, IMG submission 206711) | Soil microbial communities from Loxahatchee National Wildlife Refuge, Florida, United States - Lox_Sample_3.2 | ecosystem: Environmental > Terrestrial > Soil > Wetlands | place: USA: Florida...
CGGAAGAAGATATGAATTGGCAGGGACTTATTATCTTGCCAATCTTCTGGAAGATCTGCAATTAGCGGAAGACGAGCGGAAGGACACCGTTGCGCTGGATGGAGACGAAATATTTCAGCCGCCGGTCGAGCACAATGCGCGATCGATAAAAGATCTTTACTGGAACAGCCTGACGCGTCGCATCGACGAAAACGGCCTTGAGAGAATCTTCAAAGACGAGAAGATGCACGCCGTCGATGGACTTAATTATGTCTATGTACCGCATTACGACACCATGGCGTATCATTATTTTTCTCAAACCGCGATTCGGCGACCGGATTTCAAAATGAGGGTCGTGAAGCTGCCCGCAAAGATCACGCCCAAGTATGTCAGAAGTCTGAATGACAGTGCGGGCATTGTAAGCTTGAAGCTAATCAGAGGACCCGATGGAAGGCTTGAGGGAGCGCCGTTCGTAGTTCCCGGTGGAAGATTCAATGAGATGTACGGCTGGGACAGTTACTTCATCGCGCTCGGCCTGCTCCAGGATGGAAGAGTCGATCTGGCAAAATCCATGGTCGACAACTTCATTTACGAGATAAGAAATTACGGAAAGATCCTGAATGCAAACCGCACATACTATCTCACTCGGTCGCAGCCTCCTTTCCTTACTTCGATGGCTCTCGCGGTCTATGAAAAGCTTCCAAAGACCGATGAAACGAGAGAGTGGCTCAAAGATGTTCTGGAGGCGGCAATAAAAGAATACGACGGCTACTGGATGGCATCCGGACATCTTACAAATACCGGCCTCAGCAGATATTACGACGATGGGATCGGCCCTCCACCGGAAGTGGAGCCGGGACGCTACAACGAGATCTATGCCGAATACGCCGGGAAATACAAGAACAATCCAAAAGCCTTCGTGCAAGAATATCTGTCGGGCAAGCTTGAAGTTCCGGCGCTCGATAGATTTTTTACAGACGACCGATGCATGAGAGAGTCAGGGCACGATGCGAGCTACCGCCTGCAATACGATTGCGCGGAGCTTGTCACCGTCGACTTGAACTCGCTCCTGTACAAAGAAGAGACGGACATAGCCGACATTATTTCCGATGAGTTCGACGGCGAGGTCAGGCTGGATGATGGCACGATTGAAAAGAGCACAACATGGTACGCTGATGCAAGAAAACGGAAAGCGCTGATTACGGAGTACCTCTGGAACGAGAATAGAGGATTGTTCTTCGATTACAATTTCGTCGAGAAGAGGCAGACGGATTTCGTCAGCGCTACGACTTTTTATCCTTTGTGGGCGAGGCTCGCAACGAAGAGACAGGCGGAGGCGTTTATTGAAAATGCGCTACGGCTGCTCGAATCGCCGGGCGGAATCGTCGGCTCAACCGAGAAATCCCGCGGGCCAATTACCGAAACTCACCCGCAGACTCAATGGGATTATCCGTTTGGCTGGGCGCCGCATCAGATTCTCGTCTGGCAGGGACTCAAAAACTATGGGAAGAGTAAGATGGCGCGCGACCTTGCCTACCGATGGCTTTACACGATTACAATCAATGCTTATAACTATAATGGTACAATCGCGGAGAAATACGACGTTACTGCCCGATCCTCGCAAGTCTTCGCCGAGTACGGAAACGTCGGGGCAAAATTCTCTTACATCACGCGCGAGGGCTTCGGCTGGACGAATGCTTCTTACGTTGTGGGAATGAATTTGCTTACAAAAAAACTGATTGGAGATTTGGATCGGTTGATTCCGCCTGAGTGGGTTTTTCAGGACGGGGAATGAGCGCAGAATAGGTTCCCTTTTCTACTTCTGCAATTTATTCACAAGCACTTCATAGAAACTTAATCCCTGAAAAACATTTCCATGTTTGAATGATGTCTCCTGAGGTTGCATATTTAGGAGACGTTACGCTCAATGAGATTTATTAAGTACATTCTCTATCTATCGCCGATCATCGCATTCGTTATCGCGATTTCCATCCGGCAGGCGAATGAAGGCTCGCTCGGATCGTATTCAAACCCGATAAGGTTCTATTTCACACCGTCGGTCGACGCAAAAACCATCTCGTCGAACGCCAAGGTGCTGACCGATTACCTTCACGAGAAAACCGGTTATTACTTCACCACAGCTGTACCAGCAAGCTACATCGCCGTCGTCGAGGCATTCGGCTCGGATAAAGTGGACATCGCCGCTATAAATACATTCTCCTATTTGATGGCAAACGCAAAGTACGGCGCCGAGGCGAAGCTGAGAGTCGTCAGGCAGGGGCAAACTTCATATTGCGGACAAATCATGACGCGGTACGATTCGGGCATCGACTCGCTCAGTCAGCTCGACGGCAAGACTTTTGCCTTCGTAGATCCATCGTCTACGTCGGGATACATTCTTCCGAGGGCGCTCTTCGACAGCCTGGGAATCAGACTGGGTCAGACGGTCTTCGCTATGCAGCATCCCAATGTCGTGACCATGATATACCAGCGCCAGGTCGATGCGGGCGCCGCTTATTATGCACCGCCCGATCAGTCGACCGGTCAGATGATGGATGTCCGGGCAAGAGTCCTGCGGCAGTTTCCGGACGTCGAGAAGAAAATAAAAATAATCGGCTTCACCCAATATATACCGAACGACCCGATCGTCTTCAGGAAGAATTTGAGCGGCAAAATGAAGGAGACCGTTACGGATGCCCTACTCGATTTTGTCAAAACTCCCGAGGGTAAGAAGGCGTGGGAAGATATCTACGACGTGACCGGATTGGTTCCCACGAGCGATCGCGACTATGATGGTCTGCGTGCACTCCTTGAAAAACAGCATATCGATTTCGAGAAACTAGTGAAGTAATGCTTCTCAGAATCGAAAACCTGCACAAGATATACAAATCGGGAACTCACGCGCTGAAAGGAGTCAACCTCCAGGTCAGCGAAGGCGAGTTTCTCGTTGTCATAGGATTGAGCGGCTCGGGCAAATCGACGCTCCTGCGGTGCGTCAATCGACTGCTAGAGCCGACCTCAGGGAAGATTCTGTTCTTCGACAAAGATATTACTCACATCAAGGGCGAGGAGCTGCGAAGCGTCAAGAAACAAATAGGAATCGTGTTCCAGCAATTTAACCTGATCAAGAGACGGTCCGTTCTCTCAAACGTGATCAATGGAAGACTCGGATCGTTGGGAACGTTCGAATCAATTCTAGAGAATTATTCCGACGGCGTTCTCGCCGATGCCCGAAAATGTCTTGAGACAGTCGGAATTCCGGAATACTCAAGCGTGAGGGCAGACACTCTGAGTGGAGGCCAGCAGCAGCGGGTTGCCATCGCGAGGAGCTTGATGCAGAACCCGAAGCTTCTCCTTGCCGACGAACCCGTCGCGTCACTCGACCCCGCCACGTCAAACTCGATCATGCAGTATTTCGATAGGATCAACAAAGAAATGGGCACCACGGTAATCTGCAGCCTTCACTTTCTCAGCCTCGTCAGGCGCTACGCAACAAGGGTGATCGCATTGAAAGCAGGTGAACTCGTCTATGAAGGATTACCTGTCGATATAGATGAAGCATGGTTCAAAAAGATCTACGGCGAAGAAGCGGAGGAGGTGGAAATCAAATGAAGGATATTCCACCGCTCGAAAAGCTGCCGCACGAGATCATGGAGGAGATCAGGGAGCGTGAAAGAAAAGTCAACTTCGTCAAGGCGATCTTCCTCGACATATTCTTCGTCTTCTATAGTATCCTGGTTATTCAGAGGGCTATCTATTATAAATTCATTCTCGATCTCAGGGATATCCCCTTTTCGTGGACGGAGATCGGCTGGATATTTGCAACGAGTGCAATAATCGGATCTCTATGGGCTTACTCGCGGACTTCCCTTTCGTGCAAGCTATTCGGAGTATCTAAAGACGGCAATGTAACGAAGTGGACGGTAGAAATATTCGCATGGCTTCTCTTCGACATCACCTTCATCGCGGGCTGGATCGTGACGAAGATATCCATCGTCAGCCTGTTCAGCGCGGATGGCATCCATGGTGCCGAGAGATTGTTCGGCGCGCTCTTCACTCCGCAGTTCGGTATCTTCGACGACGCCCTCTTTGCAATGATCGAGACGATTTACATCGCTCTATTAGCCACGCTGATTTCGATCCCCATTACTTTGTTCATCAGCTTCTTCACGGCGAGAAACCTGATGAGAGACAACAAGTTCACATTTGCCATTTATTACATCCTTCGCATTATCCTGAATTTCGTGAGATCGATCGAGCCGCTCATCTGGGCGATCATCTTTTCGGTATGGGTAGGCATCGGTCCGTTTGCAGGCATGATAGCGCTGCTCGTCCACACGATCGCTTCTAACGCAAAACTTTATTCAGAGGCAATCGAAGGGATCGAAGAGGGTCCGGTCGAAGCGATCTCCGCGACAGGTGCGAACAAGGTTCAGATCGTCTGGCATGCGGTCGTTCCGCAGATCGTCCTCCCTTTCTTATCCTTCACGATTTACCGATGGGACATCAACGTCAGAATGGCAACCATCATCGGGCTCGTCGGCGGCGGTGGGATAGGTACGATGCTGATGCAGTACCAGGGACTTGCGCGCTGGCGCGAAGTAGGGCTGATCGTCATCATGATCGCATTCGTCGTTTATATCATGGACTACATCAGCGCAAAGATAAGAGAAGCGATTTACTGAGACGCCAGACCGAATTGGAGCTGGAAATTCCCGGCTCAAGATTAATACATAAATCTTCCCAATCACAATTCTTCAGGGTTCGGAATGAAAAGAAGATCATTCAGAATTAGTAAAGTTGGATCGCTGAATAACCTCAAGTTTGTCGAAGAGGAAATCCCGAATCCGGCGAACAACGAAGTCTGCATCGAGGTGAAGGCGATCGGCCTCAATTTCGCCGATGTGTTCACCATCATGGGCTTGTACAGAGCAGCGCCGAAAAAGGATTTTATACCCGGACTTGAATTCAGCGGGATCGTGGTCGACAAGGGAAAGAATGTTGCGGGCGTGAATATCAGTGACAGGATAATGGGCTCGATCAGGTTCGGGTCTTACACGAGCCATCTGAACATCGATCACCGATATGTCATAAGACTTTCCGACGATTGGTCATTCGAGGAAGGCGCGTCGTTCATCGTGCAAGCGCTGACCGCTTATTACGCGCTCGTTCCACTTGGTGGATTGGTAAAGCCGCAAGATCCTACGACTCAACCTAGAGTCCTTATTCACAGCGCGGCCGGCGGAGTCGGTATTTATGCGAATCGCATCGCAAAGAAATTCTCTGCATATACTGTAGGTACGGTCGGTAGTTCAGCTAAGATCGACCTCCTGAAAGCGGAAGGATATGACGACATCATAGTCAGAAGCCATAATTTTAAAGACGAACTTGCAAAACATCTCGATGGGAAGAAATTGGATCTCGTCCTGGATGCCGTCGGCGGGAAGGTGCAGAAGGACAGCTTCGATCAACTGACAACGACCGGACGGTTGGTGGCGTACGGGCTCTCGCAGTTTGCATCACCGAGTGCAAGCCCGAACTATCTCAAGCTTGCGCTAAAGTTCATCAGGATGCCGCGCTACCAGACTTTGACGCTGATCGAGTCGAACAAATCCGTCTTAGGCTTCAACCTAATTTGGCTTTACGATCGCTATGATTTATGGACAAAGCTGCTGGGCGAAATTGAGGCACTTCACCTTGGAAAACCTTACGTCGGGCAAATATTTCCATTCGAGAAATTGAAAGAAGCCATTAGGACATTTCAATCGGGCGGGACAACCGGAAAGGTTGTCGTGAAAGTCTGACGCAGCGCTCGATCTATCTGCCTGCTATAAACCGACACGGCGACCGGCGGCAAAATACTCTTGATCTCGATCATAATTTCCATTTCCTTCCCCGTCCCAGTAGTTGCGCTGACGATCAGGGAGTTCGTCCGGGAAAACGACCTGGCAAAATCCGTAGATTTATTAACTGAAAAAAATTAAGGTTATGGTCGCTATCTCATTTCACCGGCATTCTTTGATTTTGTCTCGCCTCCCATGAAACGGATGAGTTGGACGCAAATAAATCGCGGAAATTCATGGCGGCGTCGAAGATTTGCAAAGGATACAATCAGAGAAGTTTCGCGGGGACAGTTGTCAGCACAGATTATTCGGATCTTCTAACCCGCCCTCGGTAGGCCTGACCATGATATTTGTTTTGTTTAACAAATCTGGAACAGTTAAATTCCTATCGATAAGAGGATGCGTCCATGTCCGAACTAAAGAAGGTTCTCGTTGTCGGTGCAACCGGCAAGCAGGGCGGCGCCGTCGTGCAGGCTCTGGCGAAAAAGGGATACAAAGTAAGAGCACTCACAAGAAATCCGTCATCAAAGACAGCGATAGGACTGCACAATTCCGGCGTCGAGATCGCCGTCGGCGACACGACGCACCCTGACTCACTTGAGAATGCAATCCGCGGTGTCGATGTTGTCTTCGCAATGACCACACCATTTCACAATGATCATGAGAATGAAATTTCTCAGGGGATTAACATGGTCGATGCGGCAAAGGCAGGAGGCATCAGCCATCTTATATTCAGCTCGGTTGCGAGCGCCGACAAGAGGACCGGCATCCCGCATTTCGAGACAAAATACAAAGTGGAACAGCACATTGCCGAGTCAGGGATTCCGCACACCGTAATCGGGCCGGTAGCTTTCATGGAAAACTTCATTCAGCCGTTCGCTATCCCGAATCTTGCCAAAGGCAAGATCGCGAGAGGACTTCCAGCCTCCCGCACCGTTCAACTTATTGCGCTTGAAGACATCGGTTCCTTTGCCGCTTTTGTCATCGAGCGCCGCGAGTCATTTCTTGGCAAGCGAATAGACATTGCCGGTGACGAGCTGACGGGAGATCAGGCCGCCGCCATTCTATCCAAAGTGATCGGAAAGCCGATTAAGTATGAGGCATTTCCTCCGGACAATTTGATGGCACAAAATCCCGACCTGGCAATAATGCTTAAGTGGCAGGAGAAGAACAATTACACTGCGGACATTCAAGGTTTACGAAAAGATTACCCCGAGGTAAGATGGCACACGTTCGAAGAGTGGGCGCGAGCGGTGGACTGGAAAACACTTCTCGCACCGCAGCAAATCTGAGCCCGAAAAGTGTAACTCTTTGATGCCCGGCCTGGCCGTGCTTTTCGCCTCTTGGTCCAGCTGTCCAACTCTTTATTTCGGAACCACGGTATCGTACCAGCTTCTCTTTTCCCGCGGTACGCCGTCGTCGACATGAATGTGCTTTACTTCCAAATATTCTTCCAACCCAATCCTACCAAACTCCCTTCCGATTCCGCTTTGCTTGTAACCTCCGAACGGTGCCCTCTCGTCGAGTAAATGCCATTCGTTTATCCAGACGGTTCCGGCCTTCAGTTTTGCAGCCACATCCTTTGCACGTTCGAGGTTTTTGCTCCATACTCCGGCAGCAAGCCCGTAAGACGAACCGTTTGCCAACTCGACTGCCTCGCAATCGGTCATGAATTTGCTTACGATCAAGACCGGTCCGAATATTTCTTCCTGAGCGATTTGAGATTTACTGTCGACATCGGCAAAGATCGTCGGCTCGACAAAATTCCCCTTTGCCAACTTGGGAGACGACGGCATTCCGCCGCCGAGCAAGACCTTGAAGCCGTCTCTCTTTCCGTTCTCGATGTAGCCGAGAACTCTGTCTCTCTGCTTCTTTGAAATGAGCGGTCCAATATCCGTCGTCGGATCCATCGGATCTCCCATCACCATTTTCCTAGATTTCTCTACGAGCGAAGCAATGAAGTCATCGTAAATCTTCTCGTGAACATAAAGCCGGGTTCCAGCTTCGCAGCACTGTCCCGAGTGATAGAACATCCCGTAAATACTTCCATCGATTGCCACGTCCAGATCGGCGTCATCGAGGACTATGTTCGCGGATTTGCCCCCACATTCGAGCGTGACCCGCTTGAAACTTTCAGAGACAAGGTGCATGATCTTCTTTCCGACTACGGTGGAGCCGGTGAAGGCAATTTTGTCGACACCGGCATGTTTGACGAGTGCTTCACCAACATCCGCTCCATACCCGGGGATTATGTTAACGACGCCGGGCGGCAACCCGACCTCGTCAATTATTTTTGCAAGCTCCATCGCGGTGACGGGCGTGAGCTCCGAAGGTTTCAGCACGATGGTACACCCTGATGCAAGTGCAGGGCCAAGTTTCCATATGGCCATCTTGAGTGGAAAATTCCATGGTATTATTGCACCGACGACTCCAACAGGCTCATATCTCAGGAAATTTCTTGCAAATCCGGGCTTCGATACGTCCGCCATCTCCGATTCATAAGACATCGCTCCGAGTCTGCCGAAGGTCTCGACTGCCCGGGCGCTCAATACTATATCCTCTCTCGCTTTCTTTATGGTCGAGCCGGAATCGAGAACCTCCAATTCGGCCAGCTCGCTGGCGATCACATTTATTTTTTCACTGATCTTTTTGAGATAGTCCGCTCTCACCTCTGCAGAAAGCCCGCTCCACACGCCGGATTCGTTGGCGCGTTGTGCCGCCTTGACCGCCTCGTCCATGTCTTCGACGGAAGCGACTGCAAATTTCGCGATGATCGATCCATCAAACGGACTCAGTGTCACATCATACCTGCCGTTTTTCGGCTCGACGAATTTTCCGTCGATATACAGCTTATACTCCCGCATCGTATTTGTCATTCAATCTTGAATTTTCTTTTTATTTTCGTAATCGTCCTCATATGGTGGTCGGCATGTTCGACCGAGTCTTCAAGAAGATCCGAAAGGGTCATCTTTCCGTTTTCGGTATGAATTCCAAATCTGTCGAAGTCTTTGTCTCTCAATTCCTTCAGCACACGAGTCATCGAAGCGCGCAGGGTGAAGAAAAGCGCCACTGAATCGTCGATAGAAGACTTTGTGTAGAATAAACGATCCGCCCATTTGTCTTGATCATAGGCAGGGAGAAGCGGTGCGTCTTCCGCGATGACTCTCTTCATCCTCTGTACCATGTTCAGCTCCGAGTCCGCAAGATGACTCACCTGCTGCCGGACGCTCCATTTGTCCGCCTCCAGCCGCCGGTCCAGATCGGTGTCCGTCAATCCTTCAATAGCGGCTATCAAGTCGCCGGGCTGATTTGAATACTTCGTGACCAACTCTGCAATCTTGGATTTCATAAGAATATTCCTCTTCAGGACAAGATTCCTTACGGCTTGAACAATGTCAGGAGCAAGATTATGAGGACGAGCACCCAGTTAACCGCAAAAAAAATTGTCTGCCTTTTGTTGAGAGATTCCATCCTGTCATCGATATCTTCCGGCGGGTCCGGCTGGCTTAAATGCTCGAGGAGTAGCTGTCTCTGTCGAGCAGTTTTCGGACTCCACACCATTCCCAAAGCGAGTAGCACCACGAAGATCAGTATTTTCATTCCGAGCCACCAAGCGCTTCCGAACAAGCTTATGAAATTGATTCCAAGAGCGACCATGTTCCCGATCCCGCTGATCACGAGGACCAGTGCGCCGAATGGTGACAGAAGGCCGATACTCCGGAGGAGCCTAGCGGAATGCAGCTTCATCCTGACGTCGTTTTCCCACCTGAAGTTCGATTCGATCACGGGCCCGGCAAAAAGAAGCGTGAAGATCATTCCGACGCCGACAAGGTGAAAGAGCAGCGATATGTATAACCAGTTCATCCATTTCCTCCTTTGATGATTTTCTTGACCACGGTTAATTTAGAGAATCAATCTCTCATAATTAAGTTACTTTGATCCTGATTCCGGAAATTCCTCACGGGGCGTCGCACATGTCGTCTCAACGCCGAATTCGGGCTCCTTGCTTTTCAATTGAATAACGACCGTCCTCAGGTTTCTTGCACCGGGGAATGAACACTTGCAAACGTTCCACCGAACTAGGCGACCGATGCAATTAACACGATGACGGGATGTGCCGTACCACGATTACCGGTTTCGAATTCAAAAATACCGTTGGTGAGATACCGGATCAAGAATAATTC